>Ga0256405_10000623_pt1 | contig 114131 bp, 62 predicted proteins | sample RumenRJG_02DNA_FD_189096 | JGI IMG/M metagenome (GOLD analysis project Ga0256405, IMG submission 189096) | Bovine rumen microbial communities from Lethbridge, Alberta, Canada - RJG_02 | ecosystem: Host-associated > Mammals > Digestive system > Stomach > Rumen | place: Canada: Alberta...
CAAGATGAAAGCCTTCAGGTCATGCCTGAAGGGAATAAGGGATATACCCTTCTTTTTCTATAGATGTGTTACTGTCTTTGGTTAGGCAGCGGCATCTGCCCGCCACGGACAATCCCCCTTGGGCCCTTTTTCACTTTATCTAAAGAATCTTCTCCACAAGATGTCTCACTCATGCTGAAACTATCCGCTTTGAGTTTTGTCTCAACAGCACTTCCGATAGTTTCATCCATTCTTGCCACGATTGTCTTCTCTATGTCCATATTATCCGTGCACTGGGTGTCTATTTTTTTATAGAAGTGCATTCAAACAAAGAGGACAATGAAATTGATAACCACAGTATTATAATATTGCTATAGAGCGTCCAATTTCTCCACCACGCGGCAGATGTTCTCGAAGATATGGTCGATGGTGCCGTGGCCGTTCACGAGGTGGTACAGGCCCTCCTGCTTATACCACTCCACGAGGGGCTGCGTCTGGCTGTGGTAGACCTGCAGGCGCTTTTTAATAGTCTCCTCGTTGTCGTCGGCACGGCCGCTCTGCTGCCCGCGGAGGATAAGACGCTGCATCAGCTCTGCCTCAGGCACCTCCAGGTCAATCATGGCGCTGACGCAGTCGCCGCGCTCGCTGAGCATCGTCTTCAGAGCCTCGGCCTGCGGGATGGTGCGGGGAAAACCGTCGAAGATGACGCCATGATGGTCGTGCCCGAACGAGTCGTAGACCTTAGCCAGTATCTCCACCATCATCTCGTCAGGAATCAGGTTGCCCTTGTCGATGATGGCGGCCACCTGCCGGCCCAGCTCCGTGCCGCGTTTTATCTCGGCCCGCAGCACGTCGCCCGTAGAGATGTGCTTGTAGCCATACTTCTCAATGAGTTTGTCGCTCTGTGTGCCCTTGCCTGAGCCCGGGGCACCGAAAATCACAATATTCTTCATAAGCTTTTCTGTAAAACCTTTTTTTTATTTCATTCACAATAGAATTCCGCTGCCACCCGACGGAAGCGCCGTGTCACGTCGTTCTTCATCAGCCTGACAAGCCTGTACTTGCCCGGGCGGGCGACGATGCCGTCCAAGCTCCACAAGCCCCACAAGCCCCCTGCCGTTCGCTCCTTATGGTGTGGCTTCAACACCCGTCTGACTGGCTGGTCGGCTATCTCTCTGTCACTTTCGAGCCTAGGACATTGCCACCATCCATCTTTCCATACCTCTATGTAGGCGTCATCGTAAACGTACAGGGTGTCGGTATTGTTGAAGATCTCACCTCTTACCATCATCTCTGAACCACGTGAAATAGCGATGGTGTCAGGATGCAGAACCATAAACAATCCTTCCTCACTTGGCCAACTGCTTTCGGGCTCCTTCCGGGCTTCTTTCTTTACGTTGTCCTTTTTTACTTCCGTACGACTATCAACGCGAATAGGACTCACCATAGACACGGTTTCGGTCAGAGACCCATCGAAATGGCTACTTTTGCAAGACAGCAAGCATACCATCAGACAAGCTATCATCGTCGAATTTCTCATACTAATACCTTTCTACTCCTAAAAGACTCAATGCCAAATTTGCTTTAGTAAAGAAAGAGCCTGTTAAGGTAACACTGTTATCTGGATTGATATGTTTCAATCTCCCTGTCACTATACCAGTTGTATAACGTTTATCCAAGTATGTATATACAATTCCACCAGTATCTATTTCTGAATAAAGTTGATTGGCTATCAGTTGCTTGCTGGCATCTGCTTCCCCTATGCCTATTGAAGCACTTGCCCGAGTTGACATAATAGAGTTTGTATTATTATCAGTACTATCTAATTCACACCCTATAAATGCAAGCAAAATAAAAGATGAAAAATATAAAGATAAATATTTCATAATAACTTTTATTAAATTCATCTTGTTAAACTTATTCAACTTTTGTGCTAATGAGGCTACAGACTGGTGGTGAAGCGAGGCAATACCCCTGCACCCTTAGCAGGGAGCCACCTCGAGACCCCTTCAGGGATTGTGCTTGCACATTTACAACTTATAAAAATGAATTAAGCATATCACTCCTTCACCAGCGTGTAGATGTCGCGCAGCCCACGGCCCTGCTGGTCGAAGTCAAGGCCATAGCCCACAATGAAATCGTTGGGAATCTGCAGGGCGCAGTATTTCACGTCGAGCTCCACCTCCAGCTTCTCGGGCTTCATCAGCAGCGTGCAGACACTCACCGACGCTGGCTGGCGGGTGCCCAGGGCCTCCACCATGCGCTTCATGGTGCGCCCCGTATCGATGATATCCTCCACGATGATGACATGGCGGCCTGTCAAGTCTTCGTTGATGCCGATGACTTCCTTCACCTTCCCCGTCGACATGGTGCCTTGATAGGAGGCCAGCTTCACAAACGATATCTCACAGGGGATGGTGATGGCACGCATCAGGTCAGAGGCGAAGACGAACGAGCCGTTGAGCACGGCCAGCAGCAATGGGTTCTTGCCCGCATAGTCGCGGCTGATGTGCTCGGCCACGACGGCCACGCGCTGCAGTATCTCTGCCTCGGGAATGGAGGTTTCAAAAGTCTTATCCAGTAATTTTACTCTACTCATTGGTCTGTTTTTTGCAATATTTGAGTGCAAAGTTACGAAAAGTTGGGCGCATAACAAAGAAACTCGTTTCTTTTTTTTGCAGAGACGAAGTAATTTCGCCATCTTTTGATGGCAAAGTTACGGGAAACATGATAAAAGCCTGACTTTATTTAAACTTTTTTCAGTGTGGAGACCGCCTCAGCTGAGTCAGAGTTACGGGAAAAGAGCGAAGGAGTTGCCGCCGGCACTTGTGCCGCTGCCACGCCATATTTTTCAAGCCTGCATTCACTTGGGACACTCAGGCAGACCGGCAAGAGTCAGCATGCAGCACAGCGAGAATCCTGTCAGACAGCAATGGCAGAAAAGAAAAACCGAAAAGCCTTGGCCGTTTGACAAAGATTATGTAACTTTGCAGCTGACTTTCCGAACCAACGAGAACAGACATGAAGATATTCAACAGCGCACAGATGCGCGAACTCGACAGATACACTATTGAACACGAGCCCGTAAAGAGCATCGACCTCATGGAGCGTGCGGCACGCGCCGTCAGCCGCGAGCTCATCAGCCGATGGTCGTCAGACACGCCCGTGGTGGTCTTCGCCGGGCCTGGCAACAATGGCGGCGATGCGCTGGCTGTCAGCCGTCTGCTGCTGGAGCAGGGCTATCAGGTAATCACCTTCCTCTTCAATATCTCAGGCAGCCTCTCGGCCGACTGTGCCGAGATGCGCCAGCGACTGCTCGACCGCCGCGACAACCAGCTCACCGAGGTGACGCAGGAGTTCGACCCGCCTCACCTCGACGAAGGCACGCTCGTGATAGACGGTCTCTTCGGCTCGGGGCTCAACAAGCCTCTGGCCGGCGGGTTCGCCTCGCTCGTGAAGTATATCAACGCCGCCGGCGCGCCGGTGGCCAGCATCGACGTGCCCTCGGGTCTGATGACCGAAGACAACACCTACAATGTGCGAGCCAACGTCATACGCGCCACGCTGACGCTCACCTTCCAACATACGAAGCTGGCCTTCCTCTTCGCCGAGAACCAGCAGTTCATCGGTGAACTGCATGTGCTCGACATCGGACTAAGCCGTGAGGGCACCGACAAGATTGATGCGCAGTACACCCTGACCAACCGCTCCGACGTGGCGGCGCTGCTGCGCCCCCGCGACCCGTTTGCCCACAAGGGCCAGATGGGGCGCGCCCTCATCGTGGCCGGCAGCTACGGCATGGCCGGAGCCGCCGCACTCTGCACCAAGGCATGTCTGCGCACGGGTGCCGGCAAGGTGACGGTGCACACACCCAAGCGCAACGCGGCCATCCTGCAAAACCTCGTGCCTGAGGCAGTGCTCCATATGGACCGCGAGGAGACGTTCTTCTCAGAACCCGTGCCCACTGACGACTACCAGGCGCTGGCCATCGGCCCCGGACTGGGCGTCGGTGAGCAAACGGGCATCGCCATGATTGCACAGCTCAGGCGCGCCCAATGCCCCGTGGTGGCCGATGCCGACGCGCTGAATATCCTCGCCGCCAAGCACGCCTGGATGCAGCAGCTGCCTAAGGGCATCATCCTCACGCCCCACGCCAAGGAGCTCGACCGCATGGAGGGACTTTGCGTAGACAGCTACGAGCGGCTGACCAAGGCCCGCCACCTGGCGGAGCGACTGCATGGCTACATCGTGCTGAAGGGTCACTACACCGCCATCTGCATGCCCGACGGCCACGTCGTGTTTAACTCCACGGGCAATGCAGGCATGGCCACCGCCGGCAGCGGCGACGTGCTGACGGGCATCATCTGCGGCTTGCTGGCCCGAGGCTACCAGCAGCGCGAGGCCTGCGTGCTGGGCGTCTACCTGCACGGCCTGGCCGGCGACCTCGCCGCCAGCGACCTGGGCGAGGAGAGTCTCATCGCCTCCGACATCATCCAATACCTTCCCAAAGCGTTCAAAGAAATAGCAGACCACCGCTGACCCTCTACAAGGGGGGGAAGGTGAACTGCTGCGACTCAACAGAAGGGAGAGGGCAGACGGCAAGCCTGATTATAATTACTCATTAACTAATAATAACCATAAAAAAGAACAAGCGAATGAAAAGACTATCGATACAGGCACTGGCACTCCTCGCCATAATGTGCCACACTTTGCCCGCCACGGCACAGACACAGCTGCAGAAGTACATGCCGGGGGCCACGCCCGAGGGCGCCGTCTACTGTCTGCCTAAGACGGCTGTGCGCATCACCGTCGTCACAGAGAAGACGACATTCCAGCCAGGTGAGTTCTGCCGCTACGCACAAAAATACCTGCGACGGAGCGATGCCGGACAAGAGCCGTGGGTAAGCCACCGCGTGCTGGCCATACGACAGACACCTGAGCCCGTGGCCGACACAAGCAAGTGCTACGCCTTGAAGTTTGATCCTCGCTCAGTGGCAGTCAACATGCAGCTGAGCGACGACGGTCGGCTGCTGGGAATTAATACTGGAGCTCCCCTTAGAGGGACGACTGCCACTTCCGCCCAAGACTTCCTTTCCCAAGTGGGAGGGCAGAAAGGCACCGCCAAGACCGTGGGACCGTCTCCCCGCTCCTACCTGACCGAAGAGATTCTCTCTGCCGGCAGCACGGCGAAGATGGCAGAACTGACGGCCAGCGAGATATACGACCTGCGCGAGAACCGCTCACTGCTCATCAAGGGCCAGGCCGACTTTATGCCGAAGGACGGCGAGCAGCTGCGACTGATGCTCAGCCGAATCGACGAGCAGGAGCAGGCTCTGTCATCACTCTTCGTCGGTACGACCATACGCGACACCGTGGAGACCGACTTCGTCATCGTGCCCGACCGTCCCTGCGACCGCACCCTGCTCTTCCGCATGTCGCAGCTCTTAGGCATGGTGGATGCCGACGACCTCTCGGGCGAGCCTTTCTATATCACCATCGAAGACCTGCATGCCATAGCGCCCACCGACGAAGAGGCTGCCGCCAAGACGAAGAAGAAGGCCTGGGAGGCCGGCGTCTACGTGAACGTGCCGGGCCGCATGCGCCTCACCATCTACCAGGGCATCGACAAGCTACAGACTGCAGAGCACCCCGCCCCGCAGTTCGGAAACGTAGAACTGCTGAGCGGGGAGCTCTTCAACAAACATTATGACACACGCCTCTGGCTCAACGCCCTCACAGGCGCCGTAGAGCGACTCGAGGCTGAGATGCCGAAGAAGTAGTAGCAGACGGCGAGAAGCCCGGCCGCTCGTAGACCACGGTGCCGTCGGGGCCCTCTACCGACTCGAGGATGACCTCAAACTCACCCTCTAAGGGCGAGGCCACGGGCTGGTCCTTCAGCGAGGGAGCGCCGGCATTGCGCCGAGGGGCATACCGCAGGCCACTCATGCCGAAGCCCGTGCCGTCGTCGATGATGTCGTAGGTGCCGTCGCTGTAAATCTTCGCCTTGTAATGATTGCCTTGGCGTTTCGTCGATTCATCATTTCTGTCCAGGTAGAACGTGGGCAGTATGTCGATGTCATATTCAATACGCTGCAGCATTTTCGGTATGTTGGTGCGCTTGATGAACTTCCAGTGGCTCACGTAGGTGCCATCCATGCTTTGCCTGCTGTTCGACTTGTCAAATCTAAAGCCGCTGTTTTGTTCTCTCAGTCTCCAGATGTCAATAGCCTTGCTGCCTTCCACCAATGTGCGTGAGTCGAGTTTTACCAGGTACACAAACATATAGCCGTTCTTCGCAATGCCGTCAGGATTCTCTTCGAAGCCTATGGGCGTGAGCGATTGGACGATGACCGACGGCGAAGCCACCTCGAAAGGCAGGCTCTTGTCGGTAGCGGCCGGACGTGAGGTGTCCACCGAGGCGCCGTTTCGGGAATAATAGCATATCTCGGCCTTGTATTGCACTCCGGGCTTCAGGTCAAGATCGGTGAGTGTGAAGTGAAGCGTCCTGCCCTTAATCGGGCCGGCAAAACGGCTCTCTTCGTCGTAGACGCGTCCCACCTCTTCATCGCCATTCATCACGCGCATGGCGGCCACATAACTTTCGTTCCCCCGAAGACCCACCAGCATGCCCTCTTTCTTGATTTTGTATTCGGCGCGCACACCCATCCGCTCGTCGTCAATCCAGTATTTCGTCAGCTTGAACGAGTTGTCGTCGATGGTGGGATACCATGTCCACGACCAGCACAGAGGGGTAATCTTCCATGGGCCAATGTCTATGGTGATGCCCCATTCGTCGTCTTCGCCACTGACAAATTTCTTCACTTCTTTGTCGTCCTTCATGCTTTCATAGATGTCGCCTTGCTTGTCGAGCATCTCGGAAGCCTTGTCAAGACGGGCCTGTACGTCCTGCAGGTTCTTCGCGCTGCCAAAGAGATTGTCGAACGTGAGGTCGACAACGAATTTCAGCTTGCCGCCGATGCTGAATCCCGCTTCGATGCCTTCTTCGCGCGAGGCATCAATGACGCCCGGGTAGGAACGATGCGGCACTTGCGCCTCGAGGGAGAAGGTTAGTACCGGCCCGAACCTGACGCTGAACACTTTGCCATAGAACCCGAATCCGAACATCAATTCGGCCTCTATGCTCAGCGAGAAGCCTATGGAGCCTTCAAAGTTCCACGGCTCGTTGATGACGTCGCGTATGTCCTTCGTCATGGTGCCGTTGTACAGGTCGACGGTGTAGGTGCATACCTCCTTCGTGTGGGTTGCTATTTCGTAAGAGCCCTCGACGCCGACGGAGGCCGACAAGCCGATGTCGACGAAGAACACGATGACCAGGCTTCCGATGGTGAACGGTTTGCCCCTGACGGGATGGAACGTCTTGCTGGCACTTCCCGACAGTTTGCCGTAAGCCTTGATGGCGCTCTGGCGCTCGATGGTCTTCGTCAGCTTGAATATCGGGTTAGACAGGGTGAAGTCGCTGAAGCTGGCCTGCAGCGTCACCTTCACGAAGTTCTTCTCGCGCTCCATGCTGAAGCCGGCCTCCACGGGGCCGTACCCTGACGATACCGATATGCCGGGAAAGAGTCCGAGTACGAAGCCGTTGTCGAGATAGCTCACCTCGACCGTGTTGTTGTCGTAGCCCGTGGACGAACCCTCTTCGGCTCGGGTGCGTCCTTCGGCCGGCTCGTCCTCGTCGGGCTCCGCCTCCACGTAGTAGGTCTCCTCCTGGTCGGTGGTCAGTGTGCCGTTGATTTCGAGCGTCTCGTAGACCTCCTTGATGTTGCACAGCGTGCCGATGTAGCTGTAGTAGCCGTTCTCGTGGTCGCGGCGCTGCAGGCGGTGGCAGCAGCCCCACTCAAACTTATCGTTGGCACCGCTCATGAGCACCTCGCCCGGCACAGGCAGCAGCTCCTCGGGCGTGTTGTCGGCATAGTGTATCTCGATGAGGGCGCCTATCTCGTCGTGGGCCACATAGGTGATATACTGCATGTCGCGGTCGTCCAGATGGCGCACGTCGCGCTTCAGCTGATAGTTGATGTCACAGCCGCTGCCCGTCTCGTGCACCACCGTCTCGTATTCGTCACCCTCATGCTGCGGCACGTTGCCATAGTTCTTCACCACGTCGTCGTCCTCGATGAACAGGTTGCACGATGCCAGCAGCATCGAACAGACGAGAATGCTCAGTATAGAATAGCTCCGTTTCATAGCTTCAACAATTATCAATTATCAATCCTTTCATTATCCATTATTGACAGCGCCCATGTCAACCACAATGGTGTCGGGTTCTTCAATCTCGCCGCCCGTTCCGAAACCACCCCAGTCGATGTTGATAGTCGGCGTGAACTCCTCAGCGTCCTCGTCGAGCACCAGCGGATAAAGCTGCGACAGCGTGCCGTGGCGCTCGCCGTCGAAGGTGAACGTGACGGGGAACAGCTCCGTGCGGGCCTGCCCTATGTAGTAGCAGCGCAGCGTCACCTCCTCACCATAGTCGTAGGGGCTCCACACGCGAATGACGGTGTAGGTCACTCCGTGGGCCTCTTCCACCCGCCCGATGCCGCGCAGCTCGTCGTTCACATAGGCCCCGATGAAATACTGGTGCTGGTTGTCGGGTGTGAGCGGTGTGCCATGAATCATCACCGAGGCATAGATTACCATGTCGTAGCGGTAGTTAGGCATCGGCTCATACAGGCCGGGCATCACGACGACCACGCACGTGTCGCGCAGCAGGTCGATAGAGCTCCAGGCGTAGGCCAGCGTCTGGCCCTCGCTGAGGGCCACGAGCGTGTCGTTGACGAAACGGGCCACCGTCCGGTCCTCAGTGAGCCAGTAGACCGTGTTGTTCGACAGCTCTACGGGCGAGAACGCCACGGGGATGCTGTAGCGGTCGCCCACCACCAGCGGAATCACCTTGCGGCTCAGCTGCATCTCGCCCGCCGTCGTCACTCCCTCGAAGTATTCGCCGCAGGCCGTCGCCAGTGCGGCGCCCAGCAGCACGGCGATGCCGTAAAGCAGATGTCTCAGTGTCTTCTTCATATCGCGTTATAAACTATGTACACTATTCACTTTTCACTTCTCACTTCTGACCGTCACCACGTTCGAGGGATGGCTCTCTCGTCCGTCGCTGAAGTGCAGCAGCACATAGTATTCGGCTTCCTCGTCCTTGTTCAAGCGCTTTTCTTCGTACAGGGACTTGTCGGCCTCAACGTTCATCACGTAGCTGAAACTCTTCTGACCGGTCAAGCGGCGGAACACACAGTAGTAGTATGGCGTGTTGCGTAGTGCTTCAGGCAGTTCGCCCAGATCCCATGTCAGGCGAACTAGTCCGCCACCGGTGTGTGCACCGTAGAGCTTGATGGGAATATCGAAATATTTCGGCCCCTGGTGCAGCCAGCTTACCGCGAGGCTTTGCGAGGTGAAGGGACTCGAGTTGAACGATTCCACCATGTAATAGTAGCGTTCCTGCCGGTTGTGGCGCGGGTTGTCATACACATCCACCGTCCATTTCCCCACTTTCGCCAGCGAGTCGGCATCCCAGCGCTGCAACTCCTCCCAGTCGCCTTTATCGCCTACGCGTCGCCAGAGCACGTGGTGATCCATGTCGGCATCGGGACCGACCACCCATCGCATGTACATGCCTTTCTCGTCATCGTGCGAAGACTTGTCGAGGTGAGGTTGGGTGGGCGGTGAGATATGCGGGCGTTTCACCTCTATCCAATGGCTCCAGTCGCTGATGTTGGTGGACCAGTCCACCGCGCGTACTTTATAGTAAATATACTTCTGGTTCACGTCGAGTGCCAGCGAATCGACATAGGCTGTTTCTGGGAACGTCTCGTTGTTCAGTCGTAGGAACGTATGTGTGGTGTCGTTGGCGAAAGCCACGTCATAGCCTGCCACGTCGTCGTCGGGCGACGGGTTCCACTTCAGGATGACGCATCCGTTGCTCAGCACCAGGGCCTGCAGGGAGTCGGGCACATCGGGGGCCTTGTAGTCGTTCACGCGAATCATCTGTGCCACCGATACGGATTCGTTGCCCGAGTCGTCGTAGGCGCGCAGAGCCATCATACCGGTGCGAAGTCCCGTCACATCGACAATGGCAATGGTGTCGGCGGGAGAAATCAGGTCATTGGTGCTCTCTCCGACAGTCCCCGATTCTACATCGACAGTCTGATGGGGCAGTGGTATCCACTGGTCGCCCGTCATCTGATTGTTCTGATAGTAGACCATATACCCCGTGCAGTCGTCCATCTGCTCTTCGGGGTTTTCCCAGATTACAGCCGCCAGCACCTTTTTCATAGGCCGTTCTATGTCCTCGCGGATGATGGCGAACTTCTTGATCTGAGGTGGTATGGGTGGTTCGATATCACGGGCATAGACGCGGTGAACGGGCGACGGCTCCGTGAGTTCGCCGAAGGGGTCGTGTGCCATTATGCGGTATTCCCACACGCCGTCGGCGGTCACCGAGTCGTTAAAGAGACAAAGTCCCTCGAAGTCGGTCTCAATCATCGGCACGTATGGTTTCTCGTTGATGCGTTCCCACTCACCTGTGCTACTTGTACTGCCGAATCGTCCCACATAGCGTCGTTCCACCTCCCAACTACCATGCGTCTCATCCACCCATGACAGCACGAAGCGGCGGGGCGAGGTCAGCGTGTCATCCAACTCCGGGTCGTATGCAGTTGGCTTGTAGGTGCGGTTCACCACGTTTGAGCGCACGCCCGGCTCGAAGATGATCTTGCCGCCGTTGTCCCACACAGTGGGCTGCACGATATACTCATACACTTCGCCCGGCTTTGCCGTACGGTCGATGAGGCCCACCGCCATGTCCTGTGCCAGGTCGGTCCGCCAGTCGGCCACGAGCATGGCGAAGCCGAACGAGATGTCCTGCTCGCTGTTTAGTTCCACGCTGGCACCCATCGAGCCGGGCGGGTCCTCGGTCTGGTTGCTTCCCTTGCGTCCCTCGCCGTAGAGCACGCCCATGACGATGCTGGCCTGGTCATCCTCTGAACCGTATTTCGCCTCGAACTCCGCCTGCGACAGCGGCTTCAGAGCATAGGCCAGCGTGTCGATGTCGAGCGAGCCTTGCTTGGAGCGCAACACGTTCACGCCGTCGATGGTGAGGAATAGCCACGACACATAGTCCTCGGGCACCCAGCGCAGATAGACGCGGTCACCGTAGGTGCGCACCTTCAGGTGAATCTTCGATGTGAGCAGCTCGCCCTGGAGGGGTTCCACCCACTCCGTACTGTCGGGCACAAAGGCAGCGTTGGCCACCATCACCGTGTCCTCTTGTTGTGCCTGCACAGCCATGCTCCCAAGGAGCAGACCTGTCACCACTATTATTGTCTTCAGTTTCATCATATCTTCAATGTTCAATGGTCAATGTTCAATGCTCAATGGTCACTCCTTCACGTCTTCACCCGCGTAGATATCCTCCGACTTGTCGGAAGGATCATCGCCGTCGCAGACAACCTTTGGATCGCCCACCATATTACTAAGGCGCCATTCATTCATATCCTTTGGATTCTTATTACTACCCGTAAACATCCAATCGTAAGTAACGTCAGTCATTATCTCGCAGTTGCCGTCCACCGCACTGCTGCTGAAATACTGACCAGAGTTAATGTCGTATGCGTTCACGCGGTAAGCCATCAGATTTAGCTCAGTGATATAACCTAAGGCCCACGAAGTAATGAATCTATCTTGGTCAACAGTCCTGCGATCGACCCATTGCCCGTTTACTACCCTTGAAGATGTAGCGTAGCTGCTTCCTTTCAGCTGCTTGAACGGACTGCCGCCGTTCATTCGGTTAAACAGCAGGTTCGACACATCTGCGCCATAGCGGGCTTTAAGTGTTGTCTTGGCATGTGCTCCCAGTGAGGTGTCGAAAGCACGGTCAAGGCTCTTCGTCCAGAAGCCATTCACGCTGTCGGCGCCCATCGTGTCGCTGTTATCGTGGTTGTATCTGCCGAAGCAATCGCCGAAGAGCAGCGCAAACTGATAATAGGGCACCTTTACCTTGTAGCCATGGCTCTCCACGGTCAGGTAGCGTCCGCGGTACTTCTGGTTCCACTTGCGAATATCTCCGTTCAGGCTCCAGTCATCACCGCCACTGCCATCGAAGTAGAGCAAATTCGTCTGCCCGCCATAATTCTTTAATGTTTGATAGACTCTATCGTCCAGGGCGGCTGCGAGACGGCCATTAGGCGTGTTAAGGTCATACCCAAGGTTGGCTATCCTTGTTTTTGCCACAGAATTGAGATTCTTCAAGGCGTTGATGCGCTTGTCCATGTGCTGCTGGTAGATGCTGACCAGTTCGTCGCATACCTCGGCCATGCGAGTATATAGTTTCGTTGCCACGAAGTAGGGTGACATAAAGTTTAGGGCGAAATACCTCATGCTGGCAGCCCGTGCTGAAATGGCATCGGCACTGGTGCTTGTGGGCAGGTAATGAGGCGTCTTTCCATCCTGATTGGCGATGGTCTTCTCGTAGAGGTCCATGCTGCCAATCTGGCTGTGCTTCAACTCACCTTTTCCTACCGATGGATCGGCAACACCATAGGATGGCAGCGGGAAGAACGGCTGCTTGGGGTCGTAGCCCTCAGCACTGGCGTTGTCATAGTAGAAGTTGTTCCAAGTGTTATACATCTTCCGCTGCACATCACGCATCGTTTCATTGCCACTCTGCAGCATAAAGTTCCCCTGAATATCGACGCCATTGTAGCTGAAAGTCAGTGGTTCTGCTGCGTGGCTGATGCCCACGTCGTCAAAAGCGTAAGGATTCACTTTGTAGCCGTTGATAAATACATGGTTGGAGAGATAGGCGAAATATGAGAAAGGATCTTGACGGCGATAGTTCTTTTGAACTCTCCACACGTTTCTGTAAGCCTCAGCCACGTCATTGCTGTACGTCCATGGATAATAACTGTTCGCGGGGTAGTCCTTCATGATACCTGTAGAGTAGGTGGGCGGGTCGAAAGGACGCATGCCCACGAAGGGGGCCTCGTAGGGTAGCAAGGATGCAGCATGAATCGAAGATTGGCTCTTGAAGCCATATGGTGCTGTCCAGCTCATGTATTTGTTACACTTGAAATAGAGGTCAGCCAGCACATAGGTGGTATCCTTCATGCACTCTTCCTTACTTGAGTTCTCATCCATATATCGCTCGTAGGCCGTCTTCAACACCTCGTCGTCCTGGATAATCTTCTCCATGTAGGCGATGGCACTGATATAGTAAGATTTGCTGCCGAGCTTACTCTTGATCTCGTCAAGAATGGGCTGGATGTAATTACCATAGCCCTGCGTGCCGAGGTATTGCTTGAGAAACTCATGCTTTTCGTAGTTAGAGCTCAGGTTGGCATAGCTTGAAGAGTTGGGATACTTCACGGAACCTGAGTTGCACTGGCCCTTGATCTTGGTCTCGTAGAGCAGCTGCAGATGGTTGTTGCTGGGATAGGGATATACAAACAACTTGCTCTCTGGCGCCATGTTGATGCTCTGCATCTGGGCAACCGAGGAAGGAAGCGTCCGGCCATAGACGGGCGTCTTCATCTGCACTTTGACGAACTTGTTCTTCACTTTGGTGGTTCTGGCGTCACCGGTCTTCGTGTTCTGGCTTTCAAGGTTCCAGTAGAGGGTGCCGTTCTTGAAGGACGTCTTGCTGATATCCTGGTTTAAGGCTATGTTAGGTCTTTCCAGGTCACGCTGGTATGACTCTTCCGAATAGTTTTTCTTGTTGAACAGTTTGCCATCCTCACCTGCCGGGAAGGCCACGGCCACATATGGATCAAGGTCGCTAATCAACTCAGGCGGAGTCTCCTCGCTTCCCGTACGGAAGAAGATGAACTTGTCCTGCTGCCACTTGATGCGGGTGTTGTAGAGCGGCTTGCCGTTCTTGTCCACCTTCACGTAGTTGCACCATACTCTCACGCCGTCCTCCACTTCGTAGGCGGAACCGGTGAGGCGAAGGATATAGTAGCAGTCGGGTTTGAGTGTGGGGAGGTTGAGATGGAAGTTAGAGCCACGCACCTCGCGGATAGAAACGGGCACCTCCATCTTCTTGAGACTGAAGCCGTGATAGGAGCGATACTGGCCGTAGTAGGAGAAGCCATACCAGTCTTCTTCCAATTGCTTGTTCCATTGCTCGGCCTGTTCGATGGGTGTCCATGTAGAGGCATCAGAGTAGCTATAGCTGACAGGTTGACCGCCAGTGATGGAAGCATTGCTCATCTCGACACTGGTCTCGAAGCTGCTTGTGTTCTTCTTGAAGAAGCTGTATAAGTTCTCCAGATACACATTCATGTTGAAATAGTTCAGGCTGCTGATCTTCGATTCGCTAATCTCGTAGAGCTTCACGCCCACGTTGCCGATGTTGTTGGTGGTGCCGTCGATGTCGAAGATATAGGTTCGAGAGGCGTTCTGCTTAATCTGGTCCTCTGTATAGCCTCCCTGGCTTGCCAGCCAGCCGCCTGTCGTCGGGTCGTAGAGGCGGTACTGTGCTCCCAACGATGCCTGGGTGCTGAACATGGCCCGTTTGGCTTCTGCATTGGTGACTGTGGGCACTTCGTACCAACCCTTTGTTTCTATGGAGTCGATACCGATATTCACGTCGCCGAAGAGGTTGAAGCCGTCCAGGGCGTTGCCCTTGAAGGGCACACAGACCTTTCCGCACTCGAAGTGGAACGTCTTGTTCATATTGACCAAACCACCCAGCAGGCGCAGTTTCACGCGGGCACGGCCTTCAAGCCACGACGGGCTGGGCAGACCGCACTGGAACACGCCGCCGATACCGGCATCAACGATGTCGATCTTCTTGTTGATGAGCTTGCCGAGCTTGATGTGCAGGCCGAACTTGGCAGCCAGATAGGCGTAGAACTGGCCCTGAGCATACCAGCCGTTGCGGCCCATAGCACGACCCAGGTTGACGCAGTAGGCCATGTTGCCGTAGTTGACGAGCGACATGTCGAAGCCCGCAATGGCGCGCAGGCCGCCGTAGAACAGGCCGAGGTCGATGTCGATGAACCCCCACGCCGAGGCGCCCACCATCACACCACCCTTGCAGTCGGCCTTGCCCAGCAGCTCGTTGACGGCTGCCTGGCGCGAGCGCTGCGCCTTGGCCATGTCACCGCCGGTATCCACGCCCTTCGGTGTCACGAAGTTGGTGATCTCCGAATCGATGGGCGGCAGAGCACCGTTGTTGGGCAGTTCGTTGCCGATGCAGATGTAGCCGTCGGCACCGATATCAACGCTTACCACGGCCGACTTGAACTTGATATACTGGAAGTAGCAGCGTTTCGACTTGTTGGGTTCGCCGACGTAGAGGTGCCACTTCTGCGGGTTCTTGTTCACACCGTTCTCGCGCCACGTGATCTTCAGAGCCAGCGTGATCTTGGTTTCACCGATGGTCAGATCTTTCTCTTTTTTCTTCTTCTCGGCCTCGTCGGCTTTGGCATCGTTCGAGCTCTTGTTTTTCTCAAAGTCGCTGGCTTTCACCTTGGCGCCCGACTCGTCGTCGTCGGCAAGGGCATCCTTCAGTCCGGCCATCGGTGTTCCTTCAATTAGCTTGTTGGCATATCCCGCCACGTCTTCCTTGAACTTGTCCAGATCCTTTTGGATCACCCCCAGTTCCTGTTTGTATTCCTCTCCCAGTTTCTTCACCTTATCGCCCAGGTCGCCGCCGGACATGTCGGTCTCCACCGAGACGTCCAGCGACAGGAAGCGGTCCTTGTCGTCGTTCTGATAGAGCAGCATCATGTCGGCCTTGATCATGCCGGCGATGGCTTTCACGCCGCCCTTGAACATGAAGGTGCTGAGTCGGTTCTTCTTGCGGTTATACACCACCGTCAGATCCAGGTCGGCCGATAGCGTCTCCTTGCCGGCCGAGCTCTCCAGGCCGATACCGAGCGACACGCCGATGGCGCCATACTCGGCCGTGGGCGTGCCGTAGCGTGCCTCCGGGTTGTCGCCGCCCAATCCCTGTCCTTTCGGCTTGCAGTTGAAGTAGAAACCGCCGGATACGCGGTTGATGACCACCGGATCGACACGCATGAGCGAACTGGTGATGTCGCACATGAAATAGCCCCAGCTGAACTTGCGGTCGTCGGCGGTAAGCGTCGTGCCCTCTTCTTTGGCCTCTTCCTTGAGTTTCTCCTCCGATGCTTTGCTGACGGCCCCATCATACTCGAAGAAACCGCCGGTGGCCTTCATGCCGAAGAAGCCGATGATATCGATGTCGAGCAAGCCCTTGTAACCCTTGCTGGTCACGTTGTTCTTGTCGGTGAAGTCGCCCATCTCGAGCTCGCCCTTGAAGTGCAGCACCTTGGCCACGTCGAGGTCCAGTGCCAGCTTCTTGAAGTCGGTGTGGTTGTAGCTCAGGTCCCAGGTGCTCACATCGGTGAAGTCCTTCCATGACAGGTCGCTGACGATGCTGATGCCGCATTTCACGTCGAGGTTGATGCCCTTGATGAGGCCTACCTTGCCGGTGATGTCAAGCGTCAGTTGCTTGTTTTTGTAGTCGGGCTTGAACTCGGTGATGTTGAACTTGAACGGTCCTATCTTCTTGTCGGGCGATGCCAGTGACCACTCGCCGAAGTTCAGGTAGCAGTGTTCGCCCAGCTTCATCTCCTTGGCTGCGTGTAGGTCGGCCCACTTGATGGTCTCTTTCTCCCATTTCTCCTGAGCTTCCTGCCGCTTCTTCTCCAGATTGCCCATCCAAGCATCGTACTTCATGATGAGGTTGTTGGAGGCGGTGAGAGTGACACCCTCGCGCTTGAAGTTCGATATGTAGAGCTTGGTGAAGTGTACGCCGGGAATACGCGGTTTCAGGGGCAGCTCGGCGGTATATTTTGCTATCTTGTCGTTAATCTCGGTGGCTCCGAAGAGTGCTATCTCACCGCCCATGCAGAACTCGACGTCGGTCTTGGTGGTGCCGTCCTCCTGCTCCTCGGCCGCCAAGGCGATGAATGTCTGTGCCGGGTCGAAGTTCAGGTCGGCCAGGAAGCAGTCCATCTGTAGGCGGTTCTTGTCGATAGACTCTGTGTGGAACAGGTAGGCGTAGCGCATCGTCTCAGTATAGACGCTACGCTTATGTGCTATCTTCTCATACCCATCGCTCGTGGTGGTCGTTGTGGGAGTACTGATGGAGTTGTGGGTGCTGGAGGCTGCTGTAGAGCCTTTTCTGCCCTTGCCACTGAGAGTGGCACCAGTGCTTCCTGACGTGGCGGTGCTTGTATTAATTGTATTAGTCGTATTACTGCCCTTGCCTCCTATGCTGGTTGCCTGGGTGCCGGATGCCTTGGTGCCGGATGCTGATGAGCTGCCGTCGCCGGCCTTCACGTAGGTGTAATAGGTCTCGGTCTCGGGCTTGGTTAGACGGCGTATGTCGCACCAGTAGCCTATCTTGCCGTCATCGCCGCTGTCCTTCACGCCGAAGAGTGGGACGCCGAACTTGCCGGCGATGCGACATTTGTCGAAGTTGTTCTGTACGATTTGTACGATGCACGTATCTATGTCGAAGGCCCAACCGCCGGCCTCGCCCGTCTGGGCGTTCATCACGTTGCGGGCGCCGGTGGCGAGGGTGACACCCGAGCCGTCGAAGAGCATATCCTCCACAAAAACTTCGGTTCCCTTGTCGCCTTTACCGAAGACGCACCACTTGGGGAACTGCAAGGCCACCTTCTTGATGTAGAGTCCTTGCCAGGCGTTCCAGTCGGTCTTCGTGTACGAGCCGCAGAGGGCAGGATTGTAGGTGTTGCCCACCTTGCTGATAATCTGGTTGAGCGACGGCATCGCGATGTCGTTGTGCTCGTAGGAGTGGTCATACACCACGTCCTCGCCCACGGTGAACACCCATCCGGGCAGGTCGCGCACTTCGAACGGATCCATGTGTATCTTGCCCATCCAGTCGCCCCAGCCGTTCTCGATGGTGGCGCGGAGCTCGAAATTGGGTTCCACGCCGTCGAGCACCTTGCCGTTCTCCACGCGGTTCAGGTTGGGTACATGCACGGATGCGTGTATGCTCAGCCCGTCGAACGCATCGTTCTCCCAGCGGATAAAGCAGCCGTCGTAGGGGTCCAGCGGCTGACTGGGTGCGAGGAAGGTGAGGTCGAAGTCGCTGTCAGGATCCTTGATGCGGAAGTTGCTGAGCAGTGACAACACACCGTCCTCGGGCAGGAAACGGTCTTTTGACACGCAGAGGCGTGGGGCACCGAACACGAGCAGGTCGTTGCCCAGCACGTCGCTCTTGGGCAGCACGAACTCAGCGATGATGTTCATGCACGCACCCTTCGGCGAATACATCATGCTGGCAATCTGCAGCGCGAAGTCCTTGGGGAAGTACTGCGACACCTCCTCCGGGAACTCGGTGGGGAAATACACCTCGAACCAGTTGCCCTTCTTCCATTCGTTCCAGCGCTTGCAGCCCTTCTCGAAGTAGCTGTAGTATTTGCCCAATTCGAGGGCTTTGGCCACATCTGTGGCCTCCTCGTTCATATCCTTGTTCAAGGCGGCTTCGTTGGCGGCACCAAGTCCGGCATTGGTCCAGAAGTTGTCCAGGCCCGTCATGCTGAAGATGGAATCGACGGCTGCCTCGGGGGAATAATTTTCGTCATCGCCAATCCACTTCGTCCCGTTGGGGTCGGCATAGGTCTGGCAGAGGCCGTCGAAGCATACCAGGTCGGTGTTCACCTTCAAGTCGTTGAACTTCACGGCCACGCGGACATTCATCTGCGAGACGCCCTCCCAAATAATCCAGCCGGTGCCCTTCAGCACCTTCGTGTCCTTGTCCTGCTTCACGTCGTCCAGCTCCAGTTCCCAGTCGCTGATGCGTATCTTCGTTCCCTTCTTCGGACATTCCTTCACGAGTTCCTTGTTGGTCACCGTGCTAGTGTTCAAGCCGCAGGCCCAGTCTATGTTCACGTGCTCGGCCATGGCGAAGTCGATGATGTTGAGCGAGTCGCCCTTCATACGCAGCGACAGCTTCTTGTCCAGGGGCTCGGCCTTAATGCGCATGACGACGTAGTCGCCGGCCTTCACCTTATCCTTCAGCTTCTCCCACTTGGCCGAGTCTCTGAGTTCCTCGTCGCTGCCCTTCTTGGGCACGAAGGAGTGCTCGAAGAAGGGCTTCTGCGTGGCGATGGTCACCTCCATCTTGTCGGACGAGCGGCCCTTGAAGAGCTGCATGGTGTACTTGAACTGCACGGTGTCGGCCTGCTCGCCGCGTCCGCCGACGTGCCAGGCCTTGCGGAAGCCGGCCGTGATGCTGTCGCCGACGAACATCTTGCGCAGGGTCAGGCCGGAGAATTTGGGCGAGGTCAGCGTGGGCTGCTCGAAGACGTAGAGCGAGTCCTTGTCGCCTTCCTTGTCGCCTTCCTCGACGAGACCTTCGAGGGAGTCGGCTACGTCGGTGGCCGTCGGGTCGTAGAAGCGGAAGAGGAGGATGGGGCTGCGGCCGTCGTTCTCGATGAGCGAGAAGTGGAGCTTGTCGAGGTCGCTGTTGATGAAGGGGTTGCTGGCCTTCACCTGCAGGGCGTAGACGGCGGGCTGGCCGTCGGCCTGGGTCTGCTCCTTCATCTTCGTGACGTAGGCCGTGGGGATGGTCAGGGTCGGGGTGGTCAGTTTCAGGTTCTCATATTCGGTGGCGTGGGTCTCAATGGCCACGTCGGGCATCTCACCGTCGAGGCGGACGATGCGCACGTCGTACTGGAAGGGATACTGTGAGGGGTTGCACTTCAGTGTGGGCATGGTCCACGCGATGACGGGCGAATGGATGTTGAGGTTGGCCACACTGAGCTGGCCCAGCGCGTCGTCAGGGTCGATGCCGACGGCGGCCTGGGGCGTGATGAACGTGGGCGGCTGGGCCCTGTAGCACACCTGGAACGAGCAGGTGCCGTTGGTGGGCTCGTTGAGCTGCACGGCCTGCGTCAGCTCGGGGTCCCACTTGTAGCACTGCATCGACATCTTAAACTGGCCCTCGGGCAGCAGTCCGGCACCGTTGAACTGGTCCCACAATCCGTCGCGCATGTAGACGTCGTTCTGGTCGAGATAGGTGAAGAGCTGCTTCATCTCGACGCGGTTGAGCAGCTTCGACTGTCGCGGCTCGAGCACGATGGGCATGCGGGGAATATGGCCGTAGTTGGTGACGACATACGACTCCTGGTCAGGGAACTCCATGTTGATGTGGCAGCCGAAGAACAGTCGCTGCTGCTCATCGGTGTTGTTGGTCACGCGCAGGGTGAAGAAGTTGCCCGGGTCGTCAATGTAGTCGCCGGCCTTGGGGGGCAGGATGGGCTGCACGGGGCGCACGTCGACGCTGACCTCCTGTGCCGCTGCGGGAGTCATGCAGAGCGCAGAATGAAGAATGAACAGGGCGGCGGCGCAGAGAATGCGGAGCGGGGCCGCCGAAAGGCGGCGGAAGCGGCGTCGAAAACTATTTTCAAGCCCTGAAATATGTTTTATGCGGCGTGTCGGCAGGATTTCTGCGGTTAGGATCTGCTCTTTCTTCATAATCGTATCGTTTTTTTGGGGGGGGCGGGGAGATTGCGATTCAGTCGCAACACACGCAACCCTTCGTTGTCTTTTCTCGGTTCTATGTTCGTGATGCGCTGCTTTATGCGGGGGGCGTAGGGGGCTTTCCCCTCATTCAGGCGGCAGCAAACTGTTCGTTGTTCATTGTACATTGTTCATTGTCTTCGCTTTCCGCTTCAGATTCAGCAGTGAGAAGGTGTAGTTGTAGCCCAACGACAGGCTGACCTCGGTGGTGCCCATTGACGAGTGGTCGACTGAGAGGTTGGTGTCGGAGTACTTGTTGAAGCCGGCGGAGAAGGAGAACTGGTGAACCTTGGCCAGCGTATAGCCAGCCGAGAGGTCGGCCCCGACGGAGAGCATGCGCTGCTGGTCGCGGATGTCGTTATAGCAGAGCGATACGGTGGCCGAGGTCGAGAGGTTCTTCTCCTTGAGAAACGAGCGGCCCGTCGTGAGCGAGAGCACGTCGGAGGTGTAGCGCGTCTGATAGCCGCTCGACGTCTGGTGCGAGAGCGACGTGGCGATGGTCATCTCCCACGCCTTGATGTCGAGGGCGTGCGACAGTCCGAGGGCCCAGGTCTTGACGTCGCTGACGCCGGTGGCGAAGCGGTTGAGGTCTTTGTTCTGCGTGTAGTTGAACGAGAGTGAATAGACCTGCCCGACGTGGTCGCCGTCGATGTTGTAGGAGGGCGTCAGGTAGACGGAGTGCATGATGCGGTTGACGCGCGTCGAGTCGTTGACGTGGGCCTTGCCGTCGCTTTGCAGCTGGCGGTAGCCGTTGTAGCCGGCGGCGAGCGAGAGCCGGTCGGTAAGGTTGGTGGAGGCCGTGGCGCTGTAGACGAAGCCACGGGTGGTGTAGAGCTGGTTGCGGGTGATGTTGTCTTCCTGTCCGGAGAAGTTGACGGCCAGCGTGACGCGGTTGAAGAGGCTGGTCGAGGCGTTGATGCCCAGCGACTGGTAGTTGTTGGAGGTGTAGTAGAGGCCCAGCGTCGTATAGTCGGGCTGCACCATCTTATAATATATCTGTGATGAGAATCCTTTCAGGTTGAGGTTGGCCGAGATGTCGCCGGCAATACGCATGAGCGACGTATAACGGGCTTCGAAAATCTTGTCCCAGCGGTCGAGCTGGGCGGTGTGGACGCGCTGGGCGCGCTTGTCGGAGCTGAAGGCGCTCCAGGCCAGGTTGCCGCGCAGCGAGAGCCACTTCGTCAGGCCTAGGCCACCGCGCAGGGCGATGGCAATGTTGTCCTGCGGGTTCACCTTCTCCTGCCATCGCGGGTCGATGCTGCCTATCTTGTCATAGGCCCGCAGCAGATAGAGGTCGATGAAGTTGAGGCCGGAGCCATAGCCGGCCTTGAAGCCCCACCCCACGCGCGCATACTGCGGCGTGCGGGCCTTGGGGTCGTCGGGGTCGTCGTTGATGGCGTTGCGCAGCTCGCCGTAGAAGGCACCGAAGCGCAGCCGCGACGATGTGTACTCGAGTCCGACGCCGTTGAACGACATATTCATGATGTAGGGCGAGAGGGCCATGTTCGAGCGGCCGAAGTGGCCCCGCCAGTTCTTGTAGGTCGGGTCGATGTGGAACGAGAAGTGGGGGAACGAGAAGCTTGAATTATTGTTCGAATAGTAGAAGGCGAACGGCATCGAGATGCCGTAGACCGAGATGTTCAGGTTGGCATACAAGGAGTTAGCCCACGGCGAGCGGTAGCCCGAGCCCAGTGAGGAGTGGTAGTAGGTGTTTTGGGTGCCGACGGCACCCGTGATGATGAGCGGGTCGCTCTTCGCGATGGTCGAGATGGTGTTCTGGGTGAGGGTCTGAGCGAAAAGCCCGGCCTCTCCCTGCCCCCTCCAGAGGGAAGGGGTGAATAATGCGGCGGTGACACATAGCATATAGATGTACGCGCGCTTCGTATGGTTCCTGCTCATCATAGCCTTGCTGTTGATGGGTTATTGTTTTGAGTTGGAAGGGAATTCCGGCCGGAATTTTGGCTATTCTGGCCGGAATGTGTCTGATTCCGGCCGGAATTCCCTTAGAGAGAGAGGGTATGCTCAGTAAGTTTTGCAGGTGGAGCAAGGTTACTTCACAACCTGCTTGCGCACCTTGCCGTCGTTTGAGCGCTGTATGTTCACGCCCTGGCGTTTCGAGTCGAGCTTGCGACCGCTGAGATCATAACTATCCATTGCCGATGATTCGTTGTCGATGGTTGCAATACCCGTGGTCACGGCTTCGCTCGTCAGCAGGACGGGAGCCTTCATGGTGCCCTTCATGAGCGACATGGTGACCGTCTGGTCGACATCGAAGAGCTGGCCGGTGAGTTCGTCGCGCAAGCGGAAGCTGACCTGCTCGCCCTGGTTGGCATGCACGGTGATGAACATCAGACCATCGATGCACAAGCCCTCGCCACGACACTCACCATCGACAAAGGCACCGATGGTATAGTGCTCGGGCGACGTGACGCCATCGAGCCGGGCCACCATCGACATGTTGTCGCGATAGGGATGCGGGGCGTACTGCCAGACCGACTGCGGGCTGACCTTGTGGGGAGCATTCTGGCGAGCGCTGCGGCTTTGGGCAAGCCCTGTCTCTGCAGGCCAATAGATGGCACTCTCAGCATCAGAGTTGTTGTAGTAGAGGTACGACTGCGTGGGCCAGAGGCTCTTCAGGGTACCAGTCCATGCACCATTGCTCCACTCGGCAAAACCGTCTTCCTTCGACACGATGCGGTCGCCGTCGCTGGCCGACGTGATGACGTCGCTGAGCTTGTGGTACAATACATAGGGGTTACCAATCCATGTCCAGGCCTTCTGCAGGGGCTGGGGTTTGTCCTTCAGCAGAATCTCGCCGCCTGTCTGGATGGCTGCTTCCCATGACTCAATACTTTCAGTGCAGTTGATCTTGTAGGCCACGTTAGGCTGCAGGCCTTGCTCGTAGAGCGCACCATAGTAGCCGTACTGCGGGTCGTTGGCCATCAGGGCCGACTGTGAGCGGATTTCGTCGATACGGCCCATGAAGTGTGCCTCAAACTCATTCCGAGCGATGGGGCCCCACAGCGACTTCCACTGCCAGCCATTGTTGAGGATTGTGGCCTCACCGACGGTGATAGTCTGGTTTTCGACGATGTTCAGCTGCGTCGTGCCGTCGTTGTAACGGATGTTCAGCATGCTGACGCCGGGATAGTTGGCGCCGACCTCATAAAGGGCATTGCCATTCTCATCTAATTCAACAAAATCAGCTTCAAAGAACTGCGTACTCAGGTTGACAGGGTCGTCAGCCCAAATCTGAATGGCCTCCGGGTCGAACTCAGCGTCTTCGGGCTGTGGCTTCAGTAGCAGGTCGTAGGTGGTACGGGCTGCCATCGGCTCGGGCAGGGCGGCCACGATGTTGAAGCCGGAGAGACCCTCGCTGACGATAATCTTGAACGTGCGCTCAACGGTGGTGCGGTGCTCCTTGCCGTCTATCGTCTCAGACAGATAATCGATGTAGGTGACGGCCATCGTGACGGTGGTCTCGCCGACGCTCTTAGCCGTGGCGGTGACAGCGACGTTGACGGCGGTGTTAGAACCGGTGTTGGTAATGGTCATATCTACCGTTGCTACATCAGGATTGCTTGATGTCACAGTTACATTAGCGCGCGAAGCTTTGGCGGGATCGAAGGTGATATTGTTCTTCACTTCCTCAGAAATGTCAACATCGCTGCCGGTGTACTTCACCGTGATGTCTTTGGCAAACGTGACGTCCTTGGCCTGAGAGACAATAGCAAAAACTTTCTTGTTAGAAGAAGTAACGCCAGAGCCGTCATCTGCAACAGCTGTAAACTGTGAAAGTCCGGCCGTTGCTGCTACCCATCTGCCATTGACATTCCTTATGTTTGTACCGGTCACTGTGAAGTGGAAGCTCTTGTTGGTGGCATCTTCCGGGAGGATAGTGACAATGGAGTTGAGGTAGTCGGTGATGTCGTCGCCGACGTTGATGGTGACACTACCTGCAGGGAATGTGATGCTCTCAATGGGCACGTTGATGTTGACGGTGACCTGCTGCGTGGCGTGCGCCTCAAACGAGGGTGTGCCGTCGGCATTATAGGTGGTGGTTCCGACCTTGACGGTCATCGTCGTCTGTCCGCCCTTGATGGGCACCCACTCGCTGAGGGTCGCCTCGCCTGTTGCAACCTCCTGCTGGGCGATGTATTCCTCGTTGTCAGACGTCCACACAATCTCGTCGGTGTGGTTGGTCGGGTTGACCGTGATGGCGCTCTCCAGTGCGCTCTTCAGGGCCTCCCAGTCACCCTTGTTGACGGTGATCTCCGGCGTGTTGACGGTGATGCTGGTGGCGGGCTGGTTGATGAAGACGGTGATGTCGGCCGTGCCGAGGCTCTCGTAGCCTTGGAGCTGCAGCTGGAGGGTAGACCCCTTTTGGTCGATGTTGGGAGCGAGGGCCTGGAGCGTGTTGCCCGTGACGGACATGTACTGGCCATCCGACTCCTGGACGGTCCAGATATAGTCGTTGTCAGCGACGGAAGCGCCTTCGGGCTGGATGGTCACATAATCTTTCAGGTTGATCGTCTCGCCGACGTTCATCGTGATGCTGTTCGTGTTGAACGAGAAGGCGGTGGGACCCTGCGTCACGTCAATGCGGAGCGTGACGGGCTCGGCTGTCTTGATGACGGGCGCGCCGGGCGTACCTGCCATATAGTCGGGATACCGGAGGGTGAAGGTCAGTGTGGCTGTGCCGGCCTTCTTCACCGTGGCGCCCCATCCGGTCTCGAAGGCTCCCTTGCCTTCGCTAATCTCGACGACGCTTGGGTCGCTCGAAGTCACATTAACGAAAAAGACGCCTTTGCCCATAGGCTGGGTCGTGGCTATACCAATCTGCTCCCACTGGCCGGTGGCATAGTCGAAGCTGCCGAAGATGTCCTTACTGATATCGATGGCCTTGTTGGTGTAGGTGTACGTCTGGCTTGTGCGGTCGACTGCCACGCTGGTGGCCCAGTCGTGGACCATGACGGCTATAGTGGTATAGACCTCGGGGTTGCTCACAGAGCGGACGGTGATTGAGGCCATGCCCTCGGCGACAGCCTTGATGGTGTTGTTCTCGATCGTGACGATGCCCTGGGCCGTGCCAGGCGTCAGCTCGTAGGTGACGCTCGCGTCAGTGGCTGTTTCGGGCCATACCGCATAGCACTGCTTGATGTACTCGGTCAGGTCGTCGCCCACGTTGCAGTCAATCGACTGGTAGAGCAGGTCGATGGTCATGACAGGCTGCACCACCTTGACGTTGACCGTCTTAGTGGCGGTGGTGTAGGTGTAGGAGTCGGGCTGTCCGGGTCTTGTCCACTGGTAGCGGATGGTCATCGTGGTCTCGCCGACAGCTTTGGGCTCATAGGTATACCCGCCCCACTCCTGGACGTAATTGCGGGCGACGATGCTTTGGTCGGCCGAGGTGATAATCTTTTCGTCGGTGGTGTTGGCGGGGGTCACATTGAAGGCGGCCTCGAGCTTCTGTCGCAGCGTGGTGGAGTCGCCGAGGTTGACCGTGATGGTCTCGTAGCCGGGGTTGATGTCGATGTTCTTCACGTGGTTGTGAACATACACCGTGATGGAAGTGCTCAGCGAGCCAAGCTGTACGCCGACGCCGGTTCCGCAATAGCGCACGCCATTGGCAACGGCCGCCTCGTTGGAGGTGAGGATGTTGTCATCGGAGAGCGAGAGATAGTCCACATACAGTTTGCCTACGTCAAAGACGTATTCCAGGTTGTTGGGCCTCGTGGCGTTAGTGGGATAGTACGATATATATCCTTTCACGTTGACCTCCTCATCCCAGTTCATATAAATAGCGGTGGGCTGCAGGCCTCTCACCTCGGTACAAGACAGCACTACAGGAGAGCTCAAACTACCATGCAATTCATTATCGTAGGTAATAGACTCACTGCTGGTAAGATTATATTCCAACCCGCTTGTACGGTTAAACAATTTGAAGGTGATGGGTTTGCCGTTGTCAGGCGTGCCCTCACGCTCATAGTTTCCAGGCACACGAATGGTGAAGTTGTTGGACTCACCCTGCTCGAAATAGATAACAGCACGGAGTTCTCCATCGACGAAAGCAGCCACCTCGTAACCATTAAGTGACTCCGGGGTGTTGCTACCAAGTTTTAACTGAGCCTGAACCGGCGTATCGTCAGAGTTGCCTCCAGGCGGTGTGTAGGTCCAATGCTGTGCCCAGGCCACTGTCATGGCTAACAGTGCAAGGGTCATGGTTAATAGTCTTTTCATAATCGTTTTTTTTAGAATACTGTTGTTATTTTATCTCGTCCATCAAAAAAAGCCCATTTCATCGCTTAAATCGCTTTCGGAGCCACTGGCAGAAGGAGGTTTCATGAGACGGCAACTTGCGCAGCTCTTCTTCGACTTTCTGGCGGTTGACAGCCTCTATTTCAGCCATTTGCTGGTCAATCTCATTTTGAATCTCTGTGAAGTTTTTGTCGGTCTGCTTCATCGTTGTTTGCTTTTTTGAGGCAAAGATAGATTCTTTAGCCTAAACAGACTTGTAAATATCGAACAACTATTTGATAATTTCGAACACAATCTTCGTGAACAGTTGTAAATAATGTACTTGCAAAAACATCTATCCTACTAATTATCAGCAAGAAACATCTTACAAATCAACATTTGTTAACAAAAAGAAAAAAATGGGGAAATTATACCGCAAAAAGGCGGTCGGCGAAGGACTACAAAAGAGCCTCAGCGCTCAGGCCGTAAGCGGCACACTGCTATGAGCAATGTGCCGCTTACGGCCTGAGCGCTGAGATATGGTGTGGCGTCAGCGGGCCCGCTTCACCCACTGCGACGGCGTCATGCCAAAAGCATCCTTGAAGGCATGGCTGAAGTGCGACTGGTCGCTGAAGCCGCAGCGATAGGCCACGTCGCTAATGCTCAGGTCGGGCTGTGCATCGAGCAGACGCTGGGCGTTGGAGAGGCGGATTTGCAGCAGATAGGCTGTGGCCGTCTTGCCTGTGATAGCCTGCACCTTACGGCGCAGCTGTATGGGCGACATGCACATGTGGCTGGCCACCGTCTCAACCGTGGCCTGGCCGCGGCCCATGAGCGAATATACCAAATCGTTGAGACGCCCTATGAACTTAGCGTCGGTATCAGAAAGCAACGGTTTGTCGGGGGCGGCCGTCTCTGTGCCTGCCACGATGCGGGAGTATTTCTCGCGCAGCAGTCGGCGCTGTTCGAGCAGCTTATCGATGCGCACCAGCAGCTCGTCGGCATTGAAGGGTTTGAAGAGATAAGCATCGGCTCCAGCCTCAATGCCGCGTATGCGGTCCTCGTCGGTGCTCCGAGCCGTGATGACAATGATAGGTATGTGGCTGGTAAGCTCGCCGGCACGCACCCGCCGACAGAGCTCCAGCCCGTCCATCTCAGGCATCATCAAGTCAGTGACAATGAGGTCGGGCACCATCAGCTCAGCTTTCTCCAGACCAGTGCGCCCGTTGCTGGCGTAGATGGTATCATAGTCGCTGAGATGCTGTCCGATGTAGTAGGCCACGTCGCGGTTGTCTTCGATAATCAGTATGCGGGGGCGCTGCCCTGACTCATCGCCCACGCTGTCGGCAGGCATGGCCTCGGCAGCAGGCTCAACAGCAGGCAAGGGCATGGCAATGCCCTCTTTCTCGTCGTCGGTGAGGGGCTGCCACTGCCCACCCTCATGGCGAATAGGAAGGGTGACGGTGAAGATGGTGCCCTTGCCAGGACTTGAGACCACGCTGATCTGGCCGTCGATGCTGTAGACAAGCTGTCGCGTGAGCGCCAGCCCTACGCCAGTGCCAATATTCTGGCTGTCGGTGTCGGCCTGATAGAAGGGCTCGAATATATGGCTGAGCTGTTCGTGCTCAATGCCTATGCCGTTGTCGGCCACCTGTATGATGAAGTGCTGCCCCTTGAGTTGTGTGGTAATATTGACGTGGCCGTTGGTCTTCGGGGTGAACTTGATGGCATTGGTGATAAGATTGTTCATGATTTTCTGCAGATACTCGGGCACAAAGTCCATCTGCACCATATTCTCACGGGGCGCATAGAAGAGATGAATGCCATGATCGGCCGCAAAGTCGCCAAACGTTTCCATAATCATGTTGATATAGGCCACCACGTTGTCGGTGCGCCAGCCGGGCTCGCTGACGTGGGCCTTAGCCTTCGAGAGGTCGAGCAGCTGGTTGATGAGCAGCAGCAGCTGACTGCCCTGTCGCTTGATGATGCTGCCGGCAGTGCGTATGTCGTTACCATCAACCGGACTGCCGACCGCCTCCAGCTTTTGGCTGAGCCCGAGAATGACGGTGAGTGGCGTGCGAAACTCGTGAGTAATGTTCACGAAGAAATTCTCGCGTGTGTGCTGCAGGTCGAGCAGCTGGTGGTTGCTGCGACTCTTCAGCCGGATGGCATAGAGCAGGAAAGCCAGGGCAAGGAGCATGAGCAGAACGACGATGATGCTGGCAATGACGATGAAGCGGTTGTTCATCTTCACCGTCTCATTCTCCTGCATGAGTTCGTCGTTGCGGAACTTGGCGCTGTAGTTGGTGAGCAACTGCTTCATGTCGTTCTGATAGATGGTGTCCTTCAGTTTGGTGTAGTGGTCGAGATGAAGCATGGCCGCCTTGGGGTCGGTGTCATAGAGGGCAGCGAAGAGCCCATGGAGCGAACGGGCACGGTTGTAGAGGTCGCCCGTCTGACTGAAGAGGCTGTTGGCGGCATTGAAGTAAGAGGCAGCCTCGTCCCGTCGTCCCTCCATGCGCATCACCTCGCCCATGGTGTTCAGACTGATGCCGAGCGACGGCATGACGGCGGCCTGCTGCAGCACGGGTATGCTCTGTGAGAGCAGCTGACGGGCCTGCGCCGTATCGCCCATCGAGGTGTAGGCAGCCGCCATCTGCGAGAGACGTATGGCAGCCTTGGTGCCATTGCCACGCTGCTGCTCCAAGGCAAAGGCCCGCCGGGCATAGTCGAGCGCCTTGTCGTATTGCTCCAGTCCCTGATACACCTCGGTGGCCACACCGTAGATGGCCGGTGCATGCTCATGGTCGGAGGTTTTCTGGTCGGCCTCGATGGCTTTCTCAATATATTGCCGCGCCTGCTCGGGCTGACGGGCACCGAGGTAGATGCCTGCAATGGTGTTGAGCGTGGAGCTCATGCGCCCGTAGTCATGGTAGCGGCTGTCGTGGTCGTAGCCCATCTCGCCATAGTGCAGCGCCTCGATGTAGTTTGACTTATAGAAGTAGGCCAGCATGAGCAGGTTGATGGTCTCCGACCGCCATGTGTAGTCGGCATTGCCCTCGGTGAGCGGCAGTGCCTGCAGCGCATAGTTGATGCAGAGGTCGTGCTGCTGCGTGTTGAGAAAATATTCGGCGGCATAGTAGCAGACTGTCATGGTCATGGTGTCAGAGGGTATGTCGGCCGTGAAGACCACCTCGTCGCCAAAGCCCTCACTCACCAGCAGCTGCATGAGCCGGTTGGCTGTTTCGGTGCGTTGTGTGTTTTTTTGTTTGATGAAGCGTTCGCAGAGTTTCTCCACATCGTGATTTTGAGCGCTGGCAACGGCCAGCGACAGGCTGAGTGCTAAAAGAAGAGCAACAATCTTAGGCATGAGAAGTTATTTTATTTGTGCAAAGATACAACAAAAATTTTTATTTTTACCCATTTAAATTGCAAAAAATACTTTACACGCTTTTTTTTCTGTGTTTTTGCACAAAAAAAGGTTGCGCAACCCTGACAGATTGCGCAACCTTGATTCTTTTTGACAGCCGACGAGTGATTAGTCGAGCTGAGCCAGCTTGTTGTCAGAGCCAAGCACCTCGAGAATCTTGTGCTTGTACATCTTTTCCATCTCGTCGCGAGCAGGACCGCAGTACTTGCGGGGGTCGAACTCACCGGGCTTCTCAGCCAGCGTCTTGCGCACGGCAGCCGTGAAGGCCAGACGCGAGTCGCTGTCGATGTTAATCTTGCACACGGCGCTCTTCGAGGCCTTGCGCAGCTGGTCCTCGGGAATACCCACGGCATCGGGCAGCTTGCCGCCATACTGGTTGATGATGTCGACATACTCCTGAGGCACGCTCGACGAGCCGTGGAGCACGATGGGGAATCCGGGCAGCTTCTCCATGATGGCATCGAGCACGTCGAAGGCCAAGGGAGGAGGCACCAGACGGCCCGTCTTCGGGTCGCGCGTGCACTGTTCGGGCTTAAACTTGTAGGCACCGTGAGAAGTACCGATGGAGATGGCGAGCGAGTCGCAGCCCGTGCGGGTGGCGAAGTCGATGACCTCCTCGGGCTTTGTGTAGTGGCTCTCTTCAGCGGCCACCTCGTCTTCTACGCCGGCGAGCACACCCAGCTCAGCCTCAACAGTGACGTCGAACTGATGAGCATACTCCACCACCTTCTTTGTCAGGGCGATATTCTCCTCGTAGGGCAGGCTCGAGCCGTCAATCATCACACTCGAGAAACCCATGTCTACACAGCTCTTGCACAGCTCGAAGCTGTCGCCGTGGTCCAGATGAAGCACTATTTCGGGGTGCTTGCAGCCCAGCTCTTTGGCATACTCCACGGCACCCTGTGCCATATACTGCAGCAGCGTCTGGTTGGCATAGTTGCGTGCACCCTTCGACACCTGCAGGATGACGGGGCTCTTCAGCTCGCTCGAGGCCTTGATGATGGCCTGCAGCTGCTCCATGTTGTTGAAGTTGAAAGCGGGAATGGCGTAACCGCCGTTGATGGCACGGGCAAACATGTCTCTGGTGTTCACGAGGCCGAGGTCTTTGTAGCTTACCATAATAAATAATTAATATTTAGAAGTTATAATGAAAATCGCTTCTTTTTACGACCGCAAAGTTAATAAAATATTTTTAATGCAGGAAATATTTTGCCTGCCGATTGTACGTTTTTCACGGTTTTAACGATTTTTACGCGTAAGAGACACTATAGGCCGCAGCGAAATGGCAGATGTAGGTGGCAAAAGAATGCTGAGCGTATGCAGGTCGAGGCGGCATGCCACCTCGTCTTTTTGTTGTCGACGACTGTTAGCAGACGCGCTGCGCCATTCCACTGGCTATCTGAGCCTGGACTTCCACCATCATAATACTTGCCGATGGCACACAAGAAAAATATTCACAAAGCTTTTCATTAAGTTATGTTAAAAAGACAAGGCACGGCGGCTTACAATCGTTAAAAGAACCTATAATAACCGCAGAAATTCACAATCTTTGATTTTTTTTACTAATTTAGCAAAACTAAAATATATAAACACATCTTACCGTCAAACAACCCTCGACGGTCTCTCGTCTTCGCCTCGGGCGATAAAACCACCTATTAAACAATACTACTAACACGGGGCTCACCCGCGAAACATTCAATACTTCTTTAAAGATGGTAAGCCAAGGTATTCAGTCAGACACCATCGTCACCAAGGTGTTAGACCTGTTGAAAAAAACAAAGGAGGCCCTGGTGGCCGACCTGGAGAATGAATTTGTCAGCGTCAGGCAAGCAGCCCTGGAGCTCCGTCTGTCGGCAGATGCAACGGCCAGCAATTCTCTGGCCGCCTACTATGACGAGGTGCAGAAATCGTTTGACCTCATCGACGCCGTCTTTGCCAAAGTGGGCTACGACATCAGCCACTACGACCAGCTCTCGGAGCTAAAGGGCAACATCAACAAGCTTATCGATGAAACTGCCGCCCTCGGCGAGAGCATCCGCAAGGCCGTGCGCAACTACCACGACGACAACAGCCTCGACGGCGATGAGGTGGCCGCCCTGCTCGACGAAGGGGTTCCTCGCATCCAAAACATCCTGACTCTCGTCAAGGATATCAGCAACACGGAGTGGAGCCGCGTGGAAGCCGAGCTGAACCAGTCGGCCGCTGATGTCGGCACCAAGGTAAAGAATCAGTTCTTCAGCAAGGACTTTGCCCGCGCCATCCTCGACCACATTCTCGTTACGCTGCTGAAGAATGCCAAAGTCATCTTCAAAGATGAGATTGACTACGTGAAGCTGACGCTGACGAATGAGGTGGAAGAACTGACTGGCAGCGCCAAGGACCTGGCCTCGCAGATAGAGCAGCGACTGACCAAAGAACTGAAGGCTGCCAGCGTAGCCGCTGAAGACCTGCAGCAGACGCTCCATCTGCTGCTGAAAGAGACGCTCGACGAGGCCAACCGGCTGGAAGCCCGTGTCTCGCAGGAGCTGAAGCAGAGCCTGCAGCAAGCCAAGCAAGACTTCAACAACGTCTATGCCAAGGTGGCCCATGCCCTGTCGGTGACCCACGCCATTCTTGATTTCTTAGGCATTCTCAAAGAGAAGGAGATAACGCTGAAACTGCCCAAGAAGCTGAAAGCCATCGTCAGCGACCTGCAAGGCAAGATTGACGCCGGCAAGGACGGCTTTGCCGATGCCGTGACATCGCTGAACAGTAAGATAGAGGCATCAAGAGAGACTCTGGCCAGCGGCGTGGCCTACGTGAACACAACTATTGACAACGGACTGAGCGAGGCATCGCAGCTGCTGGCCAACAAGACCAACATGCTGGCTGGCGAACTGTCAGGCTCGATGAAAATAACCCAGGAGATGACGGGCATGAGCGTCGCCGCCGTGGGTGCCGTCAACGTGCAGATGCTGACAATGGACATGTACACCGACCAGATAGCCAAAGACACTAAAAAGGCGCTCAGCTATCTGTCGAACGGCTTGCAGACCTACACCAACAATGCCAACGACGTAGTGGCCAGTGTGGCTAAGCTGGCCAACGAACGACTGGAGACGCTCAAGAACTTTGAATACCCCATCAAGATTGAAATCATTGACTGGAAAAGTCTGAAGAAGCTGTTCACACAGCCCGTGGAGCACTTCAAGGCCCTCTACCCCATCAACACCGTAGAAGATGCTGAGGACTTGATGCGTCGTATCATGGGCATCCTGCACAACATCAACCCCGACATTCCCGACTTCAGCTCACTGCGCTCGCTGCTGGAAGACCTGCTCCGCCAGCTGCAGCAGCGCATGATGCAACTCATGAGCGAAGCCAAGGCCAAAGGACGCGAAGTCGTACAGGAGATATGGAACCACTTCCAGCCGCTCATCACCACCATCCGCAAGGTCATTGACATGCTGAAGGAGTTTGCCCTTGCCTTGAAAGACCAGATGTTCGACGTGCTGAACGATGTCAAGGGCGAGGTGAAGAGCGTGGTGAAAACTGTCAACGAGGAACTGGCAGAGTTGCAACGGCAGTTTAAAGAGGAAGCCAACCAGCTGAAGAAGAAAGGCGACCAAGCCATCACCCAAACATACAAGAATCTGTCGGAGGTATACAATGCCATCGACGAAAATGCCAGCCAGATAGTCAAGCAGGTGAAGCAGGCCGCCACTTCCGCCGGACAGGCGGCCGACGACATGGCCCAAGCCACTGCTGCCGCAACAGAAGAGTGGCGGGCCAAACTGCCCAAGCTGCCTAAGCTGGCGAAGCTGAACCTGCCCCGCCTTTCGCGTAACGCCCTGACCGAGCCGCTCATCAGCGCCGTAGAGGATGCCTGGGAGGAGACGGAAGGCATCAACGTGAGAATTGACCTGAGCAGCATCATCCTACTGTCAAAGGACATTGAGCAGGTGAAGACTTCGTTCAAGGCCATCAACAAAGACTACTACGAGGCGCTGCGGCTCATCAGCAAGAGCCACATTGCCGGCTTCAGCATGCCCAAGATTGACATCAGCAAGAAAGACCTGACCAAGGGTCTCTTCGACACAAGCTCTATCGACACACTGATACCCAAGGGCATACAGATACCCGACATTGCCGCTATCGTGGAAGAGGCTGCACTGCCTGAGCTGAAAGCGTGGGCCTACGGTGTGGTGTCGAGCATCAAGACCGTCACCAACGTCGACGTGTGGCGCAAGCGCATGGACACCGTCGTCGCCCAGCTGCAGGCAGAGTTCCAGAGCGACATGAGCAATATCACAGGACTCATCTCCAAAGAGGGTGCCCTGCAGGTCATCAACCATGCCGGTGCCGTCAAGGCGCAGCTGGCCAGCGAGCTCAGCATCACCGACTACATCACGATTGTACGCACAGCCGTAGATGACGTGGTGCTGCCCAACCCCGAGTACTACTTCACTACGTTCAAACGCTGCATACTAAACATTCTGTCGGCCCTGACAAAGAAGCTCATGGCCTGCCTAAAGAATCTGAAGTCGCAGCTAAAAGAAGCCAAGAACGCATTTGAAAAAAGCATCAGCAACTTCCAGGAGCAAGTGTTAAAGCAGCTCACTCTGAAGATAAACGATTTTGAGAAGCAGATAACAGACATCAAGGACGTTGCCGACAGGAAGAAAGAGGCTGCCAAGGCGAAAGCCCTGCAGTATTGCAACGACATCAAGGCACTGAAAGGCTCCATTGAGAGCACGCTGAATGACATCAAGCGCATATCGGGCGAGCTGCAAGACCTGTTTGACAAGCACGAAATAGCCAACGCCATTACTGCATTCGGCACAAACCTGGCAGAGAATATTGTAAAGAACCTGGCCGAGAAACTGCTGGAACGGCTTGACGACCTGGCTCATGAGGTATGGGGCAACGTCAAGTCGCAAATCATCAATCCGCTGATTGACACCCTGAAGAACAACATCCTGGAGGTTGTCAAGCGCATCATGACAGAGCATCTGAAAGAGCTGGTCAACAAGATAACCGACCTAAGCCGCGACGCCAACTCCAACATCAGCAAACTGCTGGACAAACTGCCCACGCTGCGCGACTTGGTATCGGCTGAGCGCCAGTTCATCAGCGAAGTGACGGCCATCATCAAGCGCAACGAGCAGTTGCAAAGCAAGGTGGAGAAAATCCTGCAGGAGACAAAAGGCAACATCACCAATCTGAATCAGTTGCCCAGGCTTTTCAAGGAGCTGGCAGGCGACCCGGTCTTCGCCAACAGTGTGAAAGACTTGAAGCTGCACATCAAGGTTGGCACAGAGCAAGTGACCAGGGAACTGCAGAAACAGGCCGTCAAAGAGGCCGTGCAGTATGCCGAGTGCGTCAAGAAGGAACTCGACAAGCTGCCCTCCATCCAGATGCCTTATTATTATATAACGTGGCTGCAGTGCATCATCTGCGACGTGCTGGAGTATGTCCAGTCAGACAGGCGCCAGGCCAATGTTCTCACATTGGTAAAGAACCTCTACGATGACATTCCCGAAGAGGTGAAGGACAAGGTGAGCGACATCCTGCCGCAACTGCCGACCCTGCCAAAGGGCGGTTTCAGCAGTCTGACAGACGACATCAGATGCAGTTACGACCTGGACAACAAGTTCTGCAACGTGACACTACTCGACCTGAAGCCCGACGGCAAGGACAACGACAAGGGAAAGGTGGACGTGGACTACCGTCTGCTGCTGCAGCTGTTCCTTTTCGTAGGCACCTACGGACCGGATGCCGAGGAAGGCTTCGACGATGCTGAAGACGAGCCCGACAGCGACCGCACCGACGTGGTGACCACTGGCGACGACGCAGAGAAAGAAGAAGAAGGGCGCCCGGCCCTCTATCTGATAGTCAGGCTACAGGGACACCTGGACCTGACATTCAAGTTGGGCGACAACCACACTCTGGATATCGAGCTGGACGGTGCCATCGGCGAAGGTGTCGAACAAACCGACAAGAAGGCCGGCAACGGCAAGGAGGTCAGCAAACTGAACGAGAAGCACATCGGTTTCTGCCTGACGCGGAAAGACCCCGACAAGGGCGACCTCTCCGTGTTCCACGGGTTGGGCTCGACAAAGGGACTGGGCGGACGTGCCATCCTGCATTTCCAGCGCAAGGACAAAGACGCCGCCGGCAATGCCAACCCGCTGAAGGTGCTCAACACCACCTACCTGGATATCAACATCGGCAACTACCCACAGACGGCCTATGTGCTGTATAACTACAGCTATCCGGAAAACGTGGCCAAAGCCCTCGGTTTGAAGAACGGCGAAGACAGCGTCGCGGGGTTCACCGCAGGCTATCTGGGCAGCATCAACGACATGGAGTTTGTGCTGAAACTGCGCAACAACAGTTTCTTCGGCATTCTCATCAAAGACGATATATCAGCGAAGTTCAGCCTGAGCCTGCTCTACGACTACCTGAAGGGCTTCAAGATAGGCGGCGGCTACAGCTTCCACTACGACATTGACTGCTCAGGACTGAAGCTCGGCAGTCTGACGATGCAGAGCCTGAGCATCGACATCGGCAGTCTGGACATGGACTGGGGAACGCTACACCTCGGCACCGGCTCGTCGTTCTCGCTCGACTTCAGTGCCATCGCCTTCTCATTTGAGAATCTGGGCCTCGGCTTCAACCTGAATATTCTGAAGCCCGACTTCAGCATGGGCGACTGGGACTTCGGCGTCAACTTCAAATTCCCCGACGGCATTGGCATCGCCATCGACACGACCGGCGTGAAAGGTGCCGGACTCATATCCTACACACCGTCCACGGGAGTGCTCTTCGGCGTCTTAGACCTGGAGATTATCGACAAGTTTGGCGTGTCGGCCCTGCTGCTTGCCGACTTAGGCATTGTGGAAGGCCACTACTTCAGTCTGGTAGCCATGATATCGGCCCGCTTCTCGCCCGGCATCCCCCTGTCGATGGGATTCACCCTGACCGGCATCGGCGGCAGCATCGGCCTGCAGCGCATGATAGACCGCACGGCCATTCAGAATGCCGTCTACGCAGGCACTCTGGGCAGCGTCTTCTTCGTCGAGAACCTGTCAGAGCACATGGCAGAGATGATTTCCACCTGCGAAAGCATCTTCCCCTCCAAGCAGAAGCAGTTCTTCTTGGGTCTGCTGGCCCAGATCAGCTATGAGCCGGTGTTGTCGTGCTCGTTTGGCGTGTTTCTCCAGCTGCCTGACCCGACGATGATTATGATTGTCGGCATGCTGAAGGTGTCAATCAGCGACACCGACATCATCCGCATCAATGTATGCTTTGCCGGCGGCATCGATTTCTCGCAGGGCATCTGGTTCGACGCAGCCATTGTTGACTCTGAGATAGTAGGTATCAAGCTGGAAGGCAGCATGGCGTTCCGCCTCTACTGGGGTGGCAGCGCCAAAGGCTTCCTGCTCTCCATCGGCGGTTTCCACCCTGCCTATAAGCCTGAGGAGGCCATGAATGTGTCGCAGATGAAGCGAGTGGCCATGAAGCTCGACTACAAGGTGCTGAAGGTCAGTCTGGAGACGTATCTGGCCATCACGTCAAACACGTTCCAGATAGGTGCTCGCCTCGACATCAGGATTGGCTGGAAGAAGTTCGGCATTACCGGCTATGCCGGCTTCGACGCCCTGTTCCAGTTTGACCCGTTCATGTTTATGTTCGACATCGAGGCTGGCATGGCCGTCAAGTGTGGCAGCTGGACGCTCATGTCCATCGACGTGAAACTGTCGCTGTCCGGCCCCCAGCCGTGGCGTGCTTCGGGCTCAGCCAAGTTCAAATTCATCTTTATTCCCATCAAGGTATCGTTCGACATTGAATGGGGACAGAAACGGCAAGAGCTGCCTAAAAAGCAGATTGAGGTGCTGCCCCTCTTCGAGGAAGAGCTGACCAAGATTCAGAACTGGAGTGCCGAGACAGGCAGCCGCGACAAAGAGGTGAACTTACTGCAGTCGGCCAGCCAGTCTGAGGAGATGGTTATCGACCCCTCGGGCACGCTCTCCTTCAACCAGAGTGCCATACCGCTGAACCTCGACCGCCCGATGGATCTTTGCAACAACGCCGTGCCTACCGACGTGAACAACATAGTGATCAAGGGCTTCAGCGTAGGCAGTTGCCAGTATGAGGCCAAGGAAGAACAGCTGGAGATCAACGACTTTGCACCGGCCCTCTACTTTGCAATGGACAATAAAGACAAGCTGAAGTCTCCCTCATACGTAAGCTATCACAGCGGTGTCACGATGGGCGGGCTTGACAAACGCAAGACCGACATGAAGTCGGCCAAGGAAATCAACCCACCCACCTACGAACTGGTGACCGGGACCTTCCGTTCGACAGCCAGCAGTGACACGACAAGCAGAAGCAGCAAACGAAACGTCTACAACGTGAAAGCAACCGCCAACAACAGTGTGGCATATCAGCGTACTGACAAAGAGTCGTTCGAGCGCTACGTGGAAAGGCTGGATTCTATTTACTAAAAAAACTATCAGACCATGGCTATATATTTATTTCCTTATCTCAGAAAAGGTATCAGTAACGGCATCACCAAAGGTGAGCTGAAGGCGGGAAAGACGCGGGCCGAGCTCGACGTGAAGCTTTCCGTGGACTATCACCGTGTAGACAGGCAGAAGAAAGCGGAAACGCCAAAGGCCGTAACCATCCAGCTGATAGGTCCCGCCGACGTGAAATCGCTCAACAAACGGGCCGTGAGCCACTTCTTCCCCCCCGAGAGTGCAGCCATCAAGATGACCAGCGTCTATATGCCCTACATGGAGTTTTTCGAGGAAGACTTGCCTTGGCGCTATACGCCGCTGCCAGTGGAAAGAGACGCCGCCAACAAAGAAGTGGTGCTGCCATGGATGGCGTTGATTGCCGTGCGCAAGGAGGAGGTGAGCTTCAGAATAAGCAGCGCAGGCATCAGGATTGCCACGCTGAACATCAGCGACCAGCAGCGCTTCAGCGAGATTTTTGCACAGAGGGAGGCTCTGCTGCATTCGGCACACGTGCAAATTGAGTCGGCACGGGCGGTCAGCGACGTGGATGCTGTGCTTACGGATAATCCTGACTGCGGCATCTCGCGACTTTTCTGCATGAGCACATTGACACCCGACACGGAGTACTACGCCCTGCTCATCCCCGTCTTCGAGTCGGGCCGCCTGGCCGGTCTGGGCCTGAGCACCGCTCAGGTGAGTGCCGACACGCTGGCATGGAGCGCCAAGGCCGACGGCTGGACGCAGCAGGCCAACGAAGGACAGCACCCCGACGGATGGTCATTCCCCGTATATTACCGATGGAAGTTCCTGACGGCCAAGACAGGCGATTTCAAGTCGCTGGCTGAGAAACTGGCCTTCACCAGCGCCAACGACTACAAGACATTGGCGTCGAGCCTTACCGTCGACATCTCATCGTCAGGCCTGCCCGACTACGAAAGCAAGCGGCCAAGCGGTAAAGAAGAGGTGATTGACGTGCAGGCCGCCCTGAAGCTGATGGGCACTGCCGGAAGCAGCAGGACAGAGAGCCAGGACTATCGCCGATGCCTGAAAGACTTGCTGAAGGACAACCCCGTATTCCAGGAGAATGCGACAGGTGCCGCCAACGAGAAGGAAGACCCGTGGGTGGTGCCGCCGATTTATGGTGCCCGGCAGGTACTGGCCACCGCACTTGACACACAGACGGGAGCCAACAAGCTGGTGAGTGAGGTCAACCTGCAGCTGTCGAACCGCATTGTGGCCGGCATGGGCAGCTCCGTCGTCAAGGAAAACCAAGAACAGTTTGTCAACCGGGCCTGGCGTAAGGTGGAGAAAATCAATGAGGTGAACCAGAAAATCAGGGAGTACTACCAGATACTGCAAGCCAACAAGCAGGCCCAGAAGAAGTACGACTTCAAGAGCCTGCGCAGTAAGAAAGACCGAATACAAGTGACCGACAAACGCCGTGCCCTGGGACTTGACGTCACCTACCGCACCCTCCAGGCATCAGGCATCTTCAAACGTAACGTCACGGCCGAGCGGCTGCTGGAACAGGCTTCGGCGGATCCTAAGCTTGTCAGCCGAATGGTGAAACGCGGCATCACGCCGTCAGAGATTCTCAGCATCTTCGATAGTAAGATGTGGAGCGAGCGTGCCAAAAAGGAGAACCGCAACCTGGCCATCATCAACAGTTTCAAACAGAACAGACAGTTTATCGGTCCCTTCGAGGACTACGATTATCTGGAGGACCTGCTGGATCTGGAATACTACAAACAGCAGTTCAGCTTCACCTCGGAGGCCGGGCGTGAATATCTGACGCCCGTGAGTGGCGGCATGAGCGATGAAGACTACCACGCTGCGTTCGACATGGCAGCCACGGCGGCAAAGTCACTGTATTACACTGTTGTGAAGTCTACGTTGGCAGCCATTCCGAAAGGGTCACTCCTGGACAAGACCGACAACAACAAGAAGTTGCGTCCCATGCAGCTGCAGCTGAAGACACCTGCAGGACCGGGCTTTCTGCTCAGACAGAGTGACGCCCTCATCCTGGGCGGCAGCAAAGCCTTGGCCGTGGAGTACAAGGAATGGCAGAAGGACACAAAGGCAACGACGCAGAAATATCTGTACATCACGTCGTGGGACAAGCTGGAATCAAACTTCCCTGGCAAAGTGACCTATTGGCTGAAGACGCCGGCCCGCACGGTGAGACTGCAGAGGCAGGGCAATGTCTTTAAGCCCATGAACAATTCTAACTGGTGGCATAACATCCCCTTTCATTACAAAACTCTGACCTCTCTGCCGTTTTATCAGGATCTGGTGCGATTCAGACAGGTGTTTGCCGAATTATATGGCTGGGATTTCTTAAGGTCGAACAGCGGTCGCTGTTCCCTGTTTACCCTGGCCGACGGGAGGACACTGGTGGTAGACTGGTCGCTGAAAAAAAATTTTGTAGACTTCTACCTCTATCCGGCCAATACAACGGTGAAGGTGAAGAAGCTCAACAGCGCTTATATCATGCCTTTCCGCTTTGCCTACAACGACGCCACAATGAAGTTCAACGGGCATGTAAACTCCGACAAAAACAGCATCGAACTGAAAATCTCACAACTCCACAACGCGCTCGACGAAGTGATACGAATGCTTGAAAACATCGAACGCGTCCGATGGGAGCCAAACTATGTGGAGATAGCTGATCTGAACGAGCAGACGGCGGGGGTCAAGGTAATCAGGGCGCAGGAGATAGCCGACAAGCCTGGTTACGACGACGATGACTATGGCGACCAGGCGGGCGAGAACCTTCCGAAGCAAGTGGCCGAAAAGGTGAGCCAGGTGGCTGGCAGCATCGGCAAATGGCTGGAGCGCGACATGGTTGAGCAGCAGGACAGCGGGAAAGCCAAGCCTATATCAGACATAGACCCCAATCAGCTGGCAGCAGAACGCATAGCCGAAATCATCAGCACCTACGGCGACACCGAAGATAACCAGGTGGAGGTCAACTGCGACAGCAAATATCCTGTGATGGCCTATCCCGACTTTCTGGACCCGACGTTCTTCTACTTACGACAGTTGTCGGAGGCCTACGTCCTGCCGTCGTCGGGCAGTCTGGGCAAGAACACCATCACGTGCTTCGTGACCAATCCTGCGTTTGAAGAGGCATTCCTGATGGGTATGAATACCGAGATGGGCCGCGAGCTGCTCTGGCGCGAGTACCCCACCGACCAGCGCGGCTCATACTTCCGCAAGTTCTGGGACCAGTTGGAGCTGCCCCTTAAAAAAGATTTGGAGAAAAAGTATTACGACGTGCAGGCGCTGCACCAATGGAAAGCACCCCTGGGCCAGAACCACACTGCAGGCAAGCAGTCGATGACGGTGTTTGCCATCAAGGGCGAGCTGATGCAGGCCTACCCGAAGACGGCCGTCTATCTGGCCACGTCCAACTATCTGGCCAACCGCGAGAAGGCGGCCAAGGAGCGCATCAGCGCCGAGATGATGTCGTGGCTGTCGGAAAGCACATGTCTCACAGGCTTCAAGGCAAGCCTCGACGTGCTGCGCGGCAAACTGCTGGTGTTCGAACAGGAGCGCGACAACCTGCAGTACAGGCTGGCTGCGACGGCCGGCAGCACCGCCAATGACAGCATGCTCATCAATGGCGGCTACATCAAGCTTGAGACACCCACCATCTACACCATCTCGCTGAGTCAGTTGATGAAAATATAAACCATAGAAATATAAACTGATTATGAGGACCACATATCAAGAGTCTCTGCGGAAAGAGACGAGCCAGAAGTTTTCACGCAAGGATGTCAACACGTCGCTGCTGATGTTCCCCGTCCGACTGGAGACAAAGTTCAAGATGAAGAGTCTGGAGAAGATCCACGAGCCCGACAGAGTGTACTACACGTTCTGCGAGCTGTGGGCTGTGCTGCGCCGCTTGCAGAGCTCGTCAGAGGAACGCGTGCTGCAACAAATGGAGCGACTGCAGGCCGAACTGGAGCGGCTGGACATCATCTACAAGGAAGACAAGGGCATGCTGCGGATGCTGATGAAGAAGATGCGCAGCATCATGCCCACCGTTGACCTGTGCGACCGCTGGACGGAGCTGCAAGCGATTCTGGACGACGTGACCGTGAGCTGCTCTGTAAAAGACAATGAGTCGACACTGCTGCTCAACGAGATGGATCACTACACGCGGCTGCTCGTCAACACATGTAAGACGCCACCCTACAGCGGCTACAAGCGTCTGCAGATGAACGGTGTCTACTCACAAACCGTGAAGTTCAGGATGGCACTGAAACACTACCGGCAGTGCTACCGCTTCATCCTCGACATTGAGGGCAAGGTGAAACAGCTGCCGGCTTTCCTCAACAAGAAGCAGTATCACAAATTCGAAAGGCTCATCGAGCAGTGGGCGGCATTGGCCGACAGCCAGACACTGATGAAAAACTTCCAGACGACGATGAAGAAGAATACCGTGTGCAAGGCTCAAGCCGACCTGCAGTATTTCGTGCAGCAGAAGCTGGCGCCCTGCCTGGCCCGCATCAAACGCGACAAAGACCACCTGCTCTCTCTGATGGCAGGCAAGCTGAGGCGACGGGCGATAAATCCGGGAAAACCTCAGCCGTATGAGAGTCTGAAGCGCTACACCGTGCTGGCCACCATGCTGATGAGTCTGGAAATCAAGCGCAAGCGCGGCGTGCACCTGCCCGACCTTCAGGCAGAGATACTGAGGAAAGTGAAAACGCTGGCCGACTGCACATACTTCCGTTTTGAGTGCGAGCGAACGTGGGTCGGCGGACTGTTCGACGTGATGAACCGCCGTATGTCGGCGGGCACCAAGGTGACGGTGCTCGACAAGCAGTGGCTCCATGCGCACGATGAAATGCTCAGGCGGAGCACCGGCCGACAAGGCTGCCCGCCGCTGCGCCACTACGGCAAGAAGGAAAAGGTGCTCTGCGTGCGCATCTATCCCGACGTGCTGGCACTTACACAAAGTGTCAGACAGCTCACTAAAGCTGAGTATGAGACAGGCAAGGACTTCTGGCTGAAATACATCTTCTCTGACGACACCAGCTACAAGAACTCGCTGTGGGCGGCGGTGTGCGACCTCTATCCGCCGCATCGGGCAGCCTTCATTCTCAGGCAGACCTTCCCCTCGGCCAACTATCATATCATCTGCCGGCGGGCCCGCCAGTTCCACGACGACCAACTAACCGAGGCGGACTTCGTCAAAGAGATTGACGAGAACTTCCTGAACTCGTTCCCTACGACCTATGTCGACAACAACGAGACGATGTTCACCGTGCCGGCCACCAACCTACTGCCTGACCGCTTCATCCTGCAGGCCACGCTGAAGCTGAGCGACAGCAGGCGCACCACCATCACCCAATACGGTCACCGCCTGCCCACCAGCCTGCAAGTAGGAATCGACATGAACAACCTGGAAAACGCTGCCTCTGAGCAGAACGAGCAGCTCTACCTGAACGGCAGCCTGCGGTGGATGACCGACTACGACGAGGCCGAGCACATGGGCATGGCCATCACGCTGCCGCTGGAGCACTTCACTGCGGTTGTGGGCAGCAAGAAAAAACGCGTGTTCCAGTTCGACTCCATCTTTGTCTACGGCGTTCACGAGGCACCTGCCGACGAGTGCAGCAACATTCTGCAACAGCTTTTTGACGCCCACCTCTACAGCGAAGAGGCCATCGACCTCATCCCGTCGCAGACGGCCACCAACATCCTGACCGACGACGACGAGGGCTATGCCTACGACAGCGGCGAAGAGGCGCAGCGCGAGCGATTCAAATATCAGGCACAAAACTGTGTCACGCCTTACAGGATGACCGCCAAGGAAGACCTGAAACTGCTCAACATGCTGTTCTGCATGGACAAGAGCGTGCTGGGCAACATCAAAAACCCGTCGGGCAAGCGACAGCGCGAAGTGGAAAATGCCAGGATGGTGAACAGTGCCCTGCTGAGCATCATCGACAACGCTGCCGTCAAAATCATCAACAACACACCACTGCTGAGAGACTACTTCGTCAACGACGTGCTGCCACGAGGGCCTTTCCCCATGATACGCATCAGCAACCAGCCCTACGGCATACTACCGGCGTGCGACTTCAAGCACCTGAACTTCAGCCATTCCTCGCCGTTGTGGATGGTAAGGAAGCTGCTGCTGACGCTCACCGTCCACTGGAACAGCATCACCCGCTTCGTGGAGTACAGCGGCGGACAGGCAGGCAGTGATGCCGACACGGTCAACAATGCCGGACTGCAACAATATCTGGCTGCCATCAGTTGCACACCGGCCAGCACATCGCTGTGGAAACGCAAGATTTTCGGCGACAAGACACTGATTGACCCTGCGTTCTTCAGAGGCGAGAAGCGCGAACATCAGCTGGCCGAACTGCTGGACCTGGCTCACTCGCTGGGACTGGAAATCACCATGGACGAGCTGAAAAGCTACGTGCCCCACTACAACGAGATTCCGCTGATTCCTGACGACGAAGGCGCTGACACCAGCAAGACGTTTGTAAAAACCAGCGACGGCCGCTTTACCGGCATCATCCGCCAACTGCGCGCCAAGGGTATCACCACACAGCAACTGTCCGACGAGGAACTGAACCAACACATCATCGAGTTCTTCGACCTCTTTGCCTACCGGCTGGACTGCTGGCTGATGGGACTGCTGAGCAACAAAATCAGGACACGCATGGAGAAAGGCACCCACCGCATCGCCCTGGGCTGCTTCGGATGGATTTTCAATCTGGAGGAACCCGACGGGGAAAAGAATAAGAAGCAGAACAAAGACAACACGAACGAGTATATCCTGGCACCATCGGTGAACCACGCCATCACCGGGGCCGTGCTGCGCAGTGCCTACGTCAACACCCACAAGGACGGCGACAGCGACTACCAGATGAGTGTCAACCTGTCATCAGAGCGAGTCAGAAAAGCCATCCGCATGATTGAGGGTCTGCAGAACGGCCTCTCGGTAGGCTCCATCCTGGGCTGTGACTTCGAGCGGGCCATCCACGACTATCCGGGTCTTGAGCTGGATGTCTGCATCTACGAGCTGCGCAAGCGCTACCCGCTGGTGACGAGCACCAAGGAAGACGGCAAGACAGCTCCCGACAGCACTTCGGTGGTGAACGGCGCCAAGCTCCTGGATGACTACAGGCAGCAGCCGAAGGGGGAAAATTGGATTTCGGGAATGAACCTTTTCAAAGATACGAAGGATATCAAGAATAAGGAGAAAGCGCTGCTGAAGCTGATAGACCGGATGGACGACGAATACGACGCCCTGACGGACGTCATCCTCTCAGAGGGTGTCTACAAGCTGACGCAGGGCAACACCGAGGCCGTCAACGCACTGAACCAGGCCATGCAGGAGATGCGCAATATCCCGCGGCCGGAGGTGACGGAGATTCCCATTACCAGTGCCCAGATTGACGGGCGCATGGTGGTGGCTCTCGACGTCAACGCCCAGCCTACCGTCGCCGACGACCTCTTGGCTGCGACGGAGCCTAAGGTAGACGCCTGGTTCAACCAAATGCTGGGCGATATTGCCAACATCGACGTCGTATTCCGCTGGGAAGACGGCGGGCTGGAACAACTCACGTTGAAGAGTCTCGGCGTCAGCGCTTCGGCGCTGGTCTATCTGTCGGCCAACAGGCAGGCATTCGTTCACTATCTGGAGACGCTCTACTGGCTGAAGGAAGGCGTGCGCCGAAGCATCGTCACCGACGGAGCTCCCGTGGGGCTCAGCCTTGACGAGGTGGAACTGGCCGTTGAGAACCTGCGCGAACTGATGACCAACGCTGCCGTCTTGAAGAACGACGATCTGGTCAAGGAGACCGGCCTGGAGAGCCATGCCTCCTACACTGACTGCCAACAGAACTACTACGTGCTGAAAAACAGCATTGAACTGACCGTGCAGGAGATGGTGGAAGCGCTGAATGAGCAGGCAAAGGTGCAAGTTGAGACCAACGACGACTACGACCGTGTGGCCATGGACGATGCGGCAGTGACGAGAGCTGTCAGGCTGATGGCAAGATGCTTCAAAATCGGCCAGACGGACGCCCTGGACATGGTGAGCGAGGGGCTCTTCACCCGAGGCAATACGCTCTATGGCGACACCGAAGCCTTCATGGCTACAGTGGAGAGCCAGCACGCCTTCTATAAAGCCATGCAGACCAAGATAGCCAACCTGACCGAGCTGATTGTGGCAGCAGAGAAAATGGTGGAAGGTGCCGCCGAAAAGACGTACAGGACGTATGCCGACGCCATACGCAAGCTGCTGCTCTCAAACTATATGGTGGTGCCCGTGTTCAGTCCTGACGACAACGTGCCCGTGGAGCTGCTGAAGGAAGAGAGCGTGCGCCGTAGTAGTATGTTCACCAACATCAATGCCATAGGCGCAGAAGAGGTGCTGGCCGATATGGCCCGCGTGGAAAAGCCGATGATGCACCTGCACCAGCTGCGGCTCTTCGCCAAGTGCAACTTCCTCGAGCAGGCTGACGTCGTGCCCATGCAGATTCCTGTCATGATGGATTCCCAGAAGAAAGCCGAGTGGCTGGGGGCTGAGGTGAAGGACGAAAACCACGTGCACGACGCCTTCACGTATCTGGTGATGAACCCTCAGAAACTGGTGGAGACGGTAGGTGAAGCCAACTGCCAGATGGCCGGCATCGTGCTGGACCACTGGGTGGAACGCATCCCCTACCGCGAACAGACGGCTGCGATGGCCTTCAACTGCGACCAGCCCGACGCCGAGGCTCCGCAGACGCTGCTGCTGGCCGTGTCGACGAAGGACAACGCTTCGCGCTGGTCGGAGGAGATGTTGCTCAATGCACTCAAGAGTGCTATCCACATGGTGAAATGCAGGGCCGTAGAGCCAGACATGATCAGCAACGACGCCTGGGCATCGGGTATCTTCCCGTTGATTGACTACAAAGACATTAACAAATAGACACCAGTAGCAGCATGAAACAGATTCAGAAAATTGAAAACTATATCGACAACAACGTCACGCTGAACCAGCAGACCGTCAGTGAAATAAATCCTGTGATGAGCGAGCGCATCGAGGGTCGTACCCGCGACAACGACATCACCGAGGCACTGAGGTTCAGAGTCCACGATCCGCTGTGGATGCTGACACGGCAGTGGCAGATGGGCGAGTTCCGGGGCAACAACGTCGGCACGGCGATGGCCGTGAAGTGCAGAGTTGCCCAAGACACCTGCCAGAAAGATCCCATCGAGCCTGTCACGGAGCGTATCAATCAGCCCATCGACCTGCTGGTGCGGGTAGAGTCGGCCATCTATGCCCTCGACCTGATTCGCCAGTACGCCCAGTGCCCGGCAGCCACGTTCAAGTCGTTTGCTGCTTTCCTGCTAAAGAGCTACCCGATAAAGTGGGAGCAGGAAGAGCTTATTCTCGACAGCGACCTGACCACCGCCCATGAGCGGGGGCTCAACAAGTGCCGGCAGAAGTTTGTCAATGCCTACAAGGGAAAGGCCTTCGACGGCTACCAGCTCTATGTGGTTTTAAAAAACTACATGAAAACCAAGAAGCAAAACGACAACCACATCTTCAGCCAGGCCAAGAAACAGAATATTGACCTGAAGCTCTCTTCGGCCAACATCAACAAAATCATGAATGCCTACGTCGAATGGTTTCAGAAGAAATACATTCCAGGCGCCGCACAGAACACATGCTGGCAGGAGCGCGACCTCTGCTACGAGGCGAAGATAAGCGCCGGCAGCGAGCAGTATGTCGGCACTCAGTATCAGGGGGGCAGGGTCTCATGGCACACCTTCGACTATAAAAGCAGCGGGAAAGCTGCAGTCTACCGGAACGTTTCAAACGTGCTTTCACTGCCGACGCTGGCCTCTTACGCCGGAGCACCCAACAAGCGGCTGTGGGAGTTTGAAGACCACAAGGTCTTTATGGGCAACAGCGTGGAGCAGCAGTCTGACGCCAACCTGGTGTTTATGAAATTTGCCACGATGTATGGCAATGACTGGATGCTCATCCCACTGCAGACGGAGATTGGAAAGACTATCAGCGTCGTGTCTATCGAGGTAAAAGACACTTTCGGCGATACCATCACCATCAACGGAAACAGCCGGGCCGGTGCCAACGACTCCGTGGGCAAAAATCAGGAGAGATGGCAGATGTACACCAACTCGCTGCAAAACACCGAAGACGGCAGTGCGGCCAACAGCCTCTTTTTCACGCCTCAGCTGGCGGCTACGCTCGAGGGCGACCCCATCGAGGAGGTGCAGATGCTGCGCGACGAGATGGCCAATATGGTGTGGGGAGTTGAAACCCTCATCCCCGACGGATGCGGCGCATCACTTGACGGCAACCTCTATGCCGCCCAACTGGCCGAATACGTCAGCCAGCTCTACGATGAATACCGCGTCAAGCCTGCCCCGAAGACGTTCGCCTTCGGACAAGACGGCGAGATGGAGACCAAGACAGACGACAACCAGCTGACGGCCGCCTATAAGTATCTGCTGCAGAGCACCGTGCCGTTCAACTGGATTCCGTTTGTGCCCCAGCATAAGACTGGCTCCAAGGACATCTTCTCAATGGGAGGACGCGAAATGATTTTGCGCCGTGGCAAAATGCCATGCTACGTATGGGACGTCGACGCCAAAGGCAACAAGCAACTGCTGAGAACTGGAGTTCGCCCGCTGACCACCATCCTGCGCAACGGTCTGAAGCGGATAAAAAAAGGCAGCTGGGAAGAAAAACCGCTCCTAATCAACGAGGAGGCCGTGCAGGCCACAGGCATTAAGCTCGTGAAATACTTTCAACGCACACGTTGGCTCAACGGCAAAACCTATAATTGGCTCGGCATCTATAAGATACTGGCCAAGACCGAAGGTTCAAGCGGACTGGAATTCGATGTCTTAAAAGAGAATAAATAATTCTCGAAGAAAATCAGAAAAAAAGTCTGGAAAAATTTGTTAGTGTCAAAAAAAATACTTATCTTTGCACCATATCACATTGTACCCTATTAAACTGGGCGGCGCGTATCTGCGCGCCATTATGTCAAGTGTTGCCAAAATGGCTATGGGGAACAATTGAAACGGAGGGCAAAGTGTGCCAGAAAAATGAGAAAAAGCGGTAAATTCCGTGCTTCCTGTTGTTTGAGCAGGACGGAGTAGAGTAGAAAAACGATGAGAGTGCCCCAGCTGAACCGCCGCTGAGTCTTTCGGTTAAGACAAGAATGCGAAACGAATTTGTATCAAGTAAGATTGGATGGCTCCAGTGGCGCTAAGCGACATTCAAAATCGGCGAGAAATACGATGAAGTGTTCACTCAACGGACTAAGCCGGTGCGTATTACCCTCCGGATTTTTACAAAAAGCAGAGTCTGTTCCCCAACCCGGAGCAGGCTTTGCTGCATTTTTTATAGAAAGAACTTACAAGGGCTATGCCCGTAAAGACAAACTCCAACTTAAACAACTGACAAAATGAAGAAGCTATTGACCATGGCCATCGCCGCAATGACGCTGATGGCTTGCAGCGGCCAGAAGCAGCCCGCCGCAGAAAACGAGACAAGTGAAGAGAAACTGCCAGTCGTCTACTTCACCAAGGAAATCACGCCCGAGTCGCTTGTGAAAATCTACAAGGCTCTCGGACTGGAGGCCACAGGACGCGTGGCAGTGAAAATCAGCACAGGCGAGGGCGGCAACACACACTACCTGAAGCCCGAGCTCATCGGCCAGCTGGTCAAAGAGGTCGACGGCACCATCGTAGAGTGCTGCACGGCCTACGGCGGCACCCGCCAGGACCCAAAGCTCCACTGGGAGACCATCCGCGACCACGGCTTCGACAAAATAGCCAAAGTCGACCTGATGGACGAGGAGGGTGAGATGCAGATTCCCGTGGCCGACACGACCCACCTGAAATATGACATCGTGGGCAACCACCTCACGAACTACGACTTCATGATCAACCTGGCCCACTTCAAGGGCCACGCCATGGGCGGCTTCGGCGGCGTGCTGAAGAATGCCTCCATCGGCGTTGCCTCAACCAACGGCAAGGCCTATATCCACTCGGCCGGCAAGACCACCGATCCCAAGCTGTGCTGGACGGAGGAATACTGTGCCCAGGGCCCCACGCAGGACCTCTTCCTCGAGTCGATGGCTGCCGCCGCACAGGCCGTACACAATCACTTCGGCGAAGGCCATATCCTCTACATCGACGTGATGAACAACATGTCGGTCGACTGCGACTGCGACGGTAACCCCGCCAAGCCCGAGCTGCTCGACATGGGCATCATGGCCTCACTCGACCCCGTAGCCGTCGACCAGGCCTGTCTCGACAAGGTATTCAGCTACAAGGGCCAAGAGGGCGACGACAACCAGCCCCTCATTGAGCGCATCAATCGCCAGCACGGCACCTATATCACCGAATATGCCGAGCGCATCGGCCTCGGCTCGAAGAAGTATAAGCTGGTGGAGATTAAATAAAGACACGTAGCGCAGCAGGGAATCACTGCAGCCACGCCAGATGGCGCTGCAACATGACAGCCTTGCGACACTCATACCACATGCGGGCGGATCCAGACAGACGATGTCGGGTCCGCCCGCTGATAATATAGGAGCAGGAGAAGCCCCTCCATTATCTCCTAAAGAACATTCTTGAGACGTGAGCCAGGGCGACACTAATTGAGGGACACATCGTCACTATCCCCCAATCGCAGCCCCAGTTTGCTCATCAACGACGACACGCGGGGATTCTGCTCAACCATTTCATTCAGATACTGTTTCTCATCATCTTTCGTAGATTCCCTCACATACAAGGTCTGCTTGTTAATCCAGAGACGCGTCTGATCCAGCTTGCCCTTATGTTTCAGCACTTCCATCTCCAGCAAGCCTCGCAGATTCCGGCCACTGTCATCCACAAAGATACGGTCGGCCTCAAAGTCCATCATGCCGATCACAACGTCTCATCGATGTAGCTTTCGTCTACCGCCTTCATGGTGCAGACACTTGCCTTCTGCATCAGACACGGAAATATTTAGGCAAAGTTTTTCATAATGCGCATGAAAAGTCACAAAAAGTATAGAAGGAAGCAAAAGAGTTCCTCCTTTTTTCTGTAGAGGCAGATGGCATTTGCAACCTTTGATACACTGTTGTAAAATCCCCATTCCATCGTATATAGAATGGGGATTATACAGTTCATCTGACAAGCATCTTGCTCACTTGTCCGCTGCTATTCCTTATTATATTTATACCAAATTTTGGCGAGGAAAGAAGTTGTCCCCCTAGAGTCCACACCTGAGCAGGTTTTCCGACAGAGGCCAAGGTCCTCACCGCAGTGTCGGCATGCAAGGGCCGCACCACTTCGGCATTCACCACATGACCGTCGGTGCCATCGATGAGCATTACAATAATCTCCACTTCGTCAGGATTGTCCACAGTTTCCGGCAGAATGACAGAGTGATCAAAAGTAATATCCTGATCAGCTTCTATCTCTGTAGGCACAGAGCCTTCTATGCCCGTGAAGTCGCCACTGTATCCGCGAACCACTTCTTGAAACACCATCTCAGAAGCAGGTATCACCGGCGGTTTTAGTTCCCAGCCGCCCATTACGCCGCCCTGCGTAGAGCCCTCGTTGCTGTAGGCAGAGTTATTCTGATAATAGCGCTCATCATCGGGGTGGCTCACATTATTTTCAATGATGGCGTAGGCCAAACGATAGTCAGCGTCAGTATGACTATCGGCAAAGCGCAGGTTGGTTGTGGTATTGATGCTGCCATTCTCTGCAAAGGCAGCGTCAAGTTGCATCGACACACAGACAGGCTCGAACTTAAAGGCCTGGCTTCCAATACTGAAAAACTGGGATGGATCAGCCGTGGCACTACGAGAGATAACACCATTAGGTAGTCCGCTTATGGCGAAATAACGATCCAGCTGACTCATATAGTCGCACTCCATGGGGTCGCCGCTATGTATGGCCATACCAACGAACCAGTCGGAAGCGGTGCGTTTGAGGCTGTCGAGCATCACTATGCCGCGTACACACCATGCACACCACGTACCAGTGACCTCCTCGCCCACCACCTTACGCTGATAACTAGTCAACGTAGAGGGAACCTCGAAACGATTGCCATCGGCTGTTTCGACAAAGAGTATGTAGTCCAGAGTCTGACGGTCGCTGATTTTAAGAGGCTGGTTCAGTACGAAGGAAATCTGCTGTCCGGGCTGCAGTGTTTCAGTGAACGTCTGCCTGTAGGTCTCGCCATCAAACACATAGCCTGCCGTGAAGCCCTCAACAGGGACGTTGCCTGGAGTGTAGGCCGTTGCCGATAACCACACATTGCCGACACTGGGTGTTGCGGGGGAAGGCAAGCTATTCAGCATAACACTTGAGCGGCCAGCCACTACGATGTCGTCTACATAGAGACGACTTTTGTTGTCCGACTCATTGACAAAGGCCAGACGGATGGTCTGCCCTGCATAGGCTGCAAGCGCAATCTCATAGTTCTGCCATTCGCTTTTCTCCTCAGCTACAGAGAACAGTTCTTCCCACTGCAACTCGTCTGTTTCATGCGCCCGCTGTCCGCTATACCACTCCATTTTTTCCTTATGTTGTGCCTCTGTCGCAATATACACGACATAGCCGTCGCGATACTTCTTGTCGGCTGCTCGCGCACGCCACGTCAACACGGCATTGGCCGAGGTGATAGTGACGGGTGGCAGAATCATCCAGTCATCACTCCGTCCCTTAGGCGAATACCACGAGGTACTGCAAGCCACATTGCCCGTCTCGCCTTTCGGCGTTAGTGCCAACCAGGGCGTGCCCACGGCGAAGCCCAGGTTCTGCATGTCTGCTGAAGGAGTAAGCCCATCACCATCAATAAGCAGGAAATCAGTGGGGATTCCGTCCTGAAAATCCTCATTCAGATAAGTCTGTGCACTTGCCGGAAAAGAAAGAAAGAAAAGAGCACTGCACGCAATTGCACATTTTTTCATCATCATGTCTTAAATGCTCTGTTTTGTTGTTAATTCGCCTACAAAGGTAGGCATTTTCCCACAAACAGCAAAACTTTGACTCGTTTTTTTTCTTTTTTCAGCTATTTCCACTCACCATATGCAAAGAGAGAAGATCGTTTATATATAGAAAAAAACATGCGATCATCTGCATTTTTCGGAAAAATATTCGTAACTTTGCCAGCATCTTATATATCATTAGACACAGAACAATGCAATATAACACAAAGAAAAGAAAACTGCTACTGACACGAAGGGTACTCATGCCTGCAATACTTATATGGCTAAGCCTGACGGCGGCCAACGCTACTGGGGGTGAAGTGTACACAGGCATGGACTTTTACGACCGCTGGATTGGATTACCAGATAAACAACTGATGCAAATGGGCAATGGCTTCATGGCGCGTCCTGGCTACACAGACAGCGCTATGGTGTGTTATAGCATCGTGGCCAACCGCCTACTTTCTGGCAGTAGCAACGACAATGAACGCCAAATCTGCGTGAAGGCACTAAATGCCTGCGGCTATCTGTATTATACCTACTACTTCGACTACGAAAAAGCTTACTCCTATTTTGTCCAAGCCCAAGAAGAGGCCGAACGGATGGGCATGACCGCCTTTTTGCCCCATATTTATTTGAATCAGGCCAACCTAATGCTGACGAATAGTGAACTACACAAAACGGCTGACAGCGACACTCGTATCAGCGATATGTACAAAAAGACCTTTCAGGCAGCGTGTGATGCGGAGAAGTGGAATCTCATGCTTATCACCATCTTCAATATGCTGAACCATGCCATCGACAAAGACAACACAAACACACTGAAAGCAGAACGACAGAAGTTCAAGTCACTACAGCTACCCGACAGCCTACCAATGTTACAGTTCACAAGACTGTTTTGCAATGCCACCGATGCGTTCGAACGTCATGACTACATGTCTGCCTACAACCTTTTCAACGATGCAGCAAAATGTATTAACACGAGTCAAACCCCCGAACGCTACATGCTGTGTGTCTGTTCGTGCAAAGCCTTCATGATGAGCAAGATGGGGCGCTATGCCGAAGCCGTCAGCGAAATGCAGAAAACCGAACGTATTGCCATAGAGAACAATTCGCGTGACGTATTAGTCGATGTGTACGATGAGTTGGCTACTTACTGCCTATTGGCCGGCGACACCATGCGGGCACATACATACCGATATTTGTATTATGAAAAAAAAGACAGTATCATGTCAGTGAACAAGCTTGACAATGTGAACAAACTGGAGTTTATACACCAACTGCGAACTATTGACGCCCAAGTGCAACAATTATCGCAGAAACAGCACATGCAACGGCTGATGCTCATAGGTGCATGTACGGTTGCCGTGATAGTGGGACTCCTCACCTTGATGCTGTTACAAAAGAACCGACGACTACGCGAGAACAACCGACAGTTCTACGAAAAGAGTTTACAGGCACTAGCAGCTGAAGAAGAGCGGCGCATGGAGCGGCGCAAAAAGTATCAAGGCAGCGCTCTTGACGAACAGATGAAGCTGGAACTGGCCGACCGCATCGGCAGCGTGTTAGAACAGCCTGACGAGGTGTGCTCACCCGACTTCTCAATGAACCGCCTTGTGGAACTACTGGGGGTGAATTATAAATATGTATCACAGGTAATCAATGAAAAGTACGGCAAGAACTTCAATCAACTCGTCACCGAACAGCGTATCAACGAGGCTTGCCGACGAATAAACGATGTAGAAACCTATGGACTTTACACCATTGAAGCAATTGCTAACGACGTAGGTTTCAAATCGCGCCCGAACTTCGTACAGAATTTCAAACGCATAGTAGGACTTACACCCTCAGAATATCAACGCATTGCACGTAACAAACATCGATAATGGACAGCGATTGCAAAGTAAAACCATAAGAAAACTTCTTTTAAAACCTCAAAAAAAGCCCATTTCATCGCGGTATCATTGTATTTTTCCCTAAATTGATACAACTGTGCATTTACATTTCCATTATAATTTTAATTGTTTTTCCTATCTTTGCACCGAGAAAAGAAAGAATGGACGGCGCCAGGAGCTGATGAGTCCTGCCCTTCGTGCCGGTCCAGAATAAGAAAGGAAACGGACTCACTGTTTTATTGTTTTTTTTATGAGAGCATTGAACTACTTTCTTGCAGTATGTGCAGTTCTTGCAGCACCACTGAGCATTACAGCACAAGGCACATTAGTTGCACTCGACGAGGACTTTGCACAAGTGACCAACGGCACAGAGGTTGAACCTGACAGCGCCCCCCTTGAGGATGCCAACGGCAACATTGCCACGACCTATACCCACCAAGCCGGATGGACCGGCTCCTTGGTCTACGCCGCAGGAGGAGCCGTGGTACTAACAGCCCCCTCCGAATGGCAGTCAGCAAGACTTCAAACCCCGACAGGCGACTATTCTGGTCCTCTGACTATCACCTGCCGAGCCAAGGCCATAGGTGCCAGTGATGCCAATCTGGTAGTGAGTGTACACAAAGGCGGAGTGAAAAATAATATCTACGTAGCAACTACAAGTGGGCGTCTCCCTATAGACAGCTACAACTTGACCGCAGGCGACGACTGGCACATTTGTCAGCTCACTTTGGGCAACAAAGATGCCGACTTAAGCGGGTTTGTACGGTTCACTGCTGAGGGCAGCGTCATTATCGATGATATCAGAATTGAGATAGGCGATGAATTTTTAGCCATGCCTATAGTACTGCCTGCCACGGCCTTCACTGCCGACGGCTTCACATCCAGCTGGCAACCCATGCGACGCGCTACATCCTACAAAGTGAGCCTCTACGAAAAACAGTTCACCAGCGATGAGGAAAACGTTATTTATTGCAGCGATTTCAACGGCATCAGCACCCTGCCTGAAGGCTTCGAGCTTCCTGGTTTTAGCAATGCAAACCTAAGCATAGATGAAGGCACCGACCAAACTGGTGCAATAGTGCTGCACAACGGCGAAGTGCTGAGCACAGTAAGCAACTTATCGAAAATCAAAGACGTACATTTCTCTTTGCAAGTAGGTGGTAAAAGTGAACTTACAGAAAACATGCTCGCCTCAAGCAGCATTTACGTAGAGGTTCTCGACGACGCCGGATGGAAAGAGTTTGGAAGTTTCCCTGCACAATATTATATTGAAGCTTACAACATGGACATGGAGGAGGCCGCCATGTGGCTTGGCGGTTTCGACGACAAGTACTATGCCATGCGCCTCTACGGCAAAATGCTGCCAGACGGCTGCTATCTCATTATCGATGATTTTACCTATACTACAGGAAGACCTTCTGAATTGGTCATAACCGGCACACCTGTAGAGACCGAGGATACATGCTATACTTTCACTGGACTCGACCCAATAGGACGTTACTATTACTCGGTGCAAGCCGTAATGGCCGACAAGATGTCGGAAGCCAATCCCGTCTACGCCTTCGGACTGGCTGCCCCACAGGCACTGCCAGCTACCGACATCGACGAGCGCGGCTCATACACAGCTAATTGGGAGCCTTCGGCAAAAGCACAGAAATATATAGTGAACAATTATGGTGTTCTCTCCACAGACAACGACAACGATGATTTTACTGTCTTTGAAGAAGACTTCTCGAAAATTGACGAAAGCATCACAGATATTACCGATCCTGCCGAAGCCAAAGCCTACGGCGACCCCTGGGAGCCCAACAAGCGTTTGGAAAATCTCACAAAACTGCCAGGATGGATCACATTAGGTGCTACCGTGGCACAGGGCTATTTGGGGGTTGCCACATCCGAGTTTTTCAAGAACTATATTGAGACGCCCAACATCGACCTGAGCAATGCCGACAGTTTCATGCTGACAGTGCGCGCCGTGGGTACGCCCGGGGATCAGCTTATCATCCGCGTGAACGAGACCAACTACAACATCAGTTTCAACACCGATGGACGTATCGACGACACCATCGAGATACCCCAAGGCAGAAAGTCACTGCGTCTGCGCTTCCTCAGCAACGGCAAGATGCCCTTTGCCATCGATGATATCCGTATATCACAAGCCGTGAAGGCCGGAACGCGCATCATGACGCTGCTTAGTTCCACAGAGACAGATGCCGACACTCGGAGTTACACAATGACAGGACTTTATGACTATGACTTCCGGGACTATGCCTACAACGTAGTAGCCACCATGACCGAAAATGCCATGACTGCCGTCTCAGACGCTTCCGACTTCGTCTATGTTTGTCTGGATGAGGTGACAAATATTACGATGCAAAAGAATCACATGCGGCAATCCGACATTTGGTACAGCCTCAATGGCCTCAGACTGCAGGGTGCACATCATGGTCTTAACATAGTAAAGACAGCCGGCGGTCTGACAAAGAAGGTTGTCAGACACTAAACTGCCTGACCTTGGTTTATATTTTCGTCGCCCCATCTTTCGCCAGCACGGCACCTATATCACCGAATATGCCGAGCGCATCGGCCTCGGCTCGAAGAAGTATAAGCTGGTGGAGCTCTGACCCACCCCACACCGCAACAATCGCGACGGCGCGAGTTTGGCTTACCTCTTGCCAAACCCGCGCCGTCAGCGTATGTTCGCTTCAGTTCACTGCCACACAACCAGATGGCATGGCAGCCGGATCACCTTGCGGCGGTCAAACCAAATCTTTCGACCCTCGCAAGCCTTGCGAGGGAGCATACATGCAGAACTGCAACCGGAGTTAGTCGAGCGGAGCATCGTCACTATCCCCCAATCGCAGCCCCAGTTTGCTCATCAACGACGACACGCGGGGATTCTGCTCAACCATCTCGCTCAAATACAATTCCCCGTCCTCCTTAGAATGGTCCACCATGCTGATCAGTTCACGAGCGTATGTTCGAATTACAGCCTTTTTTGACAGATTCTCTCGAATGATTCGCTTAGATTGATTAGACAAGATTTCTAAGTCTGTTATTTGAATTATCTCGTGAGAAAGAACCTATCTTAACCCTCGTTCGAAACAAGGAATATATTGCAACGGAATAGTTTTCCGAATAGATGCCACATCCTGAAACTTGCCTTGAACGAAGTGATGATACAGACATATGTGCTTCACAAAATCATTACAATTTACTCTCTTATAAATTGAGCCATTTCCTGCAGTAAAACGCAAATGTCCTGTAGGGGGAAGTCTTCTCGTGTGGAAACATATACGTCCTTCACTCCCCCAAGCTCCCTGGTCTTCATTATTTTCCCATGTTAAGGAAGTAGAGCCGTCTGATTTTGCCAAATAGCCAAGAAGTTCATAATACTCTTCCGGACTTGAAAAACGTACCTGTCCAGTTCTTCCAAAATAAGATTTGTACATACTATGCGGCGTTATATAATATTCGTAACTGTTTTCGGATATCTGCAAACGACAAACGTTGACTAAGTTCTGCATGCAAACCGACATTTATGACATAGATAAACGATTCTTTTCGATAATACTTGTCGCCGATAGTCTTTAGCGATTGTTCTATTTTCTGCGATTTTGCCAATAAACAGACCAATTGATAGTCCTTGTTCGTCACCTGAGTATGATTGTTAGGATGGGCTTTGGTATAATGTTGAGTAGCCGTTAGCTTAATGAGGTTTTCCAAGTAATGTGCAATCTCTGGAAATTGAGATTTGGGAAATATATGATGAACCTGTGTTGCCTCGCCATTTGCATATTGATCATTTACTTCGCTATCCACCTGAATCTTTCGTAACAGGTTCATGGCCTTTGTTACCTGATAGGCATCGTACGCCTCTTGCTGTTGCATTTCCTCTGCTGTTGCAGCCTCTTGCCTTGTTTGAGACTTGGCTTTGTCAATGTCTCGCCAATTTTTACGATTATACATCAGATCTGAAAAAGAGATGATGTCCTTTGACAATCTACCTTTCTCCGTTCCTCGAATGTCATTCTCTGCTGAATATACATTAATTACCTTAGTAAAAATTCGAGCAACCTCAACGGCACCGTTTATTGCCGTGTTCCCTATGATAAATTTGGTGTATCTTTCCTTAAGTTCCAAATAGTCTTGTTGGGTCACAGACTCTTTTATACATACCTCTTTGAAATCCTCAAAATATCTCAAAATGCCACTATCAGATAAAACTTTGGTGATATATATATATAGGAAATTATACGAATTCCGCTCTTTGGTAGCAATATAATCTAAAATATCCATGTTGACAATCTGATAGTAATTCACATTCCCTCGTTTCTCTATACCAAGCACATGGGCATAAGCCAGCATTTTTAATGGCTGTTGAATGAACTTGTCATACTCGTGTTTTGCTAATTCATTTTTCGGACTAGGTTTACCAAATATCGCAGATGCATTTTTGACAAAGTACTGCATGTCCCATACATCTTGAACGGTAAACTCACCTTGTGGATTCAAGTTGATGAGACAATCAGCGATAAAGCAAACAACATCGGGTGTGCATTTTTGATCCATAAAACGTGCGTCATGGCTTTTACGCACATCCAGATCATACAGATTTAGAAATTTAGTTATAACATCTATCATAGTTGTTTCAATTTACCAAAGAAAAAAACTGAGTTATTGTCAATGTTAAGAGAACGAGTGCCTCGATTACGGGCAATACTGTAGAATCTACAGAATTCCTCTGTTGCGAAATAGGCCAAGTCTTCCTTTGTAATCGGAGTGTCTTTTATCATAGAGAGGATGGCGACCGATCCGTCTGCAATACAATTCTGAGGCATAAAGCAGGCCCTTGGATAGTAAGTTAAATTAGGAACTAGCACACATTCTGTATGATTTAAGTATTTACCAACTTCTAAATTGCCGATATCATCAATATATGTGTCGTAACCATCGATATTGATAACCTCGTTATTGCCAATATTCCGTGATTTCAATACACGTATGGCACCTTGCTGTTGGGTATTGTTTTTGGTTAGAACACGGTCCCTAAAAACCTTGAAAATGCCAAACTCCATTTTTCTTGCAATTTCATCGAAATCCTGATTACGATAGATCAACCAATAGGGGAATTGTGGATCCGTTATATATGTCTGGGGCTTCACTTCAACAGTGTTAGTGATATATGATTCTATTTTAGTCAAACCTTTCTTTGCTTTCTTGTTGATGGTAAATGCAATGGTTTCTATCTTGACACCTTTGAATCCTTTTTCTCCGAAATCCACAATGCTGGTTATTGGATGTGCATTCATCAACTGCCTAGTCTTATCAAACTCCGGAGCATTTATCAAACTCTTTGGCACAATGAGAGAAACGACATCTCCCAACTCAATAGTCTTTTCGATGAAGAAAGAGAAAATATTGTTGGTATCAGCATTGGCTACATTCTGCTTGTATTTTTTTAGCAGACTTTTATCTTTCACTTTCATATAAGGTGGATTTCCAACAACGATATCATATCGTTTGGAGAATGGCTCAAGTAGTGTATCTTTATTGATAAAATTCAGCCTTGCATTCTCTGGCAGCGTTATAGTTTGGAGAATCTGTTTTAACAGAGCGATGCTGTCCGGATTTATATCAATAACGTCAATATGCAGTTCAGCCACATTTGCATACTTCAAAAATAATGACGGCAAAAAATTTCCAACTCCTGTGGCAGGCTCCAAGATATGTAGGATTTTAGAGTCAGAATAGTCAGGCAGATTTTTGACAACAGAATAGCAAATATCCTGTCGTGTATAATATGCCGCCGTCTCCGATCTCGCACCATTTGCGTATTCCGCTATCTTGGCCAAACGAACAAATCCAAGTTTTTCGTGCTTCTTGACGTAATTTAGCAGATTGTCAGTATATGCAAGGTCGTTTTTTTTAATTAAGCCGAGAACATCTTGTTCCGTCAGAACAGATTCGGCCACTTTCTCTTTAATCTTATGTGCAATCTGTTGGAAGATAGTAGTAGGAACTGCTTCGCCAAGACTCTGACGAATATTGGGGTCTTCTTTCTTCAGATATTTCTGCTTTTCTTCCAAGGACAATGCATTCAACTGTGCATAAGGTATCGAACTCCATTCGAAAGACTGAGGTACAGACATCATCAGCATTATCTCCCTGATTGAGAATACACGGTTGTCTGTCGGATGAACTGTATTCTGGCTTGCCATAATGTCATTACGTGTATGTACACAAGGGGGGACCTTATCCCAATATTGACGTGTGTATTTGTCACTATTCTTCCTTTGGTTGAATATGATTTCGCCATCTTTCTCATGATGAGGAATACGGCTCTTATCTTCATTGTCAAAGGCAGACTGGCCTTCTGTAATGTTCTCTATCCAGCTTACCATGTGAGGAGCATAAGGTCGAAAAGCATGATAGATGTCTTGCTCCCATATCTCACCCATATAGTGCAGGTGTGGCAGATGACCAATTGTCTGACGTAACGTTTGCTCTTCCTGCTTGTCTGGAAATAGTTCAAGTGGTGTTAGCTCTTTTTGATCTTTTCTTACACCAATCACCAGTGTTCGCGTTCTGCTGCTAGGGTTACCATAGTCTTTGAAGTTAATCACTTTCGCAGCAATATTATATTCGCCCGCCAAATCTAAGTCAATAGCTTCTTTAATGAGTTTGTCCCGACCGTCAATATCCGTACAGATAGACTTTAGAAATGCAGGGACATTCTCAAAGACAAAGAAACGTGGTTTTATTTTTTGGATGAGTTTGATAGATTCCACGACCAAAGAATTACGCTTGAGTTCGTTTCCTTTCTTGTGATTAGCAACGGACATGCCTTGGCAAGGTGGTGTTGCTATCACAACATCCAAATCAGACATATTTCTTTGGTTATGCCACATCTTTATCTCATCGAATACTCTATTTTGAGTTTCCTGTAATGTAATGTCACCACAGATATATCCACTTTCATAGCAGCACTTATGATTGTATTTCTGAACATTCAGACGGCGTTCTATTAATTCAACTGTTGCCACACATTCATAATTTTCTTGCTTAAAACCATAGCAACCTATACCCGCACAACTAAACAAACTTACATATGTCATTTGACGATTCATCGGTATCCCTACAGTCATAGGCTCCTGAAGTATTTCCTCCAATGTAGTATCAGTGTATGTTTGCCATATATCGAGCCGCTGTTTCTTGTATTCAGGAAACATCTGCTTCACGAATTGCAATTCAAAAACAATGCGCAGATCGTTGGGGTCATTATCCAGTTCTCCCTCACGACGAGAGCCTATGCGGGCTATTTTTATCAGATATAAATCTCTGATGCCATAGAAGTCTTGATCGCATTGTTTTCCAATATAGGGAATGAAGTAGTAGAGTTTATTAAGTGCTACTGTTGATGGGAATCTCTTTCCAGAATAGTATAACTTTGCCGTCCCGTCCAAAAAGTGCTCCACATTGTCTTTCTTTACATTACAAACAAGAACATTTTGGGACAAATCCAAATCATCTAAATTAATATTCTGGCTTGAATTGTTGATGATTTGCTTTGGGTATTTTGCCTGCAACAGAAACAAGTCCAATTGCTGAGGCTGAGGTCTTAAGTTCGCTCTCGCCATATTATTTCTGACAAGAAAAACCCCTTGCACCTTTGAAAGAAAAGCGCAAGGGGCTGTCGTGCCCAAAAGAAGCGACTGGAAACGCTGCAAGAAAAGCATAACAAGTCCCTCACGCAATTCCATGCGAGTTCATTATGTCTTTTCTGCTTCCTGCGTCAGTTTTATTTCCAGTTCTCTTTTGTCAGAAGCGAAAATGATGCTCGTCAGTATGGTTTAGTCAGTTTCTCCCTTTTGTCTTCTTATTCTTTAGCTCTGACAAGCACCCGAAAGTCAGATTGATTTTTACTCTATTGATAGCTACATACAAAAAAACATGGGTGCTTGCATCTGCCTGTTCGTCGATCGCGGCCTACCACAGCCTTGGCAATAAACAGACAGAGAAACACCCACGTAGAGTATATAGTACACCCGTAAAGTGTGCGACTAAGGCTACACGAGCCTTGCGCACACTACGGAGAGTATATACTACACTCCGTGGCAGTCACCCCTGCAATGTTTTTGATTGCCAGTTCGATTGTGGTAGTTTCGATTCGACCAAAAACAGCGCTTCAGTAACGCCTTTCAATATGTAGCGCTTCCCCCCACCAGCTCTATCTTCCTCAGAAGATATCCCAGCCAGCAAGGACGGATAGCGGCTACAAAATTACAAAAAGTTTTTGGAATATGTCGCTTCGTGAATGGGAAATCTGCAAATAATCGGCAAAAAGCTTGGAAGGAAAAGAAAAAAGATACCTATATACGCTACGCGAATGAGTGTTCTCGCTATCACTCTTTCACAGGCCTGCCTGAGATTCTGGCCAAAATAAAAAGAAATCCGGCCGGAATTCAACAAATTCTGGCCGGAATTCTTTTTCACTTTCCTACGGTCTGTCCTTCTTGGCTGTGCCCCAGCCGCTGGGCTGCGGGCCCATCACGAGCTCGAGGGTGCCGCCCCGCACGATGTCGGCGTACATGATGTACGACTTGGTGTAGGGACTACCGTTGAGCAGCGCACGCTGCACGTAGATGTTCTCATCGCTGTTGCCGGTGGCACGCACGGTGAAGGTCTTGCCGCCACCCACCTGCATGGTCACCTCGCTGAACTGCGGCGAGCCGATGATGTACTTGCCGCCGGCGGGCTCTACCTGATAGAGCCCCATGGCCGAGAGGATATACCAGGCCGACATCTGCCCGACGTCCTCATTGCCCGAGAGGCCGTCGAAGTCGGCATGATAGAACCGGCGCAGCACCTGGCGGATGAGGCGGGCACCCTTCCACGGCTGTCCGACGTAGTTGTACATATAGAGGATATGATGGCTGGGCTCATTGCCGTGGGCATACTGCCCGATGAGACCGCTGATGTCGGGTGAGGCTTCCTCGCCAAGGTCGCCCTCGACGATGAAGAGCGAGTCGAGCTTCTCGACGAAGCGCTGCTCTGAAGGGAAGAGCGACACCAGCCCGTGGACATCGTGGGGCACGAGCCAGGTGTACTGCCAGGCGTTGCCCTCGGTGTAGTCATCCTGCCGGTGTACGGCGTGGAAGGGGTTGAAGGGCGTGCGCCACTGCCCCTTCGAGTCCTTGCCGCGCATGAAGAGCGACTTCGCGTCGAAATACTGGCGATAGGCCAATGCCCTACGGTCGAAGTAGCGCTGCGTCTTCTTGTCCTTCAGCTTCTCGGCCACGCGGGCCACACACCAGTCGGCCAGGGCATACTCCAGGCCCTTGGCCACCGTCTCGTGCTCTGGGTGAAGGTCGAAGGGCAGATAGCCATACTGCTTCAGCAGGTCCATGCCGCGCTCGTCGAGCATGGCCGAGGCGGTGAGCGCAGAAAGGACTGACGAAAGCTTAAGACTCGTCTTTGACTCATCTGAGAGAAGACCTTTCAGCACCAGGTCGGCCATCACGGGGATGCCGGGGTTGCCCACCATGCAGTCGGTCTCGTTGCCCATCAGGTGCCACACGGGCAACTTGCCCTGCTGCTCATATATACTTAAAAAGGTAGCGGCAATGTCGTGCTGCATCTCAGGGTGGATGAGCGTCATGAGCGGATGGGCGGCGCGATAGGTGTCCCAAAGGGAGAAGGTGGTGTAGAGCTTCTGGCTGTCGGCGGCATCGCAGAAGAGCGAGGGAGCCGTCATGGTGTGGTAGAGGGCTGTGTAGAAGACGGTCCTGTCGGAGGTTGTGCCACCTGCCACACGGAGCTTCTGCAGCTGCGCATTCCATTTTCGGTCGGCCTGGGCCATGACGGTGCGGAAGTCCCATGTAGAGAGCTCAGCCTGCAGGTTGGCGCGGGCTGCCTCAACGCTGGTGGGCGAGAGGCCGATGCGCACCTGCAGCGGTTCAGCCTCGTTGGCAAACGAGAAGACAGTGATGCTGTCGCCCTGCTGTGCAGCCACGCTGACGGGGCGCGAGAACTCTGCCACGAAGTAGATGCGCTGGTCGGCGGCCCACCCCTTTGAGTAGCGGTAGCCGCTGACGGTAGTGGCACTCTCCACCCTGGCCCGACAGTCGGTGAGGGCGTCCCAGCCGATGCCGTGCTTCAGGTTAAGGCGCACATAGCCCCGCTCCACGTCGGCAGGCAGCGTGTAGCGCTGCAGGCCGCAGCGCTCGGTGGCGGTGAGCTCCACACGGATGCCGCCGTCGAGCGTCACGCTGTAGTAGCCGGGGCGCACGCGCTCGGCCCGGTGGGAGAACAGCGCGTCGCGCTGCTCAGGGCTGAGCGTGGGCAGCAGCGTCACGTCGCCCAGGTCGCCTATGCCCGTGCCGCTGAGGTGCATCATCGAGAAGCCCACCAGCACCGAGTCGCTGTAGTGGTAGCCTGAGCACCAGTCCCAGCCGTGAGTATATTGGGTCGGTCCGAGCTGCACCAGCCCGAAGGGCACGTTGGCGCCGAGGAACACATGGCCGTGGCCGCCTGTTCCGATATAGGGGTTCACGAGGTCTGTCAGTCTCTGGGCCATGCCGCCCACGGGCAGCACCGCCATCAATACTGCCACGAGGCAGCCTGTCCATTTCGTCTTCTTCATGATTGTCGCTATTTTCGTTTCTTTTCTCAAACAATCGATGTACGGCGGGTGAACTCGATAATCTCGGGGATATAGCCGAAGGCCAGGCCGGTGACGGTGTCGGCACAGCCGTAATAGACGGCCAGACGACCGGTTGCCGGGTCGTGGAGGGCAGCGCAGGGGAAGCACACATTGGGCACGTCGCCCATCTGCTCGTAAGGCATCTGCGGCGAGAGCAGGTAGGGACCGCTGCGGGCCAGCACGCGCCACGGCTCATCGAGGTCGAGCAGGGCCGACCCAAAGCTATAGACATAGCCGTTGCACGAGCGGAGCACGCCGTGGAAGATGAGCAGCCAGCCCTCGCTGGTCTCTATGGGCACAGGCCCCGCCCCTATCTTCATGCACTGCCAGGCGCTCTGCTCAAAAGGCGCGGGCGACATGACGTGGCGGTGGCGCCCCCAGAACTCCATGTCGGGCGACTCGCTGTAGAAGATGTCGCCGAAAGGCGTATGGCCCGTATCGCTCGGACGGCTGAGCATGGCATAGCGGCCACCTATCTTCCGGGGGAAGAGCACGCCGTTGCGGTTGTAGGGCAGGAAGGCATTCTCCAGCTGATGGAAGCGGCGGAAGTCGCTGGTCCAGGCCACGCCGATGGTGGGCCCGTGATAGCCGTTGCACCAGGTGACCCAGTAGCGGTCGCCGATGCGGCAGACGCGCGGGTCGTAGCCGTAGACCCACTGCCCTACCTCAGCATCGGCGCCCTCGAAGTGGATGGCGTCGGCATCGATGTCCCAGTTTACGCCGTCGGCACTGAAACCGGCATGGAGCGTCATGCGGCGGTTGGTGTCGTCGCAGCGGAACACGCCGGCAAAACCATCGCCGAAAGGCACCACGGCACTGTTGAAGATACTGTTAGACGTAGGCAGCAGGTCGCGCCGAATGATGGGGTTGCGCTCTGAGCGCCACATCACGGCATTGCTACCCTCAGGACGCTCCTCCCAAGGCATGTAGGGAAGGGGTGTCCCCGCAATAGTCAGGTTTTCCATATATACAAATCATTGTTTAACGCATACAAAGGTACAAAATAATCCCCGAAACGCCAACGCTCCGGGGATTATTTTTATCGTGCAGGCTGTCTGACAGCCGTTTGCTGATTTCTCTTACTGCTTGTCGGGATGAATCATCTTCCAGATGCCGGCTGCACAGGCACCACCTACCAGCGGACCTACGATGAACACCCAGAGGTCGCTCAGAGCCTGACCACCCTCGAACAGGGCAGGACCGATGCTGCGGGCGGGGTTCACCGACGTGCCGGTGAAGTGGATGCCCACGAGGTGAATCAGAATAAGGCTCAGACCGATGGCCAGACCTGCGAAGTTGTTGGTTGCGCCGTTGGTCTTCGACGTAGCGCCGAGCACAACGAGCACGAAGAGAGCGGTGAGCACAATCTCAACGACAAGGCCGTTGGTCACGCCATACGTGCAGGCGTTGGCACCCGTAGAGGTGGTAATCACGGCCGCATCGCCAGCTGTAGAGACGATGAGGGCCAGCAGAGCTGCTGCAATCACAGCGCCAATGACCTGGAAGATCATGTACATACCGCAGTCCTTAGCATTCATGCGCCCCGTAAGGTAGCAACCCAGCGTGATGGCAGGATTGATATGGCAACCGCTGATGCCGCCAATGGTGTAAGCCATAGCGACCACCGAGAGACCGAAAGCAATGGCAGTGCCGACGATTGAAGCGGTGTCACTACCGCAACCCAGAGCTACTGCTGTGCCGCAACCCAAGAACGTAAGTACGAACGTACCAACCATTTCTGCTAAATACTTCTTCATAACACTTTTTGTTTTTAATGGGTTAATACTATGTGAATTTTTTACTTACCGACTACAAAATTACAAAAAATTTCTAATATAGCAAGGATTCACACAGAAAAAAATTGATATTTTTTGTTCCCTGCAGCCGAAAAGGCATAAAAAAAGGGTCACCGCTGTGACCCAACCTTTGTTAACCTTAAATCTAATACTATGAAAAACACAGTGCAAAGATACGGCCTTTTCTTACAATCCGCAAACTTTTCGACTTATTTTTGTTCAAATTCGATTATAAATTGACATAAATCAAGCTATTTCTTTACATTTTTCCTTTCATCCGCACATTTTGAGGGTAACATTTGTTTGCGAACACAACCATAGACAGGAAGTCGTTTCTGTGAAAAAACAGGCAGAAAAGCCGAATTTTCTTTTGCACTTCCATCGATTTTTTGTAATTTTGCATACGTTATGGAAAATCAATATGTGAAACAGTTTCCCGAGCTGATGAAAGGGAAGACGGTGCTCTACGTCCACGGCTTCGCATCCAGCGGACAGTCGGGCACGGTGACAAGGTTGCGCACGGTGCTGCCTGAGGCACGTATCGTTGCCCCTGACCTGCCTGTGCACCCTGAGGAGGCGATGGCTCTGCTGCGCCAGACGTGCGAACAGGAGAAGCCGAGCCTCATCATCGGCACGTCGATGGGCGGCATGTATGCTGAGCAGCTGCGCGGCTACGACCGCATACTGTGTAACCCTGCCTTGCAGATTGCCGACACGATGGCGGCCCACGGCATGACGGGGACGCAGACATTTCAGAACCCGCGTCAGGACGGCGTACAGACGTTCTATGTAGACAAGGCTTTGGTAAAGGAATACCGCACAGTGTCGGAACGGCGCTTCGAGGGGCTCGACGAGGAGGACAGCCGCCGCGTCTACGGTCTCTTCGGCGACAAAGACGACCGGGTGGACACGATGGGGCTCTTCAGCGAGCACTACCCGCAGGCCGTCAGCTTCCACGGCGAGCACCGCATGGACGACCGCTCGTTCATGCACTCCGTGCTGCCCGTCATCCGCTGGATTGACGACCGTCAGGAAGGGCGCGAGCGGCCTATTATATATATAGGTATAGAGGCGGGCCTATCGAGCCTCCCCCCAGCCCCCTCTAAAGGGAGAGGGAGTGAACCGGCCAGCTCGTTTCAGAAGGCTGTCAGGTTCCTCATTGAGCGTTATCAAGTGTATTTTGTCTGTCCGGCTCCCACGAGCACCAGCCACGTCTACGCCGATAGTGTGGCTTGGCTGCAGGAGTATGTCAACGTGCCGGCATGGGGGCACACCATCTTCACCAACCAGCGCCACCTGCTCTACGGCGACTACCTCATTGAGCGGCAGGACTCTCATTCTGAGCTTGCCACCCGTCTGGAGTTTGGCAGCGACCAGTTTAAGACGTGGGAAGACATCATCAGCTACTTTGAACTGCTGGGCGGGCAGTAGTCTCATCACTTTTTTTCTGGAAGTAAGAGCTTCCACTTCTTGTCTTTGATGCAAAGAGAGAGACGGAAACACTGCAAACTTATTTAAGAGTGCAGAGAGTTTCCGTCTCTCTCTTTTTGCATGAAAATAAAAGCTACATACGAACCTTCGTGGTGCGCACCTGACCGTTGTTGAGGGTCTCGGTCTTCAGATAGAGGCGACCCTGACTGGGCTTCACGGTGCGGCGACCCTGCAGGTCGTAGTAGTCCACACGACTGACGACCTCATCCTGCGACAAGGCGGGACGGGCGATGCCAATGGTCAGCGACGACTGGCCGGCCATGGCCTTGTTGGCATTCACGATGGAGCCGTCGCGGGTGTCGATGACCAGTGCGATGATGCGCAGCTTCTCCTTGTCTTGCACGATGTTTTCTTTCGAGGTGTTCACCACGTCAGACATCTTGAACGAGTAGCTGCACTGCTGAGCCACATCGGCCACGATGGGAGCCGTGAGCGAGCCCTGGATGCCGGCAATGCCCGAACGGGCCACGAGGACATCGTTGAACACCAGGCCGCTGACCTTGCTGCCACCTTGAGTAAACTCGTCCATCGACTCAGGCCATCCCTCCTCACCACTGTAGTAGTTAGACTGGGTCCAACCGCTTTCGGTGCCGGTCATGCCATCCTGCGTGAGCATGAAGCCCACCTCATAGGGACACTCGGCATGCTCGAGGGGGAAGGTGACGTAAGCCGTGGCTTCGAGCGTCTCATCGTCGGCCCAGCGGCTCTCCACTTCGACGGCAACGGGAGCAAAGACACTGCAGGCTTTAAGCCAAGCCTGGTCGATGCCGAACGTGCCATACTGGCTGTCGCCACAGAAGGCGTCGGTCTGCACCACGCGGTCGAGCCACGCATCAGGGTAGCCAGACACCGTATTGGGGAACTGCGAGGTAATCTCCATCGGGTCAGAGTTGTGGTAGCTGACGCCGATGAAGTCGTCAGGATAGAGGCGGTTCATCTCTTCCAGTCCCACGAAGCCGCGGGGACAGTAGCCACACCAGGTGCCGGTGTACTCCTCGAGCACTGAGCGGTGCTTAGGCAGCGTGTTGTACACATTGCATACGCCGCTGATGACCGGCGAGGGATCCTCGTTAGGCTCGCCATTGATTTTCACTACGGTGATGGTGTAGGGATAAGCCCCTTTCTCGCTCAAGGCCGGAATCTCGAAGGGCACCTCAGTATAGCGTCCGAAGATATTCGGCACATTGACGGTCTCCTCGTTGGTGTAGGTCTGACCGTCGACTTCCACAGTGTATTCCACGCGACTTATGCCGCGGTTGCCATGATTCACCAACTCAAAGCCGCTCCACCACGACTGTCCGGTCTTCAGGTTCAGCTCAGGCGCACTGACGGGCGAGGCAGCATGGTGCATCACCTTGTCGCCGCCGAGCACCACCTGGATGGCCAGCTGTCCGGCGTTGGGATAGAGCGAGCGCCACGCAGTGCGGTAGATTTTGGTGGTATGGATGTAGAATCCGTCAGGCGAGGTGTAGCGAGTGGTCTTCACAGGTCTCACGGCATCGCCGGTCACCTTGGCCACGTCAAACGAATAGCCCACATAGACGCCTTCGTCGGTAATCGTGTAGGGCTCGTCGAACACCACCTCCACGTCGTCGGCAGAGACGTCGAAGGCTTTCTTGCAGATGTCAGGCTCGCCGGCCTTCGAGTTCTTGATGGCCGGCAGCTCGCGCGTGAGCCACGCATAGGCTCCTGACACATTCTCAGTCTGGGCGAAGCTGATGCGCACGGCCTTCACCTGCAGCCCCACGAGAACGGGGTCGGCAATACGCAAGGCCACATCGTAGGTCTCAGCATTCCTTCCACCCGTGCCGTACTCCATCTCTGCCTCGCCGAGGCTATACAGTATTTCGTTGTCGGCCTGAGCAAAAGCAGTGCCCCGCACGCCAAGCGTGAGGGCAGCTGCAATGATGTAATACAATAAAGTATGCTTCATATACCTATGCCATTAACTTTATTTACGAATAACCTTCACTACCTTCTGCGTGCCGTCGGCCGTGACGACCGTCTTCAGCAGCAGTCCTTTCTGGGTTTCTGTTGCGCGACGGCCCTGCAGGTCGTAGGCCTCAGCAGCTGTGCTGGCAGTATCCACGATGCCCTTCACGCCGACGGTGTTGTCGTAAGGCTCCACGGTAATCTCGCCAGTGTTCACATCGTACCACACGATGTTGGAACGGTTCTCCACACCGCCGCCACGATAGATGGTCTGCAGGCCAACGTTCTGGGCCGGCTGGAAGTAGATAAGCAGATAGCGTGTGCCGATACCGTCGATAACAGTGCCATAGGGAATCTCCTCGGCATCAGCTTCCAGGTCGCCATACTCGCTGGTCTCAAACACGAAGGGCTCGTTGTCTACGTAGAATTTGAACGAGAGTTTCTCGCCGGTGATATAGTTGCCGTCGACATCGGTCGTAGGAATGGTGAAGTCTAACTCAGCACTCTCATAGTAATCCTCGTACGCCCAGAAGTAGTCGATAATGGGATCAGCAGGCACTGCGGGCACCTCCTTGAAGAAATAGAACGTGGGCTGATTGAAGTAGACAGCATAGTAGATGCGGTCTCTCTCACCGTCGATGTAGATGGCGCCAGTGGTTGACATGGTCTTTGTCTCAGCATCATAGTCGAACACAATCTCGTCTACAATGGTGCCAAGGTCATAGGAGTAGACGTCGTCGGGGTTGCTGTCGTCAACGGCAATCTCCACAGTTGCCGTGTGGGCCCACTCATACAGGCCGTAGTAGTCGTCGAAGCCCATGAACTGCTGGTTCTTCACCACCACCTTGTCGCCATCAATGGTGCCCTTCACCCATCCAGGTGCTCTTTCATAGAGTTTAAAGAAGACATCGTTGCCCTCGAAGGCCACCGTGACAGGCTCAGAATAGAACGTGTCGACATGCTTATACTTGATAATCATCTGCTCGAAGGTGGCAGCATCGGAGGGCTCGTTGTAGACCTCGGTGTTGACAGTGGTGGTCAGCGCCCAGTAATACTCGTTGTTGGTGTAGTAGCCTGAAGGATTTTCATCGCCTTCGCCGGCCTCATACCAGTAGACAGAGCCATAGAAGAAAGGTGGCAGATTGTCGGCGGAATTCATCTCGTCGATGGTCTCCAGCACACCGTTGCCCTTATAGAGCAGCTTGATGTCGGGGTCGTCGGCCAAGCGGATTTCTTCCTCTTCCGTCTCCGCGTCATAGCTATACGATATGCGGGCCACCTCATACTCATGGATTCCGCCAGTAAAGTCTTCATAGTAGCCAGAGGGCTGCTGTCTGACGACGATGGTGTCGCCGCCGGCCTTCTCAGCCTTCACCCAGTAGTAGACATCAAGACCTGCATTGGGCGTCAGGCCCAGGATGTAGATATTGCCGTCGGTGCCTTCCACCAGGGTCATCTTCCCTGCTGTGGTGGAGGCATCCTGCCAGCCATAGAACCAGTTATAATACAGTGCAGAATAGCTTGCAAAGAGCTCAAAGACAGTGCCTTCCGGCTGCTCCTCGATGCCTGCACGGCGCGGTGCCTTGGCATTGACAGCCTTTTGCCCCTGCATCATCTGCTGACGCTGGTCGGCACGCACCTCCTTCTGACTGACACGCTGGTTTACACTCATACCCTGACGGGTGTTCAGTTGGTTGCGCAGGTTTCCCTGAGCAAACGTTGCTGTTGCAGCCATCAATGCGGCTACTGCGATAAGAGTAAATTTTCTCATACGTTACTGTTTAATTGGTTATTACTTGAAAATTTTACAAATTTGTAAAAAAAAGGTGCTACAAAGTTACAATAAAACAGCTGAAAGCGTATGGCAAAAGACACCCAGATATGAACGAAATAATGATTTCGTTCAAAATAACAACAACGTATTCATTACATGCCTTCGCCGCTCTTCTCTCTTGAGATACGCTGATATTCCGACGGCAACATGCCCGTCATGCGACGAAACACCGAGGCAAAGTTGCTGCGGCTGCGATAGCCCAGGCTCAGGGCTATGGCCTCGATGGTGTAGCCGCCATAGGTCTCGATGTCGGTCAGACGGCAGCAAGCCTCGCGAACACGATACTCGCCTAACAGCTGATTGAAGTTCTTCCCATAACACTCGTTGACCACCTGCGACACGCGCTCTTTCGACTCGCCCGTCAGTTCGGCCAGACGCTGCAGCGAGAAATCGGCACTGCAGATGACATCGGTCTGCTGCAGCACCTCGGCAATGCGTGCCGCCAGCAGCTCTTTGTCGTCGGCTGTGAGACGGCTGCGCTGATATTTGGGTTCACGGCCATGACGCACTATCAGTTCAACCCGCAAGCTGAGCTGCTCGTTCAGGCGGCGCAGTATGCGGTTTTTGCGCCAAAAGGCATAAAGGAAAAAGGCCATCAGCACAACTGCCGCCACCGACAGCCCAGCCACAACCAAATGGATGCGATGCTGTGCCAGAAGCTGCATCTGCTCATTGCTTTCCTGCAAGTCGAGCAGGAAAACGGCACTCTCGGCCCGCACAGCCTTCACTACAAGCAGCAGGACAAATAAGCGCATCTTTACCTGAGGGTATGCAGCATGCGCAATCGTCATATTAAGCATGTCGTTTCTTTTAAGTCTAGTCATTTGGGGTGTTTACGGCACCACACGAAAAAACGCTACAAAGTTACAAAAAAACAGGCGCAACACAAAAAAAATTTGTTTCTTTTTTTCTGACACAGAGAAGTTTCCTCGGGCAAAGTCAAAAGACTTCGTTCCTTTTCGGAGGATTCTTTGCACGGCTTTACACGCCACATCATCGCTGACTTTGTAAAAGCAACATGAAACAAAACTTCACTTACTAATATTCCTATGGGCATCCCTGACAATAAAAACTAAGGAAACAGCAAAGGAAGAGATGAAAGCACCAAGAATCTATGGTGTTTACCCCTTTCTTGTACTGAACGGACAGAATAACGATTGTCCCCGCCACACGGGCCGTCTTGAAAGGAGGAAGACGACCCGAATAGCGGGGACAACCGTTTTTAGGATGCTGTATAATCGCTGCGAAGGTGAACTACTTCACCACCACCTTGCGGCCGGCGACGACGTAGACGCCCTTGTGCTGCGGCATGCGCTCCAGACGACGACCCTGCAGGTCGTAAGCGCTGCGCCCGGCCGTTGCGCCGCCAGAGACAGAAGCATCGCTGATGCCGACAGACTGCCAGCTGCGCACGGGCACCTTGACGGCATTGGCCACGTAGCCATTCTTGCGGTCGATGAGCAGCACGACGACGCTCAGTTTCGACTTATCCTGCACGAGGGGCTCCCAGCTGGTGTTGTACACATTGTCGGGATAGAACTCATAAGTGTGCGTGACGGGCTCTTCGGCCACCACCTGTGCGGGGATGCTCTCGCTGATGCCGCCAATCTCAGAGACAGCCACGGCCACATCGTTGAACACCAGGCCCGACACGGTGCTTTCGCCATTGACGAAGTCACTCATCTGCTCGCCATAGTCCTCGCTGCCCGAGAAGTAGTTCGACTGATCCCAGCCGGCGCCTTCGCCGGTGAGCCCATCCTCCACGAGGATATACTCCAGGGCGAAGTCGGCCTCGTCAGTGCTGTAGGGGAAGGTGACGCTGGCGTTGACATCGACGGTACTCTCATCTTCCGACAGCACGGCTTCGGCGTCGACCGAGGCATTGGCAAACTGAGCGTTGCGCCACTGTAGGTCGCTGACGACGTTGAAATCCTTCGAATACGTCTCGTCGGTGCCATAGTAGGGGTCTACCTCCATGCCGCGGTCCATCCATGCGTCGGGGAAGCCAGACACGGGCGACGGGAACTGATCTGCCGACAGGATTTCCATCACGTCGGCGTTGTGGTAGCTCACGGTGACAAACTCGTCAGGATACTGCTCTTTCAGCAACTCGAGCGCTACGAAGCCACGCGGGCACCAGCCACACCATGTGCCGGTATACTCCTCGAGCAACGTGCGATGCTTGGGCACCCAGTTGAGCACGGCCACCTTGGTGACGGCCACGGGAGCCACGTCCTCATTGTCTACACCGTTCACGCTCACCACCTTAACCTCGAGGTCGTAGGTGCCGGCCTTGTCGATGGCAGGCATGGCGATGGTGGCATCATAGGTCAGACCGAACTGTCCGGCCACAGCCTTCTTCAGATTGTAGCTCTTCACCATCGAGTTGCCGTCGAGCGTGTACTCCACGTTGAGCGACGTGATGCCCTCAGAGCCGTGGTTGCTGAACGTGACGGGCACGCTGATGGCCTCGCCGGCCTTCACGTACTGCATGTCGCCGGCCAAGGGAGCCACGGCATTCTTCTTTATCGTGCTGCCACTGACGGTGACGCTCACGACAGCCGACGCACTCAAGTCGTCGGCCACGTTGACCCACTTAAGGAATCCGCGCGAAGTGTGCAGATAGAAGCCGGTGGTCTTCACCTCGTCGACAGTCTGCACGGGACCGCCTTCAGCCTCGGCATCTTCCTCGTCGACGGTCACTGAATAGCCCACGTAGACACCGCCCTCGGGGATGGTGTAGGGACGCTCGAGCGTAACGGTGCAGTCGCCCGTAGCAGTGGGCTCCACGTCGATGCTCAGCAGGTCGGGCACATTCACACCGTTCTCCACGCGCAATTGGCTCGTGAGCCACACCTTATAGCCAGTGGTGCCCTCCAGCTTGCGCACGGGGAAAGTAATTTGGTCGATATGCGTGCCCACGAGCGTGGCGTCGTCCAGGTGGACAGCCACATCGTAGGTCTGGGGCTTCCAGTCGCCGAAGGTGGCGCGGCTCTCGTTGCCGGTGTAAGGACTGTAGCCAATGCTCTCACCTACATTGCCGGCAGCCACCTCAGGATAGTCGGGCGTGGCAGCATCGGGCTGCACGGCGCTGGCAACACCGTCGAACTCCTGCCACACGATGTCGGAGCGGCGCTCCTCGCCTGCACCTCGATAGACGGTCTGCAGACCGAAGGCTTCAGGACCGACAACGTAGAAGTAAATCTCACGCTCGATGCCGTTGGCATAAATGTCCCAGCCGTCAGAGAAGGCGTAGGGCATCTCGCTCATCGTGGCTTCAGTCAGGTTCCGATAGTCATACCAGTTCAGCTCCAGTGGCTTCTCTTCGCCGTTCACGCGTATATATATAATATAGGAGAGCTTGTCAGGCAGTATGTAGTTGCCGTCGGCGTCGGCGCAGGGCACGTTGAAGTGCACATAGCCCCAGCCCCAGCCAGACTTATAGTAGTTCCAGCCGCCGTTGTAAATCTCAATCCACTCGGGTGCGGCGGGTGTGGCAGCCACCTCGGTGAATGGACGCAGCAGGGCGCCGCGATAGACGGCGGCATAGTTCACCTGCTCAGTGCCGGAATTGACCAGGAAGGTCTGGCTGGTGCGCAGCGACTTGTCGGCTGCATCGTAGGTGAACACCACGTCGTCGTTGTTCAGATAGTAGGTGTAGCTGGGACCGTAATTCTCATCGTTCTCGTAGTCGTAGGTGGCCGAGACAAAATACTGGTGGAAGCCGGCCGACAGGTCGGCACCTAAGTACTGGCCCGACTTAAATGTCACGCGGTCGCCATCCTTCACGCCCTTGATCCAAGCCTCGGACATGCCGCCATAGAGTCCCTGCACGTAGACCTCGTCGCCCACGAAGCCCACCTGCGCGATGGTGCCGTCGAAGCCGTCGGCCACCACCGAATACTGCTCGGTCTGCAGGCCCTCGGGTGCCTCCACAGGCTCGTCGGTGACGGGCGCCAGCGAGAGGTTGTAGTCGGCATAGCCATACCACGCGCCCGTTTCGTCGCCCAGGCCGATGACCACATCACCCGTGGCGAAATCGCTGCCGGCCGGTGTAGTCATGCTGCCCGTCTGCGGGTCGTAGTCGAGCGTCAGCGTGTTCAGTCCGTCCTCGGCAGCATAGGTGCCCTGCTCTGCGTCGTAGCGCATCAGCCAGAGGTAGTAGATGCTGCCTTCCAGCTCTATCTGATGGGGGAAGTCGAAGTTCACTTTCGAACCGCTGATGACGCCCTTGCTCCAGGTGCCATAGGTATACTCGGTCATGAGATTCTTCACGTAGATATCGTTGCTGCTGCCCACGACCACCTCGGCCACCTTGCCCACGAAGTGGTCGGCCAGGATGCCAAGCCACGACGAGGCGTAGCCGTCGCCATTGAAGCTGTAAAGCTGATAGGTGCCCTCAGGCTGGTAGATAGGCTCATCGCTCAGAGCCTTGCGCGCGGTGCTTTTCTGCCAAGGCATCTGCAGCCGGTCCGTGCGCTGGCCGCCTAACAGCTGGCGCGAATGGGGCGTCAGCAGCGCATTCTGGCGCTGCAGGTCAGGACGTTGGTGTTTCTCACTGTTGACTGGAAGTTCCTTGGCCATGGCGGCAGGCAGCTTCACTTCTCTTTTCGCCGTTGTCTGGGCGAAACTTGCAGTCATACCAAACAAGACTGCAAAGGCGAGCATAGTAAATCTTCTCATGAATCAACCAAATTAAAGTTAAACGAATAGTTTCTTAGGAATCGTACCGCAAAAGTAGCAAATTGTAACGAAACGGCCAAATATTATTGTTATTTTTAACGAAACGACCAAATATTTTTGTTATTTTATTGCATATAGATGAAAAATGGCAATCATTTACAGTCCTTTTCATCACTGGAAACGGCGAAACACCACAAAGAAAACACTGCCCCCCAATTGTCATTATGCGGCAAAATGCAAGCCATTTTGGGGCTGGATGTCAGTCGCTATGGCCTAAACGGCACGCATTTTGCCCCCAAACACAGGCGAGGGTAAAGATGACATAAGAGTCAACTGGCGAGACTTCAGGTATAACTTTCAGAAGTGAGGCGCACAAAAACAAGCATTTTCGGCGAATTTTCGTTATTTTCACAGTTTTTCTTTGGCCGACACAGAATTTTTGTCTACTTTTGTGCCGTTAAAAACAATAACACACTTTTAAGTAAACTTTAATTCATAAAACTACTATGAAAGTTGAAACAATCATGCAGCACCTGGAGGCTAAGCATCCTGGTGAGTCGGAGTATCTGCAGGCCGTGCGCGAAGTGCTGGAGTCTGTAGAGGAAGTGTACAACCAGCATCCCGAGTTCGAGAAGGCTAAGATTATCGAGCGCATCGTTGAGCCCGAGCGTATCTTCACCTTCCGCGTAACATGGGTTGACGATAAGGGTGAGGTTCAGACCAACCTCGGCTATCGTGTGCAGTTCAACAGCGCCATTGGCCCGTACAAAGGCGGTCTCCGTTTCCACAAGGCTGTGACTCCTTCGATGCTGAAGTTCCTCGGCTTCGAGCAGACCTTCAAGAACGCTCTGACCACGCTCCCCATGGGCGGCGGCAAGGGTGGTTCTGACTTCGACCCCGTCGGCAAGAGCGACGCTGAGATCATGCGTTTCTGCCAGGCCTTCATGCTTGAGCTGCGCCACTGCATCGGTCCCGATCAGGACATTCCCGCAGGCGACGTAGGCGTTGGCGGCCGCGAAATCGGCTTCCTCAACGGTATGTATCAGAAGCTCTCTCGTCAGTATCACACGGGCGTGCTCACCGGTAAGGGTGAGACGTGGGGTGGTTCTATCCTCCGCCCCGAGGCTACTGGTTTCGGTGCTCTCTACTTCACCCAGCACCTGCTCCACAAGGCTGGCAAGGACATCAAGGGTCTGAAGGTTGCTATCTCTGGCTTCGGCAACGTGGCTTGGGGTGCTGCTACGAAGGCTACCGAGCTCGGCGCTAAGGTCATCGCTATCTCTGGTCCCGACGGTGTGTGCTACATCCCCGACGGCATCACGAAGGAGATGATTGACTACATGCTCGTTATGCGTGCCTCTAACCGCAACAAGGTTGAGGACATGGCCACCAAGTTCCCCGGCAAGGCTCAGTTCACCGCCGGCAAGAAGGCTTGGAGCATTCCTTGCGACATCGCTCTGCCCTGCGCATTCCAGAATGAGCTCAGCGAGGACGACGCCAAGGAGCTGAAAGCCAACGGCTGCTGGTGCTGCTGCGAGGTCTCGAACATGGGTTGCCAGCCCGGCGCTATCCACTTCTTCCAGAATAACGGCATCCTGTTCGCTCCTGGTAAGGCTGTGAACGCTGGTGGTGTGGCTACCTCGGGTCTCGAGATGACTCAGAACGCTGCTCACCTGAGCTGGTCGGCTAAGGAAGTTGACGAGAAGCTCCACTGGATCATGGAGAACATCCACGAGCAGTGCGTGAAGTTCGGCACTCAGCCCGACGGCACCATCGACTACGTGAAGGGCGCTAACATCGCCGGCTTCATGAAGGTAGCTCAGGCTATGCTCGAGCAGGGTATCATCTAATTGATAAGCCTATGCATCGACGAATAGCCACAGCACTATTCATCCTTTTAGGCTTTATCACTCTGTCAGCTCAACGGCAGAGTGGTAAAGCCTCTTATTATTCACGGAAGGCCACAGGTGCACGCACGGCTAACGGCGAGCGGCTGCACCATGACAGTCTGACATGTGCCCACCGCACCTACCCCTTCGGCACGCTGCTGAAGGTGACGGCCCCCGCCACGGGCAAGGAGGTCATCGTGCGCGTCAACGACCGCGGCCCCTTTGTGCGCGGCCGTATCGTCGACCTCTCATGGGGTGCTGCCCGCGCCCTGGGCATCATTGCCTTAGGCATAGCCGAGGTGATAGTGGAGCCCGCCCATCTGGTGCACGTACCGCTGCGCGAGATTCCGTCGCACGAGGTGCCCCGACAGGAAATCGAGCTGGACGCCCCCGAGATACCCTGGCGCTTCCCCATTGAGTCTGTTGACTCACACTGACCACGGCCCTGCTCGCCCAGAAAGTGGCATAAATAGGGCATTCCCTATTGCATTTTCGGGAAATTCCTTTTTGCCGTCTGCAAAAAAATGCGTATCTTTGCGGCAAAAACGAATTGTAACTTAAAACAGAATACTTATGAAGAAAGGTTTGATGATGTTGATGGGTGCTGCCGTGATGCTCAGCAGCTGCGGCAGCTATACGGCCACAGGAGCCTACACGGGCGGACAGTTCGGCCATGTGATTGGCTCGGCCGTGGGCGGCATCAGCGGCGGATGGCGCGGCCATGAGGTGGGTTCGATCATCGGCACCGTGGGCGGCGTGGCTGCCGGCGCAGCTATCGGCTCGGCTATCGACCGCTCGCAACAGCGCAAATATGAGAAGATGCAGGCTAGCCGCGAGAGCGACAGGCGCTACAGCAACCGCCAGGAGTTCTACGACAATAGCAGCTATAGCCAAGACAGCCGCAACTTTGACCAAGGCGGCTTCGACCCGCAGGGACGCGGCGACGACCGCATCATGTTTGCTGAAGACAACAGCAGTGCCTCGCAGCTGGTGATACGCAACCCGATGATACAGGAGGCACAGCGCGACGGCGTGCTGACGCGCGGCGAGGAACTGACGGTGGTGTTTGAGGTGATCAACACGACCGACCGCACACTCTACGACATCGTGCCCATGGTGGCTGAGATGACGGGCAACAGACACATTCACATCTCGCCCGACGTGAGGGTTGAGAGCATCGCCGCCAACCAAGGCATTCGCTACACGGCAAGACTGATAGCCGACCAAGGACTGAAGAAGGGCGAGGCCGTGGTGCGCATCGGCGTGGCTTTAAACGGTCAGCCCCTCGACTCGCAGACACACGACTTCTCCGTGCCAACGGCTAAGCACCCACAGAACAACTGAGGGTCTCCCACAGAGTCAGCCCTCATAAACAGATTCAGCGAATCTGGCGGACTTGTTTTTGTCCACCAGATTCGCTGAATCTGTTTCAATGAAAGCGAGGCGTTGCCGTCAGAGGTTCTCCTCCTGGAAGTCAAGGTCGGCCTCCACGATGAAATAGACGTCGCGCTCATCGAAGGAGCCGATGCCCTCAGCCTTTGCCTGTTCTGCGATATGCCGGGCCGTCTCCTCCATGTCGATATCCACCTCGTCGTCGTCAGTATCGAGGATACCACTGTCTACATAATAGTCCACGAGCGCATCAATCATCCACAGCAGCTGTCCGTCAGTAAACTGTTCTTTCAGTTCGAGAGGCAGCCGTTCGCGAATGAATGCCACTTCGCGCTGGTTTTCCTGCTCATCCAAGAGCATTTCTTCGTCAATGCTGGACATGGGTCGCTCCTTACAGCAGTGCCTGGAACTTCTCCTCGAACTTATCCTTTGAGGCAGCGCCGACCATCTTGTCGACCACCTCACCGTTCTTCATGAACACCACCGTCGGGATATTGCGGATGCGGAACTCGGCAGCGATGTCATCGGCCTCTTCCACGTCGCACTTGCCAACCACTATCTTGCCGTCGTACTTCTCGGCCAGCTCGGTCATGATGGGCGATACCATGCGGCAGGGACCGCACCACGTAGCCCAGAAATCAACAACCAGAGGCAGCTCGCCATTCTTGTAAGTCTCAAAGTTCTCGTTTGTGATTTTAACTTCCATAATCGTTGTTTGTTTATAATTGTTTATACTCTCGATAACAATAAGCATCAAGCAAATGCCATGCCAGACAATGCTATTCGTCCGCAAAGATAGCAAAAAAGTTGGAATGCCACAAATATCGAATCGAAAAATGCATGTATTCTTTATATGTTTTCTGTTTTTGGCTCACCTTAGTTAATCTTATAGTCGAGCGCCTCATGCTGCTCAATGAAGTCGATGAGCGTGTGGCGCACATCGACCGTCTTGGTGGTTGAGCGGAGGAGCACGTGGTTGTGTCCCGTGGCGTCGCGCAGCTGGAAGAAGAGCTTCGTGCGTCCCGGATTCTCGCTGACAAGTTGACTGAGGTCGGCCACCACCTGGTCGTTGAGCATGTCGGTGGTCATAGTGATGGTGATGCGGTCGATGGCTTTCTCCTTCACCGTCTGCAGCAGTTCCACGCCCGTCACCTTCAGTTCCTTCTGCTCGGCGTTATAGAAGCGGGGCTTCATCTTGCCGGTGATGTAGAGGGCGGCCCCCTCTATGAACTTGCCGTTCAGGTTGACCCAATCGTCGCCGAACAGAGCCAGCTCGCCCGAGCCGTTGAAGTCTTCCACGGTGACGAAGCCGCAGGGCTTGTTATTCTTGGTGAACTTAGAGCGCACGGCAGTGACGATGCCGCCGAGAGTGATATCGTCGCGCCCGTCTAAGGCAGCGCCGCCGTCGCCCAGTTCATCGCAGCGGGTGTTGCAGAGATTATCAAGCACAATCTTATACTCGTCGAGCGGATGAGCCGAGAGATAAATGCCCACGAGGTCGCGCTCCTTGTTGAGGCGCTCGATATCGCTCCAGCGCTCGTCGGTCTTCGGCACGGGCGGCGTGGCAATCTCTACATCGTCGAAGCCGCCGAAGAGCGAGTTCTGGGCCTCTGATTTGGCCTGCTGGTAGTTCTGGCCATAGCGCACCAAGGTGTCGAGGAATATCTCGCCCTTGGCATTCGCGGCAAAGTAAGCCTCGCGGCGGATGCCGAAACCGTCGAAGCCGCCGCTCAGTGCCAGCACTTCGCAAGCCTTGCGGTTGACACTCTGGAACGAGACACGCTGCACGAAATCGAAGATGTCCTTATAGGGACCGTTCTTCTCGCGCTCGTCGATGATGGCTTGAGCGGCGCCATCGCCCAGACCTTTGATGCCGGCCAAGCCGAAGCGAATCTCTCCCTTCTGGTTCACACCGAACTTCAGGTACGACTCGTTCACGTCGGGGCCCAGCGTGGCGATGCCCATCTGCTTGCACTCGTCCATGAGCTTCGTGATTTCCGTTATCTGGTCGCGGCGGCGCGTCATGATGGCAGCCATGAACTCGGCCGGATAGTTGGCCTTCAGGTAGGCTGTCTGATAGGCCACCCACGAATAGCAGGCGGCATGCGACTTATTGAAGGCGTAGGAGGCAAACTTCTCCCAGTCGGCCCATATCTTCTCAAGTATCTTCGGGTCGTGGCCGTTTTTCTTGCCGCCGTCGATAAACTTCGGCTTCATGGCGTCTACGATATCCTTCTTCTTCTTACCCATAGCCTTACGCAAGGCGTCGCTCTCGCCGCGGGTGAAGTCGGCCAGCTGGCGCGACAGCAGCATCACCTGCTCCTGATAGACGGTGATGCCGTAGGTGTCCTTCAGGTACTTCTCCATGCAGGGTATGTCGTACTTGATTTCCTCGCGGCCGTTCTTTCGGGCAATAAACGAGGGAATATAGTCCATAGGGCCCGGACGGTAGAGGGCGTTCATAGCGATGAGGTCCTCGAAGACGGTGGGGTGCAGCTCGCGCAGGTATTTCTGCATGCCGCTGGACTCAAACTGGAAGGTGCCGATGGTGCGGCCCTGCTGATAGAGCTCATAGGTCTTGGGGTCGTCGATGGGGATATGGTCGAGGTCGACGTCGATGCCGCGGTGCTGCTTGATGTTGGCGCAGGCCTCCTTCAGCTCCGAGAGGGTCTTCAGTCCGAGGAAGTCCATCTTGATGAGTCCGGTAGACTCGATGACGTGGCCGTCGTACTGCGTGCAGTTGGTCTTCGTGTCTTTGAAGTCGGGGTCGTCGGCCGTCGAGACGGGCACCCAGTCGGAGATAGGGTCGCGACAGATGATGAAGCCACAGGCATGGATGCCCGTGCCGCGCACGGTGCCCTCGAGCATCTTGGCATATTTGATGGTGTTCGACAGAGCAGGGTCTGACGAGGCCTCGGCCTCCTGCAGCTCGCGGGTGCACTTGATGGCATTTGGCAGGTTCATCTTCATGCCGTCAGGCAGACGGTCGGGTATGGCCTTGCAGAGCGCGTTGCTCATGGCCAGGGGCAGCTTCTCCACGCGGGCCACATCCTTGATGGAGTTCTTTGTGGCCATCGAGGCATAGGTGATGATGTGGGCGCAGTTTTCGTGGCCGTACTTGTCTTCCACCCACTTCAGCACCTTGCCGCGGCCGTCGTCGTCGAAGTCGGTGTCGATATCGGGCAGCGAGATACGGTCGGGGTTGAGGAAACGCTCGAACAGCAGGTCATACTTCAGCGGGTCGATTTTCGTGATGCCTAAGCAATAGGCCACCACCGAGCCGGCAGCCGAGCCACGGCCTGGACCTACCCACACGTCGAGCTCGTCGCGGGCCGAGTTGATGAAGTCCTGCACGATGAGGAAGTAACCCGGGAAGCCCATCGTCTTCATGATGTGGAGCTCGAAGCGTATGCGGTCGTCGACCTCCTTAGGGAGCGAAGAGTGAAGAATGAAGAACGAAGAATCGGGTGAGCCGGTCTTCACCTCCACCTTGGTCAGCACCAGCTCCTCGTCGGGCGAGTAGCGCTGCTTGGCGCCCTTATAGGCCAGTTCGGCCAGATAATCGGCCTCGAGCTTGATGCGGTAGAGCTTGTCGTAGCCTCCCAGCTTCTTGATTTTCTTCTCGCCATCCTCGGCCGCCATGGGGTTCTCGCCATTCTCGTCGCGGGTGAACTCTTCGTAGAGCTGCTGCTGGGTGATGCGCTTCCGCCACTCGTCCTCCGTGCCAAACGAATCGGGGATGGGGAAGAAGGGCATGATGGGGTCGTGGTCGAGGCTGTAGACCTCCACCTTGTCGAGAATCTCCAGCGTGTTGGCCAGTGCCTCGGGCACGTCCTTGAACAGGTCGTTCATCTCGGCCTTCGTCTTAAACCACTCCTGCTTCGAGTAGAGCATGCGCGTGGGGTCGTCGAGGTCCTTGCCCGTAGAGAGACAGAGCAGGTGGTCGTGGGCCTCGGCATTCTCTTTCTCCACGAAGTGCACATCGTTGGTGCAGATGAGCTTGATACCATACTCGCGTGCCAGCTTGATGAGCTCTTTGTTGACCTGCTGCTGCAGGGGGTAGGTCTCGCGGTTGGCGCGTATGGTGGGGTCGGTCACCGGATGGCGCTGCAGCTCCAGGTAATAGTCGTCGCCAAACAGGTTGTGATACCACTCAATGGCCTCACGGGCCCCGGCGATGTCGCCATTCAATATCTTCTTGGGCACTTCACCGGCTATGCAGGCCGAGCAGACGATGAGGTCCTCGTGGTAGCGCTCCAGGTCGGCCCGGTCTGTTCGCGGACGCATGTAGAAGCCGTCCACCCACGAGTTGCTCACCAGCTTGATGAGGTTTTTATAGCCATGGTAGTTCTTGGCAAGCACGATGAGGTGGTAGCCGCTCTGGTCTTGCTTGCCGTTCTTCTGCTCCTTCGGCCCGTGCTTGGCCACATACATCTCGCAGCCGAAGATGGGTTTGAAGGGCTCCAGCCCTTCCTTCTTCCGCTTCTTGTTCACATCGTTGCAGATGTCGTGAAACTCCTTGATGCCGAACATGTCGCCATGGTCGGTGATGGCCATGCCGCGCATGCCGTCGCCGACAGCTTTCTCCACGAGGTTCTTGATCTTCGACTGGCCGTCGAGTATCGAGTAATAGGTGTGTACGTGCAGATGTACGAAATCTTCCATGATGATGTCTGAGGGGATAATTTATCTGTGCAAAGTTACAACATGTTTCCGACACCACCAAATTTTTCCCGACTGTTTTTGCTGACGGGATGAAGATGGCATCAAAAGGGCAGAGGGCCTCACTGCTGGCGCAGCAGCCAAAGGGCGAAGAACTTGTCGTAGAGCTCGTAGATACCAAGCGCTGAGGTGACGAAGTTTTTCTCGAGCAGACCTTTGATAGCCGACTGCACACTGCTGCTGCTCGTCAGACGATACTTGCGGATGAAAGCCGAGGATGTCAAGTTTTGCGCCTTGCCTTCTTTGGCTATGGCCACCATCAGTTCCTTCTGCTTGGGCGGCAACTGGAAAATCATCGACTGATAGGTGAACTCATTGGCACGCAGGATTGTATCAACAGCAGGCTCCAGCATGTCGGCGGTACACTCGCCTTGCGGCGGAGTGAGCGAGAACAGCTCGTTCATCACACGCTGCATATACCAAGTGATGCCCTCGAAACGGAGATAAGCCTCGGCAATGGTGCCGGCCGTTATGCTCTTGTCGGCCTCCTTAAAATGCTTCTGCGCAAACTGCGTGTATTTCTCTAAGGGTATATTGCCGATGTTCATCATCGACGTGCTCTGATAAAACGGTCGCGACGGACTCAGGAATATCTCGCCCATCATTGTGCGCTGCGAGCCGGAGAAGACGAACTGGGCATTGCGGCAGTGCTGTATGTAAGTGCGCAGCACAGCTTCAGCCTGCTGGTCGTGATAACCGGCTACGGCCTGAAACTCGTCGATGGCCACGATGCACGGTTTGTCGGCAGCATTGATATAGCCAAAGATTTCGTCAAGGGTTGTGCGTGGCTGGCGGATGTCGCCCAGCTCAACATTCCACGAAGGATTTCCCATGGCATCGAAGGCAATGCCCGTGCGCAGCGACGAAAGGAAACTGACAAAGCGCTGCATCACTTTTGCTCCTCTTGGACGCAGCGACATCAACATGGCCGAGCCCATGGCCATGACCATCTCCTCCATGCTTTTAGTGGCATAGATGTCAATCAGGAACGTATAGTAGCGGTGCTGAATGTCACGCTGATGAAACAGGTTCTCCACAAGCCCCGTCTTGCCAACACGCCGAGGAGCTATCAGCGCCACATTATTGCCGTTGGTCAGCAGCCGCTTCAGTTCTGCCGTTTCCTGCACGCGGTCGCAGAAATACTTCTCCGACTCGTAGCCATAAAGTATGAATGGATTCTTTATCATATCTTTTCCGCCTTTACCATGCGGCAAAGATAATTATTATATTTCAATTATCATACCATAATAATTATCTTATAATAATCTTTAACGATTGCTTACGCGCCAGACTCTGTTCCACGAATGACAGCGAAGGTTCGGAGGCGAATACATGACGAAAAGTTTTTTTCCGCAAAAGAGCCAGAAAAGAACAAAATAATTATCAGATATAAGGCGATAGGAGAAAAGAATTGGGCAAAAAGTTTGTAAATTGGTAAAAAAGCATTACCTTTGCATGCGATTAGTAATAACCTAATATGACATGGGAGAAAGAATCAAGAAACTGAAAAAAATCAGAATACATCGCGAAGGCACCGACGAACTGCTCTACAGTATGTTTGCTATTGTGGCTATTGGCGTGATTCTGTGGCGCAGCTTCGATACCACCATACCATTCATCATTTTCATTGTAATCACCGGGCTGGCCTGGCTGCTGATGCTCAACTTCTACCGCTGCCCTATACGCTACTTCAACGGCGACACGGAGCGGACGGTAGTGGCTCCGGCCGACGGGCGCGTGGTGGTGATAGAAGAGACAGAAGAGAATGACTACTTCCACGACCGACGCCTGCTGATAAGCATCTTCATGAGCCCGCTCAACGTGCATGCCAACTGGTTTCCGGTTGACGGACGGGTGGAGTTTGTGAAGCACTTTGACGGCAACTACCACAAGGCATGGCTGCCCAAGGCAAGCGAGGAGAACGAGCATGCCGACACCATGATTGAGACGCCCGACGGCCAACGCGTGCTGGTGCGGCAGATAGCCGGCGCCATGGCACGCCGCATCGTCACCTATGCCAAGGACGGCGAAGACTGCTACATCGACGAGCACCTGGGCTTCATCAAACTGGGTTCGCGCGTCGACGTCTACCTGCCGCTGGGCTCAAAGCCTTGCGTGAAGATGAATCAGGCTACCACAGGCGACCAAACGGTGATTGCAAGGCTTGCATAGTTCACACTATTCGTAGTTCATAGTTTTTTTGTTCTTGGTTATGAAGAAGCATATTCCAAACATGATTACGTCGATGAACCTCATCTCGGGGTGCATCGCCACCTATTTTGCCTTCCAGGGTGACTACATGCTGGCACTGGGGTTCATCGTGCTCGGCGCCGTGTTTGACTTCTTCGACGGCATGACGGCACGCCTGCTGCACGTCAGCTCGCCCATCGGCAAGGAGCTTGACTCTCTGGCCGACAACATCACCTTCGGCTTCGCGCCCTCTGCCATGCTGTTCAGCTGGCTCAACGCCCAGTTGTCAATGGCCAATGGCCAATGGTCAATAATAAGCTTTGCGGCTTTCCTGATGGCGGCCTTCTCGGCCCTGCGACTGGCCAAGTTCAACCTCGACGAACGACAGGCACTGGGTTTTATCGGACTGCCTACGCCTGCCAATGCGCTTTTCTGGGCCTCGCTCATCAGCGGCTTCCATTGGCAGGAGATGTTCGAGCCCTACCAGCTGCCTTCCTACTATATATATGCAGCCTTGGCTCTGATGCTCGTGAGCTGCTTCCTGCTTGTCAGCGAGATACCCATGTTTGCCCTGAAGTTCAAGACATGGGGCTGGCGCGGCAACGAGGTGAAGTACGTCTTCGTGCTCACCTCTGCCCTAATCATCATCTTCCTCGGCATTCACGGCATCGCTGCCGTCATAGCCTGGTATGTGGTGCTGTCGCTGGTTATGCATAAGTCTATTCGCAGCTTATAACCGGCGAAGCAGGCCATTCAACATTCAAAACTCAACATTCAATCATTCATAAGTCGTGTTATCATTCCTCGGTTTTCTGCTCATCATCTTTCTGGTCATCATCTTCCTGGTGGTCGTCGTCGGGCTAATTCTTTTAGGGAAAGGCATCGACATGATTCGCGGCATACTTGGACTGAAGCCGCGGAACCGCTTCCGCTGGAACGTGAACATGCACACCAACGACGGTCAGCACCAGCATACGACGACGCACACCAGCGATGGCGTCACCATCATCGACCGCCGCTCGCCTGAAGAGACGAACAAGAAGATTTTCCAGCCTGACGAGGGTGAGTATGTGGAATACACTGAGGAATGAGAAATGAGAAATTTGCTGTTGCCGCTCCTCGCTGTCAGGAGAGGGCAAAGATAGCGCATTTCTCATCTCCCACTTCTCATTTCTCATTTAATTGTGCACCAGCGTGCCGATGTCCTCTCCGTCCAACACCTTCTTCAGGTTGCCTACCACGTCCATGTTGAACACGTAGATGGGCAGGTTGTTGTCCTGACACATGCAGATGGCGGTGAGATCCATCACCTTCAGACCACGGCTGAGCACCTCTTTGTAGGTAATCTCGCTGAACTTCGTGGCCGTGGGGTCCTTTTCGGGGTCGGCAGTGTAGACGCCGTCAACGCGCGTGCCTTTCAGCATCACGTCGGCCTCTATCTCAATGCCACGCAGGCTTGAGCCGGTGTCGGTAGTGAAATAAGGCGAGCCGGTGCCAGCAGAGAAGATGCACACCTCGCCACGCTGCATAGCCTCGATGGCGCGCCATTTGGTGTAGAACTCGCCGATGGGCTCCATGCGGATAGCCGTCAGCACACGGTTCTTCACGCCCTCAGCACCGAGGGCCGAAGAGAGTGCCAGCGAGTTAATCACCGTGGCGCACATACCCATCTGGTCGCCCTTCACGCGGTCGAAGCCTTTCTGCGAGCCACTGAGCCCGCGGAAGATGTTGCCACCGCCGATGACGATGCCTATCTCCACGCCCATGTCGTGAATCTCCTTAATCTGGCGGGCATAGTCGCCCAGCCGTTCAGGGTCAATGCCGTAGCCCTGCTTGCCCATCAGGCTCTCGCCCGAGAGCTTCAGTAGAATTCGCTTAAATCTTGCCATATTACTTGTTTTATATAATGAATTGCACTTCCTTAAAGGCATAGCGGTGTGTATAGCCGTCAACGCAACGCAACACCAAGTGGCCGTCGTCCTCGACCGTCACCAGCTCAGCAACGAATTCACCGTAGGCGTCGCGGTAGCGGAAAAAGCCCTTGCGGCGGTAGAGCTGAGCCAAGTAACGCGCACGCACGCCCTCCGGATCAGCCCACTCTGCCTCGAACGCCTCCAACAACTCATGCAACAGCTGCTCTCTGTCAAACGTGCGTCCCGTCAGATTGGCCAGCGAGACAGGGTTGGGCGCATCACTCACAAAACGCAGCTGGTTGACATTGAGCCCCACGCCGATGACGCTGTCCTTGATAGTGCCGCCCTGAAGCGTGTTCTGTATCAGGATGCCGCAGATTTTCCTGTCGCCCACATAGATGTCGTTGGGCCACTTGACACTGACATTCTCCACATATTTCGAGACCACCTTGCTGATGCTGTTGGCGGTCACCATCGAGATGAGAAACTGCTTGGAGGCAGGCACTTGCTTTGGGTGAATCAGCAAGGAGAAGAGCAGGTTCTGGCCCCGCTCCGATTCCCACCTGTTGGTGCCACAGCCGCGGCCCGCCGTCTGATAGTCGGTCTGCACGAGAACGTCGCCCTCCGCCTTGAGCTCACGCAAATAGCGGTTGGTGGAGTCGGTCTCAGGTATATGTATAATTTTGAATTCCATAATGACTTTGCAAAATTACGAAAAAGAAACGGGAAAACAGCCGTCGTGTCGCAAAAAAAGCGTAACTTTGCAAAAAACAAGGGTCCAGTGACCGAAGAAGAACTGGAAAAGAGTAACTATCAAATCACCCTATAAACAACCATGACGCAAGAAGAAAACAAGAAGCGAGAAGAGCAACAACAGAAAGACGACGAGCGCTTCATGCGCATGGCCCTCGACGAGGCCCGCCGGGCGATGGACGAGGGCGAGATACCCATCGGCGCCGTCATCGTCTGCCAGGGCCGTGTCATCGCCCGAGCCCATAACCTGACGGAGACGCTCACCGACGTCACCGCCCACGCCGAGATGCAGGCTATCACCATGGCGGCCAACGAGCTGGGCGGCAAGTACCTGACGCAGTGCACGCTCTACGTCACCGTGGAGCCCTGCCCCATGTGTGCCGGTGCACTGGGCTGGGCGCAGGTGCCCCGCATCGTCTATGGCTGCCGCGACGAGAAGCGCGGCTACAGCCAGTATGCTCCCCACGTGCTGCACCCCAAGGCACAGGCAACAGGCGGCATCCTGGAAGAGGACTGCCGCCTGCTGATGCAAGAGTTCTTTCGACAGAAGCGCTAAGCAGGCCTGAGCACGATGCGGCATACGCTGCTCAAACAGCTATACCGGAGAGATGGGCAGCAAAGCCATAGTAGACATCCCGATGCAAAGGCTGCAGGCTCATCATGGCCGCGCACAGGAAGAAGGCTCTCATGCTGTTGGTGTCACACCTATTGTGCTCGCAAGAGAAGCCTGAATCCGCCAAATACTCAGTCTGAAAAAAAATCCCGCAAGCAGGAAAGTGCTTGCGGGATTTTTTCGTCTTATTAAAAGTGTGTTCACTCTTTAGCGAACCCGTCATTTAGGCATCACAGCGTCCCAGCCTTCATTCTGCGTCACACCGAAATTGGCATTGATTTCATCAGCAGGAATAGGATAGACCAACTCAGAAATGTTATAGCCCGTGTAGCGGAACTTGATGTCAGGAGCACCATAGGCGGCTACGTTTGCCTTCTCATCCCAACGGCGCAGGTCATAGAGTCGGAGACCTTCCTGGAACAACTCGCGTGCACGCTCATCCTTGAGGAATGCGAAGAGGTCGGCACCCGAGGGCAGATCGTCAGCCGAAGCAATGGCAGTGTTACGTTTAGCCACGACGAACAAGGCGTTCTTGGCATCAGCCTCATTGCCCAGTTTGTAGTTAGCCTCTGCAATGATGAGGAACATCTCAGGCGCATTAATCAGGTAGTTGGTGGCATAGGCCGTGTTGCCTGACGAGTAGTGCGAGAACTTACCGCCAGCATAGCGCGGGGCAGCATCAGTAGTGTTTACCAGATCCATGCCCATGATTGCAGTACGCACGTCGGTGGGAGCATAGATAGAGAACAGCCAAGGTGTAGGACTGAAGTTATAAGTAGTCCACAATGTGCCACATGAGTTTGCACTCCAGTTCTGAGTCGAGTTAATGTCGAGATAGAAGAAGCTCTCCGTGTTGGAGGCACCGCCGTTGTAAAGAGCCTTATAACCCTCGGGGGTGTAGGTCAGAGTGCTGACGCCACCTGCCTCAAGTGCCTTCTGTGCGTATGCCTTGGCCTGCTCCCAGTTCTCTTCATAGAGATACATACGAGCCAGCAGTCCGTTGGTGGCAGCCACGTTCATATAGCACTTGTCGCCACGATCGCCACCGGCAGCCTCAAAGTGCTTCAAGGCTTCTTTCAAGTCTTTCTCAATCATGGCGTAAGTATCGCCAACCGTCGAACGGCTAACTTGCGTAAAAGCAGGAATAGGATCTTCGCTGATAACCAGTCCGGGCTTTGCCGAGAAGTCTTTGCCATTGACTTTCACCTGATGTCCGAAGACGTTCACCATCTGGAAGTTGGCATAGGCGCGCAGGGCATAGGCCTCTCCCAATGCCAGGTCGATGGCCACCTTATCGTCACCAGTAGCGTTGGCATAAAGCTCATTGCCAGCCTGAATGGCACGGGCAGTATTGTCGACAACCTTGTAGCCGTACTCCCAAATATACGAAAGGTAGGTGTCGGTATAGTCATAAGTATACTGATTGATGTCGTCCCAGTGTCCGGTCTGTCCGTTCCAATAAGACAGGTCGGTGGGAATATCGCCAATCATCGTGGCATAGTTGCCCGAGAAATAACGAGTAAACAAGTTGTAATATGCGCCATTAACAGCAGCCTTCAGCAGGTCGGCATTGTTGAGAGCGCCTTCAGCATCCACTCCACGATAGTAGTCAGTTTCAAGGAAACTATCGCCACAGCTTGTCATACCCATCGAGAGGGCGATGGCAGCGATTCCGCTCAATAATATCTTTTTCATATGCAAATTCCTTTATATTAATGAAGTCAACAATAAAACAATTAGAATGTGATTTGAATACCAGCAGCATATGTGCTCATAGCAGGATACTGCCATGCGATGACACCCGAAGCGAAGGTTTCAGGATTGTAGCCAATGAAATCGCTTGCAGTCCAGGTGTACACATTGTCGGCTGTGCCATAGACGCGAATCTTCTCTACGAACACCTTACGAGTGAGCTCCTTCGGCAGGGTATAGCCGATGGTGATGTTGCTCAGACGGAGGAAGTTGCCGCTCATCACGAAACGGCTCGAAGCCTGAGTAGCGTTGTAAGGATCGTTATAGATATACTGCGGATACTTGGCATCCTTGTTGTCCTCTGTCCACGAGTTGTTTGCCATCTCCTCAAGCGGGGTGCGCATTGCCATGCCCCAGCCAGTGAAGCGTGCACCGCTGTCGTAGACCTTGCCGCCAAGACGATAGTTGAACGTGACGCTGGCATCGAGGCCCTTCCACTTCAGCTGCGAGCCGAAGCCACCATAGAACTTAGGATTGGGGTTGCCTACATAGCGCTTGTTAGCCTCAGTATAGCTGGTTGTCTTCTCTGAAGACACCACATTGCCATTCTCATCCAGATTGTCCTTCCAGAACAGCGGCTTACCCGTCTCACGATCTACGCCGGCATACTCCTTCAGATAGAACTCACCATAGGGATGGCCCACTTCAACAATGTTGTAGGTACCCTCAATAGGCTTGTCGGTAGAGAGCTTGATTACCCTGTTCTGGTTGTGCGTCAGATTAGCATAGGCCGTCCATGTGAGGTCCTTGTTGCTGATGATTGTAGCGTTGAGGGCCACTTCGATACCACGGTTGCGAATGGAGCCGATGTTCTGATAGGTCTCACGCATACCAGTAGTGCGCGACAGAGGCACCTCGAACAGAGCGTCAGAGGTCTTCTCGTTATAGTAGTCGAACGAGAGGTTGATGCGATTGATAAACTGCAGGTCAACACCGATATCAAACTTCTTCGACACCTCCCAAGTGAGCTCACGATTGGTAATTGAACCAGGAACGATACCAGGAGTGCTGTGATAGTTAGAACCCGACTCATAGAAGCCACGGGCCGAATACCAGCCGATGTCCTGGTTACCCACTGTACCGTAGCTCACGCGCAGCGTACCATTGGTAAGAATATTATTCTTCAGGAATTCCTCGCCTGTGAAGCGCCACTTGCCGCCCACTGACCAGAAATTACCCCAGCGGTTGTCAGCACCGAACACCGAGCTGCCGTCACGACGGAACGAAGCCGAGAGGTAGTAACGGTCTTCATAAGAATAATGAGCATCGCCGAAGTAAGAGGCCAGACGGGCTTCACTCTTGTAGTACTCAGAGTCACTCCAACTACCCACGGTGCTCAGGTCGCGCATGCCTGCGGCAGCAAACGGGAAGTCGTTGCCGTTCATGTAGTCGTACCAATAGTCCTTGCGCTGCATTTCCTGACCCAGCATCAGGTTCAAGCTATGCTTCTGGTTAAACACATAGTTCCAGCCCAGCAGGTTGTTCCAAGTAATGGTGCTGGTGCGCGAGTCGTACTGCTGACCAAGGCCGTTGTAGTTCATACCCTGGTTGTTGTAGATGGCACTCCAGTAGTTATACTCATTGAGGTTGTAAATGTTCACGCCAAGCGTCGACTTATAATAGACGCCCTTGCCGAAGTCAACCTTCACGTAAGGACTGGCGGTAAACGTGGTGGTCTTCACCTCATAGACATCACCCAGCTCCTCGTCGAGCACGGCAACGGGGTTGTACATATCGATGTTGGCATAGGTGCCGTCCTCGTTGTACACCGGCCAGAAGGGACGCATTGATGACACAGCGCCCACCGTAGGAGCAGACATAGAACCACTGGTCGACTGCGAGAAGCCGTTGCGGATAGAGTAAGAGTAGGAAGCGTTCACACCGATGCTGAAGATATCGTTCAGCTTGGTGCTCAGGTTTACGCGGCCTGTGAAGCGCTCAAAGTCAGAACCAATGACAATACCTTCGGTGTTCAGATAACCACCACTGACAAAGTAGTTGGTGGCACCGGTCTGTCCGCTGGCATTCACATTATACTCCTGGTGGAAACCACTGCGCGTCACGGCGTCCATCCAGTCAGTGTCTGTCTTGCCGTCCCACTCGAAGTAGTTGTCCTTCAGATACTCATAGTAGGACTCATAGGTGTCATCCTGATAACGTGCCACCATACCTTTGGCAAACAGGTCCATGCTCTGCTTGGCATTGGCAAACTTCATGTTGTTGTTTGCCATCGTGGTGACGCCCCACTTACCCTCGAACTCGATGTTTCCTTTGCCCTGAGCGCCCTTCTTGGTGGTAATGACGATGACGCCATTGGATGCGCGCGAACCGTAGATGGCTGTGGCGGCAGCATCCTTCAGCACCGTGACGCTCTCAATATCATTGGGGTTAATGGCCGACATAGGGTCAACATAGTTGTTGGCCGATTCGCTCATACCATCAACGTCGGAGTTAACAGGCACGCCGTCGATGACGTAGAGCGGCTGGGTGCCCTGGTTGAGCGAACCGCGACCGCGCACGTAGATAGCGCCCCACACACCAGGCATCGACGTGGAGTTGTTCATCTGCACACCCGAGACGGTGCCCTCAAGGCCCTTCACGAAGTTGGCATCGGTCTTCTTCTCCAGCGCATCGCCCGTTACAAGAGAGGCGGCACCGGTGAACGAGGCCCTGCGCTGCGAGGAGTAGCCCGTGACCACGATTTCGTCAATGTCAGAAACGTTGCTTCTCAACACAATGCGCATGTTGGGCTTTGCAACCACTTCAACGGGATTCATGCCCACATAAGAGATGCTGATAATCTTCTTGCCCGCAGGCAGCGTCAGCGAGAAATGGCCATTTGCATCGGTCACTGCACCAACGTTAGTGTCTACCACTCGAACCGTAGCTCCCATCACTGGCTGATCGTCATCTTGAGACACCACAGTTCCATCGACTCTCGTTTGAGCCAATGCTCCTCCCACTATCAGAAAGAGCATCGCCAATAGCATTGTTAGTCTTTTTTCCATAAATCTCTCTCGTTTTTTATTATAGGTTAATATATGTTGAAATTGTTCCAATGTGTGATTGTTGGCTTTTTCACTTTCTACATAAGTTTTTTCCTTTACTGTTTGCAAATATAAGAAATATTTTTTCAACATCCAAATATTTCGACTAAAAGTTAATAAAAAAAACTTTTTTGCTTACAAAACATCATGATTAAGTAGAGAAAACGTAACAATTTTATCGATTTAGCGTAGAAAGTACACCACAAAAAAAGCCCGAAGCCAAAGGATATCGGCCAAAATCAATCGAATTCCGGCCAAAATTACACATATTTTGGCCATAATTATTCATGGCGGCTGCGCGTTGCGTCAGCCTTAATTATAGTAATAAGGTGTAAAACGGCCTGCGTCGGCTGACATTCTGCCATCGTAGCGACCATGACAACGAGCTTCAATGCTGCAGAATATACAGAAAATATTTTATTTTGATATTATTTTTGTGTTTTTCGTTAACTTTTGCCTAAATTGTTTGGGAATTTTAAAACTATTTTTTATATTTGCATTCTGTAACACATGGGCGGAAGAGCCAAAATGCTATGATATAAAATCAGACGTACAAGGCATCATGTGCCGTTAAGGCAAAAGTAAAAATCAGGATATTTCAGACTTAACTAAACATTACTAAAACGAGAGAGATTTATGGAAAAAAGACTAATGATGCTATTGGCAAGCCTTTTCCTGCTGGTGGGAGGAGTGATTGCCCAGACGAAAATCAGTGGTACCGTAGTGTCTCAGGAAGACGGCGAGCCGATTATCGGCGCGTCGGTACTCGTGGTGGGCACTAACATCGGTACAGTAACGGATGCAGACGGTCACTTCACGCTGACCTTGCCCCAGGGCAAGACGCAGATACGCGTCAGCTACGTGGGCATGCAGACGCAGACAGCTACGGCGCGCAACGGCATGGTGGTGCGCCTGGCCACCGACGCCAACGCCCTCGACGAGGTGGTGGTGACGGCCATGGGTATCAAGCGCCAGACGAAAGCGCTGGGCTTCTCGGCCACGGCGGTCGACGGCGACAAGATTTCCGAGGCACGCACGGCCGACGTCATGTCGAGCCTGGCCGGCAAGGTGGCCGGTGTGCAGATAAGCAGCGGCGCCGCCGACCCGGGTGCTTCCAACTCGGTCATCATACGCGGCTTCAGCTCGCTCACGAGCAGCAACCAGCCGCTCTACGTCATCGACGGCGTGCCGATGCTGAACAACTCGGTGACGAGCAGCGGTCTGAGCGACACCTACGACTTCGGCAACGGCGCCAACGCCATCAACCCCGACGACGTGGAGTCGATGACCATCCTGAAGGGTGCCGCCGCCACGGCGCTCTACGGCAGCCGCGCCGCCAACGGCGTGATTGTCATCACCACCAAGAGCGGCCGACAGCAGGAGGCCAAGGTTGTGGGTATTGAGTACAACGGCGGTCTGCAGTGGGAGCAGGTGATGCGACTGCCGCAGATGCAGAACTCATTCGGCATGGGATGGGACGGCGAGAAGACCGACATAGAGAACGGCTCGTGGGGCCCCAAGTTCGACGGCGCCGTGCTGCGCTACGGCCGCGAGTACAAGGGCTCGCAGCAGATTAAGTCGTACCTGCCCATTGAGGACAACATCAAAGACTTTTTCGACACGGGCTTCCGCTTCTCCAACAGCGTCTCGTTCAACGGCGCAACGGACAAGTCGGACTACTTCGTGTCGTTCTCGCAAATCAGCGACGACGGCATCATCCCCACGTCGAAAGACAGCTACGACAAATACACCTTCTCGGCGCGCGGCAGCCACAAAACGGGTGCCGTCACTTTCAGCACGTCGATGAACTACGCATGGCAGAAGAACAGCTACGTCAGCGGCGGACAGCAGTCGAACTCGATGTACAACAGCATCATGCAGACGCCGCGCGACATCGCGATAACCGAGCTGCGCGACCTGACGAACATCTTCAACACGCCGGGCTACTACTACACGCCCTACGGCATCATCAACCCTTACCAGATTCTGAACGACTACGAGAACCGCTACGAGAGCGAGCGTCTCTACGGTAAGTTCCAGCTGGACTACGACTTCCTCAACCACTTCCGCCTGACCTACCGCATCGGTCTGGACACGTCGACGGGCCACCGCAACACGGGCATACCTAACTATGCCGCGATGTATCCCGACACGCCCAACTATGCCGACCAGCTGTCGTCGATGACGGGCAGCACGTCGCAGCAGACAACGCGCCGGCGCCAGATTGAGAACGACCTGATGCTCACCTACACGCAGGAGTTCGGCAAGCTCGACGTGAACGCCGTGGCCGGACTCAACGGCCGCGAGTATCGCTCGTCGTACGTCTATGCCAGCGTCACCAACCTGACGATTCCCACGTTCTTCAACCTGTCGAACTCAAGCGAGCGGCCCACTACCACTCAATACGAGTCGAAGCTGCGCACGATGGGCCTCTACGCCCAGGCCGAGCTGGGGTGGGACGACATGCTCTACCTGACGCTGACGGCACGCAACGACTGGTCGTCGACGCTGCCCAAGGACAACCGCTCCTACTTTTATCCCGGCGCCACCCTCAGCTGGCTATTCAGCGAGATGCTGCCCGAGGGGGTGAGAAACATCGTCAGCTTCGGCAAAGTGCGCGCCGCCTACGGCAAGACCGGCAACGACGCGCCCATTTACTACACCAAGTCGGTCTACGACCAGGCCGGCACGACATCCAGCTACTGGGGCAACTCCAACTTCCCCTTCTCCAAGACGGGCACCAACGCCTACACTGCCGGCAACGTGCTGGGCAGCTCGACGCTAAGCCCCGAGATGACCACCGAGACGGAGTTCGGTCTGAACATGGCCTTCCTGCAAAACCGCCTGTCGTTTGACGTGACTTACTACAACCGCAACACCGACAAGCAGATTACACGTCTGAGCATGGACGCCGCCACGGGCTACACCGCCCAGAACATCAACATGGGCAAGGTGCGCAACCGCGGTGTGGAGCTGCTCGTCAGCGTGACGCCGGTGAAGATAGGCGACTTCAGGTGGGACCTGAGCTGGAACTTCACCAAGAACTACAACAAGGTAATCGACCTGCCCGACGAACTGGGCAACGAGGCTCTCATCTACGGCCTCTCTGGCGGCGTGGGCCTCTACGCCATCGAGGGCCGCGAGATGGGTGTCTGGCGCTCGCACGTGGCCAAGACCAACGACAAGGGCCAGTATGTGGTCAACAAGGTGGGTCTGCCCCTGAACAGCGACGACGCCGTCGAGATAGGGTCGATGAACAACAAATACCAGATGGGCTTCAACACTACGTTTGCCTACAAGGGGCTGAGCCTCTCGGCCGACGTCGACGTGCGCAAGGGCGGACTGATGTACTCGCGCACCAAGAGCATTGAATACTTCACCGGCAACGCCATACAGACCGCATACAACGACCGCAACCCGTTTGTGGTGCCCAACTCGGTTGTCGAGGTGGCACCAGGACAGTACGAGGAGAACAGCACGGCGATTACCGGCACCGACCTCTATAACTACTGGAACAGCGGCGGCATAGAGATGGAGTCGTACAACCTCATCGACAAGAGTTACGTGAAGCTGCGCCAGGTGGTCATCAACTGGGACCTGCCACGCAAGTGGTTCAGCGGCAGCTTCATACAGGGCATGCGCCTGTCGGCTTTCGGCAACAACCTGTTTGTATGGACGCCGGGCAGCAACACCTTCGTCGACCCCGAGACAACGTCGTTCGGCAACGACCTGCAGGGCAACTTCGGCGAATTCAGCGCCAACCCCAGCTCGCGCAAGTTCGGTTTTAACCTCAACATTAAATTCTAAGCTTGGAAAGGAGACTACAATATGAAAAAGACTATGTTATTCGCTATAGCCGCAGTGGCACTCGCCAGCTGCGACATGGATATCAACGACGACCCTAACTACCCGTCGGAGACCGACATCACCGCGCCGCTGCAGTTTCCTGCTGCCATCAACGCCGTGGCGGCATGCACGGGCGACGCGATGTTCAACTACGCCGGATTCTTCGTGCAGTACTTCGACCAGAGGCCAGAGGCCAACCAGTATAACGACCTGGCGGAACTGAACCTCGAAGAGACCAGCGACCTCTTCATACGACCCTACCGCGTGATGTATGCCGGCGCACTGCAGGACCTGAAAGAGGTGATGGAGAAGACGACCAACACGGCCGACCTCTTCATTGCACAGGTGGTGCGCACCCAGGCCTTCCAGCTGCTCGTGGACAACACCGACATGACGCCCTACAAGGAAGCTCTGCAGGGCTACGCCAACTCGACGCCTCACTACGACGACGGACAGACCGTCTACGAGGGGGTGCTACAAGAGCTTGACGAGGCCGAGGCCAGACTTGAGTCTGACGACGTCATCAGCATGACCGACCCTCTGCTGAATAAGAACATCGGCCAGTGGAAGGGCTATGCCAACGCGCTGCGACTGCGCATGTATCTGCGATTCATCGACGCAGACATCAACGCCGCTGACTATATCAATAAGGTGAAAGCCCTGGTGGCCGCCGACGAGTTTTTCAGCGGCGACGTGGCGTGGGACGTCTACAGCAACCAGGAGGGACAGTACAACCCGTGGTACGACGCCGTGTTCAACCTCTCGGCCAACAACCACTGCGTGACCTACCCCTTCGTGGAGTATATGAAGCAGACGGATGACCCACGGCTGTCATACTGCATCCTGCCACGCACGAGCGACAACACCTACGTGGGCCTCTACCCCGGCTCGAAGCAGGACAACACCTTCTGGAACAACTCTACGCCGAAGAATGCCGACGTGAGCTGCATTGACTACAGCAGACTGCACGACATGCCCATATTCTTATTCACCCAGAGCGAGCTGCAGCTGCTCATCGCTGAGGTGCAGCTGCGCTTCAACAGCAACGACGCTGCCGCCAGAACGGCTTACGAGACCGGCGTGACGAGCGACTTCGCCTACCGCGGCATGGCCGACGATGCAGCCACATTCCTCAGTGCTGAGGGGGCCTGGGCTGGAAGCAGCGACCAGAAGCTGCACCTGATATACATGCAGAAGTGGGTGGCGCTCTTCATGCGCGACCACATGGAGGCATGGAGCGAGCAGCGCCGCACCGACGTGCCGGCCGTGTCGGCTCTCACGGCTGAGCAGGTGAAGGCCGACCCCGCCGCCTACACGCCCGGCGAGCTGCTCATCCCCGTACGTAACCTGAAGGGCAACGGCGGCCTGTGCATGAGTGTGCCCTACTCGAGCGACTCGCGCAAGTATAACAACAACACACCCAAGGCACGCACCATCACCGACCGCGTCTTCTGGGACGTGAAGTGAGGATGGTCTGAAAGAATTAGGACAAACATGGTTTAATGATAAAAAAAAGATTAAATGTTATGTGTATGAAAAAGATATTTATATATAGCCTCGTGCTCGGTCTGTGCACGACGGGACTCACTTCGTGCAACGACGACGAGGACCAGACGACCGACACGCGGGTGACCTACTTTGCACAACTGGAACTGCTGGGCGACGAGTTCATTGAGATGAATGTCGGCGAAACGTTTACCGACCCTGGCTTCGTGGCAACCGAAGCCGGCGAAGACATCACCGCGAAGGTCGTCGTCACCGGCAGCGTAAACACGTCGGTGGGTGCCTTCTACAGGCTGAACTACTCGGTTTCTAATGTCGACGGCTTTGCTGTCTCGGCCCAGCGGCTCGTCATGGTGAAGGACCCCGACAACTTTGCCAGCGCCTACTACGGCGAGAGCCAGTACGGCACGCGCCACTACTACGGCGCACCCATCACCATCTCCGACCTGGGCGGCGGCAACTACCTCATCGACGACATCCTCGGCGGTTTCTATGCCTACGGGCGCTACCCGAACTACTCACTCGACTTCCTGCTCGAGGCGGTCATACACCTGAACGATGACAACACCATTGAGCTGGTGCAGTTTGGCGACTGGTACTGGGGCAGCGACGTGCCCGACTTGATAGCCGGCAGCTACGATCCTGCAACAGGCACTGTGAGCCTCGAGCTGGACTTCGGTTCGCCGTTCTTGGTTACACTAACAAAATAATAACGAAAGGAGGATACTGACTATGAAGAAATACATCCGATTTGCAATGATGGCCCTCACGATGGGCTTCGGGCTCACGGCCTGCGACGTGAATACCGACGAGGAGCCGGGCGGAACCAACGTACAGAACCTGGCCGGACACTGGGAGGTGATTGTCGACATCGTCGACGAGAGTGGTAACGTGATTCACAGCGACCCCTACGGACTGGGGGTGATTGACCTGATGACCTACAACACGTCGGCCAACGATACCGACAGCATGTGGATTACAGATAACAATAACTTCTGGAAGTTCAAGATGAAGGTGCCATGCAATGCCATGATGCTGACTTTCGCGTGCACCGAGACGGACTACGACGCTAAGGGCAGCGGACAGGCCGTCATCACCAACGGCCGGGTGCTGCTGGGGGCTGCGACTAACCTGCACGGCATGCCTAACGACAGCATCGTGTTCGACATCTCGTTCAGCGACGACGAGCCGCCCTACGCCACTACCTACCGCATCAGCGGACAGAAATACACGGGCTTCTACGAATAACCGCATCCCCCCGATAAAACAAAGCGGCTATCGGAGCGGCGGTTCAGCGGCGTGTCATCTTCATGGTGCCGTGCTTCGAGCGCACCACGTAGACACCGTGGCGCAAGGGCAGCATGTCGAGCTGGCCATAGGTGGACGTAGCCACCAGACGCCCGTCGGTGCCATAGACGGCGACAGGCGTGGCCGGCGTCAGGCGCTGCGACAGCTCTGCCTGACTGATGCCGCTCTGCTCTGCCCCGCGGAAGAGCACACGCAGCGTGTGGTCGCCCTCGATGGCGGCCAGCGTGAGCACCGTGTCGGTGAGTGCCACATCATCGAGTACTATCTCAAAGAGCTCGTAGCCCTCGTCGGCCACCACGTGCAGCTGCTGCGTTTCGCCCTCGAAGAGCACCTGCCGGCCTTCGCCGGAGAGCTGTTTTTCCTCAAAGCTGACGCGGCCCCCCTCGCCGATGCTGTAGCTGAGGCTGAAGGTGGGCACATCGGCTGCCACAGGGTTCCGCAGCAATTCAAACTCATCGAAGAGTTCACCGTTGAAGCGCTTGGTATAGAGAATGCCCGTCAGGTCGTAGCGAACGTCTTCCAGCTTCGATGGCACGCTGACGCCGCGCGTCTGGAATCCGTTGTAGACGCGTATCATGCGGTCGCCCTCCACGGCATAGATGCGGTTGTTGGCAGCCTTCACCAGACGCGCCTTGCTGAAGCGGAGCATGTCAGCATAGTAGTCGGCCGTGGCTTCGGCCACGCTGAGGTTACGCGGCAGCACGTCAGTGCCCGGACTGACTACGACGAGCCCCGGCTCGTTCAGCACCTCGTCGCTATAGAGCAAAGGCAACAGGTTCAGCTCGCCTTTGCGCCCATAGTAGATGCCGTTGAGCGTATCATTGACGTTCAGGCTGATGACGGGCGAGTCGAAAATGATGCAGCCCGTGGTGTCGCGCACGAAGTACTGGCTGCGATACTTATAGATAACCTGGGCACCGTTGAGCCGCAACCAGGCACTGGTTTCGTTTTCAAGCTGCTTAAACTCGGCGATGCTGCCCATGACAACCTGACGCTCCACGATGACGCGGCAGCTGTCAGACACCTCGCCGTCGCGTGTGGGCGACGAAACCACGACGACGGCCTCACCCTCGCTGACACCCGTCAGCCAGCCATCGCCATCGATGGTGGCCACATCGGGGTTGAGACTCTTCCAGGTCAGTTCATAGGGAGCCGTGTCGGGTATGCGTGTCTCTACAAGCCGGCGCCTCATGTCTACGCCCACCACAAACGAGTCGGGCAGCTCGATGCCGCGCAGCACGTTGACGTCGGTCAGGTCGAACGTGATGACACCGTCGGTCTCCATGATATTCTCCAGGGCGAAGGGGCTTTCCTTGCCTGCCCACGTCAGCAGGTTGGCAGGGCTGGTGGTGTTGCTCAGCTTCCTCACTTGCAGCGTGCCGGGGAAGGGATCGCTGGCCGTAGCTCCCTGGCCGCCGGCGGCGCGTACCATCTCGAAGTAGTTATGGCTGGGGTCGTTGTTCACCGAGTTGTTTTGCCACGGGTTTTCGCTGCTATAGTCGAGGCGGAACACCAGCAGGCCGTGGCCCGGCAGATAGGCGTCCCACTTGCTGGTGCGCTGACGGTTTTCCAGCAGGAACCACTCTTTCTCCGCAGGCGTCTCGAGCAGGAAGCCCTGGTTCGTATCGCCGATGGCCTGCAGCTCGTAGGCACCCACCGAGTCGATGGTCTCGGGCTCGCAGAAACCCAGCGAATAACGCTCATAAAGGGTATAACCAGCCGGTGTGCATGCATTGTTCAGATAGGGTCCGCCGGCCATGATGCTCCAGTCGGCAGGGTGGTTGCACTGTCCGCCGCTGCCCTCATAGTCGGTGTCGTAGAGGTCAGGCAGGCCCAGCACATGGCCGAACTCATGGCAAATGGTGCCGATGCCGTCGAGATGAGTGCCGTAGTGGGTGTAGCCGGCCAGCTCGGTGGAGCAGGCATAGCGACCCAGGTAGACGTCGTCTTTGATGACATACTCCCATGTGTTGGGGTTATAAATGACACTGGCGTGAGGCCATATCAGGCGACTGTCGTTGCCCCCGTAGTTGGAGCCCACACCGGCAAAGATGAAGTAGACCATATCGACCACCTGGTCGCCGTCGCGGTCGTACTGACTGAAGTCTACCAACGAGTCGGCAGCAGTGACCACGTCGAGCATCAGCTGGGCTGATTTGTTGGTGCCGTTGGCAAAATACTGACTGTGTTCCACCGATATGGGGCCCACCACATCAAACTGCGGGGTGAACATGCCGTTGGAGTTGTCGTGGAAATAGTCGCGCACGGAGCCCGTGAAACGGCCGTAGCGCGAGTTGTCGTAGCCGCTGTAGCCTTCCACATTGGCCATGTCATTTACGAGGTCGGCATAGTCGTCGCGCGAGAACTTGCGGTCGCTATACTCTACCAGGATAATCAGTCCGCGGAAGTTGTCGTAGTCATACTGCTGCGCGCGGTGCATGCCACGGGCCCGTGCCTGACGGCTGCGCTCAGCCTGGCGCTCCTTGCGGGCCTGCTCGCTCATGGCCGGCATCTGATATTTGCCGCCGATGGTTTGCAGGAAGGTCACCTCGTCGGCCGTGCGCTCCTGAGCGTCGTGGGCCATCTGGGCCGTAGGCAGCAGCACGCCGCCTGCCTGCCGCGCATAGACGTAGCGCCCCTGCGCATCGTTCACCACGGTATAGCCGTCGTCGGTAGTCATGAAGTGTAGATACTCGTCGCCATGGAGCCTGACAGTCACAAAGCTGCCGTCAGGCTGCTGCATGCGCACTGCGCCGGGATGGGCTGGGATGGCCATGGTCACTGACAGGTGCATCAGCCACATGCCAATAAGCAAAAGAATTTTTTTCATTGTATAGTATTATGCAAATAGGATGCAAAGATAGGAAAAAGAGTGCAGAAAACAACCTATTTAACATAAAAAAACACTAAAAAGCCGCAAGAGTACATCAGCATAAAGCGAAAAGGCGGCCCGCCGCTTCCCCCGACAGAGGGAGCCAGGCAGGCCGTCTTGTGTGTTCACATAGCATTTTAGCTGTCAGTGCATCAGCGCACCACATATTTCTTTCCGCCGCGCACCACGATGCCGCGGTAGCCGCCGTCAACGCGCTGACCGCGCAGGTTGAAGGTCTTGGTCTGGCAAGCATTGTCCCCGCCTTTAATATCGTTGATGCCGCTCAGTTCGGGATTGTCGTAGGTCAGCACCAAGTCATCGACATAGGCAACGGCGTCAGCACTTGTGGCTTGCATTTGGATTTGCAGTTGAGCACCAGCAGGCAGACGCAGCTGATAGATGCAAGTCATGGAGTCGCCCTTCTTCAGCGATATCGTTGATAGGCCTTCGTTGGTCTTCACCTTCTGCCACCTGCCGCTGCTGTTCTCGCGCAACGTTATCTTTGCAGGCAGATCGCCGCACCATACCTGGAAGCTTAGGTCGCGCAGCGGCTCATTGAAGACAGCCGTGGTCATGACGCCCGAGCGGTTCATTCTGGCTACGTGCTCACCGTTGCCATAGCCCTCGGTAGCTGCATTGGCAATAATGGTTTTGTCGAGATTCCAGTTGGTGAACACTCCTTGCAGTGCAACAGCATCGGTCGTGGTATAATCCATCTGCTCAAAGTTTTCCGTCTGACTGCTATAGAGATTTTTGCCGGCATTGAAGATGATGGAACCATCAGAATGCTCGAAGATGTCGTAGAGGTCTACAACGGCCTCCTGACCGGCCCACGACAGTAGAGGCGTAGGGCTGTCGGCCGTCACATCAGTCACGTTGCCAGCGCCGGGGAAAGGTGTGTAACCGCTATAGTAAGTTTTGCCGGGCACTGCCTTCAGCAGCTCATAATAGCTGTGCTCGGGATTGCAGTTCACGGTATTATTATCCCACACATCGTTGTTGGTAGAGTCAACGCGCCACACGAGCAGTCCGTGACCGGGCAGGAAGCGGTCCCAGCCCGTGTTCTGTCGGTTCTCCACGTAGAAGAACTCCTTCTTCGTGCCCGTGGCGATGCGATAGAACTGGTTGGAGGTGTTGAAAGGCTCCAGCTCATATTTGCCAGCCACATCGATGGTCTGCAGGGGTGCAAAGCCCAGTGAGTAGCGCTCGTAGGCATTGTAGCCTGCCGGCGTGTAGCCGCCGTTGTAGTCGGCGCCGCCGGCCATGACGTCCCATGGGCCGGGATGCTCGACCTGACCATTCTTTTCGTAGTCGGTGTCGTAGTGGTCGGCCAGGCCCAGCACGTGGCTGAACTCATGGCACATGGTGCCGATGCCATCGAGAGTCTGATGTACGTCGGCCAAACTCTCCTGGTCGGCAATCTCTACACTGCACGCATAGCGGCTGAACATTACGCCATCGAAGCGCAGACCCAAACGGCGCGACTGATAGGTAAGGTCGCTGGCATGTGGCCAAACATAGTCCTTATTGTTGCCCGACACATAACTGCCATAACCGGCAAAGATGAAGTAGACCATGTCGGCATAACCATTCTTGTCAAGATCATATTCGGCATAGTTCACCTCACTGTTAGCAGCGCTGAGTGCAGCCTTGAGAATATTTATGATATTATTGCCGCCTTTAGGGTCTGTACAGCTATAGGGAATAGATATGGGACCTACCACATCGAAAGTGGGGTCGAACATACCCATAGAGTTATCCCGGAAATAATCGCGCACGCTACCGTCAATCTGGATGACATTACCTTTGATGTTGGTGTAGCTCGTCAATTCCTTTTTGCTCGTCAGCATCTGGTAGAACTCTTGTGCATCCTCACGCAGGAACTTGCGGTCGTTGAATTCAACGAGAATAACGAGTCCTTTAAACTTCGAATAATCAATTCGCTTGCCGCCTATGCGCCGTGCATCGGAGTGGGCAGTCTCCGTATTATTAGCCAGCAAATTGTTACCATAGAGCCGACGGGCTCCTTCCATCATGGCTTTCTGCCCTTCTGACATTTCAGGCTTAACCATCTTTTCCATGCTCTGCAGGAAAAGACTTTCGTCAGCACTTCGCTCATCTAAATTGCGAGCAACGACACCGGTAGCGCTCAATTGTCCGTCGACCACAGTAGCATAGCGATAGTATCCATCGCCGCACTTCACAACAGTATAGCCGTCGGTGGTAGTAGTGAAGTGGAGGAACTCATCGCCATGCAGACGCACAGTAATAGTACTGCCATCGGGCTGGCGCAACGTTGCCGTACCCTTCTTGGCAGGGCGGGCAAAACCTACGGCTACAGCTGATGACAGAAGTATAGCCATCACCGAGAGTCGCAAGATTTTATTGTACTTCATATGATTATGTTTTATAAATTAAATCTTCACACCAAAAGAAATCATCCACTGACCGTTTTAACAGAAACTGCCTCTCCTTGGGAGGAGTTCCCAAAGAGGGGCAGTAGCGGTAGGGTTTCTTACCAATCAGATTGAAATTACTTGCCGATGTACTTCTTGCCGTCGCGAACGAGCAGACCCTTGGCAGTGCGGCGGTCAACCTGCTGCCCCATCATGTTGTAGGTCTTGGTGCTCTGCAGCTTCTCAAGACGAGTCATGGTTTTCTCGCTGATTCCACTTGCATCGGGAGCATTCAGGATGAAGTCTGTTGCACAGAAGTAACCACCCATCCAGTAGTAGTTTGCATCCTCGCCTTCTCCAACAGTGTTGGTCTTAGGAAGCCAATAGTTATTCTTGGTTACTTTGCCCTCACTGTCAGCCTCGTAGAAATAGATGACGGTGCCGCCGTTGAGCTGCTCAACATTGCGTTTGTAGGTGCCTTCCATAACCTCTACGTCTTCCTTAGGACCGATGTGGCCTTCTTCATCGATGATGTCAACATAGCAGATATGCATCATTCCATAGTCAACACCATTGACAACGTACTTGTCGGCAGAAACGGGCTGTCCCATTTCCATCTCGCAGGTGCCGTCGTCATAGAGGTCTATCTGCACGCAGCCAGAACCCACAAAGCCGTTGATGATGATGGCAGTCTCTAAGTCTTCATAGTTAATTGAGAGCTCACCAGTCTTCCAACCGTCGCCCTTCTCTGTCTGGAAATTCTTTGCTGTGGTGTAGAACGACATGGTGCCGTTATAGTCCACAATCTTGGTATTGAAAGCAAAACTCCAGCCAGCACCGGTTTTACCAGTTTCCTCATCCTGGTAATCCAGAGCATAGATATAGTAGCCCTTCAGAGTGTCGGCAAGCTCAAACTTACCATCCTGCTCGATAAACACCAAATCGCCCATACTCACTTTATCCTCGCTGTTGATAGCCAGAATTTCAAGGCGGCCGTACTCATTGGTGTAACCAAGAGACTTTGTTGACTCAGCGACAACCTGAGAGGGGATGCGGAGCTCACCCGTAGCCTCGTCGTACTGAGCATACATCTTCGTACCGTTTGCCCAGAAGTTCTCAATAAGCACATTAAAGTTGTAACCTTCCTGAGAGAGCTCAGTTTCACTCATGGTGACACCACCCTGAGCCTGACTCGTGGTCTGATCGCTGGCAAGATCAATTTGCAAATGGCTGCCAAAGATATCCTTAGCCTGACGAGCCTTTACAGGGGCGTTGACCATAGTCTTGGCAGGAGCATCAACAAGAGCCGAAATCATCGGTGCATTCTTGTCAAACTTCTGACCGCGAATGGAATTCTCCATGTTCTGAGCATTTGCTCCGGCAGCTATCATGACAGCTGCTGCAATGAGTAAATTCTTTTTCATGTTTGATAGTTTTTTTAATGTTGATTGTAAATTTGGATGTTAGATAAATGTGTGCCGGTGTCAGTACTTGCCAACACCGGCAACGCATTATTCATTAGTCATTGTAGTAGCCCTCACGGTCTACGAAATAAGATGCAGAGGAATGAAGTCTGATGACGTTGTTTTTATTCTTGCGGTCTTTGAGTATGATATACGACGGATTACGCACATTGTCGCACTCGAGATCGAAGGTATTACCACCGCCTTTCTCTCCAAAGAACTGCCAGAGGCACTTGTCCCAACCATAGGTATTGTAGTACTCACGACCGGCTTCATTGAAGTCAGCATCCTTGATACCATGACGGAGGGTGAAGAATTTACCTTCGTTCTCGTCAATCTTACGGATACTGAAATTGTTCCATATCTCATCATCGAGCGAAGTAGTGAGTCTCACTGTCAGCTTGTTGTTTTCGTCAAGACCGATGGTCGATGTGTATACTTTGATATCTGTGCCATTGGGGCCGGCTTTCTTCAGTTTCTCAAGCATCTCGTTCCAATAGCCCTTACCATAATCGCCCATATCACTGAGCACCATATACCAGGTATAAGATCTGAAACTCTCTGCCACGGTCATGATGACAGCATCAAGCTGCAGGTTGTTGTTGTTGTGGAACAGGAAATGCTCATCGCTGGTACCCCTCTCCAGTCCGTCGAGCGTCATGCCGTTCACCTCCACGGGTGTGTAGAAGTGATAGCCGTCGGCTTTCACGATGTATGGAGCAGCAATGGTCTGTTTCATTTCCATAGAGTCTTTGTATTCGAAGATAAGACAGCGGAAATTACCATTATTGGTCACCTTGATATCGACGGTGTCTTTGCGGTCAGCGCCAGTGAGCATATAGCTACGTGCCGACATGAAGTCCTGAGTCTCCTGAGCACTGGTAATGATGCTCTCCCAACTCTGCTCAGCAGGAATGGGGGTCATCTTGATACGATTGTTATGTTTCTTGCCTCGCAGGATAATCGAGTCAGCTGATGCGCTCATGACGCGGAACTCGAAGTCACCATACAATCCATCAGCCACATCATAGCGATAGTCGGGATTGTTTGGCATCGAAAAATAGTGGAACGTATCATTGTAACCGTCAAAAGAGAGGATGGTACCCATGCTCTGCTCCAGCTTGAAGTGGCTTGTTGAGGTAATTGCCTTACCCTCAGTATCAAGACCAGCAAAGTGGTTAAGGGCAAACTTCTCACCGCCGATTGTTGCCTGGTCTTTATCGAACTTGACCATCATATTGTAGCCGCCGAAATTGAGGTTGCCGTAGTATTCCATGAGCCAGCCATTGGGTGCGGTGTAGAGAATCTGACGCACAGAATCAATGCGCTCTGCAGCACGAACCGAAGCGTCTATATCGAAATTGTCATCTTCTTTCAGCGAGCATGAACTGAAGCCCATGACCACCACCAAGCTGAAAAATGCTAAATAAAAAATCTTTTTCATATTGTTCACACGTGTTAATTCAGGTTACGTAAATCGAGCTGCACGCTCTCAGCCGAACGTCTCAGGATGATGTCGCGCAGTTCGTCCATATCAATATTCCAGCTATTCTTGAAGTACTCCTTCATCAGGTCGAGCTTCTGGTTGAGAATGTTGCTGCCATTTTCACCAGCAGCGTCAAGTATGAGCTGCCAAGCCTCAGGGGTATTGGTGATATAGGTGGCATAAATCTCAGCGAAGTCCTCGTTGTATTCACTGGCGGCATAGCTGGTGACGAAGCCTTCCTTAGCCACTTTCTTGTCATCCAGATTGATCCAGTCAGTGGAGTGGTAAGAGTCAGCACTGATGGAACGGAACGAAGTGTCGTACTCCTTCTTCTGATTCAGGATGTGGCAGAACTCATGGTGCATGGTGTGGAAGAACCAGTAGTTCATGTCAATGGGCTTCACCTGATGGCTCTCATAGGGGTTCTCGGTGTTGATGCGCGGGTTGTCGATATCCAGTTCGTTCACACCATAGAACATAATCTTCAGTCCGCCTTCGGCCGTACCGAGCACTTGCGAGCCATTAGCATTCCACTTGTAGGAACCCGTGAGCTGGATGATGCGGGGTACATAGGTCTTCATGAAGTCGATGCCGGCAGCCTCGGCGTAAGCCTCGAGCCAGACGTGCTTCACAAGGATGGCCAGAGCCTTTGCCTTGTCAAACTCAGCAGGAACGACATTATATCCCAGGTCTGACTCTTTGTCACTGTAACGATACTTAAAGTCAATATTATAAACATTGAGGTAGTTCTTCTCGAGCCACTCGTCAAACTCGTTCTTCTCAACCTTTTGCACATCGTCAAGCACGCTCTTGGAACTCAGTTCCTCGTCACCCGAGCAACTGCAAAGACCAATAGTGGCACCTAACAGCAGTAATAGGCTTATATTTTTAATCTTCATAATAATAATCTTTTTTTTAATAAGTTAACTACATTGTTAAGTATCACTGACGATTACTCATCATCCTCGCCCTCATTTTCTTTAGGTTTCTCCTCGTAGTCGTACTTAGTACTCTCTACGAAGGCTTTAATCTCGTCAGCCGACTGACGCGGGTTACCCTCGAGACCTGCTGCTATGACGGTCTGAGGCAATTGCACGGCACCGCGGAGGTCGCCGCGAATGAAGATGAGCGGATCTTCGTAAGAGATGGGATGTGCAAACTCGATGCCATAGCGCTTCAGGTCGTAGAAGCGGTGTCCGTAGCGCACCGACTCCAGACGTCGCAGGTGGAGCAGGAACTGCAGCAGGCACTCCTGGTCACTGCCCTCGGCGTCGATGGTGAAGCCCTGGGGATGCAGGTGCTTACGCATGGAACGCTCGCGATAGTTCTTGGGGTTACGCATAGCATACTTCTGATGAACCATAAACGTATCGACTTCTGCCACTGAAAGCGGCTCGGGAGCTGCACAAATCAGTTCGTCATCTTCGTACTTGTCCTTGCAGTGGGTGGCAATCCAGGTGTTGATGTCGTTCATGGCCTTGTCAAACTGGCGCATGTGGATATAAGCCTCGGCACGGTCGAGAATAGTCAGGTCGCCGGTGAAGGCGGGATACACGGCGTGGGTATAGCCAATGCCGGCCACCTTATCGGTGTACTCGAAGTTCTCGAAGAACGTGGGGAACATCACCACCTGGTTCGAGCCATACATCTTGTTGGCGTAGATGATGCTGTTCTTATCGGAGCCGCTGCCCCAGGGGCCGGCCACCCAGTAGGTCTCATACTGTGCCACAGATGAGTTGTGGGCGAAGCGATAACTGCTGCTCATGTAGCGTGGGGCAATAGAGTAGGTGGCCATCATCATGATGTTGGCGTCTTCGGTGGAGCGAATCCACAGGTTGAAGAAGTCCTGCGAACCCAGTTCGCGATAAGGCTCATAGTTGCGCATCACGGCAGTGGGGTCGGCACCCAGTGCCATCGAGGCATACTCTGCAGCCTTATCCCACTTCTGATAGTAGAGGTTGAAACGGGCAGCAAAAGCATAGGCGGCACGCGTATTGAAATGGTACTTAGGCGTTTGATAAGCCTCAGAAGCCCTCGGAATGTCCTTCAGGGCCTCTTCGATATCCTTGTCGATGGCGGCATAGAGCTGGCGCAGCGTGCCGCGCTCATAGTGGGTGTTGATATCCTGCTCGGGTATGAGGGGATAGGGCAGACCCAGATACTCGTCGGCCTTCGTCTCGTCCCAAGCCATGCAGAACACCGTGGCCAGGTTGAACATGCTGTAGGCGCGTATGAGTTTTGCCTCGGCCAGCGAGCCTTTCAGCTGTTCTGGGTAGCCCAGCTGCTCGATAGCATCGATAGCCTGGTTACATGTAGCAACCGACGAATAATATCCATTCCAGATATAGTATGGGGTGTCGTTGCCCTCCTCAGAAGTATCTTCAAACTTGTAGAGATCCTCAATGATGACAGGTGCACTGTAGCCTCGTCCGTTATCCAACACATTGTCAGTGAGATATTCTGAGATGAGGTTGTTGTTGCATGAGGGATAGGCAGAAACAAGCAGTTTCGTAATCTTGTCTGCCGTATCGAGCTCTGCACGGTCATCTGGCAGTTTGTCGAGATATTCATCGCACGATGCCAGAGCCATGAAGCCCATCCCCAGTGTAAACAGTCTTATAATGTTATTTTTCATATTGCATGTACGTTATTTTACGTGTTTATTGAAATTAGATACCGAGACGGAGCGTGAAGGTGAACTGTCGGGCCATAGGCACAGCCACACCACCCGAGTTGAAGAACTCAGGATCCTGTCCGTTGAGCTTCTTGTCGGCATAGATGAGGAAGGGGTTCGTGGCCTGCAGCTTCATCGACATGTTGCTCAGCCCGATGTGGCGCACCAGGTTGGGGTTGAAGTCGTATGACAGCGAGATTTCCTTCATGCGGATGAAGTCGCCCTTGGCGATGCGCTCGGTCGAGTAGTTGTAGGCATTGTAGGCGTAGCCCAGACGCGAGTCGCTCTGCAT
>Ga0256405_10000624_pt1 | contig 113931 bp, 129 predicted proteins | sample RumenRJG_02DNA_FD_189096 | JGI IMG/M metagenome (GOLD analysis project Ga0256405, IMG submission 189096) | Bovine rumen microbial communities from Lethbridge, Alberta, Canada - RJG_02 | ecosystem: Host-associated > Mammals > Digestive system > Stomach > Rumen | place: Canada: Alberta...
GTAAAGCACCCACCACCTCGCCTGATTGCTCACGTGTCTACCTCCGGGGACTCAGCTCCGTTACCCGTACCACACCCGTAACGGCCAAGGAAACCGGAATCCGCAACAAGTTCGCTGCTGTCTCAGCTGCAGTCAGCGCTCGTCTGCACGACACCACCAAGCAAACAGCCGATCTGGCCGCCTTCAACCTCCAGAAGGACTCTGCAAACGGCAAAAAGACCATGCGTTCCTACCTCTGGTCTTTGGAAGCCGCTACCTATGACGCTGAGCACCAAGGGTAACACCATCTGGTCCAGCTCTCGCCGCTAACCCGGCGAGCATCAATTAACCTTATTTTTTAACCATCAAAAACACACAACAACATGGCAAAAGTAGAATGGAGTGCCGGTATCGACTCTGTATCCGGCGCATTAAGTAAACCCGGTAAGAACGGCCAACACAGCTGTTCCAAAATGCTCCTTGGTACCCACCGCGTAGCACCGACCGAGAGTCAGGATTGCAACCGCATCTACCTGCGTAAGAAAACCGTTCGTGCGACTGCTTTGTCCACCAAGGAGATCGCGGCACGTACCCGCTTCGCAGCGGTGAAGGCAGCCGTCGCAGATCGCGCGATTAACCTCACCACGATCGGTGCCGACCAGGCAGCCTTCACGGCCCAGAAGAACACGGCAGGAGGTAAGAAAACCTTCAACGCCTACCTCTGGAAGGTCTGCGGTCAAGCCTACGACGCCGAGCATCCGCGCAGCTAAGTCCACTTTCGGACAACCAAGGAAACCCTGCACACCCGTGCGGGGTTTCTGTTATGCGGTGTTCTTATCTCACTTCGTTCGAACGATTATTTCTCTTCGTTCACGACTCTTCTTAATCCCCCAAGAAAAAAAATCCCCGAAAATTTGCATATATGCAATATTTTTTGTAATTTTGTGCCCGATTTATGGAAGAAAAACAGCATATAGGACAACTCTTTGACCGAATTGCTCCGACTTATGACGGGCTCAATCACGGTTTGTCGCTCAATATCGACCGTCGCTGGCGTCGCAAGGCGGTGATGCGGATGCGCCCTGCACAGCACGTGTTGGATGTAGCGATCGGTACAGCCGATCTGACGATCGAGATGCTTCGTCGCGGAAAGGCGCAGCAAGTGACAGGACTGGATCTGAGTAAGGAGATGATGGCGATAGGAGCATCGAAGGTTGAAGGTTTAAAGTTTAATGGGAAGGTAGTCTTTGTCTACGGCAACGCCCAGAAGATGCCTTTTGACGATGCTTCTTTTGATGGGGTGACCTGTGCTTTCGGCTGTAGGAATTTCCAGAATCTGGATGAGGGATTGCGGGAGATGTACCGCGTGTTAAAGCCCGGTGGACAAGTGACCATTCTTGAGTTTAGTTACCCCTCCCGTCGGTATATACGTGCATTGTACGACTTCTATTTCTCGCACGTGCTGCCAACAATCGGGCGCATCGTGAGTCGGGACAAAACGGCATACACGTATCTGAACAAGAGTGTGAAGAATTTCTGTTGGGGCGAATCGTTCGTGCAGCATCTAATGGACGCGGGTTTTAAGGATGAACATTTTGAGCCTCTTTCGTTTGGGATCGCAACAATTTATACAGCAATAAAATGGTAAAGCACATTATTCTTTGGCGTCTTCGTGAGGACTTGAGCGAGGCGCAGAAACAGGAAACGGCACGGGCTATCAAGCAAGGCTTGGAGAGTCTGAAGGGAGTGGTGCCCGGTTTGGTAGACATTCACGTACAGATCGACGGACGTCTGGAGACCAGCAATGCGGATATTATGCTGGACAGTACCTTGGAGTCTTTTGAGGCCCTTAAGGGGTATGGCGTTCATCCGGCGCATCTGGCGGTCGCGAATGGGGTAGTACGTCCGAATACGGTGCAGCGTACCTGTTTGGATTTTGAAGTATGAGAAAAATCATTCTTATCGGATGCTTGCTGACGCTCAGTCTTTGTGGCTGGGCGCGTGAGCAGACACGGGCGGTGGTGATGGACACGGTGGTGAATGCACCGATGAAAAAACTGCTGCCTGTCATCAGCCGTTTCTGTTATGAGTTCCAGGCCTGCCCGGACTCCCTTTTCGGATGGGCGTACACCAACCTCGGTGAGCCGGAAGTGGTGGAGAGTGAGGGGAAGAGCAAAGAGAGTAGGGATGCTATTCAACTGGACTACAAGGATCGCGTTTATGACAAGCAGACCAAGACGGGCGATGTGGCGATTGATATCTACGTGCTGGGTGTCAAATGGTGGAAAGACCAGCATCTGGGCACCCAATGCACGCTGACGCGTCCTGTGAATGCCCAATATCCCCTCACGGCACATTTGCGGGCAACCTATAGCGGTTCGCTGCTGGAAGGGGGAAATATCATCTTCCGGATGCAACCTGTCTCGGAGACGCAGACGCAACTGCACTATGAGTTCGATCTGACCTTCGGGCGTTTTTTGTCTCTTTTTATCAGCGACCGCATGTGGCATAACGCCATCGAGTGGCGCTTCGAGACCATCCTCAATAACTTGGTCGAATACACGGAGACCGGTACGGTGAAGAAGAAAGAAGTCGGTCCCAAAAAATAAGATTACAACAAAAAAGGAACTCGAAAGTTCCTTTTTTTGTAGTGCTACCCGAACTATGTAAAATGCTTGCTAATAGCGTAATACAAGTAATTTCGGGGCAAAACGTAAAAGGACCTTGTATAAGAATTGTTTATTATTCAAACAAAAATCATTAAACTACACGATTTTAGTTCGTGTTTTAGTTCGTCTTTTGCGGTCTATAGGTATTAAATTTGTTCATCTCTTTAGCCTTTAACTGATCGACTATAGCGACGTAAGGCTTCATCGCTTTGTAGTCAGCGTGTCCGGTCCACTTCATCACCACCTCTGCAGGGATGCCAAGGAAGAGCGCGTTGACGATAAACGTCCTACGGCCGCAGTGCGTCGTGATCAGTTCGTACTTTTTGTGTACCTCCTCGACGCGTTTGTTGCCGCTGTAGTAGGTTATTTTAATGGGAGAGTTCAATCCGGCTTGCTTGGCAACCTCTTTCAGGAAGCGGTTCATCACTTGGTTCGCGTACACGGGTAACGCGTGCGCGCCCAGCCATGTCGCGTCTTTATATTTATTGAGTATCGCCCGGCTATAGTCATTCAGATCAATCCGCAAAACCTCGTCGGTCTTGGCTGTAACGATCTCGATATAGTCGCCTTTGACATCGCATTTTTGGAGCTGCGCCATATCCGAATAGCGTAGCGATGTGAAGCAGCAGAAGCAGAACGCGTCGCGCGTACGCTCCAGATTGATATCGTCAAAGGTCATGTTGTACACGTGCATGAGTTCATCCCACGTGAGATAGATCACAGTACGGTAGTCGTACGCACCTTTGAAACGTGGCTTGAATGTCTTGTGCGCGCCTCCGTGATATATACCCTCATTCTCCATCCATCGCATGAACTCAAGCAGGTTCTTGAATACCTTGCGTATATACGTGTTCTTGTAGCCTTTGTCAGTCAGATGCGTTAGGAACTCTGACAATTTGTCGTTCGTAAGGTCCTCAACATACAGATACGGATCGAACTCATAGATGGTGTTCTTGGTGCCGTTGATGCTCTTGAGTGTATTGGCCGACCAGTTGCTGATGAACTGCACTTTGTCGATGAACTCCTGCATGGCATCCGAAAAGCGCATAGAGCGTTCTGGCTCCGGCTGAATGCCGTTACGTAGCATATTGAACGCCTGTTTGAACTGATCCACGCTCGGGACGATATCGCGACTGTCGAAATCATCGAAGACTTGCTTGGCATACGCTTCGTATTGAGATAATCGCCTGTTGATGATGTTTGCAGGAATAAGTCTCTGCGTATGTGTCGTGTTCGCGTTACACCGCTGCGCGTCCTGTGACCACTTTGTCGCGTCAATACATATCTTAGGCGAGAATGTAGCGATACGCTTACTACCATCCCACTTTACGCGGAATTGCAGCGGAGCGTTATGCTCGTCTTTCGTTTTATCTATAATCCAGAGCAGTCTATAGCGTGTCATGTGTGGTCCTCCGTATTCTGCGTGGAATGTTATAGAAATCGCCTGTACCGTAGAAAATCCACTCAAGCGATACGTTATAGTCGCTACACAGATAGTATATGTACTCGGGCTTTAGCGTGGCTTTCTCCGGATTGTTCTTGACGGTATAGAGATTCCATCTGTTGATGTTATGCTTATTGGTAAACACAAGTAATCCGTGCAGCTTGCCCTGCAGTTTCAGGGTGTCAACCGCCATAAAGAAACGCTTGGATATCGCGATCCCCTCTTTAGACACGAACGGACGTGCTGCGCTCTCTTGTTTTTCTTCTGCTTTCTTCATGGCTTATTGTGCTGTTGGAAAACGTTTGTCAATGATGTTAAGCAGTCGGTCGATATGCTGACTGTACGCCTCGCGCTGCGCTGCCATCTCTGAAATGAAAGCGTTGCAGATTTTGACGATATCGCCCGTCGTGCGTGCGTCGTTGATATGCACACTCGTAGAGCCTGGCGCTTCCGATCCTTCCTCTGGAATAGGCATAGTCTCTTCGATATGCGCATTGCCCTCTCCGGTCATCAGCCACGCCTTGGAATAGTTCGGAAATACGGCGCGTATCTTATCGGCCATCTCATTCGAGATAGCTTTGATCTTGCCGGACATCACATCATAGAGATTGGTCGCCGAAACGCCTACTTTTTTGGCGAACTGATTTACGTTGAGCCTCTGTTCGAAAAGAATCTGGTCAACGATCTGTTTTGGGGTCATTGCTTCGTTCATGATTTTATTGCGTTTTTAGCGATTTATAGTGTATAAATTGTAATTTATAGTAGAAAAATAGACGAAAATAGTGAAAAAATGTATTTTTCTCGGAAAAAATTTGGTCATTCCGATTTTTTTTACTACCTTTGCACTACAATTACAACAACTACAACCACAAATCTGGTGCAAAGGTATAAAAAATTTGTTTAATATACAAGCAAAATCGCAAAAAAATTTGAAAAATGACATCTGAGTATCAAAATTTAGCCGATTGGATCAAATCCAGTGGTCGGACCAAAATCAGTTTGTTCCGAGAATTTCGTCGTCGCGGAGGTAAGATTTCGTATACCAGATTCCAGCAATGGACTATGCTGGACGCGGACACGAAGGATGAAAATTGTCTGACGATCCTATCCGAAATGACGGGATTGCCGAAAGAGGACCTTTTCAAAGAACATGAGTATGCGAGTTGAGTTTTTCACCATCAATGATGAGCTGTGGTTTCGTGACGATAAGGAATCGAAACGGCTTTCAGTAGGTTCCGAGATAATTCGAGTAATTTACGATAAAATTGCCGAGTTTTATCCGGATGCGTTGAAAGCGCTCAATAAGGAATACGCACGTCTGATGGACGAGGGTTACAAGCGCTTCCGCATCGTGAATCGCTTCCTCAAGTGTAACTTCGGTATCATAGATAAGACCCTCGATCTGAACGAACGAGGTGAGTTCAAGTTTGAGTGCGTTCCCTGCCCTCTGCGCGGAGAATGCAAGCTTGAGAATGTCGTATGCAGTCCGAAGTTTGACAGCCGTATATCTGATGCTGAGATGCGTGTTCTGCAGTATGTCTATCGTAACCGCGACCGCGAGTATATCGCTGATAAGTTGTGTCTGTCGGAGCATACTGTTAATAATCATATAAAGAACGCGTATGCACGTATAGGCGTGCACTCACAAGCGGAGTTCATTGAGTACGCGACCCGTAACCATCTGTTTACCGATGACCAAGGATATTGATAGCCGTCTGATAGACGTGACAGTAGGCGAAGCCTTTGAGATACTGAAACCCAAGTTCTCGGAACTCTTGCAGGAAATCGTGGAAAAAGCGGTTGCCTCATCTATCGAGGAGAAAGAGGGCTATGGTATTCCGGCTATCCAGAAACTCCTCGGAAACTGCTCGCCCGGTAAAGCCCAGAAAGTCAAGAGTTCGGGTGTTATCGACGCTGCAATCACTCAGAATGGTCGCAAGATCATAGTTGATCTTAAACTGGCAAGAAAGTTACTAAAAGAGCACTCGTTGATATAATGCGGATTTTGGCAACGACGCTTTGCAAAATGCAGAAAATCAGCATTTTATGGCGAAAAAATTTGGTCATATCAAAAATTTTTTGTAACTTTACACTGTCGTTAAGATAACAAAAAACCATTAAAAATTTGAGTGTTATGAAGAAAGATTTAAGCGAAAAGACGCGAGTTTGCATGCTGAAACTCATCGTCGCTGCCTGCCTGCTTCTGGTAGGAACGTTCCTGTTGATCGTAAGTAAAGCCGACGTGGCTGTGAACACGCTCGGTTTGCTTTCGTACATCTCTGGCTGCGGATTGTTCTTTGCAATCAGCGGAAAGCGTAAAGCAATTAACGAATATCGTAAATTCATAAAGTCATGAAAGAAGTTAAGTTGGTCTCTATGCAAATAGAGAACTTCAAGGGCATCAAGTTCCTTGAAGCTGAGTTCGGCACCGAAACGAAAGTTAGCGGAGCCAACGGAACCGGAAAGACATCGCTGTACGAAGCGTATATGTGGTGCCTGTTTGAGAAACGTGCCGACGGCAGTACGATTGACGTACAGCCCGTAGATGAGCACGGCAATGTTATCCATCACATCGAAACCGCAGTCGAAGTTGCTCTGAGAGTGAACGGAGATGATCTGGTAGTCAAACGTGTATTGTATGAGGACTGGGTAAAGCCACGAGGCATGCAAGAAGAAGTTCTGAAAGGTCGTAAGAACAAACTGTTCTGGAATGGCTCGCCAGTCCAAGCAGGTGAGTTCTGTACGCGTCTCGATGAGATATGTAAGCGTGAAGATTGGTATATGCTTTCGACCATCAAAGCATTCATGGGAATGAAGATGGAAGATCGTCGCGCCAAACTGCAATCCATCGCCAAGATACAGACGGACGAAGAGATTGCTGCTGACTATCCGCACGTGCTCGAAGCGTTAAAGAAAGGCAAGCCTGTTTCTGATCTATTGAAGCAGGTTAAAGCAGATATCGCGAAGATCAAGACAGAACTGGCTGATATTCCGGTACGCCTATCGCAACTCGATACGTTGCGCGTAGATTACGATTTCGAAGAGCTTGATAAGGAAGCCGAAAAACTGAAAGCGAAGATAGCAGCCGCAAACGACACGCTGTCTGCAACAGTAAGCGAAGCTGATATTGACCGCGCCGCCAGTCTTAAGGCTGAACTTGAGTCGATCAATAATGATCTTGCTGACATAGAGCGCGAGGTAGATCAGGCTCGTCAGAAACGCCTATCCGAATACGATGAGAAGATCAGCAAGTGTAATGCTGCTATCGCCGGATATCGCGCTTCGATCCAAGAGATTGACGATCGTATCGAGCGTAACCAGAAACTGCTTGAACAGAAGAAGCAGCAGTTCGAGCAGAAGAAGACCGAATGGATGGCAGAGAATGCGAAACAGTACGTTGATACGGTAGCGGACGTATGTCCTACCTGCAAACGACCGTTGCCTGCTGACGAGGTTTTTGCTGCTCGTGAAACGGCTATTCAGGAGTTCAATAAGCGCCATAATGAATTGCTCGACAGTCTGCTTGCAGATGCAGAGCGTATCAATAAGGACATCAAGGAACTCGAAGCATCCATCCAGAAAGATAAGGATGAACGCGGCAAACTTGATCAGAAGAGGCGCTCCGAAGAAAGCATCCTGACATCTGCTGACACAGCAAAGAAGAATGTCCCGAGCCGTGAGCTAACGTTATCAGCAAAGGTTGAGTATCAAAACCTGCTCACAAGGAAAGGTGATATCAATGTTAAGATTCGTACGGCTTCCGCTCCGACTGCATCCGATACAGCCAAGGAAGAGAAGAAGAAATCCATCATCAATCAGCGTACGCAGGATCAGGCTGCTCTGGAAGAGATTCATAAGAAGCTCGGTCAACGTGATACGAACGCGAACATCGATAAGAAGAAAGGCGAGATTGAGGATAGCAAGAAAGAGATGTCGCAGCGGTTGGCAGAACTTGAGAATATCGAGTTCGAGATCGGCGAGTTCAAGAAGCGTAAGATCACGATCGTTGAGGACGCTGTTTCGTCATTTTTCAAGATCGTACGTTGGAAGATGTACGCGCCTAACATCTCCAATGATGGAGAGAAAGAGTTATGCGATGCAATCGTAGATAGCAAGCCCTATGGCGAGCAGAACCTTGCAATGCAGATGAATGGAGGCGTGGATATCATCAATGGTATATCCGAAGCGCTCGGCGTTCGCTTGCCGTTGTTTATCGACCAGAAAGAGAGCGTAACGAGTCTGATTGAAACGAATACCCAGTTGATTACTCTTGAGGTAAGTCCGGGTAGTGAACTATCAATACAAATCATTAAAAAGTAAGAGTTATGGCAGAAGAAAAAGCTTTAGCCTTGCAGTCTTTGGTAAGCCAAGAACAGCAAGATGAATTTGCCCTGATTTGCAAGGAGGCAGGGGCACTCCAGTTAGCAAGTAATTGCAATGCCGCTTTCACAGCGACGATCGTGGTGACAAAACTGCGTAATTTCCTGACGGATGAAATCATCGAGAACATCTTCCGTCCGCTGATGAACACGCGTATCGGTTTCATGACGGACCGTAGGCCGACCACGAAGAATCCGAATCCGCATCCGTATTCGAATCAGGTCATCCGTGATGCGATCATCGATGGTCTGACAATTGGTCTGTTCCCGACGGGCAACCAGATTAACATTATTGCAGAACGTATGTACCCGACGAAAGAGGGCTTCACGGCACTTTTGAAGAAGTTGGGCGTCAAGTACGTTCTGAGTATCGGTGCAGACACGAATCGCATTCAAGGCTACGCCGAGATTCCATGTAAGGTAGATTATCTCTACAATCAGGAAAAGAACAGTTTCACGCTGATGGCTACGGTGCGTAAGGATGAGTACAGCTCTCCTGATCAGTTACGCGGGAAAGCGGAGCGCAGGGCCAAGAAAGCTCTGTACGAGTACATCACCGGATGCGATTTCGGAGATGCAGACGAGGACAGCGCACGCCCAGTAGAGGAAGCGCATTATGAGGTTATCAAGGAGAGTGCGAACCAGACGAAGATGCCTGGCGCTCCCGCTCCGGGTGCTCCGGCCGCTCCCCAGAATCCTCCGCAGGCTCCGGCATCTGCGCCTACAACGCAGCCGACAGGTCAACGTCCTACACCGACAATCTTTGGTGATCAGCAATGAAACTGACGGTATTAGGAAGTTCAAGTAAGGCGAACGGATATGTTCTGCAGAATGACACGGAGGCACTTGTACTTGAGTGCGGGTGCCCCGTGCAAGACTGCATCAAGGCATTAAAGTTCCGTACCGATAAGGTGGTAGGTGTTCTTGTGACGCATGAGCACGGAGATCACGCCAAATATATCGAGAAATATATGGAACGATTTGATGTATATTGCAGTCAAGGAACGTCTGATGCGGTACATATCTCACATCCAACAAAGCGTCCGAATGTGTTACAGCCGTTCCAAGCCGTGAATATCGGCGGTTTTACCGTGACACCATTCCCGACAGAACATGACTGTGAGCAGCCGTTTGGCTACCAGATCGACCATCCTGAGATAGGTCGTGTGGTGTTTGCTACTGATACGTATTTCGTTCGGTACACGTTCGACGGTCTGACGAATGTGATGGTGGAATGCAATTACGCGCCGGATATTCTCGATGAGAATGTGCGTAGGGGTCTGATCCCGGCATTCCTGCGCAATCGTACGCTACGGTCGCATATGTCGTTGCAGACGTGTATAGATATGCTGCGTGCGAATGATCTGACGAAAGTCAGCCAAGTCGTACTGCTGCATCTGTCTAATCAGAATAGCGACGCAGAGCGTTTCAGTAGAGAAGTTGCGCTTGCGATTGGTAAGCGTGTCGTAGTCGCCAAGAAAGGGCTTGAGATACCGTTTAATCTAACGCCGTTAGAGTTATGATACAAATCCTATTTTACGATACAGAGACAACCGGGCTTCCGAAGAGTTGGAGCGCTCCGGCATCCGAGGTTGACAACTGGCCGCGCTTGGTGCAATTAGGTTGGTTGCTGACCGATGAGAATGGAACTGTTATCCGGCAAGGAAACATGATCGTCAAGCCGGACGGTTTTGAGATTCCTGCAGGAGCCGCAAGCGTGCACGGCATCACAACCGAGATTGCCCTGCAGCAAGGACAGCCGCTTGCGGATGTTATCAATGCGTTCACAGGCGATCTGTCGCAGGCAGACGCGATAGTCGGACATAACATCCCATTCGATAAGAAAGTGGTAGGAGCCGAGTTGCATCGTCTCGGTCTCGCTAACGTGGAAGAGAAGATGCGAGTTATGCAGACCGTTGATACGATGACATCGAGTACGAATTACTGCGGCATCAAGAATAAGTACGGTCGGCTTAAGTGGCCCAAGTTGATTGAGCTGTATCGTTTCCTGTTTGGGAAAGATTTTGAAGATGCACACGATGCGATGGCTGATATAACAGCCACGAAAGAGTGTTATTTTGAATTAGTTAACCGAGGTGTTATACCCTCATTAAATGTGTAAATGTTATGAAGAAAAACTTTTTGTGCAAGGTTTGCTACAGTAAGCAGACTGGCGAAGACAATCCGGGAGTAGTAACTGAAACCTATCTGGTAGGCGCAGAGACTCCGTCCGCAGCTGAAAAAGCGGTGCTTGAAGAGATCGGTCCGTACGTGTTCGGAGAATGCGAGGTACTGTCTATCAGCAAGCGTAATTTCTTTGAGGTCATCCGTCCGGAGAATCGAGGCGAGAATTTCTACGAAGCAAAGGTAGAGATGACCACCATAGATGGCGAAAGCGAGACGCGAAAGAATTTCGGCATCCTCATCCAAGCGAACACGCTTGACGATGCAGTGTACACGTTGAAGCAGCACATGAACATATACGACTGCGAGATGACGCTGGTAAAGAAATCTGCCATCGTCGATGTTCTGGAATACGAAACCGCAGAAGAGACGAAGTAACATGGAACCTGACGTACTTAAATCGAAACTCGCCGAGTTTCAGTCAGAGTGCGAAACGATGCAAGAGTTTTTGGAGAGTCGCGAAAGCGACACTCCGGAACTCCTGCTGGAGCGTCTGACGCAGATCAATTCGTATCTTGCGCGTTCCGGAATGCTTCTGGCCGATGCCAAACTGATCCAAGACAATGAGCGTGCGCTGCTGTATGTAGAGCATGTAGATGTATTGAAGAAGATGGCGGTATCGACAGCTAAGTCGTTTATCGAATCGCAGACCGGAGAGATCAACTATTATGTGAACTGGCTGGACCGCATAAATCGGTCTCTGGTACACGTAGGCGATAACATCCGCACCCAGATATCGTTTGCAAAAGAGGAGCTGAGATTGAACAAAACAGGCTATTAGGGCAAAATGGCAACGACGCTTTGCAATTAGCGAATTTTCAGCGATTTATGGCGAAAAAATTTGGTCATATCAAAAATTTTTTGTAACTTTACACATTATTTAAGAAAACCATTAAAGACTGAGTTTATGGCGAAACAAAAGTATTTCTCGCATGACAGTAACGCCCGTAATGACGAAAAAATCGTCAATATGCGTATGCAGATGGGCGCTGGTGCGTACGCCATATATTTCATGATTCTTGAGCGCTTACGAGAGACCGAGGACTTCATGGGTATCAAAGATTATAACGCTATAGCCTTTGATCTCCGTGTCGATGCCAAGGACGTAAAGCGTGTGATTGAGGACTTCGGGTTATTCCAGTTTACCGAAGATGGCAAGCTGTTCTACTCCGAGAGTTTCCGCAATCGTATGCGTATCATGGAAGATAAGCGTATGAAGCAGGTCGAAGCCGGAAAACGTACGGCAGAGAAACGATGGGTAGAGGGGCGCAAAGCAGAGGCAGGCGATGTAACTAACCTACCGCAAAAAGGTAACTCAAAGAAACTTAACCTACGGAAAAGCGGTAACTCACCTATAACTAACCTATCGAAAGGCGGTAACTTACCTACCGAAAGTGATGGTGTTGTAACTAACCTATCAAAAAGCGGTAACTTACCTATAATCGAGTGTGCGGAAGAGGGAGAAAATGTAACTAACCTACCGAAATCGGGTAACTTACCTATAGCGTCCAAAAAAAGAAAAGAACCAAAAGAAAAAGATAAAAAGGAAAATTTAATTATTGTAGAGTCTCCATCTAAAGAAGAAGACTCTATGTCCCTCACCCCTAAAGGAGTGACGGACGATGCACCTCTGTCAAGTCCATCCTTATTTGGAGAGATGCCGGAAGCAGAAAAGGATGTAGATTATGCCGAGTTGATCAAGTTCTGGAATACCGTCACTAAAGGCGTGTTCGGCTACCTGAGAAACATCGAGAATAAGCGCAGACAGATGACGCGCGCACGAATACGCGAGAATGGCTACGATCAATTCCTGCAAGCCATCCGGAATGCTGCAGCATCCGAGTTCCTGCACAGCGCTCCGTGGTTCAGTTATGACTGGATGATCTGCCCGAATAACTTTGTAAAAGTGTTGGAAGATAAGTATGGAAAACGCGAAAGAACTGAAAGCACAGGGGCAAGCGGACTGGGACCTTCGGGACTGGAAGCCGCAAACTCTATCCCAATGGGTGGAAACCAAGGGGGGAATGCAAAACCTGTTAGAAAACGAGTGTATGATTAAGTTGAATGATTTGAAGAAAAAGGATGTCTATACGAGACACGCGCAGTTCCTGATGATGTGCGCGAACGAAATCCTTGCAAAGCAAGATCGCAAGTTTATAGCAGACGAGCAGAATAGAGACGTGCTGCGTTTCCTGCTGTACTACTTTAACGGATGCGAGGAATGCGAAAAGGTATTCCCGAATAAGGATTACAAGTTAGGCAAGCAGATACTGCTGTACGGCGAACCTGGCACCGGAAAGACGCTGATCATGGAAACGTTCAGTCTGTATCTAAAGCGCCTGAATAATCCCTACGCGTTCGAGAATGTGTCGCTGACTCAGATGATGAACCATTTTCAGTTGAACGAGAATATAGACCGCTATACGTTCAATGCCGGGAAAGACAGCATCGAGGGCCGACCGTTCAACGTGTGTCTGAATGATATCGGAGTGAACACGCATCGCCACTACGGCACCGATCCCAAGGTGATTATTGAGGAGTTCCTCTATAGCCGAAACGATATATACGTATCGACCGGGCAGAGGGCGCACCTGACAACCAACATGGATAAAGAAGACCTCGTGAAGATGTTTGGCGATGATGAACACGGCCGACTATTGGATCGAATCTTCAATACGTACAACTTTATACCGTTATCGGGAGCATCGAGACGATAGGTTTTATTGTGCCCGAACGGTGTTTGATAATCAAGCAAAAATGATTTGCAGTTACTACCAAGATAGCGCGAAAAGATGGAGAGCAAGCCGCTCGATGTTTGGGCCATCCATCATCGTAGCGAATGCGCACGCGGCGTTCGAAGCATGCTGCGCGTGGCTCGGCACTCATGACGTGAACGTTGACCCGGATGGTAACGGCAACACAATAGTAACCATTAAAGAATTGAGAAATTATGGCAGTAAGAAACATTGAAGCCATCGAACGTAAGACGGAACAGATGGCAAAAGAAAAGCAGGGCTTAGCAGATATGCGCAGAGCCTCTCTGAAAGTTTATCTGGATTCTATCAAAGCTAAAAGTCAGGACATGACTGATGCTGTAGATACGTATGAGGAATTGCTTAAGAGAAAAATCCCATGCGAGTTTCAATCAGGAACGAGAATTAGATTTGCACCGTTACCATATAACGGAGGCCACAAGATTAAGATTGAAGTTGGGGAAGAAAGCGGTTACGCATCGTTTGCTTACATTCCAAAAGAAGAATCGTTTATGACATCGACGAAAAGCTCAGATACGAAATTTGAAAGTATAGACGACCTGAGCGACTCCGATATCAGTAGTAAATTCCACAGCGACGGATCATGGAAAGAAAGAAGCGATAATATGCGTCAGGCTATCAAAGAGTTTGCGGAAGGCATAGAGGTCTTCCTGAATGATTTCTTCAATTACGTAGAACACCTGTAGGCTATGGCAAACGAAAAATGTAAGAACGGCTGTCCGCCCGGCACAGATATGAGAACGTGCATGCTTGCTTTCATGGAAGATTGTCCGTTCTGTAAAAGCAAGGATGGAGATATATTCTTAAAAGAACGATAGGAGGAGTAAGCATGAAACTATACAAGTACAGAGTCGTAGCAGACAGATGCCCGCTCAAGAAAAAGGATTGCAATAAGTGCAAGTATAACAATGGGTTTGATTTTGGCATGAAGACGTATTGCGGCTATAATGACGATGAGTTTCGTGAAGTGTGGAATCTCCCGAAAAGAAAGAAGCAGAAATGAAGCACGAGTTATTGTATATTGATTTGTTCTGCGGCGCCGGAGGCACGTCCACCGGAGTAGAACGCGCGAGACTGAACGGCGAGAAATGCGCACGTGTGATTGCGTGCGTGAACCATGATCCGAACGCGATCAAGTCGCACGCCGCGAACCATCCCAATACGAAGCACTTTACAGAGGATATCCGCACGCTTGACATGGTGCCTTTACAGACCATCACCGACAAAGAGCGCAACCGGAACCAGAACGCCAAGGTAGTGTTATGGGCCTCTCTTGAGTGTACCAATTTCAGCAAGGCGAAAGGCGGTCAGCCGAGAGACGCAGATAGCCGTACGCTTGCCGAACACCTGTTTCGGTATATTGATGCGCTCCGTCCGGACTACATCTATATCGAGAATGTAGAAGAGTTCATGTGCTGGGGTGATCTCGATGAGAATGGAAAGCCGATCAGCCGCGACGAGGGGCGTTTGTATATGAAATGGGTGAGCAATGTGGAGAAGCGAGGATATAAGTTCGATCATCGCCTGCTGAATGCAGCTGACTACGGAGCACGAACGAGCCGAACGCGCTTCTTCGGCATATTCTCAAGATTGAATGATCCTATCGTATGGCCAGAGCCGACACACTGCAAAGGTGGTCGCGCTGCCGACATGTTTCATACGGCACTCAAGCCGTGGGAGCCTGTGCGCGGTGCGCTCGAACTCGACAATGAGGGGGCATCGATCTTCGGTCGCAAGAAGCCGCTAACAGACCGCACGTTGGAACGTATCTATGCCGGACTGATTAAGTTCGTGGCTGGCGGCAAGGATGCTTTCATGGTTAAGTATAATTCGTTCAGTCAGTCGGGCAAGTACGTTGCGCCTGGTATTGATGATCCGTGTCCGGTCGTTGCTACTCAGAACAGGCTCGGAGTGGCAAGAGTGCAATTCTTATCGAAGCAGTACAGCGGCGAGCCGGATGGCAAGAATGTGAGCATAGACGAGCCGAGCGGCGCTATCACATGCAAGGACCATCATGCGCTGATCGAAGCGAGTTTCTTGGACGCACACTACGGAAATGGTTTCGAGCGCTCCATCGAAGAACCTGCGCCAACCGTTACTACCAAAGACCGCCTGTCGTTGGTTACGAGCCGTTTCATGGATATGCAGTATGGAAAGAGCAAGCCTGCAAGTCTCGATGATCCTGCGCAAGCAGTAACGGCCGTGCCGAAGATGAAGCTTGTGTCAGTAGAACAGAGTCAATTCCTGATGAACCCGGCATACCAGTCTAAGGGTGGTAGTATAGATGATCCGAGTTTTACGCTCGTTGCGCGAATGGATAAGACACCGCCATACCTCATCACAACAGATAGAGGAGATGTTGCGGTCGTGATATACGAAACAGATACGGATGTGATGGTGCGCATCAAGGAGTTTATGGCGATGTATGGCATCGTGGATATCAAGATGCGTATGCTGAATGTCCCAGAGTTGAAACGGATTATGGGCTTCGGCACCGACTATACGCTGATAGGCACACAGACCGAGCAGAAGAAGTTTATTGGAAACGCGGTTGAGGTGCATATGAGCCAAGCGTTATGCGAAGCGTTAGCAATCGAATTGAATAGATGAGTATGACCGAACCGCAAAGCATAGTGTATAACTGCGATTGCATGGAGTATATGCGCACCGTGCCGGATAAGCATTTTGCGCTCGCAATAGTTGACCCGCCGTATTTTAGTGGACCGGAGAAACGCGAGTTTTATGGTCGCAAGGTTTCTCCAATAGGCGTGCATCGTCTGTATGCAAAGACTGAAACGTGGAATGTGCCAGATAAAGAGTACTTCGATGAGTTGATCCGGATATCGCAGCACTACATCGTATGGGGATGCAATTACTATGACTACCAGTTTGCACCCGGCCGAATCGTGTGGGATAAGTGTAATGCGAATAGTTCGTTTTCAGATGCAGAGTTAGCGGCAACCGATCTATTCAATAGCGTGCGTTTATTTCGCTATATGTGGAACGGAATGCTGCAAGGCGAAAGCATGGATCGCGGTCACGTGATGCAGGGTAATAAGGCAAAGAACGAGAAGCGCATCCATCCCACTCAGAAGCCGATAGCGCTGTATGCGTGGTTGCTGCAGAACTATGCAAACCCAGATGCTGGGGGGGGGTATTTTCGATTCTCACCTTGGCTCCGGAAGCAGCCGCATAGCAGCGTACAAACTCGGATTCGATTTCGTAGGATGCGAGATAGACAAAGGTTATTTCGAAGCACAGGAGAAGCGCTTTCAGGAAGAGTGCAAGGACACGATCATTTTCCCGAACGGAAAGAGTGTAACGCAATTGAGTATTGAGATATGAGCAAGCAACTGACAGAGAGACTGGCGATGATGGAGTTGAAGCAACGCAAGCCGAAGCAGAAGCAAGATAGGTTGCCAGTCTATTACGGATGGGCGAAGATCAATAAAGGTCAGCGCCGCGAAGCGCTGATGGTGATCTTCTTGAATGAGCATCCGGGCCCAAGAATAGGTAAAGACGGTCAGGATGGAGTGACGAAATGGATGATCCCAGTCTATAAGCGTTGGCAGACTCCGGACGAGATGAAAGACAGCAAAGACTCAATCCGTGTGTATTCGACATATAACATATTCATGGATGACAGGCATATAAAGGGCAGTCTGGAAGCGGCGCTGACAGAGAATGATGCCGCAGACTGCAATAATGTCTCACGAGAGGAACGCAATAAGATACGATCCATGCTGCGCGAGGACTACCTGCATAACCATCCCAACTATAAAGAACCAGTAAGGCAATTGGAATTAACGTTTTAATGATAGTATTATGAAACCATCAGAAATGACAGAAGAGCAAGCGAGAGCACTCGCAGCCGTGATGTTTAACATGATCGGCGGCTCGGAGATTTTGTTTTTCGATCTCGAAGCGTATTTTATGTCGCAAGGATGCGAGTTCGTGAGAGAGACGAAGAAGATGTTCACGGAGTTTATGGCAACCGCAAAGGTGCTGCACAAGCAGTACAACCGTCTGACAAAATTGGCAGTCTCAAGCGCGGAATGCGAGAAGATGTCGCCGAAAGACGGATATGAGTACGACTGCAATACAGCAGCGCGCACGGCGCTCCAGATTTACGATGCTACTCACAAGCAAGATGAGGATGCTCTGATCAAAATCGAATCGTCGCTAAAGTTGATAGCGAGACACCCGATGTTTGGCTCAGAAGTGTATGGCAGATACATGCCGGATATAGCCTCGGAATGACAAAATCTATGCCAAACTTGGACCGTCAGGAATGCGATTTTCGTGCGATTTTCAAAATGGCAACGACGCTTTGCAATTAGCACTTTTTCAGCATTTTATGCGGAAAAAATTTGGTCAAATGAAAAAAAATGACTAACTTTACACTGTCGTTAAGACAAATAACAAACCATTAAAAATTTGAGTTTTATGAGTGTAAAAAAGTTAACAGAGGCGCAGAAACAGTACCTGCAAGGCAATGCGAAAGCATGGAAGCAATTGACGTTCGAGAATGAGCATACGGAAGTTCGCATCCGGATTGCTCACTGCATGAATGTCTTCACAGGTGGCGAAGCTGCTACGCTGGTCACGATCTACGAAGCGATCAATAGAGAGCAAGAGCGTAGGAATAATCTTACGAGAATGCTGAAAAACCTCCGTGATGCAACCGATCAGGAGTTGTATGAGTTCATCAAAGAACACTACGGAGAGGATGTTTTCAAGCAGATTCACGAGTGCTTATAAACCATTAAAGATATCGAGTTATGGAAAGAGACCCTGAAAAAATCGTTAACGAAGTAGTCCGCATCCTATCGGACGAACAGTTAAGCAAGTCGTGGGATAGTACCAACGGCGAGATGTGCGAGGGCTTCGGTAAGTTAGGTGTTATGTCACCGCTGAACCGAATGGCTTTCGTCAAAGTGTACGGCGAAGATTACACGAGAGCGTTTGAACTGGACGCACGTGAGATCATCCGGCAAAGAGAAGAAGCGTTCGCTAATTCCGAGTATTCAAAGCATGCGAAGCAAGCAGATGCGTTCAATGGCATCCCGAAAGAGGGTGACTTTGTATGGTGCAGCAACTCCGGCATGAAACGTGATGATGGCGGTGCCATCGGAGAGATAGAAGACCTGATCCGCTATAAAGAGTACGATGGTCGTCTATGTAAGGTAGTAAAGGTGATCAATGTTGCCGATCCGTATTTCTTGGATTCCGGAAAGGCTGATCTATTGGTACGTGAGTTCGGCCTGCAAAGTATGGGCGGCAGTTGTAGTGAAGACTTGCCCGACGACGCAGACATCTACAACCTGACGCAAGAGCAACTGCGTACGTTCTACACGAAAGGCGTGGCGGTCGTTTGGCAAGATAGCGAATGCTTCCGTTGGTATCTGATAGATACGGAGGGCTATGATTATTCCAGATACATCTATATGCCTGCTGATTGGCGCGAAATGTATAAGAGCCAAGTACAGCAAATCGAGCATCGGATCGAGATGGAAGAAGCCAAGGCTAAAGAAGAAGCCGAACTCGCAAAGCAGAAACGCCTGAACGAGTATCAAGCACGCTCCGCAAAGTGGTTGCCGCTCATGGTGGATGTCAATCCGCTGTATGACGAAGAGCGCAATGCGTTTAATGAACTGCGCAAAGCCGGATATAAGAAAGGCTGTCCGGAATACGAAACGCTCAAGGCTGCGAAGCGCAAACTGCTGAACGCTCGTAAGAAAAACATCATGTCGATGGTGAAAGCTGTGTTCCCGGAAATCAAGTTTTCGCTTACTACCGAAGATGGCGGCTATGAGTTTGATCTGTATTGGAATGATGGTCCGACTCAAGAGCAGTTGAATGACGCGCTTGATCTCACACTATTCGAGCACGGAAGAGAGTGCTTCGATGGCTTCGATGATAGCACGTACTATCAGAGCAGCGAGTTTTGTGAGTTCGCAGATTTCACGATGGGTAAAGGTCACACGCGAGGAGAAGTTTGCTTGCACCGATCTACAACGCCGGAATATCGTGAGCAGATAGAGCGTTTGCTACGCGATGCACACGGCATCACCGCTGAGAATTACGAAAGCAAGGTTGCCGAGATATGTGCACTGCCAGGCGTAGAACGATTCCACGTGTACCATTATAACACGTTCAATGATGTCGTTGAGTATGTCGCTCGCCTCTGGAATATCTACATCACAGAAGATCTTCCGGTCGAGAAGATTAAAGCCGAGCCGATCCAAGGCAAGTACGGAATTGTCGAGTATTCCGATAAGGCAATCATAGTGACTGGAGATACGAAGCCGATCCGTAAGTTATTGAGTGAACTCGGTGGGCGTTTTCATCCGAAATTGAGCGTCGGAGCCGGATGGATATTCTCGAAGAAGAAAGAGGCACAAGTTCGTAAACTGCTAAATCTTGAATAGCCATGAGTAGAAGAATCAAGAGCGATGGCATGAGTATCGAAGAGATGCGCAAGCAGTTACGTATGCACGAAGAAGCTCTTGCCGATGCCAAGGAACGACGTGCAAAGAGTACAGCATGGAAAGACTGCTGCGTTTATGACGGAGTAATCAAATACCATGAGTACCGCATCGAAGACTATCGTTCAATGATTAAAAAGGAGGAGCAACAATGACGCGCAAGCAAATAGAAGCAGCAGCCGAAAGAGCAGGCTGGAACTGCACAATCAAGAAAGAGAAAAACGGGTACTACGTATGCTTCAATACAGACACCCACTTTGGTCAGGACGTGTGCTATGAGTACAACGTAAGAACGCTTGACCAGATAAAAGACGAGGTGTATGGCACGTGGCAAGGTTATGATCCGGAAGAAGAAGCGATGCTCTGGGTAGGTCCGGATGGTCATGGTAGGAATGGCGCACCGGATAGCCTGCGAGATATCATCGATGATATGGATCAAGTTGAATCGCAGTTGGAAGACCTCTATACCGTCTTGAACGGAGGTAAGTTAGAGAGCGAGCGCGACGATAAGTACTACCAGAAAGCGGTTGAACTGAAAAGAGAGTGCCTATCCGAACTGCTGTCTAACTACCATCGAGCCAAGCCGAGTAAGTTCGGTTACGATGCGAAAGGTTTTGCTAATCCGGATCGATGCAGCAAGTACGAGGAGATCATCTATCTTTACGGCACGTGGACTCTGATTGACGGCAACAGTAATCAGTATTCGGTCGAGGTAATGCCGCTTGAGGAATTATGCGAGTTAGTCGATAACATCTTAAAAGAAAAGGAGTGAGCCATGAAAGAAGTAAAAGTAACGGTGAATAACTGGAAGCACAAAAGCAACGAGGACGTGCTGCGCACCCTCATCAACTGCCTCAAGTCCGTGCTTCGTAGCGATGCTGTCGAAGAAGAGCAAGCGGAGGTGTCGTTTGATGATTTCAAGAACTCAGGTGTTGAACTCAAAATTGAATGGAAATGAAAGAGAAGTATCAGAACATGGTAAACAATCTCTGGAACGAGATTCAGGCCGCGTTAGACGCGCTCTATAACGAGAAAGCACGTCCGGCAACTCCACACTATAAAGACAGTAAGGGCTATCCTATACGCGATATATGCTGCCGATTCTCGTGGATTGCAAAGATCGATGATATGTGGTGCGTAGTCGATAAGTTTGATGGCACTCAGTACAACCTGAACGTGCTCGATCTTGATTGGTTGTGTCGCTACGTGGACGAACTGCGTAGCGCAAGCACAGAGGGCGCAGAAGAATTATGGAATGCCTGTATAGCGGAGCATCTGAACTCGCCCAAGTATTGCGACTGCGAGATCGTGCAAAAGGATGATCCGACAGAAACGATGTATGTCACAATCGCGCTATGTGAGTACGACGAATGCGAGGTAGAGGATGACAAAATCTATTTCTATGCAGGCAACGGATTTGAGTCCTTGCAGCGCCTATTCGGGCCAAGCGAGGACTTTGAGATAGTCCGGATCGACGAACTATATGTGTGAAAGGAGGTAACCATGACAAAAGTTGAATTTATTGCACGGCACGTATCGCCGGAGGGAGCCAAGTTTGATCCGTCTGCTGGCTTCCTGAAAATCACCCACGCCTGCGGCTGCATTCTAACGCAGACAGCAGGGCATCCAGATCATGCCGAATTATGCGGGCGGCACACACGAGAGTATTGCAATCTAAAAGAGGAGGAAAGCCATGAAAAAGCGACTGATTGAGGTAAAGCGGTTCCATGTGATCCGCATGAACGGCAAGCTGTGGCTGCTGAATGAAGCGCACATCGGCACTCCGTATAACAAACCGGAACGACTGCACTTCGAGTACCATCGCATCTATAGCGACGGTCGTACGAATCTGAAAGGCTACTATATAGAGGATGAGGAGTGGATTCGCAATACGATGGTTGAGGACCTTGGCGAGTTCTATGACTGGATGAAAGCAAACCATCCTGTGCGCTACAAGCGCGAGAATTGGGAAGCGTCTAAGCCGAAACCGGAAACCATCTATATTGGCGAGACAACTCCGGAAGATATTCGCGAGTTGTGTAATACGGCCGCGTGCATGTACGGACACCTGATTGAGTTCGGGGTAGAGATGACCGGGAAAGAGTTCGCTGATCGCATCCGTAGGGTGTACGACTGCACCGATCCTCATAACGCCATCTATGCGCAAGCGGTCGAGCGCGTTGGCAGAGTTTTCCATAACTACCAAGGTATTTATATGTCGATGTCATGAGCCACTTTGTAGCAACGAGTATCGTACTCAAGAAAAACGAGATCACGATGAAAGGCGACGACAATAATGTCGTGCCGAGAAGACGTTATACCGTCCGTATTCCTCGCACTACAGAGGAGATGCGTACGTTTGTCAAACAAGATATCCTCGGAGGCTGTGTGAAGCCTATAGCGAGTGCAAATGACTATTTCTGGTGGTGGCTGATGCGCAGACCTACTTGGCAGCGCTATAACTACGCAACCGTAACTGACCATGAGTTGGATCGCCTGGCCGAGTATATTCAGGAAGAATGGGATAAGCGCAAGAAGCGTCGTAAGAGTGCGCTGATGATCTGCGATATCCACGGACGAGTGATAAACTACGTCAAGCGTGTGAATGGTGAATACTATCTGACTGATAAGCCTGTGATGATGTCGATGTACCGGGCGTGCTATTTGTGCAATAAAGACGGATGGAGAATCACAGATATGCAGGGCAATAAGTTGTGCTTCGGAGAGGTACATCCTGTATCGGAAATCAAGCAATAGACTGACAAAAACTATGCCAAATAGAGTGTTATAACGTGCTAATTATGAGCGATTTATAAAATGGCAACGACACTTTGCAATTTACGATTTTTAAGCATTTTTATGCGAAAAAATTTGGTCAAATGAAAAAAAATGACTAACTTTACACTGTCGTTAAGATAAATAATAAACCATTAAAAATTGAGAGTTATGACAGTATTCACGCACAACGGAAAGACGGTATTTGTAAGCCGATACGTAGGTAGCAGATCATTCAAGTTAGAGTTGGTTTACTACAATCAGGAATTAACGGAATATCCGACAGGACTGAAAATATGTGCTTGCCGGAATGCAAGTTTTTGCTCTTCAACAAAGAGAGCCGCCAAGATGATAAATGATTTCTTGGGTGCCGAAGTAGCTGTTGCTCTCAATTCGATCTCGGTTATTAAAAAGAAGAACTTATAAATCACCGGAACTATGTTTGGAAAACGCATTTTCTCAATAGACAATAAAGAAGAGAGCAGAGACGGCCGCAATATCCGGGTTATGCTCACAATAGCGAGAGATAACGGATTGGACGGTTTCTCACTCCCTCTTGTGAACAAAGAGGAGTTGACAGAACTCCGTGATAGGATCGACGAGTATTTGAAAACCATTAAAGAATAGAGTTATGTGTAATTTGTATTTGATCGGAGAAAACACGGAAGCCGAGTTCGCTGCTATGTTTGAGCAGGGCGGTTTTGAGCTGTTTAATCTATCGTTCAACGTAGCCATCGGCAAACGTGACGATGAGAAAGTGAAAGCGTGGACGCAGAGCGAGCAGGCCCTGAAAGAGATGTCAGAACGCTTCGGAAAGAAAGTCAAGGCTATTCAGCAGCGCCGGACGTACTATTGGCTTCCGCTGGATAGTTTCAATCAGCCGAACGGCAACGTAGAGGAGATATCCCTGTTCCCGTCGGACTACGAGGATTTGAAGAACTGCAATATGCAGGACAGTTATCCTTATTGGTGGATTTACGATGATTACCATGCAGCGCTTGAGCGTGCGCATTCTTGATCCCTTACGACTATGGCAAAGAAGCAACCGAAACAACAGAAAGAGCACATGCAGATAGCCGTGCTGTGTTACGATTCCTCAGAGGTAGATATTATTGATGTCTGCATCGAGAATGATTACGATATCATCGAGAATTGGCTAATTGAGCATTGCCAGTACAATCTGGATCAGATTAGCTGGATGAGTGCGTCGAGTATCAAAGTTAACAACCTAACGCCGGAGGACTTCGGCAACTAAAGAAAGGAGAAGAATATGGAAGAAAAAGTATTTGTAGTTACAAACCTGTCACCAGATCTTGGCAAGGCGATCATCGTAGGTCTCTATGATTCGTGCCGTGCTGCTATCCAAGCGGCATACGATGAGTATTGCAACGTGTGCAAGGAGATATTTCACATGGAGCCTGCGCCGTTCAATCCGGAATCAAAGGTTTGTGTCGCGCAGAACGCAGGTGTTCGTGTGGTTGTCTCTGTAGCCGATCTCCCGATGCGTAGAACGGCAGAGTTCCCAGTAGCGTACGTAACGCGCGAGGATGTTGCTCATCGCGGTTTCTCGACAGAGGGTCTGACCGATGAGCGTATGCAGCAAGTCGCAAGCCGTATGTCGAAATACATCTCCGATGAGATGGAATACTGGTATGCGCTCGATGCTGCTTGTGAGTATATTGGTATATCACGAAAAGACGACGATCAAGATGGCGACGAATGAGCAAAAGATGCGGATTCCGAACCGCACTCTTGAGGAGGTTCTGCAGCACTTCTTTGGATGCAAGAAGCCGTTTGCTAAAAATGGCGATTTTACGGCCCAAGGAAGCAAGGCATACGGTAAACTTGTGGAGCTGTTGTACAACGTCGGCACTCTCTCGGAAACCGACATGAATGACATAATTGAGTCGCTGGATTATATAGTAACAGAAAAGTATTAGTGAATATGGATTTCAGAGCAGATTCATCGAAACTGTTAGAGGTGAACAATCAGCAAGATAAGCAGTCGGCTTTCTTCGCTTGGTTTACCAAATGGGCCGAAACGCAGGATTATATCATATGCGTTGATAGTAATGGCGTACCTGAGTTTTTGGTTATCGACTACTGTGGCAGGACGACGTGTAAGTTTAATCAGAGAGATGGAGTTTTTTCCGTTAACCAATGCGTCTTTGACGATTACAACCATGAGCAAGACGAATAGAAGATGCTGCGAATGCAGAAAGAGTGAGTGCTATGGATGGCACCACTGGGGATGCTCGAAGACCGGGGAACTTGTGGACGAGAATGATTGCTGCGAGGACTTCGATTCCTAACCTCCATCCAGATCACAAAGAAAGTGCGCTATAAGGCTACAAAATGATGCCAAAAGTGCGAAATAATGACATGAAACCATCAAAAATGCAAAAAAGTTTGCTGAAAATTTGCAGGAGTCAAAAAAAAGCAGTACCTTTGCACTCGAAATTTGATTATGGCACATTCGTGCTAAGCGATATTCTATCGCAATCGCGTCTTCGCCGTAACTCATTTTTTAATGGTTTGGAGAGAATTTACCGCAGCGGCGGCAAAATTCTCTCTTTTTTTGCACTTTTTTTGAAAAATTGTTTGATATTCAAACATTTTTTTGTAACTTTGCAGCCGATTTATAAAAAACACGTGTTATGAACCTGCGAGATATCTTTGAAAATAATCTTGAAGAGCAGAAGAAAATCGAGCTTCTCAAGAAGAAATCAGTCTTGGTCCCTGACTGGAGTAAGTTGCGCCGTAGTTATGATCCGGAGAAGCACAAGATCGTCCGTGACTATAGAGGTCGACCGAACCGAACGCTCGAAGATGGTACGATCGAGAATGCAACGCGATACCGCTTCGGCTTGGAGAAACTGTTAGTGTCGCGTATGGCTGGATTCATGTTCACCATCCCAGTGAAGCGTGTGTACCCGGAATTGCCGAAAGAAGCAACAGAGGATCAGAGAAAACGCCGCAGTGAGATCATTCATGCTATCGAGCAGGTGTACAAACTCGCCCGCTTGGATAACGAGAATCTGAACCGCGCAAAGCAGTTCTTTGCTTCATGCGAGATGTTCACGCTCTGGTATACGACCGGATCGCCGCACTCGAAATACGGCTTCCCGTCGCAGCACAAGTTCAAGTGCAAGACCTACTCGCCGATGGATAACAATACGAAGCTGTTCCCGCTGTTCGATGACACCGGAGATATGATTGCTATGTCTATCGAGTATCGGAATGTAGAGAACTCTCAATCTGTCACGTATTTCGAGACGTACACAAAGGATAAGCACTATAAGTGGCATACGACGCAGGACGGATGGGTTGCAGAAGAGCCTAAGGATATCAGCAGCTACGGAAAGATACCGGGTGTGTATATGTACAGAACCGAGCCGCTGTTTGGCTCCGATCTGGACTACATTCGTCAGACACTTGAGTATAAGATGTCCGAGAATAGCGACACGATTTCCGATAACGCCGCTCCGATCTTAGCCACGGCTGGTAAGATCACCGGACTTGAGAAGCGAAGCGATTCGAAGCGAGTCGTATCATGCGAGAATGGCGGTAAGGTCGAGTACGTTACATGGGATCAGGGTGTCGAATCTACCAAGTTCCACTTCGAGCAAATGCTGGATATGTATTTCATGCTTGCTCAGCTGCCGAACATATCCGCATCGAAGATGATGAACCTGAGCAACGTCAGCTACGAGTCCCGTCAGTTGCTGTTTGCCGATGCACACATGAAAGTTGGTCAAGAGTCCGGCGATTGGTTGGAGTTCCTTGATCGCGAGTTTTCGCTGGTAAAGCAGTTCCTGAAAGAAGCGCATCAGGAATGGGCTAAAGATATCGACGCTATCGACTGCGATCACGTGATCACGCCGTATATTCAGGATGATAAGAAAGCAAGTATCGAGACGCTGATGCGTGCTAACGGTGATAAGCCGTTGATGAGTCAGAAGACCGCTATTCAGCACCTTGGTATGTCTGATGATGCCGATGCAGAGATCGCGCAGATACAAGCAGAGGAAGCAGCACAACCTGCGCAGAATGATGATCTGAGCAATATGTACATAGCGAAATAGTTATGGCTAAGCCTCGCATACCGAACCAGAAGAAGCAGTATCGAATGCTTGATAGACGCTTGGCGGCTTATATGGCCGCCGTGCGTCGTATTTATGCGGAACTGAGTAGCGAGGCAGCGAAGATAGTCACATCCTCCGGCTACGATGGCAAGAAGCCGTTTTCGTGGCGCGACTACCCGAATACGAAAGCACGTATGCGTAAGTTGCAGGAACGTTTCGTGAGTCAGTTGAGCGGCCTGATCATGTCTGGCACATCTGATGAGTGGAAGCGAAGCAACCTGCAGCAGGATTTGATCGTTAACCGAGTGCTCAAGGCGTACCATACGAGCAGAGATGATGGAAAGAATGAGAAATACTATCGTAATAACGAAGAAGCACTCAAGGCATTCCAGACGCGCAAAGAGCAAGGAATGAATATCTCTAATAAGTTATGGGACCAGTCTCAAGCATATCGAGAGGAGTTGCAGGATGTGATATCGGTGGCTATTGAGCGCGGAACTGATGCTGTCACGTTGAGTAAGCAGATCAGTAAGTATCTGCGAGATTTTCCATCTATGCAACGTGACTACAAAGATAAGTACGGCCGTGCGTCAAAGGCGCAGAACTGCGAGTTCCGATCTATACGCCTGGCGCGTTCTGAAATCAATATGGCTTACCGGAGTGCCGAGCAGGAACGATGGCGCCAACTCGATTTTGTCGTTGGCTATGAGATTAAGATGTCTGGTGCACATCCGGCACACGATGTATGTGACAGTCTCGCAGGCAAATATCCGAAAGATTTTCGGTGGGTAGGATGGCACCCGAATTGCATGTGTTACGAAATCCCGATCCTTAAAACAGAGGACGAGTTTTACGGAGAATCGAAGCAAGTTCAGCCCGAGATAAAAGGTAAGGTTGATAGCGAAAAGGTCGAAAGCAAACTTGAGGGGAAGTCGTTTATGTTTGAAACGTCGGAGGTGTTCAAATACGAACTCCATCCGGAAGACCGCGAGGCTGTAGAGAGTTTTGCAGATCGTCTCGGTAGGTTCAATCCGAAGGGCGAGGTTATGAGTTTCAGTATAGACGATGTTGTACAGACGCAACAGTATGTCGGTACAAAAAACGTGATCCAGATAGCGCAGTCTATCGAGAAAGATGGTTTGCAGGATAATCCTACTGGTATCAAGGTTGGCGATAAGGTGTTTATCGTTGATGGTCACAACCGCATAGCCGCTATGCGCCTTGGTGGCTCGAATACGTTTGATATTCGCGTCGTAGAGGTCAGCGAGGAAGAATGGAAAGCTGCAGGCGGTCAAGTTCCGGCCGGAGGATTCGAGAGCAAGCAGCGCATAGGATCCTCATCCATAAATGAGGTGCATGATGTGCCGCAGGAGTTTAAGGACTGGTGTACCGAAAACTGGCAGCGCATCGAAAACTCGCGACATAATGATACGCTTCCGTATTTCCTGTCTGATAATAGGCAGTACGTTAAAGAACAGTTAACGATAGAGCGTGCGACCGAATTGCGCCATGCTAATCGTGATGAGAAAGCAATCCTGCACGCATGGGAGAATAGACAGGCACTAAAACAGAATTACGGTGTTTCTCTTCCGAACCTGCGTCGTAAGGCTGAGTATTGGGGAGTTGATACGTCGGCGCTTGATGAGTATGTATATTCCGGTCGTTTGCATCTTGACGAATATGGAGAGGATGAGAGATTGGATGCGCTCATGACAAATATAGCAGCCGAAGTAAGCGTTAAGGCTGAGACTGCAAGAAGTCGCTTCGATAGAGTTCGCAAACTCAGAACCGAACTAAATGCCGCTAAGGGAGCATATCACTTTGATGATATTATTGCCGAATTGGATAAATATCTTGCAGAGCACAATCCGAGAGCAGGAGAAATGGTTTACGGCTCAAGGTATGAAGCGACAAAGGTTGGTGATATTAGTGAGTTTATTCGTCAGCAGCAGCAACGCATTGAAAAGAGGCGCGATGTGCTTCATAGTGTCAACGAGTCTCTTATATCGTCGAAACTTGGTGTAGAGAAAATGGTTCCTATGAGTTTCGAGGAAGCAGATGAGTTGCGTGGTAATCCGATGTTCTTATCTGGACTTGACGAGTACACATGTAACTGCCAAAGTTGCGTAGTCGCTAACGAATTGAGAAGACGTGGGTATGATGTGGAGGCAAAGCCTAATTATGCTATTCCGCACAGTCCGCAATTTATTTTGTCGTTCGATACTCGAAGCATATGGGTAGACAGAAAGACTGGATTACCGCCAGTTGCAGAAAGGATATCCTTGAGGGGAATTGATGATGTTGAACTTGCCAACGCCATCATGGATAAGATTAAAACGCAAGGTCGGTATAATCTGTCGGTCACATGGGAGAAACCGAATAAGAACGGCGAGAAGTATGGTCACGTGTTTACGATCGAGAGAAAACGTAATGGCACGATTTTTGCATATGATCCACAGACAGGCGAAATGGATAGAGTTGATTACTCGCTTCTGCTTGAATATCTGCTTCAAGTCGACAGAAGCCGCTCTGTTGTTTTGTACCGAATAGACAACTGCGATGTCAATACGCAGTATTTGGATAAAATTGTAAAGAAGAAATAATATGAACGTAAAATCGAAAACCGAGGAATTGGGATTGCAGGCACTCTCTATTTATGAAGGGACGACAGAGTGTATTAAGAATGCAAATTCAAAAGAGGACAAACAGTTGGTAAGGGAGTTGCTTAATACTATGGCATCGCAATTAAGCCTGCTTGAGGAGTATTATAAGCATCCTGAGAATATAGAAGATGTTCCACATCTGTAATAACTGCGTCACAAGCGGATATTCCCATACATCCTACACACGAGAAAAATTTAGCCGATTCTCAGCGAGTTATTTTCGCAACCATAAGCGCCATCCGGTACAGGGTGGCGTTTTTTTGTGTGCTTCCATTGACAAAATCTATGCCAAACTTGGACCGTCAGGAATGCGATTTTTGGCCGTTTTTCAAAATGGCAACGACGCTTTGCAATTAGCACTTTTTCAGCATTTTATGCGGAAAAAATTTGGTCAAATGAAAAAAAATGACTAACTTTACACTGTCGTTAAGATAAATAATAAACCATTAAAAATAGAGAGTTATGCAAGCAATTCAATTGACAGTAGGTCAGGTAATCAAAGCTAAAAACGCCATCTGGCCGCAAGCTCCGGCAAAGGAGTACACCATCATTCAAGTAGCCGAGGAGATTGATCCGCAGATGTATTCTGACGGACTGCGTGGGTTGGCATGGGCTAAAGATAATGAGACAGACGAACTCGCAGCGCTGACAGTTGACGAGGAGGACACCAAGAATTGGTATCGCGATGATTCGTTCTTTGACAACGGTTACCAAATCGCCTATCCGGAAGATATCGAGAAATACGAAATCTATCAGGATGAAGATGACATCTGGAAAGTAAGAATGCTGTAAGAAAGGAGGATCGATATATGTTTATAGTTCAATTCGACTGCAAAGATGGTTCGCAGATGTTCTACGGAACGCTGAAAGGTGATTTCTTCGGAATACGCCACACGGAACACGCAACCAGATTCGAGACGAAGAAAGCGGCAGCTAAAGCAGCCGATGAGATTATGGCAAGTCCGCTCGGTAGTGGATTTGTTAGTTATGCAATAATTGAGAAAGGAGAATAAAGATGAGAATCAGTAAAGAAACATTAGAAGCGCTCCAGGCGCAGGGAATAAAAGTACGGTGGTATCCGGAAGAGACGTTCAAGGAGCATTGGGATAATTGCTACGAACAGCAGCGGAAAGGATATATCGACTATTATAAAGATACAGTAGGCGATAGATTAGGCGACTTGTTTAAGACAATGGCTGACCTCGAAAAACGAGCAGAGGAACACGCCGAGATGACAACAAACAGCAAGGCTCAAAATCTGTATGACGCTCCTGTCCTCTACGTTAGTTACGGGGATCGTACATTTGCAAAGAAAGAGAATGTCAAAAGCAGGGAGATAACAGTTGAGTACGTCCAGAAATTGGTGGAGCGCGATAAGAAAGCCTTCTCTGGTGCATACGGCGACTTTGCACGTAAGATGGAGCAGCTGCTGAAACGTAACGGCATCGGACGTAACCTCTGCATCTATCCGACCACTTATGGAATAGGCGTTTGGCTGTTCTACAACTTCTCCGCCGATGAGTGCATCAAGCGTGTGGACTCCATCTTAAACGAACAGGGCATTGAGTTCCGCAACGAGTACTCCGATGCACAATGGGTATGGCGGTACATCGTCAGCAAAGCAGAAGCCAATAGATTACGAATAGACAAAGCAGCATGATATGAGAGAGGAAGAAAAACTTGGAGAGATGATAGCCAACCTCGACTACTCCAGATCGTTCTCGGATAACTTCGACAGCTTCATAGCGTTCACGCTGTTTCCGTTCCTTGCTAATCCGGATAAGGATGATGTGGCAAATTACATGAGCCACCGCGAGGACGAAAGGTACAGAAACGCGATGCTGAAACTCGGGGATATATCCGAGGGCTACCATGACGCGCTTGGCGATATCTTCATGGATCGTATCAGTCATGGCGCCAACGGACAGTTCTTCACTCCGGACTGTATTTGTGAGTTTATGGCTGGCATTCTTTCGCCGGAGGGAGAACATATATGCGACCCGTGCTGCGGCTCGGGTAGGCTGCTGCTGAAAGGCTTGCAGCGCTCACGCGAGAATAAGTTAGACCCGACAATCTACGGAGGCGACCTTGACCACCGTGCAGCACGCATGACGCTGCTAAACCTCTGCATGAACAGCGCAAGGGGCGATGTCGAATGGATTAACTCGCTGTCGAATGAGGTGTTCAAGACCTACCATATAGACCGCGTGAACCTGTATGGGAATTGGATGTCCTATGTATGGCAGTACACTCCATCGACCGACATGGACGAACTGAACCGTCAACGGCAGGATGTCATAAGGCAACTGATGGAGGGCGGCGTTTGGTACGAAAGGCAGTTCGAAGACCCGAAGAAACCAGCCGAGGTGCCGGAGCAGCCGCAAGCATCGCCGGAGGCCGTTGCTCCAATTCAGGAACCGAAGAGACAGCAGCCGGTCCAGTTGTCATTGTTTGATTGATAAAAATGTATAAGATATGAAGAATACAAAGATTTTTGAGACGATCCGTCAGCAGGCTATCGAGTTCAATGCGCTGCTGATCCGACAGAAAGCAGACAGCGAACGTCTGGAAACCATGTTCTATAAAGCATGGAAGGCTGATCCGTCCGACAAATCAAAAGAGGTTGCGTTTCACCTGCAATGCGATAAGACGCGGCAGCTGGAAGATCGCATCCTGAATAACAAGCCGTATATGGGAGAGCGTTGGTATATGACGGAGTATCTGCACTCTGATGCGCACGCTTACGAGGTGCTTGAGGTCTATAGTCGTGACCGGATGGATGTCCGTAGGCTAAAGGCCACCGAGAAGCCGGAAGCGCGAGAGGCACGCCTGGCATCGTTCATTCCGGGTGGGTTCGTCGGCAACTTCGATAACAGTCTTCAAGAATGGACGTTCGAGAGCGATGAGAGTAACCCGATCCTTACGGTTCGTCGGCACAAGAACGGCAATTTCTACCGACCGGGAACGAGGACATGTCCGTTCGTTATGCGCGATGCGCCGTACGAGCACTATGATTTCAATTTTTAGTTTGAAAATTGAAGAATATAGTAGAAAAATAGACGAAAATAGTGAAAAAATGAAGAAAATCGCAATTTTTTGTCAAAATTGTTTGGTAATTAAACAAAAAAGTTGTACCTTTGCAGCATGAAAATTTTTACGTCGTATTTCGGCAACGTTGCAACGCTCAAGAAATGTGGTGTTCACCCTATCAGCATAGCGCGTTGGTCGCCGAGAGGTTGGGACGGTGACAGATTGACTTGGTTGGCTCCTACGGTCTATATGCTAAAGGAAGCATCTCACGAAGAGTACGTGAGGATGTATCAGGATATCTGTCGAGGTGTGAACATTGAATGGCTTATTCGTCAACTGAGCATGATGGCTGGTGGAAAGGATGTAGCGCTTCTGTGCTATGAGCGTCCAAATGAGTTCTGTCATCGCCACATGCTTGCTGAGTACCTTACCGACCACGGAATTAAAGTCACAGAGTTTAATGAGTGGGAGTACGTTCAGCAGCAGGCCCAGGCGCAATCGGCGGCTCCAACACCTCCACCGCCGGAGCGCAAGGAGCCTGAACAGTTGACCTTGTTTTAGTCGAGGCGCATATCGGCTAACAGAGTGTGCGATCAAAATACTTTCATAGAGAGATATAGGGCGATGCGCCGCCCGTCTGCGCGAACAGCATGGCGAACATGCGCTTACCTGCCGGGTAGGAGATGTGGGTTTAACTCCTGCTTCGCGCTCAAGTCACGAGGCGCATCTTGTGAATAAGTAGTATCTGATTGAAATAGTATATGGGTGGAGGCAATGCGCTGCCGAAGCCCTATCTGCGGGGAAAGCATGACGAAACATGCGCGTCTCACACCCGAGACGAGAAGTTGGTGGAAGTCCAACTCCCCGCTCTATTTTGAACAGATATGGAATTAGAACTTTTGCAAAGAACTTTCGGACTGGAGATAGAACTCTCCGATATGGATAAGTCGCAGGTAAAAATGCCGAGCGGCTATTCTTGGGATGAAGAAGAGGTTATCCATAATACGAACGGCACACGTGGTACCGTGACCTATCGCTATGGTGGTGAGATAAATACGCCTCCGCTGCTTCCGACCGAAGAGAGTTATGCCGAACTCCGATCCATCCTTGAGAGTTGCAAAGCAGCCGGAGCCATCGCGCGTCGCGACTGCGGTCTGCAAGTACACATCTATATCGGCGATCTGACAGTAGAAGAGGTAAAGCGTATCTATGCGCTTAGTTACTATTGTACGGATGTGCTCAAGCAGATTTGCTACCTGCCTCCGTATAGCGATGATCAGCGCTATCGCCCGGCACCGACTATGGATATCTTCGAGCGCGCTATGCAGGCTGATAGTTTCGATGCTATGCGCCGTGTCTTTGAAAACTCCCAGAATAAAGGCTACGTCCGTCATTTTGTCAATGTAGCATCGTATTTCGTACGCAAGACGGTTGAGTTCCGTCTGTTCAATACGACTACAGACTGGGATGAGATGCAAGCCTGCATCGAGTTCGCGTATCGCTTCGTGGATTACGCGCTTACGCACACGCTGGATGACTTTAAGTCTCTTTGTACCAGTGAAGTGTTTGAATATCAAACAAAAGTGCCGACAAACCTGCCGAAGCTGCCGGATTCTCTGATCTTCTTTAGCAGCGTTCGGGATATGGATAAAGGTATCACGATGCACGAGCAGGTGGACCTGAGCAGTTATTTCGTGAACATGCTGTGCGAAAACAGCGGTCAAGAGATCGTCTGCGTCAATCCTCATATGTACTCACTTGAGACGAAGTTGAGCGCCTATAAGAAGATCGTTCTGTATGTGAATGACGGTTTCCATCACACATTGTATAGAATAGTGCGCGAGGGCGTGCGCATATGCTATACAGGAAAAGCGGAGTTCTTGCAGGGCTTCAATGCGGACGATCCGGTTAAGCAGGTTGCGTGTCTGATGGTGTTCCATCGCATACGCAAGTTCCTGCGTGATGGCGAGTATTACGAGCAACGCCTCCAGTCGTACAAGGAGAGTCTGGTTTCGACGATGGAGAATGCGTATAGCGCATCAGAGCGCTTGGTTAAGATGCTTTCCGAAGCAGAGTACCACGTAGGCACACTGAACGACGCTATAGCACGCGGTGGCGATATTTTCTTCCAGTTCGATGACTATTCGAAATACCGCAGTACGTTCAATTCTTTGCGCGAAAACTCGGATTTTGACGAGCAGTACGAGCGCATGGAAACAAACTATTACGAGGTGCAGAATAATCTGCCTAAAGGCACGAAATTGATGCTTGTGAGCACGTTCCCCTATCATAACATGGAGAAGATAGGAAAGATAGGCAGCAAGATCTTCTACTCGACGCAGCGCGCAAAGAGCGGAGTTATTCAGGATAGCAAGAAACCCGAGTTCCTGACATTCAAGGAGCCGCCCGATGATCTGGTTATCGATGATCCCGATAGACTGCATATTTGCAATGTAAAGAGCGGCGAACTGCTGAAAGCACAGAAGCAGTACGTAGTCAAGGTGGAGAAAGTGAGCGGATGCCGATTCGGCTACTTTGTGTTCTACGATGATTACCTGCTTGGTGGCTTCGGCTTCGACTATCCGAAAAACCAAGCGTACGATATTTGGCTGCTGTCTGATTTCTCGACTAACAACCGCGTGCCGCGTCTGTCGAAACTCATCCTTTTATGCGTGAAGAGCGCGATGGTAAGACGTTCGCTATGCCGAAAGATGAGCAACGTAATCAATACGTGTTATACGAAAGTATATACGCATGAGCCTGTAAGTAGTAAGTATCGTGGTCCGTTCAAGAAAGTCAGCAGAGAGTCCAATCACCTGTTGTACGAAACGACACTCGGAACATTGGGTGGCAAGGATGAGATTATTGCGAAGTATAAACAAATCATAAACAATATGAATCATGAGCAAAACAAATCCTAAAGAGAGTCAAGTAGCGCCTCGGAAATGGAAGATCGCGGAAGTCGAAGTCACTCAGTTGGTAGAGACGGAGGTTAACGCGAATGAGATGACAGATGAGGAATACCAGCGCCTTGTAGAGAATGTCCGCATAACAGGTGGATTGAGCAGCGCGATATCGTGCTATCAGCGCGAGAGCGATGGTAAGTTTGTCATCATCAATGGCAATCACCGCTTACGCGCTGCTATCGAGAATCGCCTGCGCGTCGTGCCTATCGTCTATGCAGACGAAAGCATGATGTCGAAAGACGAGAAGTTGGCTTTGCAGATTTCGCATAACTCGCTGCACGGAAGCCACAATCGCAGTATTTTGAAGCGCTTGTTTGATGAGATTCAGTCGATCGATTTTAAGCAGGCTGCATTCATCGACGTTAGCGAGATAGAGCCGATCGACACATCCGGCGTAGGTTTTACGATGGAGAGCGAGCACTATTCCGTATCGCTTGTGCTGTACAGGAAAGACTTTGATCTGCTGAAAGACCTGCTTGGAGTGGTTGCGGAGAAGCAGCCTGTATCTGATCTGGTGATGCTGGCCGACGGAAAAGAGAATGAGGACGAGTATCTTAAACTGCTGTCCGCTATCCGTCAAAAGTACGATATACGTAGTGTGAACATCGCTTTCTCAAAGATTCTTGAGTTGGCAAAAAAACAGATGGCAAATGAATAAGGTTACTATTGGTATATTGAGGGAAACGAAAATCCCAGTTGACAATCGCGTGCCGTTTACGCCCACGTCTATTGCTCGGATAAAGGAGTTATATCCGAACATCCGTTTTGTCGTAGAGTCGAGCGATGTACGCGCTTTTAAGGACGCAGAATACGAGGCTGTAGGCTGCGAGATAGTTCGCGATCTGGTACCGTCTGCGTGCGACTTGATGTTTGGTGTTAAGGAGGTAGCCTTGGATCACCTGCATCCGTATGGTCATTATGTCTTCTTCTCGCATATCGCCAAGGAGCAGCCGTACAATCGTGAGTTGGCAAACCGTATGCACGAGTTAGGCATCACGCTTACCGATTATGAGTACCTTGTTAACCACGAGGGCAAGCGTATCGTTGCGTTCGGCTTCTGGGCTGGTGTGGTAGGTTGCTATAACACGCTGAGGCTTGCAGGCTTGAAGAGCAGAAAGTATACTCTGCCGGAAGCCAATCCGGACACGTTCACTCTTGACGAACTCGAAAAGGCTATCAAGGAGAATGCCAAGGCAATCAGAGAATCGCACATGCGCATCCTGATCACCGGAACTGGTAATGTGTCCGAGGGCGCTCAATACGTACTGCATCAATTAGTAGGCATGATTAGCGTGCATGTAGATGTATTCAAGCATGTAGTTGACAGATTTGGCTCGTACTATGCTGTTGCCGGAACGAAAGACCTTGTGAAGAGTAAGTTCGGCGATGGCTATAAGCGTGAGTCGTTCCACTCACACCCAGAGCGGTACTGCAGCCGCTTCGATGAGTTTGCACCGAAGACAGATGTTCTGATCTGCTGTCATTCGTGGGAGCCTGGTATGCCGGAGTATCTTACGCCTGAACTTGCGTTCAGCGATAAGAGCGCCATCAAGATAGTCGGCGATATCACCTGCGATATCCGTGGAAGCATCTGCACTACGCTCCGGCCGTCCACACACGATGATCCGTTCTATGGAGTACGAATGGAGAAAACAGTAAGACACACAGAAGGTGGTCTGGTCGAGGAAGAGCGTCGCCGCTTGGAAGAGTGTGCGGCATGGTGCCCTGACTGTATATCCGTGATGGCCGTCGATACGTGCCCGAACGCGATACCGAGAGAGTCAAGCGAAGATTTCTCGCATCAACTGGAGATGAGTATCGTGACATGGATGGCGCACAAGAATGATCCGGAGAATCCGTGCCGTTACGCGCAACAGCAGATAGATGACGCTACGATCTTACGCGAGGGTGTGGTAACGGAGAAATTCGCATATCTGGAGGACTTTGTATATAATGGCTAAGAAGAATACAGATAGTACTAAGACTAAGGCGGTAGGCAAAAAGCCTGCTGCCAAGTCTGCTGCATCCAAGCCGAAAGCAAAGCGTAGGGAAACACCCGAACAGTTAGCAAAGCGCAAAGAGAAAGAGAGAAAGACAGTTGAAGCGCGCATCGCAGAGCAGAAGAAGTTGTTTCTGTCTATCTTCGAGAAGAAAGGTGGTAACCCTACATCATCGTGCATAGCTGCAGGCATAGGTCGCTCCACGTATTACGCATGGCTCGAAAGCGATAAAGAGTTTGCTGAGGCCGTGCATAATGTCAAGGAGTCGCTGATAGATATGGCAGAGTCCAAGTTGCTTGAGAGTATTCAGGGCGGCAATCTGACTGCAACCATTTTCTATTTGAAGACGCAGGGCAAAGATCGTGGATATGTAGAGCGCACCGAGCAGGATGTAAACGTGAACGAGTTCATGGACGCTATGCGTGGGCTACCTGATCCACCGGAAGAGGTGTAAAATGAGCAATGGACGAACGACAGAAACTAAGAGCATGGATGAAGATTTGGCGAAAGGATTGGTGTCTCTTCGCCGAACAGGTCTTGCATGCCAATTTGGATGATGAGCAGAAAGAGGTTCTGCGTTCGGTTCAGTATAACAGTCGTACGGCGGTAGCATCCGGTACATCGCGAGGAAAAGATTTCGTAGCAGCCGTTTGCGCCTTGTGCTTTCTCTACCTCACACCTCGATTCGATGAAAAAGGCAAGTTGGTGTCTAACACGAAAGTAGCGCTTACGGCACCGACAGATCGTCAGGTAGGCAATATCATGGTGCCGGAGTTCACGCGCCTATTCAAGGCTGCGAAGATACTGCCCGGCCGACTTGTAGCATACGACATCCGTACCTCTCATAAAGAGTGGTTCTTGACAGGCTTTAAGGCTGGTGATGACGATACGGAAGCATGGTCCGGTTTCCACGCAGCCAATACGATGTTTGTCGTAACGGAGGCATCCGGTATATCCGAAAAGACGTTCGACGCTATTGAGGGTAACCTGCAGGGTAACTCGCGGCTGCTGATCGTGTTTAACCCGAATACTACAACAGGCTATGCCGCGAAAGCGATGAAGTCAAGCCGTTTCGCCAAATTCCGTCTGAACTCGCTGAATGCTGCCAATGTGGTTGCGAAGAAAATCATCTATCCGGGCCAAGTTGATTACGAGTGGGTGAAAGATAAGGTGGAAAACTGGTGCAGCAAGATTAAGATGACGGATATCGACGAGGGAGAAGGAGATTTTGAGTTTGAGGGGCAATGGTATCGCCCGAATGATCTTTTCCGTATTAAGGTACTTGGTAAGTTCCCGAAAGCAAGCCATGATGCCCTCATTCCGCAAGAGTGGATCGAACTCGCGAACGAGCGATGGAAGAAACTCGTTGCTCAAGAGAATTTCGAGCATATCCGCATGTGTCGTTTGGGTGTCGATGTTGCAGGTATGGGTCGCGATAGCAGCGTGCTCTGTCCCCGGTATGGCAACTTTGTGGATGAGTTCGAGGTTCATCAGTCAGCAGGTAAAGCGGATCACATGCACGTAGCAGGCATGATTGCGCGATATCTGCATTATGATAAATCTAAAGCGTTTATAGATACCATCGGTGAGGGTGCAGGCGTGTACTCGGCTCTTCTGGAAAAAGGCTTCCGCAATGGTTTCTCGTGTAAATTCTCGGAGAGTGCCAAGGACTTGAGCGATCTGACGGAGCAGTATGAGTTCGCGAACATGAAAGCGTATCTGTACTGGGCCGTGCGTGATTGGCTTGATCCGAAGAATGGTTTTGAGCCTGCGCTGCCGGAGTGTGACGAACTGATGGAAGAGGCTACCGAGATCAAGTGGCACTTCCAATCGAGCGGAGCGATAGCGATAGAGAAGAAAGAGGATATCATCAAGCGCCTCGGACGCTCTACTGACTATTTCGATGCGCTGGCCAATACGTTCTATCCCAATGACGAGTCGATCCCGTTGGAGGACTTGGAGGCGTTCATAAATGGGCGATAAAATGACAAAAACCATGCCAGAAAGTGTGATAAAAAGTAGCGATTTTTGTGCGTTTTTCAAAATGGCAACGACGCTTTGCAATTAGCACTTTTTCAGCATTTTATGCGGAAAAAATTTGGTCAAATGAAAAAAAATGACTAACTTTACACTGTCGTTAAGATAATAAAATAAACCATTAAAAATTGAAGTTATGAAGAGTATTCTTGAGCAATTAAAGGCCGCTAAAGAGGTAGCAGAGAGCGAGATCAACGCTATGAAATCTGCTCGTAGCGAATACGAAGAGTTCGAAGAGAATAATCAGTACCCAGTAGATGCAGACGTTGAAGTTCGTCTGGCTTATATTGATAAGCGTGAGTCGTTGCAAAAAGCAGCTGCGCACGCCGAGAAGCGCGCACGCTGTAAGGTTACATCTTACGGCGATCTGATTGGTGTGAATGTTCAGCCAAATCAGGTTGATTGCGAACGCAAGATCATCGGAATGTTCGGAACCCTGAATTATTATTACGATGAGATAGCATATCGCGTAAGCCGAATAGTTGATACGTATAACGAGTATAACCATTAAGAAGCGAGTTATGAAGAAGATTCACGAACACGTTCATTATAATGCGCCGAACTTGTTTATCGCCAAGTATGTAGCGAAGACGTGGCGCAAGAAAGCCTTGCGTTATGCTAAAATCCACATCCGGAGAGGTCGGTATGTGAGCGCCCACATCGAAATTCTGGGTGATCTGCTTCGCTTCATCTCATGCGGTATTGAAGAGCAGCAACGTACTGCGTTAAGAGAAAAAGTATTAAAGTCAATAAGCCATGAATCAAGAAAAGTATGAAAGCCTGGTATCTCGCATCCTTAAACTACAAAAGCTTGTAGAGCAAGGAGAGGCCGGAGAGGCAGCGAACGCGCGAGCTGCCATCGAAACTATTGTTAATCGCTACGGGTTGTCTCTCGACGAAATACTACAGGACGAGGGAAAGAAGAATTACTACTGGACGCTCAAAACTGCGAGAGAAAAGCACCTGTGGAGGCAATGCCTTGGAACTGTGCTTAACACATGGAATCCGAGAATAGGTGAGAAAGGAAACATGGTGGTAGCGGAGTTGACGAAATTGCAGTACGCGGAGTTCAAAGACATGTTTGATTTCCATAGATCAAATATGGAACATGAGTATAAGGAGATGATCAGTACGTTCGAGAGCGCATATTTCGGGAAGCACAATATCTTTCCTGTTGATGGCGTAGATGAGCATACTGATAACAAGATGGATCGTGCCAAGCTGCTGCGTATCATCCACATGCAGCAGGCTATGGAAAATAAGTCGTATCGCAAATCAATCACAGCAGGAGAATAATATGGAAGAAAACAGTTTTGAAATGAATGGCTTGCTGAATGCCGCATGCCAAGAGGAATACAAGTACGCTCAAAGGCAAGGCTTCGGAAAGCAGCATATCGGCACGAAACTCATGTTAGTCGTGACCGAACTATCGGAGGCGCTTGAAGCTGATCGCTGCGGCCGACATGCAGATGTTGAGAGATTTAATAAGAATCTCCCGATGATGCTCCGGAACTTGCGTAAAGCGGATTTGCAGGAACGCGATGAGGATAAGATCAAAGCCTACATCAAGGCAAAAGAGGAGTTCAAGAAGAATTTCGAGAAGCACATCAAAGATACTTTCGAAGATGAGATCGCAGATGCTTTCATGCGTCTCATGGATTTGTGCGGCGAGTACGGAATAGATATCGAGCGCCATATTATGATGAAAGCGATGTATAACGAAATGCGCCCTCCGAAACACGGCAAGGCGTACTAATTGGAATAGGATATGCAGAAGATCATGTTTAATGAACAGTTCGGCTTGCAGCAAGCAACGTTCGATCGCCTAAAAACAATGACGCGAAGAGTTGTTCCAGAGAAGACAATGGATGCGTGGTACGATTACGCAGATTGGGTGGCGTCGGTTGGCATGCCTCAAGGAGTTCCGTGTTATACTGAGAGTATGGAGGAGTTCTTGATCAATAGAGCACCATACAAGGTTGGCGAGATAGTGGCAATCGCGCAAAGCTATCGCGAATTGAGTAGCGATGATAATCCTCTCTTAATTCTCGGTGATGAGATTGATTATTTAGGAATGAGCATCCTGAAAAGCGCCAAAGAAACTGCAGGATGGAATAATAAGATGTTTGTTAAAGCAGAGCATATGCCTCATCACATCCGCATCGTGCATATCAAGGTAGAAGCGCTTGGAGCCATCTCTTATCATGACTGCTTGAGAGAGGGAATTATCTATACCGGAAGCGGCTACACGTGTTATCAGCAAGGCGTGCTGCCTTTGTTCCGAAATCCGTATGCTGCGTTCAAGGCGCTCATCGACAAACTGAATCGTCGCGGATTCTTCGAGAGCAATCCGATAGTGTATGCGTATCAGTACGAATTAGTTGATTGAAAGGAGGAAATGATATGTCAAAAGTAAGAAGAACAAGGTCGATTACCTATCGAGTTAAACTGTCTGATCGTGAGGTAAGAGCAATTCGCGAGTTACTGCGTCCGTCGCTGGACTGCCGCAGGGCGTATAGTGCTATTCGCCAAGCGCAGAAATTCTCCTCTTTAGAGCAGAGTGAGACGAATTCTATTCGCAAGGCGTACTATAAGCATCTATATGACTTGAAGATGCGCAAGGTTGAGTTCTATAAAGAAAGGATAGAACGTAGTAAAAGTGGAATAATAAATATCGAAAATAATCATGGATGAGAAACGTAGAAAGGAGTTGCTTAAACTCGCGCTTGATCTGCAAGCGAAATTCAATGCAATGACCACAGACGAGGTGGTCGCAGTACTCAGTAAGGCACTCGGTGACAACAGTCCGCATGTCGAGGCACCGTACCGCATGATCTGGCAAGTAGCCGATGCAGTGAACGCCGAAAAGGTGGTCATCAGAGAGAAGAAGAAACAGCCCGGTAAGATAGAGATTCAGTTTTGTGCTTGCAAGGGCGGTGCGCTGAACCTCATCCATCCCAAAGAAGTAAAGGAGGAACTGGCATGATTTACGTAGTAACAGGCATTATAGTGTTCGCAGCAATACTCGCTGTGTTGAGTGGTAAAACTCCGCATGGAGATAATCAGCGCGATATCGAGGCCGCTCGTAGAAAGTACGAGAGAAACTGCCAAGAACTAATTCGTGAACAGGAAGCAAGGAAAGGAAAGTGATATGCACCCGATCTGGTTTGTAGTGATAGGACTCGTAGGCATAGCCGTTTACACCATCATAGCATATTGCGTAGTGTTTGCAGTATGGTACGTAGTAGAGTGGTTCAAGGATCGCCTGAGTCACGAAAAACAGTCAAAGAAAGGAGTCAAGAGATGACAGCAGAACAGATAAGACGAAATGCAGAAAATTATATTGACGAGAATACGCAAGGTGTCGTCATTGATGATAACATCCGGAATTTTCTGTTAGACACTTACATAGCTGGAGCCGAAAGCCGCGACAAAGAGATTGTGCAACTCCATCAACGTATAGAAAACCTCGTAGCGATTGCGAGGGAACAAAGAAAGTCTTGGTTTAGTGCCAAAGAGAATAAGCCGGAGGCTGTTGAGCAGAAAGAGTTTGGCGCACGCAAACTATCGAAGCAAGTACTTGCTATGTATGAAGATGGCAAGTGCCACGTAGTTCGATACGATTACGATTGCCAATGCTGGAGATGGGCTAACAGCTACGGCCAGATGTTTGAACCGAAGATGTGGCGATACATCGATATTCCGGAAGGAGGTATAAAATGAGTTGTGCATTTTGTCAACATTATTATGACTGCGAGATGTCGAAACTCCGCTTCGGCTTCTGCGGTCCCCTGATATCGTATCTACAACCAAAATCAAAGAAGGAGGAAGAAGTATGAACGCAACAGAACTGATGCTTGGCGACTGGGTGCTGATGCGTGGAACACCAGTACAAGTAAGAGCAATCGGAGTCAATACGATCCGATTTTCCGATATGCTTATTACGGAACCGCTCGAAAATATAGAGCCTATCCCGCTCACTCCGGAAATACTGGAGCAGAACGGCTTCGTACCTATTCGACAAAATGCCGTAGAGCCGTATTACTGGCAGTATTTCGATAAAAAAGATGGTAGTATAGTGAATGCCTTCCGAAGAATCTACAGAGGTCTATGGATTGAGTGTAGCAATGCAACTACCGAAGCAAGCACAAATAAGCAATGCGAGTTTGTTCACGAACTCCAGCACGTAATCAAGAATACCGAAATAGAAATGGAGGTGGTATTATGAAAGTCTGCTTGGTACAAAGATGCCCGATAAATCACCACGGATTATGCGTCGGAGATAGAGACGCGATGATAGAGAGTGGTAATTGTGAAATCCTAAAACAGAAAAAGCCATGAATAGAGTAATTAAGTTCAGAGGAAGACTGAAAAGAACAAAGAAGTGGATGTACGGCGATCTTGCACACGTCCAAGGCGAGCCTGTTATTCAGATAGACGTATCTGCTGAAAATCGTCGTACAATCGGAATGAATGTAGAGCCTGATTCTGTAGGCCAATTCGTCGGACTACATGATAAGAATGGTCGAGAAATATATGAGGGCGATATCCTGCGCGTAGTGGCATATAATGGAGAGTATGACTATACTACACAGGTGAGTACCGACGGCAACTACGAAGTAGATGTGTGCGGCCAGGATTATGATTGTACGCACATATCGTACCTTTCGCCATGCTATGACGATGACTGCGAAATCGAGGTTATAGGCAATATCTATGATAATCCAGAACTGATAAAGAAATGAGCACTATTAGGACGATTAAATTCAGAGGCAAGAATGGAGTCGCATGGTTCAAGGGTGACTTGGAGTATTGCCCAAAAGTAGGCGTAGCGTGCATCCATACGTATAGCAAGGATGGAGTTTATGACAGATCATATCAAGTCAATCCTGATACCATCGGTCAGTTTACAGGCTTGCTCGATATCCACGGCAAAGAGATATACGAGGGCGACATCGTACAGAGAATTTACCGAATGGAAGAAGGACGTGGCAAGAATAAACACGAGGTGCTGCGGCCGGTTGGCAACTGCAAGCCAAAGGTCATCAGTTTCCGAATGGGAGCGTTCGGCTACGTCAATTTCAAAGAGAGAGAATATGTAGAAGAAGAGTGGCTTCCGATCCTCGATGAAGAGTGCGAGGTGTTAGGAAACATCTTCGACAATCCGGAAATAGAATGTGGAGGAGATTGATATGGCAGCAGTATATAGAATCAAAGTAAGCAATCCTTACGACACTTGGATGGTTGAAATTGTTGCCGATGACGAGCGTACTGCTCGATTGCAAGCTGCACACGCTCATTGCTCATCAATCAAAGGTGCAAAATTGGTAGAGGTTGTTGATAGCGACTATCATGGAGAATTTTACACGAAAGGAGAAAGGATATGAATACGTACTATTTGAAGAAGTTCCGCAAGGCGGCAAAGAAACACGTCAAAGTGGAGGTGTACAGAGATGGCTACGATGGGTTTCTGTGCATTGCGACTAACGACCAGACGCGAACGATCACAAAGAAGATAGTTAATCTAATCCCGAATAGGGTTATATGCTGGCTATTCCCATATGGTCTGCTTTGCAGGGTTAAGTTATATTACGCCAGAGTAAATGCGTGTTTTGGCTTGTATGAAAATCCGCTATCCCCTGCGTGCTTGAGTGGCACAAAGCGCGAAACGCAAGTACAAGCCCTGCAAGATGCTCGCAGGTGGTACGTAAAGATGCTTATCAGAGACGAGCGCACTCGACGCGATATCTATAAACAAAATATGGAACGTGTAGAACGTAAGCGCGAGATGAAGAAAGATTTATACGAATTAAACCGATTATAAGTTATGAGTAAAGAAATCAAAGGAAAGGCGATTTATTCGCCCCAAGGCAAGGCTGGAGAATATGCCAAGTATGCAGTCAATTTCTATGTCGGCTGCTCGAACGATTGCACGTACTGCTATTGCAAGCGCGGTCTGCTCGGGCACGCTATGGGCCAACCGCAGGCAACGCTCAAGAAGTGTTTCAAGAACGAAGAGCACGCAATAGAGGTGTTCAGAAAGGAACTGCTTGCCAATCTCGGCGTGCTGCAGAAGCATGGGTTATTCTTCACTTTCACGAGTGATCCGATGATTGTAGAGACGATAGGTCTTACCCTCATCGCAGTCTCGATCGCAGTAGATTTTCAGGTGCCGTGTAAGATCCTCACTAAACGTGCGGATTTTGTCGACAGACTACCTAAGTATTTCACGGACGATCCGCGTTTCAAGAAGTATGTAGCGTTCGGCTTCACGCTGACCGGACATGATGAACTGGAGCCAGGCGCAAGCACGAACGCAGAGCGTATTGAGTCGATGAAAGCGTTGCACAAGTTTGGCTTCAAGACGTTCGCGAGCATAGAGCCTGTGATCTCCATCGAAGCCAGCAGCCGCATGATCGTGGAAACGCTCGGTCACTGCGATCTGTACAAGATAGGCTTGCTATCCGGCAAGCGCGAGTATAGCAAAACGGACGTGGTGAAATTCACGTTAGACACCGCGTGGGTTGTGAGCGCGCATAACCTGATGCACGGCGCACGCACTCGCATATATTTTAAGGATAGTATAGTAGAGTACGGAGGCTATAGCCGTGACGAGATACGCAATGCAAGTTGGAGGTTCAAGAGTATGGTCGTAGAAGCCGATTATAACCTATTTGAGTAGGTATGAGAGATAAACTCACGCTGTGACAGCGCGGTACGTAACTAACGATTTTTAATGGTGGATAGGGTAGCAAATTTGTGCTATCCTATCTGTTTTTGTGAAAAAATGAAGAAAATTTGAAAAAAATGCAAAAAATGTTTGGTATTCAAACAATTTTTTGTATCTTTGCAGCGGATTTCAAATCACCATCCCAATTTTTTATGCTTGGATAGTGTTTGAATATCAAACAAAAAATCAAACTAATTTTGAAAAACTCTGCTCTGGCACTACGCCCGAATAGTGTTTGAATATCAAACAATTTTTGTTATGAATTTAGTAGAATTGATCTTAAAAGCGTTGAAACTGAAGGCTAAGAGTCTCGGGTTCAACGAGGATGAGCTTAAGAGTGTCGCTGCCGTTTGTGCCGCCAATCTTACAGTCACCGAAGAGACCGAGGAATCGGAGCGCGATGCCGCTATCAATAAGATAGTGGACGAAGTTGCAATCCCGATTCTCAAATCGAGCCAAAGTGCATCCGGTCGTGCGATCGAGGCGTACAAAAAGGCTCATCCCGCAACCGAACCTAAAAAGCCGGGCGAAGAAGACACCGAGCCGGGCAAAAAGAAACCGGGTGAGGGTAAAGAGACAGATGACGAGACTCCTGCTTGGGCTAAAGCCTTGGTAACGAGAATCGAGAGTCTTGAACAAGAGAACAGTGATCTCCGCTCGCAGCGGGTAAGTACGGGTCGTAAGGAACGCCTGTCCGAGTTGGTCAAGGGAACTGGTCGCTTTGGCGAGAATTTCTTGAAGAACTTCGACCGTATGTCCTTCAAGGACGATGCGGATTTCGATGCGTATCTCGCGTCTGTCAAAGAAGAAGTCGACGTATACAAGCAAGACCTGTCTGACCGCGGTCTTGAGAGTCTGAACACACCGCCTAATCCGGACAAATCCAAAGAGGTCGACAAAAAGTTAACCAAAGAAGAAATTAAAGCCGTGGCGGGGGCTATTCACTAAAAAAACAATCAAGTATGAAAAATCCAGCTGTATTGAGCCGCGACAAAGAGATTCTTGGCGATAACAATGAGACCATTGTTATCCGCAACTATATCGCGGGCATTAAAGGCGGCGCTACTCTGAATGTTGAAAATTATCCGCACGATGTCATTCATGCGGGTCATGTCATCATCTATGACACCATCAACAAAGAGTATAAGCCGATGCCGCTGAACAGCGAGGGTGATGCGTACGGGTCTCTGCCGAGCAATCACCGCTATGCGGGCGTATTGGTTGGCACCATCCTCAAGCGCGAGCCTCTTGCTGCAATCATGTATGCGGGCGAGGTAAATGATGTTGCATCGCCGTTCCCGGTTGATTCCATCAAGTCGGATTTAGCGTCCGCTCTTCCGCAGATCGTATTCATGCACGACTAATCAAGAAAGGAGTAAATTATGGCAGTAATTAAATCAATTTACCGAGACTACTTGGAGCGCCTTATGCCGTCTTTCACGGAACTCCGCGAAGAAGTTAATAAGGACAAGACTCCTCGTGTCTATCTGCACAAGCAGATGCTCCGCCGTGTTCACTCGACAGACAAACACTGGGTGAGTGCAGGAGTACACAACCGTTACGTAGCTGCTGACACGGTGGCTATGGATTCACCGCTTCCGATCAAGAGCCGTCCGGCTATCGAGCATGCTACCGGCAAACTGCCGAAGGTAGGTTTGATGCGCCAGATGAAAGAGAGCGATATCGATGCCGTAGATCGTCTGATCGAGCGTCATGCAGAGTTGCGTGAGATTCTTGCTCAACTCTACAATGATGTCGATTTCTGCTCTGTAGGTATCGATGAGAAGAACGAGTATGCTTTCTTGTATGCTCTGTCTCGCGGTTACGTCCTCGTTGAGGATATGGATAATGTCGGAGTCGGCATTCGTGTCAACTTCGGTTATCTTGAGCACAATACGTTCGGTGTTGTCAATGAGGGTCATATCTCTCGTGAGGATATCGAGCGCCTGTTGTCTCAGGCAGACCACGACGGTAACACGCCGGGTTACATCTCCCTGTCGTCTGCGACATATCGTAAACTCCGTGGCGAGCGTTGGGCTCGCGAACTGGTTGCTTCCTATAACGACCAGACCTACACGGAGCAAACGTCTCTCCCTGTACCGGGTTCCAAGGCATTCGACGCTGCTTTCGCTGACGAGTTCAACGGAATCAAGTTCAACGTTATCGATCGCAAGGTTGATTTCGAGAAGAACGGTAAGGTGATCTCGTTGAAGCCGTTCGCTAACGACGTGCTGATTTTCCACACCACTATGAAAGTAGGTGCTCTCGTATGGAGCGACCTCGTGGAGAAGAATCACCAAGTAGAGGGCGTGCTTTACCAGCTGATCGATGAGTTCAAGCTGATCTCGTCCTATGGCGAGACCAACCCGCTCCGTATGTTCACGGCAGGCCAGGCACTCGTATTGCCTGTTATCGAGAATGTAGACGAGATTTACATGCTCGATGGTACTCTCCACCAACCGCTGGACGAAGCAGACAGCACGTCCGAAGGTGGCGTAGATAGCGTCATCACCGCTTTCGGCAATCGCTACGATAAGAGCGATGTAGTTGCCATCGCGAACAAAATGTTCAACCTTGGTTTGAGCCTTGCTAAAACCGATGCAGAGGTTATCGAAGCCATCAACACCTTGAGCCAGTCCAAGCAGGGCAAGCTCAAGAAAGCTCTCGAAGCCGAGAGTGTGTATTACCCGGTTGTAGGTAACGCCACTCTGGATTTTGTTGCTGCAGGCGAAAGCAAGACCACCACGGTTAAGACTAACGCTTCCGGTGACATCACCGCGACCGCTTCCGAGTCTTGGGTAACTGCAAGTGTAGAGAATGGCGTTCTGACGGTAACTGCTGCGGCTAACAGCGGTGCTGCTCGTACCGCAAAGGTAACCGTAACAGCAGGCGAGAAATCGGCTGAAATCGCAATCTCTCAGGCTGCTCAAGAGTAAGCGACGAGACGAAGTGTAACTCAAAAAGATAAGCAGTATGGCAAAGACAGTAAGACAGGCGCTGATCGATGAGATATCCTATCCGTTGAGTGTAGGTTTCATCGAAAACAAACTCCTCGCAAGAGGATTGAATGCGGACGAATCGGTAACTCCGGAAATAATCAAGTCGAAAGGCTTCATAGGTGCTACTGCCGACTGCCTGTACGAACTTATCGTGGCTCCTAACATCTCCGAGGCTGGTAAGTCTATCAGCCTTGGGGATCGAGGGGTGATTTTGAAGAGGGCAAACAAGTTGTACAACTCCATCGGAGAAGAGTCGGTTGCTATTGATGAACCTACCGTCCATTTTGGATGGCCCAAACGAAAATAAGGTATGGCTGTTCTGGAGTTCAAAACGCATAGTTATAAGGTAACGAGCAAGCCGGGCAAGATAACCATAGATGAGCAAGGTGATCCTGTTCAAGCGGAGCAATCCGAAACAGAATCCGCAGCCTATCCGTGCGATATCGTGGAATCCGGTGCGCCCAGTACCATTACTACGCAAGACGGACAGTTGGTCACATACACATATACCGTTCACGGCGAACGCACGTCCCCGGAACTCTATGTGGGCCAAGAAATCCAGATTTTTGACAAAGAGCAGCGCCTTTTTTTCAAGGGGAAGATCAAAGGTTTCAGCAAAAAGCAGTTGCAGACGCTTATATGGGTGTAAAATGTAGCGCAGATATGAGCGCGATAGCGAACTATTTCAGCCAAGTAGTCGCGATCGCCAAAGAGGAATTATCAGCCACGTTTAAGTATCTCGGCGAAGAGTGCGTAGCACAAATCCGCGACAGATCACAAGACGAAAGCTGGTATGACCAAACAGGAAACTTGCGTTCATCTATCGGCTACGGTGTTTACGCTCACGGACGCGCAGAGATTGAATCTACGTTCCAGATCGTCAAGCAGGGTTCGGACGGACCTGCCGCAGGTAGGGAACTCCTTGACACGCTTGCAAAGCAATATGCCGACACGTACGCTCTCGTAGTTGTAGCCGGAATGAATTACGCCGATGAGGTAGAGGCGCGCGATAATAAAGATGTACTCGCATCCGCAGAATTGAGCGCACGCGCCAAGATCGACGGCCGTCTGCAAAAGACGAGAGAAAGAATACTCAAGAGAATCGAAAAGTTGAGTCTATGAAAACCGATATCGACATACAGGATGACATTCTGAATTTTCTCGCAGGGAACGCCGAGTTCTTGAGTGAGATATCAGCACACGGCTTCGCCAAGGAAAATATCGTAATCGAGAAGCGCAAGGAGGGCGCGGAACAAATCGTGATCTCCATACTCGCCAACGGTGGCGCTACCGAACTGCAGGATGCCTATGTGAATGTGAATGTCTTCGTGAAAGATAAGAAGGGTACGGAGCATACAGACGGTGCCGGAGAGGTAACCGTATATTATGCAGACAGAAAGCGTTTGCGTCCAATCTGCGAAATCATGCAGCGTTATCTGTCATCCGGCTACGGTGACACATTCAGATTCGACCTCGATTCTCAAAGGGTACTCGAAGACGCGGCCACTCACTCGCACTTCGTAAACAATAAGTTATTGTATCACCAAATAAATATGTAAAGCTATGAGTAAAATTTCATGGGGTAAACCCACCATTCTGCTCAAGGACCTCGACGAGCCGGGTTCCAACTGGAAGAAAATCCCGACTCCGGTAGAAGACAGCACCGTGCTCGAAATCGAGGAGGGTGAAGTTCTTGAGGCAAAGGTTGAGGGCGGTGATGTTGAGGATGAAAAGCATCAGCGTAACAAAGCGAACCTCACGATGGAGATTCGTGCGGCTAAGAACCGTCACCTCATCGCTCGCGACAATGATGGTGTCATCAATCACCATTTTGCTGTTGCTGTTATTCCGGAAGACAACGCCGCTCCTGGTCTGCTGATCGACCGCGCAAGTATGCACGCCACTCCGAGCTATTCCTGCAAAGAGGGTATTAAGCGTTCGTACAAGATGGGCGCACTCGTTCCTGATGATGAGTCGCATTCGGTTAAGATCGGTACCATCAATGTTACCCGCAGCGGTGATGTTGTAACCGACGTAACCTGCACGGAAGAGGATATCGACCTGAGTTCGCTCAGCGCAAGTCCGGCATCTTTGTCGTTCGGCGCATCGAGCGCAGCTGCTCAGACCGTGACCATCTCCGGTGCAACCGCCATCACGAGCGCAACGCCTAATCGTGGCTGGCTGACCGTAACCTACACAGGTACGACTGTAACCGTAACGGCTGCTGACAACTCCAACACGAGCGCACGTAACGCTACGGTAACGGTAATTGCCAACGGCGAGACCATCAAGATTCCTGTATCTCAAGCAGGTGCAGCGTAATCACAGAGCAGACGGAACTAAAAAGCCGTCTGCTTACACAGCGCGATAGAGCAGCGGTAGCTCGCTGGATTCATCATCCGGAGGTCGCAGGTTCGAATCCTGCTCGCGCAACCACCGATAAACTTGCCATAAGTTTTGAGAGCCGAACGCGCTGCGGCTAAAGACAGTGCGAAAACTAAATCACAAACAAAATGAAGAAGGTTTTATTTGTAGCGTTAGGTGTCTTGTTTGCCCTCGCTATGTATGCGGCACCGCCCACCGATGTAGGCAAGCCGCTGAGTGACCAAGTTCTGCTTGTGCAGGCTGAGGCTCAACCGATGGTAGCGGACTTCGTTTACGTGGATTACTCCATCGAGACGATTGCGACTGCTTCCGAAACGAGTTACGAACTTTACGTGGCTATGCCCGCAGAGGTGCGCAACCAAGTGTTTGACTTGAAGATGCCAGTCTTCCGATTATGTAACCGGAGTTACGTGGCGATGAATAGTCAGATCACGATTCAGGAATTGGCCAGAAGAAACTTGCCTCCGAATCGCAAGGCTTTAGCCCGGAAGAGTCTCGATACTCCATATGAAGTAGGTTAGCACAGCGGTAGTGCGGGTGGTGAACTTGATTGGAATCCACAGGTCGCAGGTTCGAATCCTGCACCTACTCCCCAGAAAGCAGAATTAAAACTATGACAAAGCAAGAAAAAGATATAGAGAATAAAGAGCGTGCCGCAAAGATAGAAACGATGCTTTGCGACGCTATCCTTGAAAGGCCCATTTCGTTCCAGACGCAGGATGGGCGTTTCTATTATATATATCAGCCGAGTTTCGGTGTGTATCTGCTTTGTGATCCTATCATGCGCAGTCTTGATATAGATAAGGATTTCTTCGGCGTGAACAGCACCTTGGAAATGACGCGCGTGATTGTGGCGAAACGTCAAGAGGTACTTCGTCTCGTGGCGTACCATTCTTTCAAGCGCCGGAGTGATGCCATCTGTGAAGACTTGGTGCAGAAGCGCATCAAAGAGTTCGACGAGATCATCGACACATCCGATCTTCTGACTTTGTTTTCGTACATCACCGCATGGAGAGGCGATGCAGCCACCATGCAGGAGTATTTCAAGATCGACAAAGATCGCGAGTCGAAGAATGAGGTTCATCAAGAACTGTCGAAGAAAGGTGGTCTCGTTTATGGTGGTCGCAGTATCTATGGCCAGTTGATTGATTTCGCGTGTCAACGCTATGGTTGGCAGATGGGTTACGTGGTATGGGGCATCTCCATGACGAACCTGACGATGATGACATCTGACTACATCACCACCATACAGATGACCAAGGAAGAGATGAGTAAGATGAACCTGTCGAATGATAGGGATGTGATAAAGGCAGACGATCCTGCTAACTGGTCGAAGATAAGAGATATGGCGAGAGGAACGTAGTGGTTGTAGTACAAGAAAACCCCTACAATCGTCTGGACGAATTGGACGATAAAAAATGATAGCACGTGCGCAGCGCGTATAATTACGATATATATGAGTGGATTGCATTTTGATTTCACGGGTAACCCGGCAGGCCTTGTAGATGCAGCGAACAGGTCTCGCATCGCGATAGAGGGTGTAACGAAAGAAGCGGAAACAGCAGGTGTTTCTGTGGATAAGTTTTTGGGAGCGTCCAAGGACTTTGTTACATCCATGACTGGTTTCGGCATAGGCGTTGCTGGTCTCAAGTCGTTCGGTCAAGAACTGATCAATATACGTAGTGAGTTTCAGGACACGGAAGCACGCTTGAAAGTATTTCTCAAGAGTGAAGAAGCCGCATCTGAAATGATGGAGGAGTTGGAGGGTAGAGCGTACAATAACGTATTTGAGTTCCGCGATATAACGAAAGCGGCTGCGCAATTGCTTGCATTCAAGACAGAAGCCAAAGACGTAGGCGATACGATAGATAGACTATCCGAGATTGCAGCCGGAACAGGCGGCTCTCTCGCCGACATGGTTGAGAAATACAATAAGGTCAAGTCGACGAACTCGATGGACTCTCATCTGGTACAGCAGTTCGCGACTATGGGTATTGATGTCAAATCAGTACTCGCCGAGTTGGAGGGCAAAAACCGCTCGGATTATGACGGTATCACGCTTACGTTCAAAGACCTGCAGAAAGTTATCCATCATCTTACAGACGAGGGCGGCCAGTTCTTTGGAATGATGAAAGAGCGCGGCAAAAACTTATCCGATAGTATCGCCGGAGTGCGTGATAACTTCGCGCTCATGATGGACGAGATCGGCGAATCCACTCAAGGACCTATCAAGAAAAGTATCGATACTGCTAACGAACTCATCGGCAACTGGAAAGAGGTTGCCAACGTTATCGGTGGCGCAGTCGTTGCATTCGGATCGTACAAAGCAGCCTTTGTGGCTTTTGAGGGTATCAAGGCGGCGCGCAAGAAGATAAACTATAAACTTGAAGCCAAGGAACTTGAGAGCATCACGAAAGCAACTCAGGAAGCCTATAATATCGAGATCGAGATGCTTGAACAGCAGATACAAGCAGGTACTGCTGCTCGTGACGCTGATCTTCAAGTAGCAGTAGCCAAAGGCACGCTGACAGAAGCACAAGCCTTGGAGATTGCCAAGATGCGCGAGTTAGCAGCCGAACAGGTTAACCAACTCGCCATAAAGGCACAGTTGGCACAAGCGGACGCTGCTTCTGCCGCAGAAGAGCTGAAAAGTCTCAATACGATAGAGTCCGCAACAAAGTACTATTCCGATCAAATCGCAGCGATAGACGCAAAGATTGCTTCACTCGGATCAGAGGCTACTGCCGAACAATTGAGTACACTCGAAAAGAAGAAGGCTATAGCAGCCGAGAATCTTGAAATGGTTTCTCGTCAGCAGAACGGTCTTGAGACGCGCAAACAAACAGTCGCGCAACAAGCAGAAGCAGCGTCCAAGCACGCAGAAGCACTCGCCGCGCAATCAGATGCAGCGAAGCAAGGTCTTGATGCGGTCGGAAAATCTGTGAACACCCAGCAGACAAAAATGCTGACACGTGCACAGATGGCCCTCAAGATGGCTATGGATGCGACCGGGCTGTCGATGCTCGCCAATCCTTACGTGCTCGCCGCTGCGGCTGTAGCCGCTCTGTGCTTCGGTATATACAAACTCGTAACCGCAGAGAGCGCCGCAGAAAAGGCTGCTCGCAAGCATAACGAGGCGCTTGAGAAACGCAAGCAACTCTCCGGATCGCTTTCTACATCTCTTAATAGCAGCGATAGCGTAATCTCTGACAGCACAAAGGATGAACGTCTAAAGCAGGTAGAGTTTGATGCTATGCTTAACGGCACTAAGAAATACAAGAACGATAAAGGAGAGGACCTTTTGGATCAAGAGACTGAAATGCTGCGAGAGGTAGAAAAACGCTATGCCGAGCACTTTGGAACGCTTGAGAAGATGGAAGCCGCTTCTGATGAAGAACGTAAAACCATACGCAGTAAGATTGAAGCCGATTTCCTGATGGAGCAAGCCGTTCGAGAAAAAGAGCAGGCAGAAGCACACCTTAAAGGGTTGTATGCACATAACGAAGCGCTTGCTAAGGTTGGTGCGCAGGCAGGATATTACACCACCAAAGATTTTAAGGCAGCGCAAGAGGCTATCGATTTAGCAACGGCAGAGGTTGATAAGTTAAAAGCATCGTACGACAAAGCGGCTGCGGCAGCTAAAGCGGCTGCTGATGCAGAGGCTAAACGCGATAAGATAGACGTAGAGGGAACAGTTCAGCGTATTTATGACGCAGAGAGAGTGTTGGAACTCGCACGCCAGGCGTTCGCTTTGGACGCATCCGAGTCAAATAAGCAGGCTCTAAAGGAGGCAGAGGAAAACGTCAAGATGTATATAAATAACTACCAGTTGCAGACTGGTAAGCAGTGGAAAGACACAAGGAAACTGAACGAGGAGCGCCAAAAGGCTATCCGTGCTGCTGCTAACGAAGAGACGCGCATCCGGAACTCTGCTATCGAAGATCAACGCAAAGCACGCAAGGCCGAACTCACGCAAACCATTAAAGAGTTAAAGCAAGAGGAGGAAGAATATCGCAAGGCTAATAATGGGCGCAGTAGTGGCACGTTGAAACAGAAAATCAAGAACGCCCAACTCCAATTTGATATTGATATTGCCAATCTGGACCGTCAGTGGAACGAGTGGAAGCGTAGTCACGAAAGAGAAACGATCCAACTGACGCTGGATATCGAGATGGAGCAGTTGCAGCGCAATATCGACGAAGCAACCTCCGCTGCTGAACGCGAAAGCGCTACGAAAGCGTACCGGGCTAAAGAGACGGAGCGCATGACTATCGATAACCGCAATGCCGCCGATGATGAAATCAAGAATAAATTGGGAGGAAGCCTCGATCTTCTGCAAAAGTACCAGGAGAATAAAGGCAAGAGCAATGCCGATCTATCTACTTTGCTCGGCGTTGACGAGAAGACGATCTCCGAACTCCGTGAGGTAGAAACGCACTACGCTAACATCCTCGATCTGCAGTTGAAGCAGAAAGCCGCTGCTCGCTCCAAGGAAGACTTGGATCAGCAGATAAGCGATATGACGGACTTTGCGCAACAATCCATCGCGATTGAGCAGGAACGCCTCGACGCTATACGTGATCTCGAACTAAACGAGATGGACCCGAACGAGCGCCGGAAGAAAGAAGAGGAAGTCAATGCCGTTGCTGCAGCCAAGCAAGCAAAACTGGAGCGTGATACTGGATATGATGCAGAGGGCAACCAAGGAGAAGAAGCACTTGCGCGTAAGATGTCGGAGTTTGGTATCAGTCTTGCTACCGCTACATTCGACCAGATAGAGTTGCTGTATCAGGAGTATATGGACGAACTGTCAAAGCAGATAGAGCCGCTCCAACAGCAGAACGCAGCCATGGACGAGTATATGACTAAACAATCTATGCTTGCGTCCGGCAGAAACGAAGAGGGAGGAGAATTGACCGAAGAAGAGAAGCAGGCTCTTCGTGAACGCGAAGCAGAGTTGGCAGCCATTCTTCTCGGCTACGGCATCCAACTCGAAGATATCGATGCACGTCGTGCGCAGAACGCCCAGAAACTCCTTGCACTCAATCAGAGCAAGAAGATCGTCGAAGAGCAGTATATCAACGCATCCGACAAAGCAAGCAAGTCTGAGTCGGATCAGGCTATTGTCTCTCGTGCCCGGTGGAATCACTCGCGCACCGCTCTCAAGATAGTCGGTGATACCGCAAAGCAGGTTTCCGATACGTTCGGCGGCTATATGAGCACTAAGGCGAAGAAAGCCTTGGATGCTATTGCTACCGTGTCAGATGTAGCGTTAAACTCCATCGACGCTATCAGCACCTGTGTCAAGAGCACATCCACGGCTATGCAAGTAAGTAGCGCAGCTGCGGCTACAAGCATATCGACGGTTGAGAAAGCATCCGTCATCCTCACCATTATTAGCGCAGTTATTCAGGCGGCTATCGCCATCGCCAACCTGCTCGGGATTAAGTCTAACTATGAGATCGCCAAGGAGCGTCTGGATGCACAGATAGAGCGCGTAGAGGATGCCAAAGAGAAGCAGGCAGAGTTAGAGCGTATCTACAAACGTAGCGCCGGAACGAAGCACTATAAGGAGATGGCTAAGGCTGCAAAGAATTACGATGAAGTAATCCGTGAACAGGAGTTAGCCGTTAAGCGTGCGGAAGAAGCGCGTGATGCTGCCAAATCGGACGATGACAAGAAAGAGGCAGATAAGACACTCAAGGAACAGCAGCAGGCTCTGCAAGAGTTAAAGGACAGCAAATATGAGTTGTTTGAGCAGATGCGCCAAGAGTTGCTTACGACTGACGTTACATCTTTCTCTGAAAGCCTTGCAGATGCACTCGTAGAGGGCTTTGAGGATGGCACGAGTAGCATACATGACGTTTGGGAGAATGTACTGAACGACATGATGAAAACCATGATGAAGAAGCAACTTGCTCTCGCTCTGGCCGATAAGTTTGACGAGACGTTTAAGAAATTCAATGTTGCTTTGGATGATGGCGAACTCACCGAAAGCGAAATGCAGTACATCCTGAAAGAGATGGAGAGAAAGAGCGGTGAGGCAGAGGTTATCGCTGCTCAATATCAGCAGATGATGGAGAGAATGGGTGTACTCGATGACAGTTATTCCGGTGCAGGCTCCGGAGGTGGCCTTAAGAGTATGTCGCAAGATACCGCTGACGAACTAAACGGACGTTTTACATCCTTACAGATGACCGGAGTGTCGCTGCTTGCTAACAATATCGAGTTGAAAGAACTACTGGTTGCGCAAATCCCGACTATCAATTCGATGCTGATGCAGATATATAATAACGGCATCGCATCCGTATTGTTAGCAGCCGATGCAGAGTTGGAGCAGTTGCGCATCATCTCGGCAAATACTGGTCTGCTTGTAGAGACGAACAGACGATTAGCGAATATCGAAAGCAAAACAAACCAATTATGATACCTGAACAGTTTAAGTTGATAAAAGAGGATTTGAAGCGCGAATACGCTTCCATCCTTTGTGCGGAAAGCCTTGCGTTCATTGATAAGGCAGAAACGCTCGCAGACCTCGTGTCTGTGCTTCGGACCTATATGGTAGTTATCGCTTGCAAGCCTATTCCTACTGACGAATGGGTGCGTAAGTGGTTCAAATACGATCTTGCCGAACTGAATGCGCTCGGCATCTATCTGGATCAGACAGCAACCATCGATGATCCTGCACAAGATATCGTGTGCTTCGGCCGCTGCTGCCTGACGCTCAATTTCAACCAGCCGAAAGTATGGAATATCTTGCTGTATGGCACAAGTATCGCCGTACTGAATACACATACCATCTGCTCGGTGAACGTTCGTGCAAGGGATAATTCCTCGGCTTTAGCGCCTATTAAGTATCGTGGTTCAATCATTAAAATTCGGAGAGTATGAGAGTACAAATGCGTATAAACGGCAAGGATGCGGGTGGTCTCGGACTAACTTGCAATGAGGGAACGCTGAATGCCTTGATGAAGCCCGCGGAATTCAAGAAGATGATCAGTAATCAGAATAGTTCGGCGCACGGCACGAGTTATCTGACTGACCCGAGCAAGCGATTTCTTGCAGAGCAGGATATCGCGATACCTGTCTATCTTCGCGCTGAATCGCTTATTGACACCCAGAGACGGATGGATGATCTGGTCGAGTTTTTGAAGAATGGCGTTGAATCGAATAGCGGCTATACCGGAATAAACGAGATATACGTTCCGTGTATAGAAAAGACTTTCCGTCTCATCTATAAAGATATAAAGCCATTCAGATTATTCTCTATAGATGGCGGCGTGCTGATGTCTATCAAGTTTACGGAGTTTGATCCGAGCAATAGAGCCAATTACAATCCATCAAGCAGCCTTCCGTCCGTGGATATTGGCACAGGAACAAATGTCGATACGGGTAGCAATGCACCAGGAGATGAAGGGTCTAATGATGAAAACCTACCTGGATTTGAAAACAGTGATATCGATCCTGCTGATCCCGATCCTGATAGTGGCGAAGATCTTCCAAGCGATGATATAGACGGAAATAATGGCAGTGGTAATGACTAAATAAGATATGCTATGTATCATATAGGAACGACCATACAGATATTTAATCCGAGCGGTGTTGCTTACACGTACGGAGAAAACGGCAATAACGCTTTCCCGGTCACCGACTCATGCGAGCGTAAAGCAGAGGTAATGGGCGACGATTATGTCCGTCTTTCATTCTCCTTGCAAGACTGGGTGTTTCTTGAGTCCATGTCGTTTATTGAGTACGACGGGGAGTATTTCTTTTTGAAAGACAACTACTCACCAAAGTACAGCGACGGAAACTATGTGTTTGACTGCAATTTCTATGCGGTCAGCAATTTGTTTGATAAGTTCCTCGTAGTGAACTCGTACGACGGATGGTTTAAGAAAGGAACCGATTTCGAGCAGTATCTGTATAATGTCATCGAGTGCTCTTCGATGGCAGAGGTGCAAACGAGAATAGTTAGTATTATTCGTCAGTACCTAAATCACAATATCAGCCTTGCCGATCTTCGCAATACGAGATTCGCCTATGTTAACAATGGTGAGTATACTACATACAGAATCCCGCTTTTCCCGACCTTTGTTCTTGTAGAAGAAGTACAAGTTGGTGGTCGCCCGTATGTTTGGAGAGCGATGTATGAATACACGCTTGAGGAGTTTAATAAAGCTGTCGCAAAAGTAGAGGCTGGCACATTGTCAGCAGCAGACCTATTGAACAGTTACTATAGCAACCCGAATCCGGATGAAAGCGCGTATGGTAATGTGTATTACCACGTAGAAAAGGTGTTCACTTACGAGGATGTTGCTGATGTCGTAAAGTTTTATGACAACTTGCCTGCGACTACATGCGCTTCTATGGCTGCCGTTTCGTCTCAGATAAGCGCGTTGTATGCTGACTATGCTGCAGGGCGCATAACAGAGAATAAATTAAACTATTCGCTGTTTTTGTACAACGGCACGTACTATCGGTATAAGCAAAACAACTCATCCGGCGAGGGAGGAACGATAGTTGACTGCTCGTCTCTTGCTGAGGTACAGAGTCGTTTCAACGCAGACGCTGTTGCGTACCTGAATACGTGTCATCAATATCTGTATGGCGATGGTGCCATAGACTGGGAATATAGTGATGTCTATGGAACGTATAGGGGTTCTGGATTGCCAAGCACGATAGACGATTATAGTCTTTCGCAGAAGCAAGATGCTGTGACTTCTGCTTTCCAAGCGTTGTCACAGAAGAGATATCGCTATGCTGGTGCAATTTATAAGTTTAATCATATTCAGTTAGATAATTCGTGGGAGAATTATATAAACGAGCATCGTACAACGAAGTCTGATTGCTATAAGCAAGGTACAAAATCGAATGCAGGTACATACCTTCAAAATAAAATCCTGCAAGGAAATGCTGACTTTTCGATGAGTGAGTATGATATTATGGGTGGCGCTCCGTATGTATGGTCTCGCCAAGGCGGTGAAGTGCAAACTACGTACTATGTTTGGTGGATGAACTTGAAAAACGCAGCTGTGACTGTTATATACGACGTGGATTCGAACTATCAAGAAGTGTCGAATATCATGCTGCAGACGTACGAACTTGAGGATCAGTTTGAGTTGATATACCGTCGATTCATCGAGCATACGTTTTCGATCACCACGGCGCTACCTCAGATATACAAACTGATCATCGATTCGATACAGTTCATAAACTGCCCGACGGTAGCCAAGGCGAAACTGATGGAACTCGCAAACAAGTTCTATTATATAGATGGCGATCCAGAATCCGGAAATACTACGCAGGCTAATAAGGATACTCACTATCTCGCTAATGCGCTGTCTTATCCGTTCGATTTCAAAGGGACGAGTATCAAGGAAGCGCTGAATATGCTTGCTGAAAAATACGATACGGAGTGGTACGTTCGCGGAGGCGAGTTGTTTGTCAAGAACAGCGAGTACGGTGATGCCATGGCACTATCCGACCTGATGATGGAGACGGGCAGCAGGCTTGAGCGCTTACAGAGTCTCGGGCTGAAATCATGCGAGTACAAGGACAGCCTTGGTGATATCCCGATGTTGATATATCCGATTGCTTCGGACAGAAACATGACGATTACGTATATCAGCAATACGGCTATGAATACGATCGTAGAGTATGACGGGCATCTAAAATTGAAGCCGTTTACAACCTATCGAGTTATATCTGGAAGTGTTGGTAGGCTTGGCCTCAATCTTTATACTACATACGAAACAGACGCTGGTGGCGGTATTCATTTTGGCTTGATCAATGAATCGGCAACATATATTGCGAAAACAGAGTCGTTTGACGATATATACCCTCGATGCTATTACAAGATAGTAGATGTGGAAACAGTCACGACAACGAGCGGCCAGTATCGGTACAATATCTATGTGGTGCCGTTGGTAGGCACGACAGATACGCCTCTCGACATATCCAGTCTTACAACAGAAGAGAGGAATAGGCTGCTTCCTACACGCAACGCAACCAACGGTCTTGAGGGCGAAAAGCCATCCATCATATTTGAGGGTGGAGTATTGAACGGCTTTGAGTTTGAGGTAGTATTGAAGCAGATCGATTCCTCGGATAGTGCACACTATAATATGGGCTATGTCTATATGCAGATAGCGCCGGAGATGTCCGATGTTGAGGGCGAGGAGGGTAAAATCAAGTACCCGCAGAACGAGTTTATTCCGCATGTGGGCGATAAGATATCCATCGTGAATATCAAGATGCCGGATAGTTATGTAGAGTTGGCTCGTCAGGAATTGGCGCAGGCAGCGTACGACTATTATGTGCAGATGTCTAAATCCACCAGAGCATTAAAGTGTGTCACGGATAGTAAGTATGTGTACAAGAATAATGTCACTATCGGTATCGGTAGCAAGGTTAGCATCTTCTCGCATCTGTTCCTGAACAAACTCAGCGATGGGGACAGAGAAAGAATGCTTGAGTATCTTGCCAATCCGTATTCCGGCGGTTCGTATATTCGTGCGATCTTACAGTACTCGCTGAATAAGACGAAAGGCAGAGATTTTCACATAACATCCCACGTGGTGTCTGTTCAGTACTCGCTTACGAATCCTGAACAAGTGACCTTTGAAACTGCAAGCATCAAGAAACTCGGCTATCTGGAGAAACAGAAGATGCAGATGAAGCAGATGCAGAATCAGTTGAACATGAACTGATCATAGTGAAGTTTGGATTCGATGGTATTTGTTCATCAGCCGTTTGTGCTCTGACATACGACCATCGTCCAACGCTTCGCCTGCGGCTTTCAGCACCTCGCGTGCTTCCGCTTCTCGCTCCTTGTGTTTCTTCGTCATGCTGATAATAGAGTCGATCTGTTTCTTCGTAAAGAGCACGTCTTTTGGAGAATCGGTTGCCTTGCCGAGTTTCTTCATCGCACGCAACGCGATATCGCCGAAATACGAGACCTTCCCGCAACCGTGCGTGCTGAAAGAAAACTCCGGCATCATCACCATGTCGCATAACTGCAGCGCCTTGTGATACTGCGCTGTGTTCATGAGGTTCATCGCAAGACGCTTATGTGCATACCCGGTATCATGACCGTAGATAATAGCCAGACGAGCGTGCTCTGTGGACTGATCCAAATAGGTCGGATTGGTGTCGCGCAGTTTATAGAAAGCGTCCATCAGTTGAACGTGAATACCTGCATCCTTGGGTGACGATTCGAGCATTCGAAGCCCTTCTGTGATGACAACATCGTACTGCTTTGAGTACATGAGGTTGCCTAACGAAATTGAGTCGTTTGAGTTCATGGCAATCAAAATTTTGCACAAAAGTAGTAAAAATCGCTGACAAAAGCAAGAAAATTTGAAGAAAAATCGTAAAATTGTTTGATATTCAAACAAAAATTTGTACCTTTGCAGAAAATTTTAGAGAATTATGCAAGAATTATTCCACACATCCCCACGCTCGATAGCCGTATTTCTGGCTGTGCTTGCGTTCTACTACCTCTGCATAGCCGGGTTTATGGCGTGCGATTGTCTGGTCGCTGTTCATAGGGCCAAAGTGACAGGAACTTATCGAAGCAGCCGTAAGTTCCGACGTACTTTCGACAAAGCCGTTATGTACTACATCCCGACGTTCATGATGACGCTTGTGGATTTTATGATCATGTTAGCAGTCGCATTCATGGAGATTCCGTGGATTCCTCATTTTCCATTCGTGACATTCTTTGCTGTGGCTGCTGTCGGATGGATCGAGATCAAGTCTGTGCACGAGAAGCGAGACGCAAAGGAACGTGCCAAGATCGAGGAAGCAGTAGAAGCGCTTGTGAAGCTGTCTAAAGACCGTGATATCGCAGGCACATTGGAAACGGTAATCGCTGCGGCTAAGTCCATTGACGCAGAGAAAGAACGCATCCGAAAGGAAGCTGCACAAGCGGAATCGGCTGCGGCAGAACAGAATAACTAACCATCAAAAAGCAATAAGCCATGGATATCTTACGTATCAAAAAAGGTTTCGATGCCACGCTGGATGTGAATCAAGAAGATCTTCCTGCGTTGACTGGTGGCGCTACATACAGAGTTGCTATTTATAGCCGTAGTCTTGATAAGCGATATGTTGCGCAAGGTCCTACATATCCCGCTCCTGGCATCCTACGTTTCAAGTGGCCGCATGGTACAAAGTCACCGGACGGTATCGTAGTTCCTGATACAACTGTTCGCAACGGTACCGCAAACATGGAGCCGGGAAAGTATTTCTTGGAGATATTTGCTACCGACAAATCAGTCGTGACGGATAACGAAACGCCGTTGGTAGAGGTTGTAGAGTCTAACATGCTTGCCGTGAACAGCCATCCGGCAGATTAAATCGTACGACTATGCACAAGATTATTGTACACACAAACCAAATCCCGATCCGGTTGTTTTGCGATGATCAGGTCGTGAATACGACTGTTCACACGTATAGCATTCGTGTCTCAGATGGTATCGACTGGGATAAGGTTCACAAACTGATCGAGCAAGCGGTAGCGCCGTTGGAACACAAAGAGGTTATAACGGTGCTCACGTATTCCGATGAGTTTCCGGAAGATGCTGCTGTTGACGATCTGTTTATCTATTCCACGGAGAATAAGCTGTTCAAATACTACGGCGATGATGACGGATGGGCCGAGGAAGAAGCTGCAGCAGACATCCTCTACGTAGCATCCGACACGAGCAGTATCTATCTGTATAACGGTAGCGAGTTTGTTGATGCTACCGGGCGCAGGATTGACGATACAATATACGTGCGCAATCTGACTACCGATCTTGCTGACATCATCGACAAAGGTATTTATACGGTATGCCTGGCTGTATCAGCAAGTTTGGCATGTACGTACTATACGCTTGTGGTTAACAAGTCATCCAGAATGATGAGGCCTACTCGTATTACGTACTACTCGCAACTCTTGTATAATCATGAAGTGTACATGATACGAAGCAAGACGAATGCTGCAGCGTGGGGAGAATGGCAAGAGCATTATTTCTTTTTCCACGGCGATAGCGCAGAGCATGTACAGGATGAGACACTGAACATGTCGCAGGACCAAGTGAACGCGATGGTGCTTGGCAGGATTGAAGATTTAGAAACGCAGGTTAGAGCTGCATTATAATAAAAAACTATGAGCAGATACAGACAAACAGGACTGAACGGCGCCTATTTATATCAGTTGAGCGGCGTTATTAGCGACGGTTTTCAGATCGCATTCCCAATCCCGATCTACGCTTACGAGCGGCTGTACAATAAGAGTGAAGACGTTATCACCCGAGAGGTAATAGAGTCTATTCGTCTTATTGCTGACGAGACCGCAGGCGGTGTGGTGCTTTGTTCGACCGGACTGAAAGCGCAGGTTAGAGGTGTTGGTTTGATCAACAATGGCATTCCGGCTGTGATCCTTTCGCTTGACTATCCAGAGTTGGCCGTCAAGACAGGAGAAGGCACGACGAGTGGTAAGAAGTGGATAACGTACACCATCACGAAATACGGCATCACGAAGACCTATACGCTGCGTGAGTCGGATATGCTGACTATCGAGATGGACTGGGGTGAGGACCCGGACATGACCGAAAAGGCTATCGAGAAAGCCACGGAGCACATCATGGGCGGCGCTGTGCCGTTTAACTTTGGCGAATCCGTCCCTGCGGCAGAGATTGGAGGCGAATTTCTTGATGGTACGGGAGATGACGAAGTAGATGTTTTCGGGTCGTATAATTACCCCGCCATCTTCGGCGTAGGCTCCATCGTAAGAGCCGAAGATATGAACGCCCAGACTGAGGACAGTTGCTATATCGCAAAGGCTGCGAATAATCCTGCTCTGGGTTATGACGGTCAAGATTGGTATATTAGCGGTGTGACGTGGATGGTTGTCGAGAAAACCAAGGCATACAGATGTGTCGATGTGATCACACTCACCTATACGGCAGACGGAGAGGATAATCCTGTTCCTGATTCCGGAGAGACGGTTACGACTGGCAAACTGTATGTCTATGCCGAGTACGATCCGGGTGTGTCGAATAAGGAGTTGCGTGACCTGATCAACAGCAAGTCAGCTGCCGACAAAGCCGCACTCAAGCAAGACATGCGCAGTATTGCTGGCAACTGCATACTGCCTGATTTTGAGTGGCCCTGTTTGCCGTTTGATAAGCTGAACGGTTTTTCCGCACTCGATAATGATCTGGATATCTATTCCGGAGATTTCGACCCACAGATGGCATCGGAAGCGGCAAAACTATTCGTCGGTGCTATCATTAAGGTTACAGGCGATTGTGTGATCGAAGATGCTACGATGGGCTTCCCTGCAGGCAATCCGTTGAGTGTTGCAAAGGCAGTCAGCAGCGACCAACCGGGCTATGAGCAGGGCCTGTATTGGAACTTCCAAGAGAACTCGGAGTTGGTCGGTGTGACACAGACGATCCAACCGCAGAAAGGTCATTACTATCGCGTGACTGGCTTCCATGATGTGTACAATATGACCAATTACGAGGTTGTGGAAGATTATGTGATCACGTACGAGGAGGTAACGGAGGCTACCATCACCGAACTCGCAGAGCAGATGGTTAAGAAAGTAGGATCACAAGGCAGTAGCGGAGGCGGTGGCGGTGACGAGATCGAGATTATGACGGATGCAGAGTATGCTCCTGCACTCGCTGATCTTGATGATATGATCGACGCTTTAGACGAAGAAGAATCGTAAAATGTATATATTATGAGTTACTACAACAAAAAGAAAGCGGCTACGGTTGAATTTGTACAGGATGCCGTAGTAGAAGCATTCGAGAAAATGCAAATCTGGGTTCAGAATAACGCCGACAAACTCGAAGTGATGAAGCATGTCGGCAATCTGCTTAACAGAGCGAACCGTGTAGCGACCGACAACCGCACCGTGTCCGAGCGTGCGCAGTCTCTCGTAGCGTCTATAGATGCAATCGTGGCAGCTATGACGGAGTGCGGTGTCGATATGGAAGGTATTACGACTGCACAGATAGCGCAGTTTATTACGACTATCGCTGATGGTGCTGGTACATGGATTGAGGACGCAGACGGTGTTTTGTGGACTCCGGCATCATGGGCTTATGAGAAGCAACAGGCAGGCGGTGTTGATCCGGCGGTATTCCAAGGCATTGTGCTTACAAATAGTGAGCATGAGATATACATCGCTTCTCGTAACTACGGTCCTATGCAGTTCGGTACGTACGGACATACCATACCGAATTTGCAGGCTACCAGTGGCGGTCCTTCTGGAACGCCTGTTGATGGCGAGTATAACGGTCGTATGATCCTTGCGGCTACGAACCCTGATGCGCTGCGTCCGTTCGGATGGGCTATTGACTATTTCGAGGGTTTGAAGCGTACCGATTTGGTAGGCAACGACGGATTGAAAGTGAATGTCGTTTTCTTTCCGGACCAAGCAACGCTGACATCATGGGCTACTGGCATTGGATTGAACGAGATGTTGTCCATAGGTCAAAGTATGATCTATGCCATCCAGAATGATGCAAACAATCCGACGAACGGCTATTATACGCTCAAGTATTTCAACGGTTCGAACTCGATTTCGTTCGCTAACCGCGAGGCTGTTGCCCCATATACTGACAACTACGGTCAAATAGGGTGTACAGCCGCTAATGCGTGCGTGGAGCATAAAGAGTATCCGGAAGACCCGCTGTTCTGGCGTAACGGTTCTCTGTTTGAGTGTCTAATGATGATCATGAATAAGAAGGACATCAACGCTTGTAGAGCGGCTATAGGACAGGTCGCTCTCCCGTCCGGCTACGTGTGGACGGGTCTTCAGAACAACAACGCCTACGAGTATTACTTTAGTTTGGCAGATGGGAGTTGGGACTACAGCTACAAGACCAACAGTTACTACGTCGTTCCGGTTGCCTCACGAAAAAAGGCGTAGCCCGGGTGTGCGGAGCACGCCCATAACACTATAACCGCAATTCTCCTATGCATCAGAATGTGAAGCGATATTTAATGCACCCTTTGATAGGTAAGGTGGTGGCACTCAATCAGTATTTGATGAAAGTGCGCACCTTGCCTGAAAAGAGCATACAGCATGTGTATGTCGAGACGCTTATGAAAGCATCTGACACGCTTTTTACACAAGCAATGCGCGAGGTAAGAGGAAAGGATTATGTCAAGCGAGCTACCGAGACCATTGAGGAGATTACCGCAAGGAATTATCTAATCTATTCCCTACGTGGATGGTCTAATAAGGTAACCGCAAGGATAGATGCCATGTGCGAAGAAATTACAGCAGAGCTGTATAAGGCTGATGCTGTAATGAGAAATAGCCAGAATCATGAAGTTCAAGGACGAACATGAGCGAGCATAACTCTTGTGAGGGAGGCTCCGCTTGCGGAATGCAAGCAAGTGAAACAGCGAGTCTAATTCCATCCGTCGCTCTCCCGTCCGGCAACGTGTGGACGGGTCTTCAGTACACCGTCAGCAGCGAGTATTACTTTAGTTTGGCAGATGGGAGTTGGAACCTCAACAGCAAGAACCGCAGTTACTACGTCGTTCCGGTTGAATCAGAAGAGTTAGAGAATCTCATTTTTGGTGCAGAGGAGGATTGTTGGTCAAATAAACATACATCTTGGGATGCGGCAAAATATCACTACCACTACGGAATAAGGGTATGGATGTTTATCGCGATGATACTACAAGGCAAGTATGCACCATGGAAAAGCATCTGCTTTGTTATCCTGATCCCAAGGCCGCGAGAGGTGTTTGCGGCGCACTATCAAGATCGCATAGCGCACCATATCGTAGCACCATATATAGTCGCAGTTGCCACGGCTGCTCACGAAGCGAATGGCAATATGTCCTTTGGCAATAGAAAGGGAATGTCTGCGTATCACGCTTGCCTGCGAATACAGAAGATGATGCGGAAACATCCTAACGGCTACGTAGCCTCGTGGGATATAAAGGGTTTCTTTATGTCTATTGACAAAGAGAAAGTCTGGGAGGTGTTCTGTTATTTCGAGGCAAAGTATCGACCGAGCGGATTTCCGGAATGGCAGCGTTCATTATTCATGGAAATGATACACACCATGATAATGCACGATCCTACGGTGAACTGCGAACGGCATAGCCCTATAGAGATGTGGGAGCTGTTTATCAAGCCTGAGAAGTCGATATTTGGTAAAGGCGATGTAGGAATGCCGATAGGTAATTACTACTCGCAACTGCTCGCAAATCTGTTCCTCGCATTCGTGTGCGAAAAGTTGCAAGGCAAGGATGTAACAGAGTTCGTCGATGATTTTGCCGATGTAGAAGATACGCTTGATGAAATAAAGGAAACAGAGGCGATATTGCAGGAAGCGCTGACAGAGTTGAAACTGATTCTGCATCCGACGAAGAAATACATCCAGCCAGTACGTCACGGATTGCCTTGGTGCGGACACATGATCTTCGCTGACAGGATGTATCTCGACAATAGACCGATACACAACTGCTTCTGGAAGATAGAGCATAGGTTTAGCGAGGTAACGCTGGCAAACGCAATCAAGTTGCAGCAAACGGTCAATTCGTACACGGGCGCGATGTGCCACATACAAGAATGGAACACGCAGGTACGAGTGATGAACGCAGTATTCGATGCCGGGTATGGTAAGTATGTATATTTCAAGGAGAAGCCAAATCACCTGATCTGCGAACTCAAGAAAGAGTATACGCCGGAAAGAAGATCAATGAGAGACTTTGAGGAGATAGACGAATTTTTGTTTAACACTAAATATAGAGTAAATATGATTATTATGCCGATTAAAGCGGACTCTCCGCATTTTGAGAGAAAGGGTGGTAGATTCATCTATCGCTATGGCTATCAGCCTATCGCTGAAAGTGATGGACGTGTACAGGCGTGCATCGAGGAGTTGCGTATCAGATTGAAAGAACCTGCTATACGCAAGAAGGTAACGGAGTATTGTGAACAAAACGGACTGGAAAATGAGTATAATCCTGCCGACTACGGTTTCTCCGAGTAAAGTGGTATATCGTGAGCCCGGTCTGGTGATCTTCACGGATCAAGGCAGATTGATTGCTGATTATAAGAAAGCAAAGTGTCCCACCATCTAAATTATAATGAATATGAAAGATAATATGAGTAATCGTGATCTGTTAAAAATAGTAGGCAGCACGTTTGTAATCGGTGTTTTTATCGTAGTGATGTTTTTGCTCAACAGCTGCAAGCCGCTTGAGTCCACATCGAGTACGAACACGAACCAGTCGCTGATCACCGAGCGATTTGACAGCGCTTTCGACATCGCCGGAGATAACGCTATGGCAAAACTGCTTATCCGCTGTGATAGTCTTGGCAATGCGCATTTGGAGAGTTTCGTTACTGAACAGGGAAAACGCATCCGTCTTGAACTATCGCTGCGTGAAGCGCTGAACAGGATCGACAGCCTGCAGAAAGCCAACGCAGGCAAGGCTAACTCCGGACAGACGAACACGCCGTACGTGGCGCCTCGGAACACCCCCTTACTGATCGACATCGAGTGCAAGGAGGATAGTTTTAAGCAGATCATCCGGTGCCAGCGTGAGCGTATCGCCTATTTCGAGGAGCGCGAGAAAGAGACGAAAGAGCCTGTCAAGTACATTCCTGATTTCTACCGGAACTGCACGATAGGTTTCTTTGTGTTGCTCGTAGTTGTAGTAGCAGCCGTTGCCTTGTATGCCTATAAGAACTGGGGCAATATCGCCGCCTGGGGTGTTAAGATTTTCGCTAAATTCTTTTAATAGTATGGACCAAAAACGTGATGCGCATGGCCGCTTTGTAGCCACGAAACCGAATTATCAGGTGTTGTACGAGCAAGAGCACAAGGATCGTCTTGACTTGCTTCATCAAATCCAAGTAGTACGCAGACGCGAACAGTGGCTGCTGGGTGCAACCAATCTGCTTGTGCGCTGGAGATATCAGCGTAAGATCAATAACGGTGATTTCGAACGATAGAGCAGAGCCTATGGATATCGTAGTTGACCACAGCGAGAGATACGGTGTGGATATGTTCTGTCACGTGCCTCACGGTACATGTAGACTGACTATATCGCCACTTTGCCCGAGCGTACTTTGGGTGTCGTCCGTGACAGTAGATGAGGACCATCGCAAGCAGGGTATAGGAACGCATATGCTTAAAGAGATAGAAAAGGTTGCGGCCGACAAAGGTTGCAAAGTGATCTCTTTGCAGACGTGGGTTAATTCGTTTCAGCAGAAATGGTATGCCCGGCATGGCTACATTCCGGTAGCAGATGGTTACGATACAGATATGGTAATTATGAGCAAGATGGTAGGTTAAACCCACCGAAATCGGTTAGTTTATGGAAGAGATATTCAAGATAGACATCCCTTTGTATAGGGAACGCCTGCATGTTTTCTTCGGCTCTCGCGAAGAGTGTGCAGATGCTTTACGTGCAGATGGAATGGAGGAGTGGCGTATCAACTCATGGCTTGAGCACACGAAGAATTGCGATGGCTTGTACTCGCAGAACGATTGCTACCGCCTGTTGTGGGTATATCGCATTCCAGAATCAGTTGCCGAATATGTTGATCTCGTGCATGAGGTTGAACATGCTGCGTTCTATATGCTCAAAGACAAAGGACTGATCCACACCGAGGAAAGCGACGAAGCCTATGCGTATCTGATGGGATGGCTATACGGAGAGATTATGGTATTTATCAATTCAATATCGGAGAAAAATGAAAGACATTAAAGAAATGACCCGCTTGGAGATCATAGCGGAGTTAAAGAAGTATTTCGTATTCAAGGAACTCGTTGATCCGTCTCTGGCCGAGAAGTACAAGGAGTTCAGTTGGAACTTTCTGCGCACGGAGTTGCTTGCCAACCTGCTTGCCAAGCGTGTGCTGATCTTCAAAGTGCCTATTACGGTAAACACGTACCATCGTAGTAACAGTAGCAAGGTGTTCACGCAGCGCGGCGTACGAAGCAACCTCACTCAAGAGATGCAAAAGTACATCAAGGCAGGCAAGTTGTACATGTCCGGGCACCAGTTGGGCGCAGCTTTGGATTACGACGTGCAAGGCTATACGGCCGAAGAAGCGCGTAAGAAGATCATGGAGAATGCCGATCTGCTGCCATATCCCGAGCGTCTTGAGATGGATGTTACGTGGGTGCACAGCGATTGCTATAACGATGGCTCGGAAGCCAAGGTAAAACTTTTCCATCCATAATGGCAGAGAGTAAAGAGATAGCGAAGCAGGAAGAAGTTCCGCAATGCTGCGGCGCGTGCCAGAAATTCCTCTATGAGGATATGGATGGCTATGGTATCTGCGATATCACAGGCAAGCCGTGTCGTTGCAGCGATGGCGCTGATTGCAAGACGTATATCCAGGAACACGAAGATAGCAGTTTGCACTGCTCGATGTGCGCTCTGTGGAATATGGGATTCGACAACTCGTGCATCATGCGCATGACGCGCTTCAATGATCATACGAACCAAGCACCGGACCAACGTGCTTGCATCTGTTTCGAGAAAGAAGAGTTATGATAGGCGTTGAGAAAGCGACATCCATCTATGCCAAGTTATGTGCCGGGGAGCGCATAACGGCTACAGAGCGTGAAGAGTTAGAGGAATATGCAGATCGGTTCAAAAATAAGAATGTCGGCAGCGGAGTTCCGGGCGATGCAGAGTAAACCTGCCAAGCCGGAGGCATCGGAGCCAAAAGCACCTGCGCATCGTGAGCACAAGGAGTCATCGCTGCAGATTGCGTGTGTGAAATGGTTCCGTATGCAATATCCGTGGCCGCGATATCTGATCTCAGCCACTCCGAACGGCGGTTTCCGTAACCGCATAGAAGCACAGATACTCATCGGAGAGGGCGTGTGGTCGGGAATGCCTGATCTGTACATACCGATGCCGAGGAAAGGCTATACGGCACTCTACATCGAAATGAAAGCAGGAAAGGCTGGTCGTGTCTCTCCTCACCAAAAGGAAACGATGGAATTCCTGACGCGAGAGGGTGCCAAGTGCATCGTATGCCGAGATATCGAAACTTTCGTGAAAGAGGTCAATGACTATTTGAGATAAAAAACTGCGAGTCAGTTTTAGTTCATGGTATTTATTGCGTAGCCCTCCGTTGTGAAACGTGGGGCTATTTTTGTGCCCGGTGTTCCAGAAAACGGCTTTTGCGTTCCAATAAGGGGTGATTTCGTTCCGGAAATGCCGATTTCCGTTCCGATCCTCAAAATTGCGAGAAAGCCCTCCAGAATTTCCATATAGGTGCTGTTTGTTTCCGGAATCGGCATAAAAATTTCCATCGAGGCCCGATTACTTTCCGAAGATGGCATATAAATTGCCTGCCAGATGTACGCGCACGCGCATGGATTTATAAGGAGTTTTCCAAATGCGAAAATAAGCGAATATCCTTACCAATTCCCCACACTCATTATTTTTAGACGATTCTCAGCGAGTTATTTATGTCAAATAAGTTGGATCAGCATAAAAACAAAGGCGAACTATCGTGAAAATAGTTCGTCTTTTAGTTCGTTACTCTCGTAACTGCCTGATTTTCAAGGCTTGTGTAGTGCTACCCGGACTCGAACCGGGGTTTACGGCGTGAGAGGCCGTTGTCCTAGGCCACTAGACGATAGCACCGAGGTAAAAATGCTTTCTTTCTCAAAAGCGGGTGCAAAGGTACTGCTTTTTTTTGATATGACCAAATTTTTTGGCAAAAAAATGCACTTTACCCCTCATTTTTTTAATTTAATTTGCATATATCCTAAAAAATGTGTACCTTTGCACTCATGATGACAGCAAACACAGAGATTGAACGGAAGTTCTTAGTGAACTCGGATGCGTTTAAGACGCAAGCCACGCACCGTTATGAGATAGAGCAGGGCTACCTGTGCAAGGAGCCGGGTAAGACTATCCGCGTACGCATACGTGATAATCAGGCTTTCTTGACGATTAAGTCCGGTAAACTTCGGGAGGGCTTGGCGAAGTTCGAATGGGAGCGCGAGATAGAGGTGGCGGACGCTCGGGAGCTGATGCTGCTCTGCCTGCCGGGTGCAATCCGTAAGACGCGTTACGTCATCCCTGCCGCTGCGTACGAAGGCGCACCGCGCTGCTGGGAGGTCGATGTGTTCCACACCGGTAAACTGGCAGGAAAGGCGCTGGCGGAGATGGAGTTAGGTAACGAGTATGAACCTTTTGACCGTCCGGACTGGCTCGGTGACGAAGTGACCGGTATACCGGCGTATTACAATGCCAATATGTAACAAGAAAGACCGCGATTGCGGTCTTTTCTTTTGCGGAAGAGGGGGGATTCGAACCCCCGGTACAGTTACCCGTACGACAGTTTAGCAAACTGTTGGTTTCAGCCACTCACCCACCCTTCCGTAAGCTTTGACTGAAATACATAATCTTCAAAAGCGGGTGCAAAGGTACTGCTTTTTTTTGATATACGCAAATAAAAATGAAAAAAAAATGAAAAAAAAGTAAAAAGCCCCCTAAAATCTACTATAAAAAAAGAAGGTTGTCTCACGACAACCCAACCTTTTCATTTAACCTTAAATCTAATACCATGAAAAACACGATGCAAAAGTACTGCTTTTTGGTGAACTGACCAAATATTTTTGCAAAAAAGTGTTAATTTTCTTGAAAATGTAAAATTTAGTTAACAAAATGGTAGTATTCTCTACCAATCAGTCGCACAATGAGAATAAATCTTCCCTTGGATTGATCAACATGACAGGCACAAGTGCCTTCTGGATGGCTTTGCGCTCGGGTGGACCGAACAAAATGTCATCCAACCCGTAATCGCGGCTGGCCGTAAGGATGAGTAAGTCATGCTGAAAATCGCGTTGGCGTTCGGCCGCTTCCTGGATCAGTTTGAAACTGTCTTTGCGGGCGATACACACTTCGTAGGATATCTTATCTCCGGTTTTTTCGGCTACGGTTTTGATATGCGTCACGATACGATTGACGTTCTGTCGCGCATGCGAACCGTAGTCATTGGCCTGCAGCAGGATAATATGCGCGCCGGTCTTGCGTGCCAGATAGGTGCAAATCTCCGCTTTGTAGGTCTCCTCTTCCAGCATCGACACCGGTACCAACAAGCGTCTGAGCGGTTTGATGGTCATTGTGTTGGTTACAAACACGTACGGTCTGCGCTCCTCGCGGCATTCGTTGAGGTGGCGTTGAATGACACGTGTGTTGTTCTCGCACTCAATCAGTTTGATATCATCGTTATTGTCCCAAATCATTCGAGTCTCTCCCAGTTAATTGTGTCCATCGTGTGTCTGTATTGCGCAGCTGCCGCGGCATGATTGCGGTAGGAGGAGGAGAAGATATGTGTGTTGTCGAGTTCCGGACTGGCGCACATAAAGAGGTAATCCGTCTTCGGGGCATTCAGCACGATGTCGATGGTCTCGGGTGACGGACAGCGGATCGGTCCGGGTGGAAGTCCCGGGTTCTTATACGTGTTATAGGGTGAATCGACATTGAGATGACTGTAGAGTATCCGTTTGAGTTTGAAATCACCGATAGCATACTTGATGGTCGGGCACGACTGTAAGGGCATGTTCTTATGCACGCGGTTGAGGTAGAGCGATGCGATAAGCGGCAGTTCGCGTTTGTTATGACTCTCGCCCTCCACGATAGAAGCGACGATAGCAATCTCGATGGGTGTCAGTCCGATGGAGTCGGCTTTGGCACGTCGGGACTCATTCCAGAAACGGTTGAACTCCCGTTGCATGCGGTCGAAGAGCTGGTCCGGTGTGATGTTCCAATAGACCTCGTAGGTGTTGGGGATAAATAGGCAACGGCTGGTCTCTTTATTCAGTCCGAACGGTGCCAGGTACGCATCGTCCTCCAGCAGACGCAGCAGGGTGACGCTGTCCATGAGCAGGTGCGTCGTCACCTTGCCTGCCAGTTCTTCACGGGTACGCACGAAGTTGTTCCAGGTGATGTTCACCGGCGTCTGCCGGCCGTATTTGAATTTCTCGATCAACTCGCGGTCACCGATCTGAGCCGGTACGGTGTAGTGTCCCGGTTCCGGATAACGGAAGAGCAGGATACGCATGTGCCATTTGAGGTCCGTCTCCGCGCTGATCTCATAATCCTCGCGGATGAGGGTCAAGAGCGAGTCTATCGTCGCCCCTTCGTAGATATTGTACGTGTGCGATTCGCCGTCACGGGACTCGAAGTTACAAACCTCCCAACGGTAGTACTGCTCGGTCACGAATAGCAGAATCATACAGAAGATCCAACCGGATATACCTAATGTCCAGCGAAGAATGCGGGCTTTTGTCCATTCGTATTTTGCCATCTTATTTTCCTCCTACAAGGCGTTTGATTTCCGATAATTTATTGAGTGCCTCCAAGGGCGTTAAGTTGTTTATATCCAACGATTTCACCTCATCGCGTATCTGCTCCAGCACCGGGTCGTCGAGTTGGAAGAAACTCAACTGCATACCCTCGCGACTCTCCCCGATATGATCGGTCGGTTTGGCGAGGTCTCCGTTCTTGGCGGCACGTTCGAGGTCCGCGAGGATCTGGTTGGCGCGTTCCACGATGGAGGCGGGCATGCCGGCTAATTTGGCTACATGGATACCGAAACTGTGCTCCGAGCCGCCGCGAACGAGTTTGCGCAGGAAGATGACCTTTCCGTTCACCTCGCGCACGGAGACGTTGTAGTTACGGATACGGTCAAAGGTTTTCTCCATCTCGTTGAGCTCGTGATAGTGCGTGGCAAAGAGGGTCTTGGCGTGCCCTTTGTGCTCGTGTATATACTCGACGATTGCCCAAGCAATGGAGATACCGTCGTAGGTGCTAGTACCGCGTCCGAGTTCGTCAAAAAGGACCAAACTGCGTTCGGAGAGGTTGTTCAGGATCGATGCCGCTTCGTTCATCTCCACCATGAAGGTCGATTCGCCCAACGAGATATTATCGCTGGCCCCCACGCGGGTGAAGATCTTATCCACGATACCGATAGACGCATTCTCGGCGGGTACGAATGAACCCATTTGGGCCAGCAGCACGATGAGGGCTGTCTGGCGGAGTAGGGCGGATTTACCGGCCATGTTCGGTCCGGTGATGATGATGATCTGCTGACCGTTGTTATCCAGCAGCACGTCGTTGGCGATGTATTGTTCTCCCGGCGGCAGTTGTTGCTCGATGACCGGATGCCGTCCCTGACGGATGTCGATGACCAGACTGTCGTTGACGTCCGGACATACATAACGGTGCTCGGCGGCTACGGTCGCGAACGAGAGCAGACAGTCGAGTTGGGCAAGGACGTTTGCGTTGAGTTGCATCTGCGGTACCCATTCGCTGAGGGCGAGCATCAACTCCTGATAGAGTCGGTTCTCGATGATCTGGATACGTTCCTCGGCGGAGCTGATCTTCTCCTCGTAGGTCTTGAGTTCGTCGGTGATATAGCGCTCGGCGTTGACCAGCGTCTGCTTGCGGATCCAGTCGGCGGGCACCTGTTCCTTGTATGTATTACGCACCTCGAGGTAATAACCGAAGACATTGTTAAACCCGATCTTCAGACTTGTGATACCGGTCCGCTCGATCTCGCGTTGCTGGATCTGCAGCAGGTAGTCTTTGCCGTCCGACTGGATAGCACGTAACTCATCCAACTCCGTATCTACGCCACGGGCGATGATGTTGGGTCTTCCTTGCACGGCAGGCGGGTCGGGGACTATCTCCCGTTCGATACGCATGCGCATCTCCGAGCACGGGTCCAGTTGTTCCCCCAGAAGGGTGAGGTACGTATTCTCCCGTGCATTCTCGCATATCTCCTTCACCGGTTTGACGGCTTTGAGTGCTCGACCTAACTGCACCATCTCGCGCGGGCTGATACGACCGGTAGAGACCTTGCTGACGATACGCTCCAGGTCACCTACTTGGTTCAGCGCTTCACGTAGCGTCTCGCGGTCTTCGGGGTTCTTGAACAGGTGCTCGACTACCGTCTGACGATTGCGGATAGGACGTACGTCTTTGAGCGGAAAAGCCATCCAGCGGTGCAGCATACGTCCGCCCATCGGTGTGATTGTACGGTCGATGATATCGTAGAGGGTCGCGCTGTCGTCGGTCTGCCGGTGCGTGAGCTCCAGGTTACGGATCGTGAAACGGTCCAACCACACGTATTTGTCTTCTTCGATACGACTCAGGTGCTGAATATGACCGGTCTGCAGGTGTTGTGTCATGTCGAGGTACATCAGGATTCCTCCAGCGGCAGTCACACCTGCCGGCATTTTTTCCAGTCCGAATCCCTTGAGCGAACTCACACCCCATAACTTCTGCAGACGCTCTTTGGCGGTGGATTCAACCAACTGCCAGTCTTCCAGTTCGAAGGTGAAATACTTGCTGCCGAACAGGTTCTCCACATCGGCCTTGCGACCACGCAGGTGCAGCACCTCTTTGGGGGCAAAGTTCGTCAGCAGTTTGTCGATATAATCGCTGTCGCCCTGTGCAGCCTGGAACTCTCCGGTGGAGATATCGAGGAACGCTACACCGATCACATGTTTGTCGAAATGCAGGCAGGCAACCCAGTTGTTCTCTTTCTGCGTGAGTGTCGTGTCCGAATAGCTGACGCCGGGCGTAACGAGTTCGGTCACACCGCGTTTGACGAGTTTCTTCGTCAACTTAGGATCTTCCAACTGGTCGCATATCGCTACGCGTAGTCCGGCCCGCACGAGTTTCGGCAGATAGGTGTCGAGGGCATGGAAGGGAAAACCCGCCATCTCCAGGGGTTGTGCCGCCGAACTGCCACCGTTGCTGCGGTGGGTCAGCGTGATATTGAGGATCTTGGAGGCCCGTACGGCGTCCTCCGCATAAGTCTCATAGAAATCGCCGCAACGAAACAGCAGCATGGCATCCGGATACTGCGTCTTGATGTCCCGGAACTGCTTCATCATCGGTGTTAACTCATTTTCCATTATCGTAAATCTACTGTTATTTTCAAATTATATCGTCTGCCGGTCAGGTAGTTGGGACTCGCCCACTGTTGACCGTACGCGTCGGCTACCCAGAAATATGAGTTGACGTTTCGCCAGCCTACGAGGTTAAAGACCTCAAACTGAATCGCCCACTGTTTGACATGCTTAGCGGAGGGTTTGCGCATGAACTTCGCCGTCTGGGCATTGAAGGCGTAGGTGGCACCGATGTCGATACGTTTGTAGGTCGGCATACGTCCCCAGGCCTGGTTGTTACGCGGAGCGTAGTAGGGTTGTCCCTCTGCAAACTGCATCTTAAGGTGGAACTTCAATTGCGGCAGTTGGGGGATATAGTCCTGGAAGAGCATTGAGAAGTTCCATCGTTGCTCGTTCGGACTCGGAATCCACAGATTCGAACCGATGAACCGCTGTCGTGCGACCATGGTGGAGAACGAAATCCAACTGTCCGCACCGGGTACCAACTCACCGTATAACTTCAGGTCGAGTCCACCGGCGTAGCCTTTGGAGTCATTGCGTCCGGAGTAGCGCACGCGCACGTTGTCCACCGTGTAACTCTCCATGCGGTCGATGTATTTGTAGTAGCCTTCTGCCGTCATCTTGAAGGGCCGTCCCCAGGCACGGAAATAATAATCGCCGCCGAGTACGACATGTACCGAGCGTTGTGCCCGCAAGTCTTGATTGAGTCGGATACGCGTCACGCCGAGTGCGTCGGTGATCGTGTCGCGCAGTTCTTTGTAGAACGGAGCCTGGTAGTACAGACCGGTCGCCAGACGGAAACACAGGTCGCGTTTCCAGCCCGGTATCCATTCGACCGACGCACGGGGGGAGGGGAGTACTTCGTTGTTCCAGCTCCACCACTGCAACCGTCCACCTACGGTGAGGATCCACTGTCCGGAATTCGTATGCCATTTATGTTCGTTCTGGATATACGCCTGCAGACGCGCCGTGCGCATCTCGCTGCTACCGTTCATGGCGTAATACAGTTCCATTGTGTGGCCGTTGTCGGGCATCGAGTATCCGGCTGAGTCGCGCCACTCCCATTCGCTGATGGCGTCACGGATCATCTCCATCTGACCGCTCAGACCCCATATAAGGGTGTTATTGCCGCGTTTCCAGGAGCCGTTATGGGCGAGGGTGACGACAGATGCTTCGAGATTGTTGCGGGCATGCTGATGGAAGATACCGGTACCCAGCACATCAAATGTCTCATCGCTCAGGTTGCTTAACTCGGCATGCGTGTTACCCGGTGTCGATCCGTCTGCCGGTGCATTGGAGAGCACGTACTGACCAGTGATATCGAAGTTCTCCCGCTCGTTGGTATAGAAGCCCGACGCATCAAAACCGATCTCTACTTCTTTGCTTACCTTGCCTTTTGCACTCAGCGCTGCGAATGCTGTCGGGAAGCGGTCTTTCTCCTGTCCTTCGTAGTAGATGCTAAGGTTCTTGGCGTCCTGTCCACCGAAGGACTCGGAGAGCGAGTCGGGCGTAAAGCGGTAGTCGTTTTGACTCACGTTGCCGAGGAAGGACATGTGCCATTTGGGGGCTACTTTCCAGGTGATATAGGTCTGGTAATCGATATACGTCGGCTGATAGTTGCCTGCCGTTGCGAGGCCGCCGAGCATGTATTTGGACGTCTTATACCGCAGTCCGTGCATCTGGCTGTAAGTACTGTCACCGTGACCGACGTACAGCTGCGCACCGAGCAGACTGGCACTGATCGAAGCCTCAAAAGAGGTCGGACGTTTATAGGAGATATCCAGCACCGATGCCATCTTATCGCCGTACTGCGCCCCGAAACCACCGGCAGAGAACTGTACGTTTTCCACCATCTCGGGGTTGACGAAACTCAGGCCTTCCTGTTGCCCGCTGCGGATGAGCAGCGGACGGTGTATCTCGATGCCGTTGACATAGACGGAGTTCTCATCGAACGACCCGCCGCGGACGTTGTACTGGGAGCTCAGTTCGTTGGTCTGACTCACACCGGCAAAGGTGATCAGCAGGCTCTCGATAGACCCGCCGGTTGCGTCCGGCATGACGCGCGTGGTAGCGGCATCGATATGATCCATCGTGCCCTGCGTATGCTTGATTCCGCGCACCTCGATCTCGCTCAGCAGCTGCTCGTCCGTCAGCAGTTGGACGTTGATATTAATCACCTCGCGCAGGTCGATGATACGCTGCTGCACGGAGGTATAACCGATCATCGAGTAGTTGAGAACCACCGTATCCGCCTCGTCCAGCAGGAGTTCGTAATAGCCGTTTTTGTTGGTCGCCGTGCCGATAGGACGGTCGGCGTTGAGAACCACCACATTGGCTAACTCGATACCCACGTTATTCTGGTCCACGACGTAACCATATACGCGAGCGTTGCGCGCGTACAAAGAAGCCGTCATGGCAAGCAGAAATACTATGGAGAGGATTTTTTTCACAATTTATTCAATTCCTCAATGTAAGCGGTCAGTTCCTCGCCGCCGAGTTTCGTTTCTGCCGAGGTGACGAACACCGGCGGCAGTTCTTCCCATTCTTCGAGCAGCCGTGCTTTGTAGGCTTCGATGTTCTCTTTGAGCCGCACCTTGCCGAGTTTGTCCCCTTTGGTGAAGACGATGGCAAAAGGTACACCGTTCTCGCCGAGCCAGTTGATGAACTCGAGGTCAATCTTCTGCGGTTCGTGGCGGCAGTCGATCAGCACAAACAGGCACACCAACTGCTCGCGGAGCAGACAGTACCGCTCGATCATCTTCTTCAGCGCCTCGCGTTGTTTCTGTCCCGCCTGCGCGTAGCCGTAGCCCGGCAGGTCCACCAGATGCCAGGAATTATCCACCAAGAAGTGGTTGATAAGCAGCGTCTTACCGGGTTTCTGACTCGTCTTTGCCAACTTCGGATTGTGGCAGAGCATATTAATCAGACTTGATTTACCTACGTTACTGCGTCCGATGAAGGCATACTCCGGCAGCGTACTCTGCGGACAACTCGCCACATCCGGCGATGAGATGATATATTTGGCTTCCTGTATCATAATTGTGTTTCTTGTCCTGTAAGGGTGTATGTTTTGCTACCGCGTACAATCACGATTTCCCCTTCGCGGAGAACCTTCACGGCAGATGGTTGTTTTTCATCCTGCACCCCCTCGATATCTTCCCAACTGCCTTTATGGGCTTGGAAAGGCATGCTGACGATACATTCGCCCACTTGCACCGATAGTTTGTAGAAACCGTTTTTCAGCGGAAGGATATTGATCGCCTCGCCCGGCTGTGCATCGACTGCGCAGACATATTCCGGCGTCTCCTCAATCTCCCATGTGCTTATCCACGCGCTGTCCACTTGCATGCCTTGGATGTCTCGGTTGTCATAGTCCCGCAGGTAATAGCGCAGAACGTGTGCGCTGTTATCGGTCTCCAGATGCACCCACCAAACACCGGCTTCCAGACAGTAGTCATAATCTAAGCCGTTGAAGTCGAACGCATACACCTTCACGCACTCGCCGAAACGCAGCCATGCTAAGTACTCCTGCCCGCTCATGCCGACTAACGGACTCAGATCAATGGTGTCGTCGTCGCTTACTGCGGCCCCGGCCAGCAGCGTGCGGTGATCGTCGTACGCCGAGGTGATCCACAGACTGTCTGCGCTCGCCGGTTCACCGGCGTTTTTGATATCTAAAATAAGGTGGTGAGGATTGATATGCGTAAAATGAACCTCTATATCCTCATACGCCTCACACTCGCCTTCATAGTAGAAACTGTTGCTCCAGTAGTCCGTCCCATTGATCCACGCCACGCATTGAAACTCATTTTCCGACTGTCCCAAGAGAGGCTGAATATCTATATTTTCGCCCGGCTGCGCATCCGTGCGCATGTAAATGGTAGCGGGCATGGCGCACGAATAATTCTTTCCTACAATCCAGACGCTGTCCACGTGCGGCGCCGCGGTCTTGCCGGCCTCGCGGATAGAGTACTGCAAGGTATGCGGAGCCGCTATTTTTACATCCCCCGTAAGGATATCCAGTTCTTTGGAAATGGCTCCGTCGCGCTTGTAGAACTGTTTGACGATACACGAATCTCCGCCCTGCGCGTAGAACCTATAATATCCTCTCTCCAATTTGGAGACATTGATATAATCGCCGCTCTGCGCATGAAAAAACAGCACTTTTGGGGTCGTGGCACTCGCAGAAATAATCCATCCGCTGTCCATCCGGAATGTCGCGCTGAAACGGACTTGCAGCAGATTTTCTTGCGCAACAAGGTTCACGGAAATAGGAGTGGTAATCGTTATTTCTTCCGCATGAATACTACCATTCCCCGCCAATAAAAGAATCGCTAATATCCGAACAAAATGTTTCATATCTTTCGGCTATTCTCTTTCCCTATTCACCTTTTTTGCCCAAAGTGCAAATCCGCAAAGGCATCCGATGGTAACCAAGCCTGCGATGACATAGCCGATCCAGCGGTTTTGAGGCGCAAGAGCCAGACCTTCCGGTGCGATAAAGATATAACTGCCGCAGACCATCGTCATGAACAGCGCCGGAATCAGCGCTATCAAATAACCAAAGCGGGATCTTCCTCCCCCCCTTGTGCGGGTGAAGAGCTCTGCTCGATCGGACGCCCAGTGGTCGTCCGTAGAACAAAGCGGGGTGGGGTTATTTCTTTTATACAGCCAAACGGTACCAGCCCAGAGGGTGAAGGTGGCGAGCGTCTGGTTGGTCCAGGCGAAATAACGCCACACGATGTTGAAATCCACAAACACCATACCGAACACGCAGAGGAAGAGCGGCAAGGCGATGATGAGACGTCTGGGGATAGGACGTTGGTCCCATTTGAGAAAGTCCGCTACGATAAGACGTGCGGACCGCAGCGCCGTATCACCGCTGGTGATAGGTGCAGCAATAACACCGATGATAGCGAGTATACCGCCTATCGTACCGAGCCATGAACGACTCACTTTATCGATGACCAAGGCTGCGATGTTCGCGCCCGGATGCTCAGCCGCAAAAGCCTGGAGACCGTCAATCCCGTACAAGCCGGTTTCCGGATCGGCAAAGAACGTACCGGCTGCAGCTGCCCAAATAAGGGCCAGAATTCCTTCCGCCACCATGGCACCGTAAAAAATCCAGCGTCCCTGACGTTCGTTGGTCACGCAGCGAGCCATGATCGGGCTCTGCGTGCCGTGGAAACCGGAGATGGCACCGCAGGCAATCGAGACGAACATCATCGGGAAGAGCGGCAGACCGTTGGTCTGGCGGTTATGGAGTCCGTCCATTACTTCCGGCATCTCGCTGCTGTGCCAGCCGAGCATGACGACCATGATACCCAGGCCCATGAAGAGCAAGATTGCACCGAAAATAGGGTAGAAACGACCAATCAGTTTATCGACCGGCAATACCGTTGCTAGCGCGTAATATACGAAGATAATAAGCACCCATGCGATAGGAATGGTGGAAAGACCGAATTGGAAGGTCGATAGCGGTGCAAGTCCCTGGAGCAGGGTAGCGGGACCGCTGAGGAAAGTGGTGGTCAGCAGAATAAGCAGCACGAGCGAGAGCACGCGCATAAACACTTTGATCTTATTGCCCAGTTCATCGCCCACGATATCCGGGAGCGACACACCCCCTTTGCGGATGGAGAGCATACCGGAGAGGTAGTCATGAACACCACCGGCGAAGATCGTACCGAACACGATCCATAGGAAGGCTGCAGGACCGTAGAAAATACCCATAATGGCACCGAAAATCGGACCAAGCCCGGCGATATTAAGGAATTGCACGAGGAAGATACGCCAAGGCGCCATCGGTACAAAATCCACACCGTCGGTCTTCGTGAGGGCAGGGGTTTTACGCTCCGGCTCCACACCGAAAATCTTCTCCACTAACACGCCGTAGGTAAAAAATCCTACGACCAATACAATCAATGCAATGATAAACGTGATCATGTTTCAACAATTTTGCGACTGCAAAATTACTGCTTTTTTTTGATATATGCAAATAAAAAGAGAAAAAACGGATTCGAAAATTGCTGCTTGCTGCAATAATCGTTCGAGCGAAGCGAGATAAGACAATTGCCAAACTGCAATAATCGTTCGAGCGAAGCGAGATAAGAACCCAGACCGGTACTGCGGAGAGAAGGCCGTAGCGCCTTAAAACGATGAAAGATACCTTTCGGTATCTTCTCTCGTTTTCGTGGGCGTTTACGGATTCGAACCGCAGACCCTCTGCTTGTAAGGCAGATGCTCTAAACCAGCTGAGCTAAACGCCCTCAAATCTGCTCTTTTTTCAAAAGCGAGTGCAAAGGTACTGCTTTTTTTTGATATGACCAAATTTTTTTGCAAAAAAATGCATTTTACCCCTCATTTTTTTTGAAAAACGCGATAATTGTACCAATTTTGATCCTCAAAACGGTAAAAAACAGCATAACAGAGGATAGTAATGAGCGTTCCAACCAAAACACCGGCAAACACATCAGCAGCGAAATGCTGACTCAGATAAATACGGCTATAGGCGCCGAGCGCAGCGAGCGCAAAGAGAAGAATCTGGATAATAGCACTTGTCGTCCTAGGACACCTAGGATTCCTAGGCTTCCTAGTAAGCAGGATGCAGAGCACGAAGGCAAGGGCAAAGAACGAAGTCGTGTGTCCGGAGGGGAAGGAGTACCAATGATTCATCCGTACACCTTCGGTGAGCGGCAGTTGCAGATCCGGGAATTGTTGTGCAAACCAGGTGATCGGTCTCGGAGCGTTGATGATATGTTTGAAGAGTTGGGTGGTAAGCGCCGAGAGGATCATCGCTGACGACGCCAGCACACCGTCTCCAATGCGTCCGAAGAGCAGTAACGCCACGCACAGCACGTACGGAAACCACTCGGCTACCTGCGTGTAATACCTATAGAATATATCGCGCGCGGGCGTGTGACGGTCGCAGAGTAGCATGTGCAGATCGCCTTTTGGGATATAGACAAGCGCTAAGCCCAATACTACAAGGAGTATCAGGCTTAGTGCTAGAAAAATCGCGTTTTGTCGGAAGAACGTACGCATCATTTCATCCGTTGACCATAGATGTTATACTCCTTATCCTCCTTACGGATGACGAGGCGTTGATTGATTAAGTGCTTGGTCGCAGACGCATTCTTTGTTACCGTCGTGTATTCCGGTACTTTCTCAATCTCCATCGAGCAGGAAGGCAGAACGACACCGTCCGAGCGCGTAAGGATAACTGAGTAGTGCTGTCCGATGACAAACGTTGTATCGATATGATAAACGGACGAGGTGGCTCCCACGATTGGTATACCATTCAGCAGCCATTGATATGCCGTAAAGTCATACCCTCCGTTGTTCTCCTTGTTATATACGGAAAGGACGTTGTTGAACTTGTACTTGAAGACATCGCTCGGGTAGTAGATTGAGAAATCCAAGGGGAACTTGAGCGTACGGCCACAAATTGTATCCTGTACGATAATCTGTGCCTTGTATAGATTCGGTTTTAACGCTTGGGTCGGTAACTCAAAATACCACTGTTTATCTTGTGTGTAGGGCTCAATGATTGAGTCTATACCTTCGCAGATGAAATGCGTTTCACCAATGTCTCCTCTATTATTATAGATAAACGGAAGTTGCAGTTTATCTTCCTGGCAGGCATAAGCTGCACCGGTATTCGGGATGTCCATAGCGAGGCAAGTCTTGATATGCACGTAACAGGTGTCGTAGAGGTCACACATATACTCATTGCCCTGTTTCGTGATCCACGTGATCAATCCGTCTGCCGGAAGGGTCTCCGGATAGTACCATTTGCCATTCACGTATGCACTGTCATATTCTGTTTTTTCCGAATAATGACCGGTCTCTAAGCCATAAGAGACTAAACTGATTTGGATATCTTCGCTACAGGAAGCTTCCGGATTGAGGATAGTCATTTTACCGTATGTAACCAGGCTATCCAAGTAAGCCTGTCCTCTTTTGCTGAGGGTATCCGCTTGTTGTTTCTGCGTGAGACAAACCTTGATTGGATCCACCAAAACGGTATCCTGACGAACCACGCGGAAGGAGAATTTGACATGTCCGATAAACTGATCGGCTTCATCGGTGCAGACTTGGTGACCATAGAGCTCTGCCTCCACATCGTACCAGCCCGGGTTGGTGTAAGCGTGCTGTATTTGCGGGGTAGAGTTGTAATCAGTGATACCGTCTCCGAAGTTCCAATCCACACGAGTAATCATATCGTGTCCTACCTGAGCATCAAATCTCAAAGTGTCCCCCATGCAGAATTTTTTGTCGCTATGCAAGCCGTCGTCGAAGGGTATGTTGTTCACATTTACGCCTCGTTTGATAGCCGAAGAGCCGACAGTGTAGGCATAACTTTCATCGGTACCATTTCCATAAACGGATGCTATGAAACCACCATTGGGACATGCTAAATGATACACCGGGTTATTTCCACTACCGACACCACCGCTGGTCTTGTCCAGTCTGACGCGTGCATAAGAGTAGGTGTTCTTTCCATCAACGGGGTGGAAATCGAGAGATAGAGCGGTATTTGTTTTATTATTCGTTAGTGTCACGTTGGCGCAATCTACCGTTTTGGCAATCACGTTCAGGAAGTGATCGTGCGTGTTTGTAGTTCCCATCACACCAAATACCACATCTTGCATCATTTGCTGAATAGGGCTGACCCAAGTCATGGAAGGTGCACCACGACTTGATTTTTCCTCTGATCCGTTATCTTTACGAATATAGCCATTACCTACATCAAACGACATCACTGCACAAGGGCATTCCGTATGGATATATACAGCCGAATCCACAACGGTTATCCCATGAAGGTTGCCATTCCGTTTACTATCCCATCTGCCTTCTGCGTTACCAGCTGACAATTCAAATTCATATACCTCTCCGGCCGGGAGGTAAAAACTATACGGAGTGCTTTCGGTCGTTGTAGTAGAAGTGTTTTCATGATAGGTGCCGTATATGGTCACATCAGTTCCCTTTTCTGCGATAATCATAATACGGTTAGCGTCCTTCTCTTTCGAGCGTGCCACCACAAAGTCACATCCCCAGTACTCCAAGGGGAATAATTCTTCGTACAGCAAATCACGGTCAGCCACATCGGAAGGCACATTTCCCAATATACATCCGGCATAAACGGCAATCTTCTTGTCGTTCAACGCCTTTACAATACTTCCGTTGAGATCTTGGTCTGAGGCGCTCTTCACGTGATACACCTCACCTTCCAGCAGATCTACTTCAAATGAAGTATGTGCACCATGACCTCCTTCTGTATTAGCGGATGGAGTAATCCGAACTCTACAATTCTCCGTAGCGAGGATGGTAAACACATTTTGATGTACACCATCTTTGGTACTCGGACCGTAGGTCTCTACGATGTACTCGCTGCCTAAAGCATGGATAGGAAGTACGTTTGTAGCATCAAAACTCTTGGACCACCATAACGCACTATATACGGAAACATCCACATCTTCAAGAACTCTAACTTTTAATCCGTGATAATATCCCCTTGTCTCCGAGTCCGGTTGATTCGTTTTTGAATACCATTGCTCCAAAGGAATTTCCGTGGCTTTCGTACCGGTAAGTATCTCTTCCCATGTATTGGCGGCACTAATGGTACGCGTGAGGGACCAGTTGGTTTGTGGATTGCTTATCTCAATCGTACAGGGTTTGGGCGCACTGACGGCTATATAGGGTCTGAAACCGTTTGGCGCTGCACTTGGTTGCGCATGGTCCGGACCTCGACTTGCAGTTAAAGCCACCCAAAACTCGCGTCCTTGAGTAGAAGCTTGTCCCCAAGAGGGGAGGACCATGCTAATCAAGCAGACAAGAAGCAATAATGATTTGAATTGTTTTTTCATATCTCAGATATCTGTTGTTTACAAAATCTCAATCTCAACACGTCTGTTATTCTGACGTCCTTCTTCGGTGTCGTTGGTGTCGATCGGTTGGCTCTCACCGCGACCTTCCGCCTCAATACGATCGGCTGCTATACCGCGCTCAATCAAGTCTTTCATCACTTCGTTAGCGCGGCCGTCCGACAGTTTCTGGTTAGCGGCATCTTTACCTACATTGTCGGTGTGACCGATGATCTTGATACGCACTTGCGGGTTGCGCGCCAGATACATATAGAGGTCTTGGAGCGCCTCTTCGGAGGTCTTCAGGATTCGTGACTTATTGGTAGCGAAGAAGAGGTTCTTGACGATAAACACCTCACCTTTCTTAATCGGCGACAACTGGATATTGAGGCTGTCTCCGATATTATTAATGGCCATATCGATGGTGTCGTATCCCATCTGCGCAATGAACAAGCGGTACTGCGGACCTTCCTCGAGCATCTGACGGGTGGTACCGGTGGCGGAGTCGGTAGCGAGGTTGTAAGCCGGTTCAGATACGCCGCTTTTGTTGATCCGTACGGTAGCCGGAACGACTAATCCGGTCTCTTTATTAGTTACACGCACGCGCAGGACAGGGCGCGGACGCATAGCAATAGTGATGTACTCGGTGCTGCCCACTGTTTCAATCTCAAACGGGAAAGCAGCGGGATAGTAACCTTCTGCATTCACGGTGACGGTGTAGGAGCCCAGACCATGTTTCTGACGCAGACCCTTCGGAGTGATTTGTTTTTCACGCAGAGCGATCTTGCCGGAATTGGTATCTTTGGTCTCGATGAGTGCCAACGGTAGCGGTTGGTTGGTTTCTGCATCTACGACGCTGTATATAGCATAGGCAGGAGGCGGCGGAACCGGACGCTCCATCTTACCCGGTACCTCGAACTGGATCGCAAACTTAGCACCTACGAAGAGGTTGTTGAGAAGGGTGTTGCCGTTGAGCGCCAACATCGTGTTCGACTTTGTGACTTCTACTTTGTCTGCGTCAAAATCCACGGGGTTGGCTTTTAGGGTGGCGTTATTATTGAGCACGCTGTACTCGGCAAAGAGCGCCACGCGGTAATGTACATGTTCGCGACCGAAGGGCAAACGCTCTCCGGGTTTCACTTTGGCTTTTTTCTTATCCGGCTGTGCCTGCAACCATTCGTCCAAATCTAAACCTAATTCTACAGCCGCACTGACATCAGGAATGGAGAATTTCATGGCCTGATTGGTCTGGCCGTTGAGTTCATGGATACCCATACCGTACGGATCAAAGAAAGCGGGATCATAGACGGTAATATCGTACTGACCTTTCTGGCTGTAACCCATCGGCAGGTTATAGTGCGCTTTGGCACCAACCAGGAAATAGTAGCGGCTGAACTGTGCACCGAACATGACCGGAATACCGATACCAAGCATGTTACGCTGTTCGACTAACTTGTCAAACAAGTAGTTGTATTGTGCTCCGTATTTGGTGTCTATACGCGTAGCCTGGAAGCCGTAAGACGAAGTCGAATTGAGGAAACGAACGTCCAAACCGGTCTCGAAGCGGAAGTGTCCGTACTCGAGGCTGTAGGTCAGATCCAGACCTGCACCGCCACCACCGGTAAGCGAACGATAAGCGTAATCATTGCCCAGTTGCTTGCCGCTACTAATGGCAGCCCATTGATCACCTTGCTTATCCATCAAAGCCGAGTAACCGGCACGGAAACCGAGGTTAAAGAACGATACCACTTCGGTCTTCGGGTTCTCCAAACGCTCTTGATATTTCTCGTATTCACGCAGTTGTTTTTCCTCTTTAGCCTTGGCCTCCGCCTCTTTCTTCGCCTGCTCTTCGGCACGTTTGTCAGCTGCTTTAGCACGCTCTTCAGCTGCTTTGTCACGTTCAGCCTGTTTCTTCTGGTTCTCCTTGGCAGCATCGGCTTTTTTCTTATCGGCTTCTTTCTTCTTGGCAGCCGCTGCTTTCTGTTTTTCGCGAGCTGCTTTCTCTTTCTCTTTGGCTTTCTGTGCCTTGGCTTTCTCTTGTTCTTTCTTCTTTTTCTCCGCTGCTTTCTGCTTGTCGGTTTGACCGGCAGGTACCGGTTCCGGCATCGCGTACAGCGCTATAGGAGCAGCATTCAAACTAAGAACAACACTCAGTATCAGTATGTTTCGCAATAAACTTTTCATATCCGTGTTCTCCTGTTTTAGATTATTGAATAATGAACTTGAAGCTACGCGTCTGCTTGTCCGTTACGACACGAAGCAGGTACAGATCCGGTTCGGTAGGCGTATCAATGAGACAACCGCCGTCAGGGAGCAGGAACTTCCAGTCTTTATAGATGTTACCACTCGTGGTGATCCATTGTGCGTAGCACTCGATCTCGGTCTTACCGCCCCAGTTGGCATTGACAAACACTTTATCGCCATGTTGGTAGCTATAGGAAGCGGAAATAATGAGGCTGTCCGGATTATTGATAAAACTGTGCTTGGTTGTATCCACAACGAACGGTTTAGCACATGCGCGGATGAAGACAGAATCCGGTTGACCCTTGTTGCTCCAGAATTCAACATAGAACTCGTCGTTCATGTAGTCTTCGCCCGGAATATCAGCCATATTCAGTACTGACGATGTCTGATTAGGAAGCGCGGTACTGTCGCTCGTGCGGAACCATTGGAAGTCGCTCATTACTTGACCCTGAATCTTCGGATGGTTTTTAAGTATACCGAGGACGTTGGTGTAACGCTGGTCAATAATATCGTTCGGAAGCGGTAACTCGAACAGCAGAAGAGCTGTCGTGTCGCCGCAATCCGATTTGATATCAATCGTAATACCATACTTAACACCCGATTCTGCATCTACCGGAATCTGTAGCTCAAAATGATCCGGCTTAATCGTTAGCATTTTTGCACCAAAGCCAGCAGCTTTCGCTACGTCATTGAAGTCTACAGTTACGTTATTTCCCGTCAAATCGATGGTGCTGGTGTAAGGGATCGTACCCGGTTTCTGGGTGCCGTCCTTCTCGGGACAAGGAATGTCCGGCTTGTCAATTGTGAAGGAATAACGTCCGATATTTACTTGGATATTAATCACCGTCTTCGCCGACTGACCTACGCAGACATTACTGCTATTGCGGTAGATCGTACAAGAAGCGTCGTAGATACCGCCATTGACGTAATAGTGCGGAACGATGGTCGATGTGTCCTGCTTCAGAGTTACGTCCGGTGTGCCGTCTCCGAAATGCCAAGTAATACTATCGGGAACGAAGTCCGGTTTACAAGCAAACTTAACAGTATCTCTACCGCATAGCTTGTTTTCTTTTTTGGGAGAGAACTCCTCGCCGTTGATATAGATCGACTGACTCAAGGATTTCGTTGCACCGCCGGCATTGTAACCGTAACTCTCGTTGCTGGTGTAACCGTAAACATATGCGGTAAATCCTTCGCCCTCTTGCGCATTGTTCAATTTAAGGGTGTGCGACAGCGGTTTGCTGTTCTTGGCCGTTGTACCTAAGTCATGACGTACGTAGTAGTAACGGTATTTGCCGTCGCCGTTATTATCGCTACCGACAACCGGCTCCCATCCGGTGAGAGGATTGTTGTCCAGCGTCATGTTGTTGACGGGGCGTACATTGATGCTGTCCGTAACTACATTGACATAGTGTTTGGTGTCCGATCCTTTGCTGTTCTTACTGGAATAGGTAGAGAACGTGATCTGGTCGATCTTCTGCTCAATCGGGTTCACCCACAACATGGAAGGGTCACCGTCGTTGTTGCCACGCTTTCCGTCCCATTCCTGCGAAACGATGAACAGGTGGATACCGCAAGGACAAGAAGTCTCGATAAAGCAACTGCCACCCGGTACATCTGCAGCAGGACGTGTCTCATCGCCTTTCTTACCACCGTTATTGATGGCGTCACCCAATTGGATCTCCCAATACTGTTTGCTCTCTTTGGGGTCCGAGGAACTGAAATTGAAGGTATGACGAAGTACTCCGTTAATCCTTACCTCCGTGCCATCGTTAATAGCCATAATACGCAATACGTCGCGTTTACGAGCACTACGAGTTACGGCAAAGGTGGTGCCCCAAGTAGAAATAGGCATAGCTTGCGAGAAGAGGTGGTCACGCTGTTGAATAGGATCATTGAGACCCAGATCGGAGTAGAACGGCAAGTTGGAGTGCGGGTTGCCTTGGAAAACAGCAATCGGCTTGTTGGCAGTCACAGAAGTACCACTCAGATCATAGTCGTGACCTTCGCCGTCGCCGGTCCACACATACCATACTTGTCCCTCTTTTAACACCGCGGTATTCACGGTCGTACCTTTGGCATTTAAATCCGTTTCCGCGGATAAGGTATAAGAAACTTCCGTACCATCCTCTACTGCTACGATAGCAAAATGCGTACCTTGCGGAGCACTTTTGTGATCAGAAGGTGTATAGCACTGAATCAAATAATCCGTCTGCAGGGCCGTTTTGGGCAAAACGTTGGCTGCATCAAAAGATGCCTCCTTATAATTGCTCGCGAAGAGCGATATGGGTGCAGTAGAAGTGACGTGCAATGCTGTACTGTCGACCTGTTCGGAGCGACGGGTATAGCAAAACTCATTGTCACTGTTGGTCGACTGCGCTGTACCTTGATACAATTGAATCTCTGTCGCCTGATTGGCCACAATAGAAACATTAAACGGAAAGACTGCTCCTGAAAGAGCGACACCGTCTACATACACTGCTACCGCTTTCCCTTTGAAAAATGGATTGGTAATCGTTACATCACAATTCGAACGGGAAGAAACAGTAAGCGACAAAATAATGTCTTTGTCATCGTCATCACGATGATCCGCTTGTAAAAAAGTTACCCAGAAATCAGTGCCTTCCGTGGATTGTCCTTCATCAATCGCTTCGGCTTTAGTGCTCATGAACGGCACGACCAGCAGACAGCTGAGCAGGACATTGAATAGTTGTTTTCTCATATTAGTTGTTGTGTTAAATGTGTGCGTTTTAAATCGGGTGCAAAATTACTACTTTTTCTTCACACGCGCGTACACATATTCACGAAAAATGTGTAAAAATTGACGCACTTATCGTATCTGTTGGCCTAAAGTGCTAAAAATTGACGTACCGCGGACAATAACCAACTGTCCGTTCCTTATTTGCTTGCGTGCGGTGCTGTACGACGACGAGGTATTACAGCCTTCGATCCAGTTCTCGTCGTACGGGTCTCCGTAGCTCTGTTCCAACTGGTAGAAATCCACAGTTTGACCTTGTTTGTTACCCCAGATATACTCCGCCAATTCCGGATAATCAATAAACGGATTGCGGTTACCTTGGATCTTATTGACCTCCACGGCACGATCCAATTCTTTTTTAGAAACAGGATCCAAATGGTGCCAGTTCAGCAGCAAGTCCCGCAGCCAGGGCAGGAATTCTTGCCAACCTTCATTGGTCATCGCTGCTGCCGGTTCGCCGCTCGCTACCCACGTGAGCGAGTCGCCGTAACACGTGGCAATATAGAAATAGGCACGGGCAAAATCGCCTTTGTACTCATCGGCAGGACAGAAGACGCGCTTTAAATGATGAATCGTGTCTTCTCCCGTGACAAACGAACCGTTGTTGAACGAACTGTCGGCAGGAATTCCCGGTGCGTGGTTGGATTTACTTCGGTTGGCAGATGCATCACCCGGTACCAGATGGAAGAGGTCGCAATAAGCCGGATTGATGTCTCCGCCCCACCAGCTCTTCGGTAACATATGCTCGATGTCAAAGCCCGTGACACTGGCTGTCGGATGCTCCGGATCAAAATAACGGTGGTTGTTGGAATACATGTCTAATACTTCATTAGTGAGCGTATCCCGGTCGGTATAGAAGAACCCGTCCCAGGTCTTTTTACTTCCACTACCGTAACGATACCGTTTGCCACTGCAGATGATGTAACCAAGATGGTTCTTCAAAGTCGAATCAGCGGTGTTTTGTGCGTATTGGTAGTAGTTGCCCGGCATTGGACCTATCGCCATTTTAGTTGTGTCCAGATCAAAGGTACTTGCACCTCCTGAACCGGGAGGAACGACGGTTAACTGGATAGGCAACTCACGCGTACGCTCGTAGCCGTCCAGACCGGTTGCTCTGGCAACAACGACATTGGATAACGGAATCGCTTTCGTTACCGTATCCATGGTAATACTATAGAAAATATCCACTTCTCCGCCTTCTGCCGGCAATGCGGTTTGTGAGAGCGAGAAGACATTTTGGGCATTCTTCAGAGATAAGGAAATACTTCCATTTACATGCTTGCCGATCAATTCGAAACTGAGTACATCCTCCATCGGTTCGTCTGCACTTTGCCATTTAACGCCACCGAAATCCATGGTTGGGTAGGGCAACTCCAAAATCGCCTGCATCGGGTGCGGATCTTCCGCTTCAAACTCAATCTTCTGCACGTACCAGCGGTTGCTGGTGGCTGCTTTCGCTCCGATATAGATAGAATCAACATCCGCATTTATCGTGATTTCGTACGGACGGATTTCGGCACGATGACCGGCTTCCCATGCTACCTCTTGGTTATAAACCATTAACCTTTTGGTGGTAGCTGTATCAGCACCATTTGCAGGTACGTAAGCCGCTGCAAATACGGTCATTGTGGTGATGTGATACGTGTCGTCCAAACCGAGAACCAATTCGCCTTTGGCACTTCCTGTGCCGCCTTTGATACCAAAGCCTTCTTTCGCGCGATAGATCTTATTAGCCATGCGTATCTCGTTGACGCAGTTGTTGGTGGCGGTTAAAACGATATTGCTTAATTCTGTGGTCGGCGAACTCGAGTCAGCGTTACTGCTGTTGAACACAATAGTATACGTCTCCGCCATCATGCCGATGGAGAAGAGGGTGGCAAAAACCAATAAGATGTTTCTTTTCATGGTATTCTTTCAACTTTAAACGTTCAACTTTTTTTGGTGCAGGCCAGTAGCAGGTTCAGCGTTACGTACCAAAGAATACAACCGGTACCGCTGAAGAGTGCGAACTCGATATGGTTGACGACCAGCGCTTTATATATGCAGAAACCGATAATAACCAGACAACCGATCAGAAAACTGATGATTATCGTTTTCTCTTTTGCCCAGCCTTTGAAGCTGAAGAACGGTATTTCTGCGTTAAGCAGATAGCAGCTGATAAAGGACAGACCAATCAACACCCATGCCATCCAGTCGTAGGTCAGCATAGAAACGGGCATGCAGCAAATTCCGCCCCAGAAAATAGCATTGGCCGGAGTGGCCAAACCGATAAACGAATCGTGCTGACGCTCATCGACATTAAACTTAGCCAGTCTCAGCGCAGAGAAAGCGGCCATGATCAGCGCCAGACCTGCCCACCAGCCGAGGATGGGTTTGAGGTAGCAGAACACCATCATGGATGGTGCCAGACCAAATGTGATATCGTCCGCCAGCGAGTCCAATTCTACTCCGATAGGACTCGGAGTTTTCAGTAAACGGGCACTCAGACCGTCAAAGAAATCAAAGAATGCACCGGCCAGAATGAACACAAAAGCCCAAACAAAAGCACCTTGTGTAGCTAAAAAGACCGCTATGCTGCCACACAATAAGTTGCAGCTTGTGATGGAATCAGGAATAATTCGTTTACAATTCATAATTTTCTATATACTAAATAAGTAATGATTATCGAAGGTACACAGCACGCCATGACGATCCAGAAGAAACCCAGGTATCCGGCCGCTTCCTGAATATAACCGGCTACCATACCCGGTAACATTAATCCCAGGAACATAAAGGCTGTGCAAATCGAGAAATGAGCGGTCTTGTATGCCCCGTCTGCGACATGAATCATATACAGCATGCACGCCGTATAACCCAAACCGTAACCTAACTGCTCCAAACCTACGCACAAACTCAAAATCCAGAATGTAGTGGGTTGAAATTGAGCAAAATAGACATACACGATACAGGGTAGAGTGAGGCACAAAGCCATAGGGATGATGGCCTTTTTGAGTCCTGTTCTGCTGGCCCATATACCACCACCGATGCCGCCTAAAAGCATCAATACAACACCGATACCGGTGATCTGACCGATGGTATCGACCGTGATACCGAGTCCTCCTTGTTCTTTGGCCGCCAGGAAGAAAGGATTACATAATTTAAGCAGTAAGGCTTCCGGCAAACGGTAAATGAGCATAAAACACAGGGCCAACACGATGCCTGGTTTTTTGAAAAACGCTACGAACACTTGTCCCACTTCCCGCCAGATACCTCTAACCTCTAACCTTTTACCTCTCACCTCTATATCCGGCATCTGCCATACATGCCATATTGCCATCAGCGCCAGTATACCGCTGCATAGCAGCAACGCCACCGTCCATGAACTCGGGATGTCTGTCCGTTTCTGCAGCCAGCCGACTAACATCAGCAGGATGGACTGACAGAAGATATTGGCGATACGGTAGAACGTAGATCGCAGGCCTACATACGCCGACTGATCGTGCTCATTGAGCGCAATCATATAATACCCGTCGGCAGCAATGTCGTGGGTGGCGGAACAGAAAGCGGTGATAGTGAATAGAATCAGTGCAATCGTGAAATGTCCTTGCGGGGCCAACCATGCCAGTAACGCGACCGTCACTGCCATCAGAATCTGCATCGTCAGCACCCACCAACGCTTGGTGCGAAGCACGTCTACAAAAGGACTCCAGAGCGGTTTGAACACCCACGGAAAAGCAATCAGGGACGTAAACAACGCCATCTCGCTATTGGGCACACCAAGTTGAGCAAACAGCGTGACGCTTATGCTGGTAACCAAAAAGTATGGGATACCTTCCGCTAAATACAGCGTTGGCACCCATACCCATGGTGAAATATGTGTTTTCTCCTTATTAATAATACGCACGCGCGCGCCTTATTGGAAGTTAGCGCGGTTGTCGGTTACTTCAGCGTTGTCCTCCAGTAACTGCATTGCCTGATAGGGCAGGTATGCAAAGCGGCTTGCCAACTGTGCTTTCTCGCTCTGTGCATCAAAAGCAGCCTCGAGGTTGTTTGCCGCACCGGTCTTAACAACGAACACACCCATATTACCCTTGATCGGTTCGCTCAACGCGTTCTCGCCTTGTGCCAAAGCAGCACCAATAACGGCCGGCTCCATGCCTGCGTTACCGAAACGACTGTCACCCAACGCTACGCGGTCGATATGTTGAACCGGTTGCTTCATGATCTCTGCTGCAGCCTCCAGACTCTCAACGCCCTTCAGTTGTTTCATGATATAAGCAGCCTTGGCATTGTTGGTGGCCTCATAAGTCAACTCAGCGCGAACAGCGTCCAAAGGACGATACTCACTGTCGTTCACCTCTGTCAGAGCAGCAACAATAAACTGCTGACCGCACTCGAACACGTCACTTACCTGACCTTCTTTTGCCTCAAAGGCCCAACGAACGATAGGACGGCTGGCTTTCAGTTGACCTACCTTGTCGGTGGTCTTGGTCAGGTTGTACTGCGGAACAACCGTCATACCTGCCTCTTGTGCAGCGGCCTCGAGAGCCTCGGCGTTGTTATTGTTCACGATGAACTGCTTAGCGTTGTTATAAATAACCGAATAGGTCTTGCTCGACGGAGTTACCTCACGTGCGAGGATAGCCAACTTCACTTTCGGACTCGGTTTGCCGATCTCCATGATCTCGTAAGTCTGCTCACCCATACCGATGGCAACGGTGAAACGCTCACCGCGTTTGCCTTTCAGCGCCGGCTCGGCGATGTTCTTCGGCAGATCATTAGCCTTGAACCAACCCAGTTCCTGGTCCTCTTGACCTTCTTCAGCAGCAATAGCCTTCAGCTCTACGCTATCCGGCAGCGAGTAACCTGCCTGCATAATACGAGCCATGGCGTAGGTGTTGTTCTCAAACAGGATCTCCGTGCAGTCACCGGCTTTGGCACCCTTAGCAAATGCAAAGTCCTTAAACTGTGCCGGAACGGTCTCCTCAGAGTAGTCGCGACCGTCGTACATGATATCCGAGTTGGTGTTCACAACCAGACTGATATCATCCGTGGTCTTGAACTCATCCTGCAGACGAACCAACAAGTCCTGAGCGGCTTTGAAATCATCCTCACTCGGCACGATATCGAATGCTACGTACTTGATCGCACGGTTCGGGGTTTGCTTGTACTGCTCTTTGTGTTGCTTGTACAGCGCCTTGATGTCGCTCTCGCTCACTTTAACGAGGCTGTCTGCTACCGTATAATACGGTTGCATCACGTAGTCCGCACTTACACCGTTCTGACGACCGTTGAATGCAAACTCGGCATCCAGCGAGTTAGCCTTGAGCAGGTGTTGGAGCAAGTTGCTGTATTTTTCTTGCATGTAGCTGATACGAACGGCTTTCTCCCAGTAGAGCCAATAGGTCTTAGCCTGCTGGAGGTTTGCGTTCTGCTCTGCATCGTCACTGCCTTCGTTGATGGCGGAAATCAATCCCTTCACCATCTCACGGCTGTACTGACCGTTCTCGTCCATGAACGCACGACGACCACGCAGGATCTGGTGAACGTTCTCACCTACGCAGAGTTCGGTCAACTCATCGGCGGTGATTTCCATACCAATTTTTTCTGCCTGCGCACGCAAAGTATAGTCCATTACGAACATGTTCCATACCTGGTTACGGATCTGGGCATACATGTCTTCGTCAAAATCCGAACGACCGCTCTCAATCTTGTACACTTCTGTTAACTGATCTTTAGCTGCCTCATACTCCGTGTAGTGAATTTTCTGACCCTCAACAACACCGACGTTCTCGCGGCTACGATTGAAGAAACTACTACCGGAGTTCAAAAAGTCTCCGAGGATAAACGCTAACATGGCGAGACCCACAATTGCGATCAACAGCGCGCCATGATTTCTAATTTTTTGTAAACTTGCCATTTTTGTATATTAAATCTTTTAAATGTTTTTCCCATTAAAAATTCGGATTGCTGGACTCAATCACGTTACCTTTGGTTGGCTCACAAACACCATGGTAGTTTTGAATCTTAGCCTCTACAACAACCGTATCACCCAATTCCAATTGGTTATAAGCTGTGAATTTTCCATCTCTGTGTTTCAGACGATAGCAAGTGGCGTACGATCCACCGTCCGAACTGATGGAGAATGTCATATTACCGTACTGCTCCAAGTCCGAAGGAGTCGGCAAATCACGAGTGATTACCACACCGCGAATCTTATAGGTGTCATCGGAGGTGGCTTCGTCTTCGATCTCATCCAATAACTCAATAGCCTGATTGACACTCAACTCTCCATCTTTTGGTTCCGGGCAACCTTTGAAAGATTCGGATACCATTGTATCAATGCTAACAATGAAACCGTCCTTCAATTCAGGCGTCACTTTACCACTGCTGGCACTTACATATTTGGTCAACACGCCGACTACCGTCAAGCGGCTACCCGTCAAAGGCACTTCTTTGCCATTCTGGAAGCGGCGGTTATTGAGATTCTTGGTGTAATAACAGGACAAACTGGATATGCATTCATTATCCGAGATGCTGAAGTTAATATCACGCTTAGCCGGTACGTCGTACGGATGGGTAGAGTTGCCGACAACCATACCGCGGATCTTATATATTTCCGATGTGGTACCGCCATCCGGCAATGCCATACAAATAGCAATCGCACTATCCACAGAGATCTCTATTCCGTCTGTGTCCGGATAGAGTACGGTCACTGTATCAGGTATTCCCTCGTTATTTACACCGGGATTGTTGATGTATGGAGTCTCCTTACATCCTGCCATTGCCATCGCGATCACTGCGACCAACATAAAAATGCTCTTTCTCATATATGTATTATTTTAAGATTTTACACAATTCGTCAAAATCGGGCACAAAATTACAAAAAAATCTTCACGCGCGCAAATAAATTTGAAAAAAAATGAAAAAAATCACAATTTTCTTGCGTATATAAAAAAAATGTAGTACCTTTGCACGATTTTTAATCGAAAATGCCTTCATTTGAGAGAAAGTGCACATTGCGATTTTTAATTATTAACCCTAATTAGGAGGAAAAAACTATAGCAACAATCCCTAGCAGACCGCGTGGCGGTCGCGTCATCAAAGAGGATCCGCACCGTATCAATGACAAGATCAAAGGTGTGACCCAAGTTCGCCTCATCGGCGACAATGTAGAGCAAGGCATCTACTCGTTCCAACAGGCTATGCGTATAGCCGACGAACAAAACCTCGACCTGGTCGAGATAGCCGCTACGGCGAATCCGCCGGTATGCCGGGTGATTGACTACCAGAAGTTCCTCTATGCGCAGAAGAAGAAGCAGAAGGAAGCGAAGGCGAACCAGAAGAAGCAGGAGGTGAAGGAGATTCGTTTCGGTCCGCAAACCGACGATCACGACTATAACTTCAAGCTCAAGCACGCCCAGGAGTTCCTTAAGGAAGGTAACAAAGTGAAGGCTTATGTCTTCTTCCGCGGACGATCCATCGTCTTCAAAGAGCAAGGCGAACTCCTGCTCGCGCGTTTCGCCGCTGATCTCGAGGAATACGGCAAACCCGACAATGTGCCCAATCTCGAAGGTAAACGAATGATCATGTTCGTCAGCCCAAAGAGCCAGAAGTAAGACTAAATGTAGTCAAACAATAGTCAAAAGCAAGTCCAGACCCGACGGTCAACCGACAGTCAACCGACAGTCAAAGCCATCGTTGGACTTCTGTAACGCCCAAAAACAAGTCGTAGGGCCTACCTTTTTATCGCGTCTGAGTACGCGTGGCTGCCCGAGACTTTTTAATATTAATAATTAAATTCAAAACAAAATGCCAAAGGTAAAAACGAACTCCGGTGCAAAAAAGCGTTTTACGCTTACCGGAACCGGTAAAATCAAGCGTAAGCACGCTTACAAAAGTCACATTCTGACGAAGAAGACTAAAAAACAAAAACGCAACTTGACCCATGTTGCGCTCGTAGATCAAACGAACCTGCGTTCCGTTCGCGAAATGCTGTTGCTTCGTTAAGTACTAACCATTAAAGTGAAAGGACAGAAACATGCCAAGATCAGTAAATCACGTTGCTTCGCGCAACCGTCGCAAGAAGATCATGTCGCTCACCCGTGGTAACTTTGGTGGTCGTGCTAATGTATGGACCGTAGCAAAGAACACATGGGAGAAAGGTTTGCAGTATGCTTACCGCGATCGTAAGAACAAAAAACGTACATTCCGTGCACTCTGGATCCAGCGTATCAACGCTGCCGCTCGCCTCGAAGGTCTGAGCTACAGCCAGTTGATGGGTGCGCTCAAGAACGCAGGAATCGTCATCAACCGCAAGGCACTTGCTGACCTCGCTATGAATCAACCGAAAGCTTTCAAAGCAGTTGTTGATCAAGCGAAAAAGAAAGCTGCCAAGTAAGACGGACTTTCTATCTAGAAGTTCTTACAAAAAAACGAGAGATGGTCATTTGGCCATCTCTTTTTTTATCTCGTTGTTTAGTGTTTCGCTTGCCGGAACGAGCGGCAGTCTCAGATAATTCTGAATTATTCCCTTTTGGGCCAGAACGGCTTTGATGCCGACGGGGTTACCTTCTTTGAACAGTAGTTTAACCATTTCGTCGTACTGCGCTTGTTTGGCTTGGTCCTTTTTATGCACAATATCGTAGAAGTCTTCCGGAAAGGCATTTGAGGCTACCGAAATCAGACCTGCACCTCCGGCTTCCATGATCTCACAGGCAATCCCGTCATCTCCGGAAATAACGAGTAGTTTATCTTTTGCGAGTTCTATCAGATGCTTGATCTGCTCTACGTTACCGCTGGCCTCTTTGATGCCGACGATCTTATCAGGGTGTGCCTCATAGATCCGTAGGACAGTCTCCGGTAAGAGGTTCACACCTGTACGCCCGGGGACATTGTAAAGAATAACGGGAATCGGACTTGCCTCTGCTACGGCACAGAAATGTTGGAACAATCCTTCCTGATTTGGTTTGTTGTAGTACGGACATACGGAAAGGATAGCAGTAAAGTCTAGGATTAGTACGTCGCGCATAGCATGTAGGTCCGAGATGACTTGCTGCGTGTTATTGCCGCCGACACCCAGTACGAGAGGAATACGACCATTGACGTACTTGACGATAAACTCTCTCACTTCGCGTTTTTCCTCTGCGGTCATCGTCGCTGCTTCACCGGTCGTGCCGAGGACGACGATATAATCCACGAAGCCAGTCAATTGTGTGTCCAACAGTTGAGCGAGAGCATCATAATCGACACTTCCGTCGGCCTTAAATGGCGTGATAAGTGCTGTGCCTAATCCCTTTAATCCATTCATCCATTCACCCTTTCATCCATTTAGTCGTTAGACTTGATGGTTGTTAAATAACTCATAATCTGATGGTATAACCACGAAGCCTCCAGTTCGGCCTCTTCCCCTTGTTCCGGTGTAAAATCGGGTAGGGAGATCAGCATATCGTGCAGTCCTTCTCCGAGGTTCAGACCCACTTTGAAGTCCGCATCGGTGTACATAGCCAGGTAACGAAGTGGTAATAAGGACCGCGTCGTGAGGTCAATCAACAGATCATAGTGCTCTACCGCCAGATCCGTCAGCACGTAGTCACGGGGTTTACCTAACCAGTTATAGTCCGCCAAGCCCAGAATACGACTCTGCGGTAAAATCAAGGTCGTGATCTCTTTCTTCTCTGCATATCCCCACATCGTCACGTCCATCTGCCGACGCAACAAATCCTGCCGAATAGTCTTAATAGCATCATTGCGCTCCAGATAATCGCTCTCATAGATGATCATAATCTTGAGCGGTTGATCCAGATGCGGGAAACGCGGATTGCGCTCCGGTTGCTTCTTACGCAAATACTCAAAAATATACTGTTTCAGTTTCATAGCATAGCTAAAAATTCATCTTCCGTTAGCATCTTTATTCCGAGGTCTTCTGCTTTCTTGCGTTTCTCGGGACCCATGTTCTCGCCGGCAAGGATGAAACTGGTCTTCTTGCTGACCGACCCCACGTTCTTGCCGCCGTTGGCCTCAATCATTGCCTTGTATTCATCGCGGCTGTGATGGGCAAACGTACCGGAAATAACGATACTCATACCGGCTAACTTGTCACTTGTCGGTTCCGGAGCGGCTTCGCCTTCCATTTGCAATCCGGCCTTACGGAGACGATTCAGGATCTCTAAATTGCGGATGTCTTCAAAGTACTTAACGATGTTCTCTGCAATCTGCGGACCTACATCTTCGATGGCACAGAGTTGCTCCACGGTTGCCCATTGGAGTGAATCGATCGTGTTGTAACGTCGTGCAATCTTCTTGGCAGTTGTCTCGCCTACCATGCGGATGCCGAGAGCAAACAATACGCGTGACCATGGAACATTCTTCGAAGCCTCGATGCCGTCGAGGATGTTCTGTGCGGATTTCTCTCCCAAACGCTCTTGCGCAGCAATGTCCTCTAATTTCAGATCGTAGATATCCGCGATGTTCTTTAGTAAACCCTTCTGGTAGAAAAGATCAATCGTCTCTGCACCCAAGCCTTCGATATCCATCGCCTTGCGACTCACGAAATGCTCTATCTTGCCTTTTATCTGCGGTGGGCAACCGGCCTCATTCGGGCACCGCCAAGCAGCTTCACCTTCCACACGCACGAGAGGAGCTCCGCATTCGGGGCAGGTGGTGGGGAAGGAATACATCATTTCATCATTGAGCGACAAAGTCGCGCTCATTTCATCATTTCGGTCGGCACGACCGACGATCTTCGGTATAATCTCTCCACCTTTTTCAACCCAGACGCGGTCACCCGGGCGGATATCGAGTTGTTTGATGAAATCCTCGTTATGAAGCGTGGCGCGTTGCACCATCGTTCCCGATAATTGCACCGGTTCCAAATTTGCTACCGGTGTTACGACGCCCGTACGACCTACCTGATACGTGATCTCGCGGAGTAGGGTAAGTTGCTTCTCTGCCGGGAATTTATACGCGATGGCCCAACGGGGTGTCTTGGCGGTATAACCGAGTTCTTCCTGTTGCGCCAGGTTGTTCACTTTCAGCACGATACCGTCCGTCGCTACCGGCAGGTTCTTGCGCTCGGTGTCCCAGTAAGCGATATACGCCATGACTTCGTCCACGTTCTTGCAGACCTTAATCGCGTCGGATATATGAAAGCCCCATTCTTTGGCGGTAGAAAGTCGTTCGAAATGCGTGGTGCCGGGTAGGTTCTCACCTAACATATAATACAGATACGCGTCCAAGCCACGGCGTGCTACTTCACGCGGATCTTGCAGTTTGAGTGTACCGCTGGCAGCGTTTCTCGGATTCGCAAACAGCGGCTCTTCCTGTTCCTCCCGTTCTTTATTCAGCGCCTCAAAACGTTCCCAAGGCAGCAGCACTTCACCTCTCAACTCAAAGAAATTCGGTACGTCGTTGCGTTCTATTTGCCAAGGAATAGAAGGAATGGTCTTGATGTTCTCAATCACATCGTCCCCTTGTTGTCCGTCGCCTCGCGTGAGTGCCCGCACCAGTTTACCATGCTCGTACCACAGCGAAATGGATAGGCCGTCGAACTTTAACTCGCACACAATTTCTGCATTCGAAGGCAACTTGCGCACCCAGTCTTCAATCTCTTCGCGTGAATAACTGTTCGCCAACGACAGCATCGGGTACTTGTGTTTGACTTGCGCAAAGCCCTTTTTACCCAAGTCTGAACCCACATGTTGCGTCGGACTTTTGGGATCGAACATATCCGGAAACAACGCCTCCAAATCCTGCAGTCGATGCATCTTGAAGTCGAACTCCTGATCCGACAGCGTAGGCTGGTTGAGGACGTAGTACTTGTAGTTCGCCTCTTCCAACTCCTTACGTAGGCTCCGCAATTCCTCCCGCTCCGGTTCTTCTATTTCGCTGAACAAATCTAACATCAAGGTACGATAAATTTGCGTTTAAACACTTCTCCTTCCGCGTAGATATAGATGATATACAAGCCAGGCTCTTCCGGCAGTTGTACCAAGTCGAAGGAACTGGTCACCGCTGCTTGTTCAATCAAGTCGCCACGTAAGCTGTATATCGCATAATAACTGGGGCTGTCTTCGCTATACGCATTCCGGATGGTCAGCGAATGGATATCCTCTGAGACGATTTCGTAGCTATTGACCCACGGACTTGGGTCGAACGTCAACGTGCTGTCTAATTTCAGACCCACCAACACCGGATCGTGGTCCGAACAACGGAACATCGTCGTGTCATTGGATTTCTGATAGTTGAAGCGGTCATCCTCATCGGAGTTGATATGAAAACCCGACATACCGGTAATCTGCGGGTACATCGTTTTGTTACATAGCGCGTGGTCTATATAACTGGCCATACCGCCGAACATGTAACTGTAACTGGTGTCGGCATGGAAAGCGCGGTGTAGGTCAATCATACCTTTTTCCGTCAGTTGCTTGATCGGTGCCGTGAACGCGTAACAGTTAAGGTCACCCATAATCAGCACATCTTTGTCCCGCACATTCTTGTTTCCTTGGTAGTCGTTGTACAGTTCTATCACCGCTCTGGCTTCGTTCACACGCCGTTCTTCTCCTCCGTCGGTCATGGCCTTGAAGTGGTTGATAGAGTAACTGAATTTCTCGCCGGTGGCAATCTCCCGGAAACACATGATTTTCTTGCGGTTCTGCACCTCTTCATTGGTCCAGGCCGGGGTGTTGCTAATCGGTGCTACTTTGTTGGCATCGTACAGATAGTCCACTTTCTGATGTGTGCCCGAAGCGGCATCATTGAAGTGTTTGTAGTTACGTTCCGGCAGACAGGCATTGAGGTCCTGCATAATCTCCTCAATCGCTTCGTTACCCTGCTGCAACTCTACCAGACCGTATATATCTGCATTGATACGTACCAACGCATTTCGGATTTTCTTACGTTGGAGTTGATGTTCTGCATAACTGCGTGCACCCATCGATCCCCAGGTCATGTAGTAGTTCTCTAAGTTAAACCCGCAAACCAACAGTCGGTAATCTCCTAAGTCCGGTAGGGCGTTTTGTAGGTCTGCACGGGTGTTTCCGCTCCATGTACCGCTTACCCAGGTCAAACTGCTCGTGCTGTTCACTTTGGCCTGCAATCCGATGATCCGTTCACCGCAACGGTGATAACCGTTGATATTGTCAATACTGAACATGCAGGAACTGTTGATGCGCATGGTCTCTTTGTAATCGGCTGTACCGACCGAACCGTGACTCTCCGGTTGAAAACGACGCCAAGGCGAGACAATATAACTGCCGTTTGCATTGGCACTGACCAGCATCGGTACATCGAATATAACCGTCTGACCGATATACGGACGAAGAACCTCTCCGCTCCAGGTCGAGGGATTATCCACCGTGATATGCGTTTGTGCGATCACAGTGAGAGCGGTGATCAGGGCGATTGCCAACAGTCCAAAGCGAGTTTTCATCTGTCTTTTTATTAAATCGGCTACAAAAGTACAAAAAAATTTGCATATTTGCAAATAAAATCGTAACTTTGCAGCCAAAATTGATAAAATATGACTTTTTCGGAATTCTGGACAACGATCAAGATACGCAAATGGGGTAAGTACATCCTTACGCTGCTTATCTTTGCGGTCGTGTTCCTCTTCATCGGTGAGCAGAGTGTGGTGCACTTCATTCGCCGTGGACGGGAGATCCGGCATCTGGAAGAGCAACGCGATATGTACCGCGAGGGTGCGGCCAAGGCGGAGCAGGAGATCAACACGCTCCACCAGCCGGACAGCTTGGAGCGTTACGCGCGCGAACATTATTATATGCATACCCCTAACGAGGATATCTATTTAGTGGAGGAACCCAAATGAGAAAATCATCCATCATCATGATCGTCGGCCTGGTTATCCTGGCCGTCGGAGCGGCACTCAGTGTGGCGAAAATTGAACCGTACGCGGACTATGTGCTCATCGCCGGTGCCGTGGTGATTATCATCCGCGGTTTCGTCCGCAATCACGAGAAAGATGATAGATAAGAATCGATCTGAACATATCATTTTAGGGGTCGATCCGGGTACGCTCTTTATGGGTTACGCGGTGCTGCACACGGTCGGACAACAGGTTGAAATACTGGAGTTTGGAGCGTTTGACGTGCATAAACTGGAAGGACAATATCCGCGTCTGCAGAAGGAGTTTTTCTTTTTGCAGGAGATCATTGACAAATACCATCCGTCCTGCCTGGCTATCGAGACGCAGTTTGTGGACAAAAACCCGCAGACGATGATCAAGATCGTCCATGCACAAGGGGTGGCGATTGCGGCGGCGCTGAGTAAAGATGTGCCGATCTACGAGTACTCACCGATGAAGATCAAGATGGCGATCACCGGTAACGGTCACAGCACCAAGCAACAGGTAGCCGGTATGCTGCAGCGTTTTATGCATATCGCGGACGAGGATATGCCCAAGAAACTGGATGCGACCGATGCACTCGCTATCGCCTATTGTCATTACCTACAATTAGGGATGCCGACCTCTGAGGGTGGTGCCAAAGACTGGACAACCTACGCCCATCGTAAGGGTCTGACGGACAAAGGACTCACCGGTCCTGCCGCTCAACTGGCAGCGGCGCTGGCAACGGTCAAAAAGACAAAAAAATAAAAAATCTATCCCTAAAATTTGGTAGTCTCAAAAAAAAGTGCTACCTTTGCAGCGGAAAATGAAAATAATCGTGCCCTTGTGGCTAAGAAATTCATCATTGAATCATTAAAACATTAAATCATTATAATCATGGCTTACAAAATTTCAACAGATTGTATCGCTTGCGGTACCTGTATCGATGAGTGCCCGATGGGTGCTATCTCGGAAGGTGAACACTATTCGATTGATCCGGACGTTTGCACCGAGTGCGGAACCTGTGCAGATGTGTGCCCGAGTGGTGCTATCTCGCTCTAAGGAGTGCAGAAAAAGGTGGATTTTTTAACAAAAAATGTGTAATTTTGGGGGTTTGCAGTCGCAGACCCTCATTTTTTTTTATAAAAATGATACCTAAACCTTGCAAATATGAAAAAAAAGTTGTAATTTTGTGCCCAAATTGAGAAAATAACCGAAAAAATGGAGCAAGAAGAACACAAAACGAGCATGTTGGACGCATTCTTTCGCATTCACGATTTCCTGGTGGCGCATTCGTCGATGCCTATCCGCAGGCAGTTGATGGATGAGATTAACTGGAACGATCGCCTGATTGCTATCAAAGGTGGTCGTGGAGTAGGGAAGACCGATTTCCTGCTTACCCGTATCAAGGAGATTGAGACGGAATGGCGAAACATCCCTGTCCCCGTAACGAAGAAAGGAAAACCCAGCAAACGCAAATCCCTGCGGGATGTACGGCCATGTCTGTATATCAGCATGAACGATTTCTATTTTACCCGGAACTCCTTGCTGGAAGTGGCCGGTGAGTTTGCTCGGACCGGTGGACGTTACCTCTTCATCGACCAACTCTTCAAGTACGAGAACTGGTCGCGGGAGCTCAAACGCTGCTATTCGAAGTACAAAACCCTGCATATCGTCTTCTGCGCCACACCGGTTATGCCGATCGATGAGGACAATCATGACTTGGAGCATGTCGTGCACACTTATAACCTGCGCGGATTCTCGTTCCGGGAGTACCTCAATATCCAGACCGGTCTGAAATTGCCCTCTTATACGCTGGAGGAGATCATGCAGCGTCATGCCTCTATCTCGCGTGAGATATGCGAACGCGTGCAACCGCTCAAGTACTTCAAGGCCTATCTGCACCATGGTTATTATCCCTCGTACTTGGAGAGTAAGTCGTTTGAAACGGCGCTGCTGAAGGTGATGAACTCGCAGCTCGAGGTGGACGTGCTGATGATCAAGCAGATCGACGTGGCCTGCTTGCATAAACTGCGCAAGCTCTTCTATATCCTGATGCACGATGCTCCTTGTGCGCTCAATATATCCAATATATCGGATGAGATCGGGCTCAGTCGTGCGACGACGATGAACTACGTCAAGTACCTCAAGGACTCGCGTCTGATCAACCTGCTCTATCCGGAAGGCAAGAACTTCCCCATGAAGCCGACCAAGGTCTATATGCATAACACCAACGTCGCCAGAATGGATTTCACCCGCGAGATCGCACCGATGGATCTGTACGAGACTTTCTTCTACAATACGGTGCATGGTGCGCACAGAGTGAATGCCACGGAGCGTTCGGCGATGTTCATCGTGGACAACCAGTACTATTTCGATGTCAAGGAGCAGGTGTCTATCCGCGACGCCATTCGTCCGACAGCGGTAGGCGAACTCGAACTCGGTCGCGGTAACCAGATGCCGCTCTGGCTATTGGGCTTCCTTTACTAATCACGTGGTCACGTGATCACGAGATCTCGAAAAAACAACAAACTCAACAATAAATTCTAACAACAATGGCAAAAGAGAAAAAATTTATGACCATGGATGGTAACGCAGCTGCGGCGCATGTAGCTTACATGTTCACCGAGGTAGCAGCCATCTATCCTATCACGCCGTCGTCGCCTATGGCGGAGAACGTGGACGAGTGGGCTGCCGCAGGTCGCAAGAACCTCTTCGGTGAGACCGTTCTCGTGCAGGAGATGCAGTCTGAGGCAGGTGCCGCAGGTGCTGTTCACGGATCGCTGAACGCAGGTGCGCTCACCACCACTTTCACGGCTTCACAGGGTCTGCTCCTCATGATCCCGAACATGTACAAGATCGCCGGTGAGTTGATCCCGACCGTCTTCCATGTATCGGCTCGTACGCTTGCTTCGCACGTGCTCTGTATCTTCGGTGACCACCAGGATGTCATGGCTTGCCGTCAAACCGGTTTCGCTATGCTCGCTGAGGCTTCCGTACAAGAGGTGATGGACCTCGCAGGTGTGGCTCACCTCGCTACTATCAAGAGCCGCGTACCGTTCCTCAACTTCTTCGACGGCTTCCGTACGTCCCACGAGTATCAGAAGGTGGAAGCGATGGATATGGAGGATCTCCGTCCGTTAGTGGACTACAAGGCACTCCAGGAGTTCCGTGAGCGTGCTCTCAGCCCGATGCGTCCTGAGATGCGCGGTATGGCGGAAAACCCCGATGTCTTCTTCGCTCACCGCGAGAGCTGCAACCGTTTCTACGACGCAGTGCCGGATATCGTTTCCGACTACATGAAGGAGATCTCGAAGATCACCGGTCGCGAGTATCGTCCGTTCAATTACTACGGCGCTGCTGACGCAGAGAACATCGTCATCTGTATGGGTTCGGCTTGCGAGGCTATCCGCGAAGTGATTGATTATGAGGCTGCTAAGGGTAACAAGAAACTCGGTCTCATCAACGTACACCTCTATCGTCCGTTCAGCCTCAAGTACCTGCAAGAGGCGCTGCCGAAGAGTGCCAAACGTATCTGCGTGCTTGATCGTACCAAAGAGCCGGGCGCTAACGGCGAACCGCTTTACCTTGATGTAAAAGACGCACTCGACGAACTCGGTCTCAAGGACCTGCTCGTTGTAGGCGGTCGTTACGGTCTGGGTTCCAACGATACCACTCCGGCACAGATGCTCGCAGTATTCGAGAACCTCGCGCTGCCGCAACCGAAGAACCACTTCACCGTGGGTATCAACGATGACCTCACCTTCACTTCTCTGCCTGTTGGCGAGGAGATCGCGATGGGTGACGCTTCGCTCTTCCAGGCTAAGTTCTACGGCCTCGGTGCAGACGGTACCGTGGGTGCTAACAAGAACTCGGTTAAGATCATCGGTGACACCACCGACAAATACTGCCAGGCTTACTTCTCTTACGATAGTAAGAAATCCGGTGGATTCACCTGCTCGCACCTCCGTTTCGGCGACGAGCCTATCCACTCGACTTATCTCGTTACTACGCCTAACTTCGTGGCTTGCCACGTTCAGGCTTACCTCCACATGTACGATGTGACCCGCGGTCTGCAGGACGGCGGTACGTTCCTGCTGAACACCATCTGGGAAGGTGACGAGCTGGTTAAGAACCTGCCGAACAAAGTGAAGAAATACTTCGCTGACCATAAGATTAAAGTTTATTACATCAACGCTACCAAGATTGCGCAGGAGATCGGTTTGGGCAACCGTACCAACACCATCCTCCAGTCGGCATTCTTCCGCATCACCGCTGTCATCCCTGTAGAGAAGGCAGTAGAGGAGATGAAGCACTTCATCGTGAAGTCCTACGGCAAGAAGGGCGAGGATGTCGTTAATAAGAACTACGCAGCTGTGGACCGCGGCGGCGAGTATCAGGAGCTGGCTATCGATCCCGAATGGTCGAAACTGCCTGCTGATCCCGCTAAGGACTACGGAGATGAGCCGGAGTTCATCACTAAAGTTGTTCGTCCGATCAACGGTCAGGACGGTGACCTCCTCCCGGTTAGCTCGTTCAAGGGCATCGAGGATGGTACATGGCCTGCAGGTACCGCTAAGTTCGAGAAACGTGGTGTGTCTGCCTTCGTTCCGGTTTGGACCGCAGACAACTGTATCGAGTGTAACAAGTGTGCGTATGTTTGTCCTCACGCTTGTATCCGTCCGTTCGTCCTCGACGAGAAAGAGCTCGCAGGCCTCAACGGCGCTGCTACCCGCGAGATGAAGGCTCCGGCGGCTATGAAGGGTATGCACTTCCGTATGCAGGTCGGCGTTATGGACTGCCTCGGCTGCGGCAACTGCGTCGATGTATGTCCGGGCAATCCGAAGACAGGCAAGGCGCTCCAGATGGTACCGCTCGAGGGACAACTCGGAGAGGCTGCCAACTGGGACTACTGCGTAGAGCACGTCGCTTCCAAACAAGACCTCGTTGACATCGCTGCCAACGTCAAGAACTCGCAGTTCGCTACGCCGCTCTTTGAGTTCTCCGGCGCTTGCTCCGGTTGCGGTGAGACCCCGTATCTGAAACTCATCAGCCAGCTCATCGGTGACCGCGAGATCATCGCTAACGCTACCGGTTGTACCTCTATCTACTCCGGTTCTGTACCTTCTACTCCGTACACCAAGAACGCCAAGGGTCATGGTCCGGCTTGGTCCAACTCCCTCTTCGAGGACTTCTGCGAGTACGGTCTCGGTATGCAGATTGCACACCGCAAACTGCGTGAGCGCCTCGCTGCTCTCATGCAGAAGGGTCTGGAGTGCGCTGACTGCTCGGCTGAACTCAAAGAGATGTTCCAGAAATGGCTCGACAACCGCAATGACGCCAAGATCACCAATGACCTCTACGAGCCGATGGTGGCTGCTATGGAGAAATGCGGTTGCGACACCTGCAAGGCTATCCTCGCTGAGAAAGATCATATCGTTAAACGCAGCCAGTGGATCGTTGGTGGTGATGGTGCTTCCTATGATATCGGTTACGGCGGACTCGACCACGTCATCGCTTCCGGCGAAGATGTCAACATCCTCGTACTCGATACCGAGGTTTACTCCAACACCGGTGGTCAGGCTTCCAAGGCTACGCCGCTTGGCGCTATCGCCAAGTTCGCAGCTATGGGTAAGCGTGTACGCAAGAAAGACCTCGGTATGATTGCTACCACCTACGGATATGTCTATGTGGCACAGATCGCTATGGGTGCTGACCAGGCTCAGACCCTCAAGGCTATCCGCGAGGCAGAGGCTTATCCCGGACCGTCGCTCGTCATCGCTTACGCTCCGTGTATCAACCACGGTCTGAAAGCAGGTATGGGCAAGTCCCAGGCTGAGGAGGCGAAGGCTGTTGAGTGCGGTTACTGGCACCTCTGGCGTTACAACCCGCAGCTCGAGGCAGAAGGCAAGAACCCGTTCTCGCTCGACTCCAAAGAGCCGCAGTGGGATAAGTTCCAAGACTACCTCAAGGGTGAGGTGCGTTTCGCTTCTGTAGCAAAACAGTTCCCGAAAGAGGCAGACGAGCTCTTCGCCGCCGCTCAGGAGAACGCTCAGTGGCGTTACAAATCCTACCTCCGCATGCTCGGCACTGCATGGTAATAAGGAACGCACGCATGTGCGCATATATGGAGAGAGCGTCCTTCGGGGCGCTCTCTTCGTTTATGTATCCTCTGCTCTGTCGGTTCATGCATGATTTGTTTCTCTTTTTATTCTTCTCTCTCGCTTCGCGAAAAAAATGGGGGAAAGAAAAATCTTTTTATTTCTAATTACCATCGGTCGGGTGTTACGATTGTCCTCCTTTCGTGTATCTCGCCCTGCGGAGCGATAAACGCCCCGCAGAACAAGAGCACTAATCCGCCGATAGAAAGCACAGCCGCTGTGATGAGCTGAATACTTGCTTTCATCGATCATCTCCGGTTGTTTAAGGATGGAAATAGAACAAAGTAAAAGATAAAAGAAGCGCGACAACATGCCGCGCTTGAAGATGAACTATCGGGATATGGATAGATCGAAAAAAGGAAATACTAAGCCGCACCCATTATGGTGGAATCATAATTATCCGTTTTGTGCGTTACCACATGAAGGACAAAACTTTGGCGTATAGGTCAAATATTAGGCTAATATCTTTGTAATAGTTTGATATGCATTGCGTTACAGCGTTCAAGAATCTTGAGGACAAAAACGGCAAACGATAGTGCTCTATAGGTCAAAAAGTAGGCTAA
>Ga0256405_10000625_pt1 | contig 113895 bp, 92 predicted proteins | sample RumenRJG_02DNA_FD_189096 | JGI IMG/M metagenome (GOLD analysis project Ga0256405, IMG submission 189096) | Bovine rumen microbial communities from Lethbridge, Alberta, Canada - RJG_02 | ecosystem: Host-associated > Mammals > Digestive system > Stomach > Rumen | place: Canada: Alberta...
AATTTATTCATGACGACAACATCTACTGCAAATACTATGAGGCTATTTACATTCTGTTTCACACCGGAATGCGAATATCGGAATTCTGCGGTCTGACACTAAAGGATATAGATCTGGAAAACAGAATAATCGATATCAATCATCAGGTGCAGAGATTCAGATCCGGCAAATACGACATCTGCCCCACCAAGACCAGTGCCGGTACCCGCAAGCTGCCAATGACGGAGGAAGTGTATCAGATGTTCAAGTCCCTGGTGGAAAACAGACCGACAGATCTGCCGGAGGTAATCGTTAAAGGTTATGCCGGATTCCTTATCAGAGACAAGGACGGAATGCCTGAGGTAGCTCTGCACTGGGAGCACAGGTTCCAGCATGCCGTAAAGCGGTACAACGACATCTACAAAATTCAGATGCCTTCAATAACACCTCATGTCTGCCGCCATACCTACTGCAGCAATCAGGCCAGAGCAAGAATGAATCCTAAAACTCTGCAGTACCTCATGGGACATTCTGAAATTTCAGTAACGATGGATGTCTACACTCACCTCGGTCTTGATGATGCCAAGGATGAGATTATCAGACTTAAAGAGCTGGAGGACGCCAGAAAGGAAATCAATAACATTGAGCGTGACACCATACGCAGTATGGAGAGTCAGTTCAAGTACATCTAAGGCAATCCGCCACTAATCCTATTAAGCTCATGACCATTACGGCATGGGCTTTTTTAGTGTCAAACAGAATGGCGTGTTATTCATTAACCTTGTTCTTTTCAATCTTGCCGGTATATTCAATCTGAAATATATTCATTACTCTAGGATCCGGACAGCAGAATGTAACAGCGTTCTCAGGAAGTCCTTCACGGGTAAAGGTCTGCCCATCCTTAAGTTTTGAAATGTACATATTGGCAACAGTCAGCATCCAGGGGCACAGCCTTCCTGCGTCCTTGGCATAATCATAAACATCACCAACGCGGTGACCATAGTCACACCCACGTTTTCCTCTTCTTTCAACAACAGTGATTTTTATATTTTCATTGTTTTCAGCCATGATTGTTCTCTCAATTCTTTATTTTTGATCTTAAATTCATATCCCTATAAATCACAGACTATATCAGCAACTTCTACCTAAATCCATCAAAAAAAAACTCCACTGAAGTTTGGGCTTTTTTCATATCTGCGCATAATTGTGCTAAATCTGCATCGATTTAAGGTACTATAAAACTATCAAAAATTAATTTTTAAGCTTATGTTCAATTGCAGTGTGAGTTATTTTAGCGCCTAAAATCAACGTGTTTACGACCGATAAGCCTAAAAACTAGTCGAGTAGTCAGCCTCCGGATTTTGACTACGATTTGACTACTATTTGTGTACACAAAAGGCAGTATTTTGGATATTTTCGTCATTTCTGTTAATATTGCGAAAGGCAGTTCTGCATAGGTTGAGGGCCGGCAAACCTTGCAGACGTGGGCAATATCCGGCAATTCTGGACAATCAACAATGACAATTCGGGTGCTTTTCGTGTGCCACGGCAATATCTGCCGCTCCCCCATGGCCGAATTTATTTTCAAGAAAATAATCAATGACCGTGGAATGTCCGACGCGTTTGAAATCAATTCTGCAGCTACAAGTGATGAAGAAATATGGAATGGTGTCGGGAATCCCATCTATCCACCTGCGCTTGAACAACTGCGCCTGCACGACATTCCCTGTAACGGTCATCGGGCCACACAGATAACCGAAAGTGACTACAAATATTATGATTATCTCATCTACATGGACAAAATGAATTACCGGAACATGATGAGAATTATCCAAAAAGATCCTTTAGGGAAGTGTCTCAGACTCATGGATCTGACAGAAAAACCGGGAGACGTTTCAGATCCCTGGTATACCGGGAATTTTGAAAAAACCTTTTCCGATTTAATGTCAGGCTGCACAGCTCTTGCTGATTACATAATCGGGAAGAGTAAAAATTCATAATTCCGTATCAGAAAAAATAACAGGGTCCTGACCTCCAGCCACAAAAAACACCAGACGATCAGGACTGATTAAACATTACCATCTGAATCCATAATCATCCCTGCAAATCCGTTCCTTAAGACTTTGCATGGCAGTTGAGGAAAAAACCCCTTCAAACATAAACTCAATGTCATAAACCTGGGACATATTCCACCCGGCAAGCGACTGAGCAAACAGATGAGCACCGAAGAACATCCTCTTCATATTTTTTACATTTGAGGTATCCCATTTTTCTATCGGCCGGTTAAAGGAACAGGCCCGCTCAAACATCCCCGCCATGGACAAAACACAAGAAGTGTTCCAGTCTCCTATTGGACTGTTAAAAGCTCTCGCATTTAAAAACATTTCCTTCATGTCCGTAACCGCTGACGTATCCCAATTGCCTATATTCTGATTGAAAACCGGTGCATCCCTGAACATGCCGCTCATGTCGGTAACCTTTGAAGTATCCCAGTTGCCGATTGACCGATTAAAGCTTTCCGCCATTAAAAACATTTCACTCATGTCTGTCACGTTTGACGTATTCCATGAATCTAAGGGCTGATTAAAGGATGATGCCCCCATGAACATACCTTTCATGGAAGTAACCTCCGATGTATTCCAGTTTTCAAGCGGCTGATCGAATGATTTTGCCATGGCAAACATTCCCTCCATGGATACTGTCACTGAAGTATCCCAGTCACATAACGGCTGATTAAAGGATAAAGCTCCACGGAACAGGCTTTTCATGTCGGTTACCTTTGAAGTATTCCAGCCGTTAACCTGCTGATTGAAAACCGATGCATTCATAAACATCTTTTCCATGTCAGTAACTGAGGAGGTATCCCAATCATTTATCGGATGGTTAAAAGAACAGGCATAAGCAAACATCTCACGCATGGAAGTAACTCCGGACGTATCCCATTTTTCCAAAGGCATGTCAAATACAAAGGCACGTCTGAACATTCTGCTCATATCGGTAACCGCAGATGTATTCCAATCACCCACCCACTGATTAAAACTTACTGCACAATCAAACATTCCGCTCATATCCTCAACTGCGGAAGTATCCCATTCACCTATCGGCTGATTGAAGAGAGAAGCATTGGCAAACATTTCTCTCATGGTAACTACGGCTGAAGTATTCCATTTGGCCAAGGGACTGTTAAAGCTACGGGCTCCGCTGAACATTTCGGCCATATCGGTAACACGCGACGTATCCCAACCTTCAACCTGTTGATTGAAGGACTCCGCTTCTTCAAACATTCTGCTCATGCTGATAACTTTTGCGGTATCCCAGTTTCCTATAGGCTGATTGAAATGCGTCGAGCCCATAAACATTCGGCTCATATCGGTAACATTTGACGTATTCCAATTTCCTATCGGACGGTTAAACCGTTCCGCTCCCATAAACATAAGACTCATGTCGGTGACTTCGGAAGTGTCCCAGTCTGCTAACGGCTGATTAAAGGATAAAGCATGAAGAAACATTCCGTTCATGTCCGAAACATTTGAGGTATTCCATCTGCACAGAGGCTGGTTAAAGGATGATGCTCCATGGAACATGGTGCTCATGTCCGTTACTCCGGATGTATTCCAGTCACCTATCGGCTGATTGAAAACACTTGCCCAATAAAACATGGACGCCATGCACGTAACGTTAGACGTGTCCCATCCGCCTATCGGCTGATTAAATACTTTGGCAGAATAGAACATTCCGGCCATATTCGTGACCCGGGAAGTATTCCATCCTGCTAACGGCTGATTGAAGGAATCAGTTCCCGCGAACATTTCGCTCATGTCTCTGACGTTGGAAACATCCCAGTCTCCTATTGGCTGATTAAATGACCCCGCCCACATAAACATCCCGCTCATATCTCTGACATTGGAAACGTCCCAGTTTCCTATCGGCTGATTAAAAGCTGCTGCAGCCTTAAACATTCTGCTCATGTCTCTGACATTCGAAACATTCCAGCGGTCTATGGGACGGTTGAAGGATTCGGCACAGTCAAACATGCTTTTCATTGAAGTTACGCGCGAGGTATCCCAGTTGTTCAGTGAACGGTTAAATGATTTTGCACAGAGAAACATTTCACTCATATCAGTAACATTGGAGACATTCCATTTGCCAATCTCCTTATTAAAAGACACGGCCACATAAAACATTTCATGCATGTCTTTAACTCTGGACACATCCCACCTGCCGATGTTCTGGTTAAAATTCTCTGCATTTCTGAACATTCCATGCATATCAGTAACGCCGGAAACATCCCAGTCTCCGATATTCTGGTTAAAATTCTCTGCATTTCTGAACATCTCGTGCATATCGATGACGCCGGAAACGTCCCATTTACTCAAATCCTGATTAAAACTCTCGGCTGAGGCAAACATGTTGCTCATGCTTCTCACACTTGAAACATTCCACCACCCCAAAGGCTGATTGAATGACGATGCAAGGTCAAACATAAAGTCCATGTTCGTGACGCGAGAAGTATCCCATTCTCCTATTGGACTGTTAAAGGATCCTGCCCCCAGAAACATTCCGCACATATCCGTTACCATGGACGTATTCCAGTTACCGATTGGCTGATTAAAAGAACTTGCACCTAAGAACATGAAAGACATATCCGTCACACAGGAAGTATCCTTCAGGTTAACATACTCCAGCTCACTCATGTCCCTGAAAGCATTGCTTAATGACTGAACATTCGGTGTGAGAATCACTTCAAATTCTATACGTTTTATCTTCTTCCTGCCGTCAGCTATCGCAAAGGGATTATGTGTAAGAAAAAACTCCTGCAGTGATTCATCCGTCTCATTCGGCTGACGACGTCTGGTAAAACAGTAATTCAAAGTCAGGGAATCAAGGTCATTATCAATAATTCTTCTAATCAGATCTTCTGTAATGTCTTCATGAGAATTAAGAACCGGATTACGTTCATCAGTCATGAGTTTTTCTCCTTTCCGTTTATGCTTCAGCACCTGAATGTTTATAATTTGTCCGTCACGGATGATATTTAAACTTATCTGTACACCGTTTTATATAATAAGCAGCCTGAACAGACCTGCCGTTAAACCGCCGTGAAAAAAAAGAAAGAAAATCAGATTATCACATCCGCAATCCAATTGGAAGATGACAATAAAATAATTTCTGTTTCTGGAGTAATGGAGACAAAAAAAAGATTTACTGCAAATTCCCTTAGTCGTGAACCGGACTGCCTCCGGCATGAACCATAAGCCATGAAAAAGCCCTGGCTGTCCTTATATCGGAATCACGGAAATGTCCTCCCTGATTCCATTCCAGAGTACATTCGGTTCCACCATCACACAGAATTGTCCGGGCCTCACCTATTCTGTCAGCCACTGATGCCATTACCGGATTACGGGTTCTGCTCTCACCGTCACCAAGACTAAGATATACGGCAGGACATTTAATCGCGTTTTTCCTCATAAAATCGGTAAACCCCGGGAACCATATTGAAGGAGAGGCAGCGGCCACACCATTAAACAAATCCGTGCGGTATGCCGCCCACAGTGCGAAAAGTCCGGCAAGAGAGTAACCTCCGATATAGCGTACTCCTTCCAAGCAGGAACAGAACTTCAAAACCTCCTGCAGAGTTTCTTCCGCCCTGCCTCCGAAGTCTTGGTGGCCAAACACAGCCGGAGACTTCCATGGAGACAGATCATCGTTCCAGTCATTCACCTTTAACGCTATCAGTCTGAAATTCTCTCCCGCCTCACGGCGAATGGCATCAGCTTCACTGCTCATCAGTGACAGGTCGTGCTCATCGGCAAGCTGAATCAACACCGTCTCGGCATCCCGATTTCCATATTCAAACACCTGCATAAAAACTCCTTTCATCGGTATAAATCATCAGTGTCCGGTAAAGTATCAGACTTATCATGTCATGAATTCCGAGCCTCGTCACCGAATACGCACTGATATATTGCATCCAACGCCGTGTTCATCTTTTCTGCACTTAGATTTGAGTAATTAATTAGGAAGCGGTGCAGATCATTGGCTGAAGACCCGACGTAGTATTCCGAAAGAGCGTGAATGTTCACTCCCTTTTCCAGAAGCATTTTTCTAAGAACGTCATCCTCTATGGATGTATTGATTTTCAGGATAAAATGCAGACCGCTGTCATTTTCAATCACTTCGCAGTGACGTGACAGTTTATGGTTTCTGATGCACTCAAGTATGATACCGTGCATTCTGGAATAATGAAGCCTCATTCTGTTTATGTGTTTTTCAAAAAATCTTCCGCTGATAAATCCTGCCAGAGCATACTGTTCAAAGTTGGAAACGGTGCATGAATAAAATGACAGTTTCCTGTAGAACAGATTTGCCAGATTACGCGGCAGTATCATGTAGCTGATACGTATTGTTGAGGCCAGCGTCTTGGAAAAGGTATTAATGTGAATTACCCTGTCACAGCCGTCAAGACTCACAAGCGGAGGTATGGGCCGGCCCCTGATTCTGAATTCACTGTCGTAATCGTCTTCTATAATGTATCTGTCATCCTTTTCATTGGCCCATGACAGCAGTTCGTATCTGCGGCTGACAGGCATGGTTATTCCGGTCGGAAAATGATGAGTCGGACTTACATGTACAATGTCGGCGCCGCATTTACGCAATTCATCAATAATGATTCCGTCCGAATCCATTCCTGCATGACGGCATTCGATGCCGTTATTTGCATAAATCATTTCAGATTTATGATACCCGGGATTTTCCAGGCAAATGGCTCTGTTTCTGCACAGGAGCTGAATCAGCAGACCGTACAGATATTCGGTTCCGGCACCGACTATAATCTGATCGGGGTCAACCAGCATTCCCCTGAAGGATTTTAGGTATTCTGAAATGGCCTGTCGGAGTTCTCTCACTCCGCCGGTCGGAGACGGCTTCATAAGAACATCATACTTATTGGTAATCACGCTCCTCATTACCCTGCTCCATACCGAAAACGGAAAGTTATCCGGGTCCGTACCGTTATCGGAAAGATCCACCTTTATAACATCTCCGGAATTTTTCTCCGGAATGGTAATGTCCAGACACAGGGAGCCTTTCTTTGAGGTATCGGGAATCGCTGTTATATCAGCCACAAAATACCCTCTCCTCGGCAGTGCATATACGAACCCTTCACTCATCAGCTGCTCATAGGCCGCTTCAACCGTTATGGTACTGATACCGTTGTTCTTGGCGAATGTTCTTTTTGACGGAAGCTTTTCCCCCCTGGCAATAATTCCCGTCCTGATATCTTCCTTCAGTCTGTTGTACAGATACTCGTAAAGCGGTACCGAAATATTGGAAAAATCATATGTAAGCATAGCTTCACTGCATCTCCATTTTTATCTGGTCATATGAATTTTAAAACAAATTGACCATATTTAAGGCCAGAAAACATCCGACATACCCTGCCACAAATTCCGGGGTATAAAGTGCCGGAAACGTGATGTGACAAGGTTCAGCCCCATATAGCGGGAATATATGGATATTTAAATTCCTACTATATTACAAGGAATTATAAAACATTAAAAATGTGGAATCTGGCATCTAAAATTATTTTAATCTGATTATTTTAATAATACCACCACACCTGTACCATTTAAAGCACTTAATGAATGAGAGGTAAATATAATGAGCGAATCAAAGAATACTAATACTACTGAATTCAACGAACGTTACGGCCTCAACAAAGGCCTTGCACAGATGCTTAAGGGCGGCGTCATCATGGACGTTACCACCCCTGAACAGGCAAGAATTGCCGAAGCTGCAGGTGCATGTGCGGTAATGGCTCTGGAAAGAATCCCTGCAGACATCAGAGCTGCCGGCGGTGTTTCAAGAATGAGTGACCCTAAGATGATCAAAGGTATTCAGGAAGCTGTCAGCATTCCGGTAATGGCCAAGTGCCGTATCGGCCACTTCATGGAAGCAAAAATCCTTGAAGCCATTGATATTGACTACATTGACGAATCAGAAGTTCTGACCCCTGCAGATGACGTTTATCACATCAACAAGAGAGATTTCAGCGTTCCTTTCGTTTGCGGTGCCAGAGATCTCGGTGAAGCTCTTCGCCGTATCAACGAAGGTGCATCCATGATCAGAACCAAGGGTGAACCTGGTACCGGTGACGTGGTTCAGGCCGTAAGACATCTGCGCAAGATGAACTCCGAAATCCGCAGAATCGCCTCACTCAACAGTGATGAGCTTTTCGAAGCAGCAAAGCAGCTTCAGGTTCCTTACGAACTCGTTGCATGGGTTCATGACAACGGTAAGCTTCCGGTTGTTAACTTTGCGGCAGGCGGCGTAGCCACCCCGGCAGATGCTGCTCTCATGATGCATCTTGGTGCCGAAGGCGTATTCGTCGGTTCAGGCATCTTCAAGTCAGGCGATCCTGCAAAGAGAGCAAGAGCCATTGTTCAGGCCGTTACAAACTACAAAGACGCCAAGCTGATTGCTGAACTTTCTGAAGATCTCGGTGAAGCCATGGTCGGCATCAACGCATCCGAAATCAAGATCATCATGGAAGAAAGAGGTAAGTAAGAATGAAAATCGGGGTACTTGCACTTCAGGGTGCATTCCGCGAACATGAGGACATGATTCGCTTATCAGGAGCAGAGTGCATTGAAATAAGACAGTTATCGGATCTTACCGGAAACTCTCTCGACGGCATTATTCTCCCGGGTGGAGAAAGTACCGTTCAGGGCAAGCTGCTGAGGGAACTGGGAATGCTCGAACCTCTCAGAAACATGATTAAGGCCGGTACCCCTGTTCTTGCCACATGCGCCGGACTTATCCTCCTTGCTGAAAAGATCGATGGTGATCCGATATCCCATCTGGGTACGCTTCCGGTTTCTGTTAAGAGAAACGCCTTCGGCAGACAGACAGGAAGCTTTGAGTATACTGGTAACGTCGGTAAGCTCCGGAATTTTCTCATGACATTCATCAGGGCTCCGATAGTCACTGAACTTCACAGCCGGGACGTTGAGATTCTCGCAGAAAGCAGGGATCAGATCGTGGCTGTTAAATACGGTAATCAGATTGGACTTGCGTTTCATCCTGAAATAAATGACGATCCGTCAATCCACCGTAAATTTCTGGAATTATGCGAAAAATTCCATAACGGCACAAAGTAAAATCCGGACGTAACAGCCGGGGGGTTTGTATTCCGACACCTCGACAAGAACGGAAAGGGAAAGCTTCATGCCTGAAGCTTTCCCTTTTATTATCAGATTCAGAACTTAACATTCAGAACCATCTGACTTCATCTGACATCAGCGTATGCCACGGCAAACCGCCATGTTAGGACAGAATTACTTGTTTGCGGCTATGGAATAATCAAGAAGATCAAGATCGATTATATCCTCAAGGGATTCATTTACGCTGATTAGATTCTTCTCACAGAACTGCTGGAACAGCTCATCGACTCTTGTTCCGCCGATTGTATGCTTCAGCACGTCCCTCAGATCCGCATAAGAGATGATGGGAATAAAGTGTTCCCCGTTACCGGTTTTAATGAAATAATCACCTTCATTTACCAGAATACTGGCCTGTTCGGCACTGAGATCCAGATAGTTTTCCTCACATCTCAGACACTCCATCGCTCTGTAGAAACATTCAAGAACGTCATCCCTCGTATAGATTTCATTGCCGGTCATGCCTTTATAAAACATGGCCCAGGCCTGTATTCTGCAGACTGATGTTCCTCTGTTTTTTCGATGAGAGCTCCGCTCGGAAACGGCAACGGGACGACCTCGGATATCAACGATATTTTCTTCGTAATCCGTCTGATCCAACTCATCGTCGGCCGTGTGGCTATCGTCATTCATAAAGATCCTCCCGGACACTGTCCATGTCTTGGTATTTGAGGTTTTATTAGAATATAAAAAAAACGCTATTAATTTAAATATATCATCTGAACCCGCATCATGAAAATATTTTACGATTAACCTGATTGTTTTTTAACCATGATCAAATTAATGAACTGAATTACTGAAATCAACTGACGTTTCATGACACACAACCAAACCTGAAGAATCAGATTTTAAGGAATTCCTGATTTAACGGCAGACAGTCTGCAGATCGGTCTGAGGACATGTCTAGTTTTTAATTTCCGCAAGCCAGCTGAAAAAACCCATAATGTCAGCGGGAATAAGAACAAGAAGCCATATACTTAAAGCCGTTCCGAGCATGAATATGATTCTGTCAAGAAAACCGTCATCCTCGGCAATACGGAGGCAGTATTTACAGAATGAGAACGGGTAGAAGAAATATATGTCATAGCTGTTCAGAAAATCCAGGAAGATATGCCCCATAAAGGCTATGACAAAAAATGGCACGGCCACCGGATCCACCAGAAAAACACAGAATGTCAGTGCCACCATTCCGAAAAAAGAATGCATGAAGGCCCTGTGCTTGATATTCATGCCGAGAGCACAAATCAGAACAAAGGCCAGACCTCCTTTTACAGGATCGGCAGTCTGCTCATTACCGGTTATACTGCGGTACAGTCCAAGATCGTATTCACCGTCAGCAACCACCAGACCGATTACAAGAAGAAAAATCAGGGCAATAATCAGAGTGGCCCTGCCGTGAGGTCTGGACATCCGTGAATCTATGTCTGAAACAGTCCCGCCGACAACGGCCGTCACCGCTCCGACCGCAAAAGTATGCCAGTCTGTCGGATGAACCAGCAGGAGCGATGATGATAATCCGACGACAAGATGGGTTCTGCTTTTCATTATGATGGGATGCTTATAACTTAACGATATATTCCGGAAAATTTCCGGCCTGAAGAGTTTAGAAACAGTGATCTGCAACGTTTCTTCAACCGTGGCAATATTATCACAAATATTTATTAATGCAAAGAATTAAGCATCAGATCACGGTTGGCAGCATCAATTTAAATCAAAAGTTCAAAAAAACCCTGTTGACATTCTGAATTATCGGTGCAAAAATATAATTCATACCATATCAATATGTTTGATATGATATATGTTTAAAGAAATAAATAATAATAAACATAACAAAGAAAAACAGAAAACAACTAAACAATAATACAAGGAGAACACCATGATTTCCGGAATCACCGTTCTGAACAGAGCTCCTGTTCACCAGCTCTCCGCAAGCGGGGATCTGCTTTCTGCGAACAGTGCAGCCATAAGCAACAGCCGGGACAGAATCCCCGATCTTGGAAACGCTCTTTCCCTTAAATGGCAGAAGAGTATCGACAGCGTGAATCCGGACAGACTCCCCCTGCTCCCGTTATGGATAGCCGACATGGACTTTGAAACGGTTCCGACTGTCAGGGAGGCTCTGCAGCAGAGAATAGCCAACGGAGTATACGGATATTCATACACTCCCGGCAGCTACAAAACAGCTGTATCGGAGTGGTTTAAGGATAAATTCAATTACTCGGTCAGGGCAAATGAGATTGTACCCTTCTCCGGAGTTATCCCGGCGATAATAACGGCAATCCACGCCTTTACAAATCCGGGCGACGGAATAGTTCTGCAGACTCCCGTCTATCACCCGTTTTACAGAACGGTGTCATCCACCGGCAGAAGACTTATCAGAAGCCCTCTTATACAGGGTAAAAACCGTTTTGAAATTGATTTTGAGGCATTTGAAAAAACGATTGAAGCGGAGCATCCGGCACTGTTCATTCTCTGCAGTCCCCACAACCCTACGGGACGTGTATTCTCAAAGGATGAAATCTTCGCTCTGACTGACATCTGCCTTAAGCACGGAGTCTTTGTTGTTGCCGACGAAATCCATTCTGACATTGTGTTTCCGTCATCAGCATTCACGTCCGTACTTAATCTGGAAAACGACAGGCTCAATGACAGACTGATTGTATGCACCTCTCCGTCAAAAACATTTAATCTTGCCGGCATTGCCAATGCCAACATATTCATTAAAAATGCCGAAACAAGAACACGTTTTCTGGATACGGCGGAAAGTCTGGGGCTGCATGGACACGGTCCGAACTTCATTCAGAGCATTGCTGCGGAAACAGCATACAGAACGGGAAGCTACTGGCTGAAAGAAACCCTTTCCTATATAAAGGACAACCTTAATTATGCCTACCACAGGCTTGATGAGGAACTTCCTGACATCTGGCATTCCGCAGTACCGGAAGGAACCTACTTTCTGTGGCTTGATTTCAGAAAATACGGATTAAGCGACACGGAACTGGAAAGACTTCTGCTTACTGAATGCAGAATTCAAGCAAATCAGGGGTATATTTTCGGGAAGGAGGGAAGCGGATTCGTAAGAATAAATGCTGCCTGTCCAAGGGCTATTCTGAAGGAAGCAATAGACAGGTTGGTTAAGACCTTAAAATGCTAGGGACAAAAAAAATCGCCGTGGACTTATGCCGTCACACGGCGAAATTCTGTTCTTGTGCTTTGCATATCCCGCTTTCATCTTCTTCTTGCGGTCATCGTAGACTCTTGCGTGATTGAATTTAAGATCGTACCTGCATACAAAATTTATCACATTAGGAACTGCAGACTCACCTGAGCCGCTCTTCCTGCGTTCTTTTCTGCTCATTACATTACTCCTTTTAACGTCATCTCTGTCAAAAACAATTAATATAAGGTATAAACGTTTCGGTATCCGATGCAGGAATCCGCATTTATTCGGATTCAGCATTATCATGATCCGTATTTATTATAAATGCATAATGAATTATGGCATTTAATTACGGAATTTATTGAAAAAGAAATATTATACCTTTTTCTGAAAAAATCAAGATTTTTTCAGAAAAAGGAAACATGCCCGGAGTTCCCGGTCACTGCCCTCACCGTAAACAAAAAACCGGATCGCCCTTTAAAAGCGATCCGGTTTTCATCAAGACTTATTTATAAAGGTGTTCTGCGCATAACGAAAATTATGCGATTTTAGGAGTACTGCATACAACATCAGCACACTGGGCACGGTTACGCATGAAGTGATCCATCAGCGTAAGAGCCAGCATGGCTTCGGCAATAGGCACTGCTCTTATACCGACGCACGGGTCATGTCTGCCCTTGGTAACAACGTCGGTAACCTCACCCTGCAGATTTATGGTCTTCCCCGGGATGGTAATGCTGGAAGTCGGCTTAAGAGCCATCTTCACGATTATGTCCTGACCTGTACTGATGCCGCCGAGAATACCGCCTGCATGATTGGTGGTAAAGCCTTTAGGTGTCAGCACGTCCCTGTGATATGAGCCCTTCTGTCCGGCTACGGCCATGCCGTCACCGATTTCAACCCCCTTAACGGCATTGATACCCATCATTGCGTAGGCAATCTCGGCATCAAGGCGATCAAATACAGGCTCACCAAGACCTACAGGAACCCCGGTGGCAACAACTTCAACTGAAGCTCCGACAGAATCATGTTCCTTCAGGAGGTTGCACATGAAGTCCCTTACCTCTTCGACCTTATCGGGATCGCAGAAGAAAAACTCATTGTTCTCTCTTTCATCAACGACGCATTTTTCCGCCTTAACCGGACCTATTGACGTGGTATATCCTCTGATTTCCACGCCAAGCTTTTCCTTCAGATACTTCTTTGCAATGGCGCCTGCGGCAACGCGCATGGCAGTTTCGCGGGCTGATGAACGTCCGCCGCCCCTGTAATCCCTGATACCGTATTTCTGAAGATAGGTATAATCCGCATGTCCAGGTCTGAACATCTGTGATATTACGGTATAGTCGGAAGAATGCTGATCCACGTTATCTATTACCAGACCGATTGGGGTGCCGGTTGTTTTGCCTTCAAAAACACCGGAGATGATTCTTACCTGATCCGGCTCTCTTCTCAAAGTGGTGAACTTTGAAGTACCAGGACGTCTTCTGTCCAGATCCTTCTGAAGATCCGCCTCGCAGAGCTCCAGCCCCGGAGGGCATCCGTCAACAATTGCAGCCAGAGCCAAACCGTGACTTTCCCCGCAGGTGGTTACGGTAAACAGTTTACCAAAGGTATTGCCGGCCATTACTTTTCTCTCCTGTACTGCTCAAAATATGGAGCATATTCAATTAAATCATCATAGGTCATGACAAACACGCCGTCACCACCATTCTTAAATTCAACCCATCTGAATTCCACTTCAGGGAATTCAGCCTCAAGTGAAAGTCTGCTGTTTCCGACTTCAACAAAAATCAGACCGTCATCCGCAAGATAGTACGGAGCCTCGGCCATAATTACCTTGACAAGATCCAGACCGTCATTTCCAGCAGCCAGTGCCAGCTCCGGTTCAGCATGATATTCTTCAGGCATATCTTCCATGTCGGCAGCATCAACGTACGGAGGATTGCAGACGATAAGATCATATTTGTCTTCTTCATTCAGAGCATCAAAAAGATCACTCTTAATAGGAATTACCACGTCTTCAAGACCATAGTTGTAGATGTTCCTTATACATACGTCAAGAGCATCCTCACTGATGTCAACGGCATCAATCGAAACATCCTCTGCACTGTATTTATTGGCGCATGCAAGCGCAATGCATCCTGACCCGGTGCACATATCCAGAATACGTGATGGAGTTTTTCTGAGATAAGGGGCAAAACCGTTATTGATGAGCTCGCCTATAGGTGAACGCGGAATGATAACTCTTTCATCCACATAGAATTCAATACCGCAGAACCAGGCTCTGTTGGTGAGGTAGGCAGTCGGTATTCTGTCCCTGACCCTGATGGTCAGTGCCCTTGCTATGTTTCTCTTTTCGCGATCGGTAAGCTTCGCATTCATGGTTTCCGGATCCCCAGGAGGATCAAGATTGATGAGGCAGAGAACCAGATAAAGAGCTTCGTCCCAGTAACTGTCGGTGCCGTGTCCGAGATAAACGTTGTTCTCAATCATGTAACTGGTAACGTAACGGACTACATCATTGATTGTTTCCAGTTCACTTACAATCTCTGCTTCAACATCTTCCGGAAAATTTTCCTTTCTGAACTTTCTCTTTTCTACTTCGCTGTCAACAATGTCATTCATACTCAATTCCTAAGAAATAACGTTACACGGCACGTTACGCAACGGCTCGGGTCAGAGACCGTCACGGTATTAAAAATCTTCCACATTTTAACATCTGAACCCGGTATGAGCAATAAATTGCGGTCGGACGGCGGCATATTGTACAGTACGCGACAGTGAGAGTCCGTCATCATTATGATTACGGTTGCGAACATCAAAACAAATCCAAAAGTAAAATAGGAACCCGAAGGTTCCTATTTACCGGTTAAAGACATACTCCCCCGCTTCATGCAGAGGCCCGATCTTCTCAGGTCTTACTGGTTTCGATGTAGCTGTTGAGTTCCCTTACGGTATCACGATGCTTATCATCAGCCCCAACAGGCATCAGAACAGATCCCTTGTCAAATTCGTAAGCGCCACGTCCATGTATATACAGTCTGCCTTTAAAAAAAGTTCGCACATGCTTAGCAATCATTGCCGGGCTATATTTTTTAAATATTCTCATTGTTATAATCTCTTTTCTGCGGGCTGCGGCATTATGGGTAGTTTTATTGTTATTATCAGCCAGAAATTCAGCGGTACCGACAATCCGGTATCCATACCGCCACGTTCAACTTAAGTATATCAACATTGATATGATAAAATTGAGATCGACATGGAATTTTGATCCCTGTTGTTCTTTGCTCAACGGAATTGTGACATTCGTGTTATAAAACATAAAAAAACGTATAATAATCACCCTGCTGTAAAGCGTATCAGAATCTGCGACCAGGGCAGACTGCATAAAAAACATCACCTCGAACTGACAGGAACAGTCACCGGATAAAGTGAAAAACCGACAGATAAAAAAAATAGAACAAAAGGATTTATACCTTACTGAAAAGACTCTCAGACAATCACGGTTTTCACCAGAACGTATGCGTCACAACCGATATTCCGTATTCTTTTTATTCTTGAATATTTAAAAAAACATCAAACCCGTCATTTTTCGAAAGAACTAATCCGTCTTTTCACGGTTCGCATGATTTTGTTCAAAAAACCACCAAACGTTTATAAATCAAAGCATACGGCAAACTTATCGTTTAAAAAAACAACAACCACTAAAAATATTGACTTATAGGCGTGATAAAACAGTACAGACTACACATTTTTAGATAAATCTATTCTAAGATAATGATTGTTGTATGCTATATTTTATTAAAATTTTACTCCCGTACGGGAGAGATTATTTTTGTCTCCGCGGAGTAAATCAGAGTTTTGCAAAAATAATACTACCTGTAAAAATAGTTTTATTTTTTACTCGTAAAAATACAACTCAGAAATAGGGATAATAGCAAATGTCCAATGAAGCTATATTAAAAGTTCGCGACTATATGAATAAGAATATAGTCGGTCAGCCGGAACTGGTTGACGGTCTTTTAACCGCATTACTGGCGGACGGTCATATTCTTGTTGAAGGCCCTCCGGGACTTGCAAAAACAAGAGCAATCAAGCTTTTGTCAGAATGTATTGAAGGCAGATTCCACCGTATCCAGTTCACACCTGACCTTTTGCCAGCGGACTTGACCGGTACCGATATTTACAGACCTCAGGATGGTACATTCGTATTCCAGCCTGGTCCTCTGTTCCATCACTTACTGTTAGCCGACGAAATCAACCGTGCCCCGGCAAAGGTTCAGTCAGCACTTCTGGAAGCGATGGCGGAAAGACAGATAACCATCGGTCGTAAGACCTATCAGTTACCTGATCTGTTCCTGGTAATGGCTACACAGAACCCGCTCGAACAGGAAGGTACCTACCCTCTGCCTGAAGCTCAGCTCGACCGTTTCATCATGCATCTGCAGTTAAACTACCCTGATCAGGGGACCGAATTACAGATTCTCAGACTGAATCACCTCGAGTCTAAGCATGCAGCAAAGGAACAGCCTCCTGTAATTACCCAGGTAGAACTGTTTGAAGCCCGCAAGGATGTATTATCCGTAACAATTCCGGATATTCTTGAAAGCTATATCATCAACCTGACCATGGCTACAAGACGTCCATACAGCTACGACTCAACCGATCTTGCCCGTTGGATCAGCTGCGGTGTTTCTCCTCGTGCTACAATGGCGCTCGCTAACTGCTCACGCGTTAAGGCATGGCTTGACGGCCGTAACTACGTTGCTCCTGAAGATATTCAGTACTGCGTATATCCGGTGTTCAGACACCGTATCTTCCTGTCAATGGAAGCAGAAGCCGACCGAGTTGATGCAAACCGCGTAATTGAGCTCTTAACCAAGAAGGTTGTTGTAGGTTAAGTCCATTTTTTCAGGCTGGGGAAAACCCCAGCCTGATTATGGGCTCTGCTGCTTTAACCTGGACTATAACAACAATAAAAGGATAAACTCAATGCCTAATGGGATTGAACTTACATTCGAAGAACTTATTCAGGTTCCTCCGCTGACACAGCTCCTGCCTAACACCATGGTGGCAAGTCAGCGTTATGGTATTCTGCGTTCAATGAGTAAAGGACGCGGTATGGAATTTTCAGAAGTTCGTGCCTATCTCCCCGGCGATGACATTAGAAACATCGACTGGAGAATTACGGCAAGAACGGGACGCCCTTATACAAAAATGTTCCGTGAGGAACGTGACCGTAATGTGTACATCATTTTAGATCTCGACCCGGCGATGTACTTCGGTTCTCAGGGACAGCTTAAGGCACGTCTCGGTGCTCTTATTGCCGCTTCCTGTGCCTGGCAGGCTCTGGAAATGAAGGACAAGGTTGCAGGCATGATCATTCTCGGCAACACTCCTATAAGACACCAGCCCGGCGGTATGCGTAAAGACGTTCTGGCATTTATCCAAAAGATTTATGACGCTTACCAGATAGGTTTAAGAAGAAAGAGTTTTGACTTTAATATCGGTGACGGTCTGAAGCTGCTTGTTAATCGTGCAAGACCGGGCAGCGTGTTCCACATCATCAGCGATTTCTACAGACTCGACGATAACTCAATGCTTTATCTCAGACGTCTGAACAAGTCTCACACCGTGAGAACTTATCAGCTGTATGACAAGATTGAAGTAAACATCGAAGGTACCGGTACCATCGGTATCGACACCGGTTCGTCTCAGGGCTTCATCAGTTCTCTGGACAGCAACTTCGTTGAAAACTATCGCCGTATAGGTTTACACAGAATACATCACATTGATCGTCTTCTTTCCGAAACATCACAGCGCAACATCTGTATCGATGTATCGGAAGCACTGATGATGGCCAATAAAAACCAAGACAGGGAATAGGTCATGGAATTTGATTTTTCTTTACTCAGAGATATCCATGAGGGTGAGCCTCCCGTAGATTTCTCCTACGGCTTTCTGTGGTGGCTCGCTCTTATCGTCGTTCTGGCTGCCGCCTACTACTCTATTTACAGACTTTTACCGCTTTTTGCAGCCATAAGACGTTTAAACAAAATTGATCTCAATAACGAAGCGTTCATTCCTTTAATCAACTACTGGCTGAAGGAAACGGCTCTTATCATGTATCCGCGCGACGTAGTGGCTCCGCTCTACGGCCTTAACTGGCTCCGCTTCCTTGATCAGACCGGTAACACCAATTTCGAAGCATTTACCGATGCTTGGGAAAGAGTAATCTACGACTGGCAGAACATTGAAGTTCCAATCAATGAAAAGAAAATGTTAGTTAAAGAATGTAAGAAGTGGATATATTCCAACATAAGGAGAAGAATATGGGGGCGCTAGGAATAGGTTCTTGGTGGTGGTTATTTCTGATCCTTGCATTTCTGCCAATCTTAATCCGTTTTTTACCTGGCAGAAGCAAGAAGGATGAATTCATATACATCACCTCATTGCCAAAAATTCTTGACTCCGAACCTAAGAACAGGGTTCACATGATTTTCGGTATTGCCTATGCGGCATGGGTATTTCTGATGATTGCCCTTATGAGACCGGTCTATTACGACACACCTATCGTAATAGAGCAGCCTCATCGCGACATTATTCTCGCAATTGACCTTTCCGATTCCATGAAATACATGGATATGCTTGATTCAGAGAACAGACCTGTTCAGCGCATCGACATTGTTAAGGAACAGGTTAGAGAATTCATTCTCTCCCGAATCAAGAGTAATTCAAATGACCGCATCGGGATTATCCTTTTCTCTGATCAGGCACAGGTTCTCTCCCCTCTCACCTTCGACAAGGGGTTACTGCTGAAGCTTGCCGATGAAATTGACCTTAAGCTTTCCACCGGTCCGCTTACCAACATCACCGGAGCCATCAACATGGCTATCAACAGATTCGAGGAAGCCGGCACCAACAAGAAGATTCTCATTCTCCTCACCGACGGCAGAAACACCGTTGACGGCGGCATGACCCCAAATTCAGCCGCACACGTTGCCTACAGCAAGGACATGAAGATCTACACCATTGGTTTCGGTTCTGAAACCGCGGATGATTTTGAGGACGAAGGCGAAGGCATCGACAGAATTGACGAGCCAACCCTCAAGGAAATTGCCAAAATTACCAGGGGCGAATATATGCGTGCCCGCGACCGTAAGCAGCTCCACAACAGATATCAGGAAATCAACTTTAACGAAGCTTCCGAAGAAACTCCGCGTCAGTATCAGCCGGAAGTGGAACTTTATCATTGGCCTCTGTTAATATCACTGCTTCTTTCAATCTGCACCGGTATCGTAGTAAGGAGAATAAATGGCTGATTTCGTTCTGTTACGTCCATGGTGGCTGGTATTACTGCTTTTACCGTTGTTATTCGTGTACGTGGACTTTGCAAAGCACTATAAGCTGCAAAACTTTATTAATGAAGACATTATCAACTACCTCAAGCCAAAGAAGAATATTAAGAAGGATTTTGACGAGGATGAGGATGATAATATCAACGCTACCGTTACCTCCGAAGAACAGAAGCTGCTCATCAGCAAGCCTAAGTTATGGAAGAAGTTCGGCTGGCTTGTAATTCCGTACGTATTCGCCGTAACCGCACTCTGCGGTCCGGCCGTGTCACAGGACTCAAATCTTTTCCAGAATGATGAAAACTGGATTTGGGTAGTAGACACCTCACTTTCAATGCTTGCAACTGACCTTAAGCCAAACAGAATGCAGCGCGTGAGATTCAGTCTCATTGAACTTCTCCACGCCTCAAAGGCGCACCGTCACATCGGTATCGTTGCATTCACCAATGAAAGCTATGTGGTATCGCCTCCTACCGATGACTCATCAAGCCTTCTCTACCTTCTTCAGGAACTTGATCCTACGATCATGCCTAGAGAAGCTCAGGGTTCAAACCCTATTGAAGGTCTGAAGGAAGCGCGCAAGATTCTGGATCAGGATCATAAGACTCCGGGCAATATTCTGCTTGTTCTTGATGATGTTAAGACCTCTCCGGAAGATGTTGCGGATCTTACAAACTACATTAAGGACTGTCCGTACCCTGTATATATTTATGCTATCGGTACTCCGTCAGGCTCACCTATTTCTCTGAACGGCAACTACATCCGTGATAAGAATGACAATACCGTCATGGCACAGTCAAACTTTGAAACGATACATAAGATCGCCAGAGAAACCGGTTCTCAGGTTTACTTTGAAATGAATGATCAGGCTCCTATGCTTGAAAAGATCTACGACTACAAGCACTCAAAGTACAAGGTTACCGAAAAGAGCAAGTACACTCATAAGGACATCGGCTACTACTTCATGATTGTATGTCTTGTCACCGCTCTGTGTTTCGTAAGAAATTACTTCTTCGTGATTGCCCTGGCATTCACCATCGGTGCATCTTCAATCATGTACCCTCAGGAAGCTCTTGCCGCAGATGACGCAGATCCTGCATACATTGCAAGTCATCCTAATGAATACGGATACCAGCTTTATCAGGAAGGCAAGTATGAGGAAGCCCTCAAGTATCTTACTGATCGTTTCTGGAGAGGCAATGCCTACTACAGACTCGGACGTTATGATAAGGCTCTTCCTGAATACGAAGCTCTCGGCAATGATGCTGAAGCCAAGTACAACATTGGTAACTGTTTTGCCCATATGCAGAGCGCAAATTCACTGGATAACGCCATTCTGGCATACGATCAGGCTCTGGAACTGAATCCGGAACACGCCGATGCCAGCATGAACAAGACCGTAATCATCGAATATCTCCGCAAGCTTAACGAACTCGCAAGAGCCCGTCAGGAAGCTCAGATTAAGGAAGCCAGAATCAACGGTCTTTCATCTGCAAACACGGATATGGGCTATGCCCCACTCCCAACCACCAGTACAGGTACTCTGTTACAACGCAGAATGGCATTACAGCAGAGTAAGAAAACCTACAGAATTACGGAGCAGAAATGGTAAAGTTTAGTTTATTCTTTAAATTACTGGTATTTGTCTTGCTCTGCACCTTCAGCACCGCATTCGTTCAGACTGTGGAGGCAACAGATGAAAATACCATTATTAAGTTTTCCACCGATAAGGAAATCTACTCAGGTAAGACATTCAACTTCCGCGTAACGGTTATTACGAACGTTAAGCTTAACAACGGAAGTCTTCAGTATGATCATCTGAGCAGCAATTTCACGGTCGGTCATCTTAAGTTCAGTCAGGCCAAGTACGATCAGGATCCTGCGCTCACTGTTTACAAGTGGGATATTCCTCTGCTCACCAATAATTCCGGTATAATTGAGATTAAACCGTTTACTATTAAAGGTCTTGGCAAAAAGTCCTCACCGGTAACGATTCAAGTCAAACAACCGACCTCAAAGACACTCGCAAAAAAGTTTATAAAGACTCTTCTGCGCAACCCTACGGCAATTGAGGGACAGCTGGTAATGTATCGTGTGGAAACCGATATTCTGCCTAATGTGAAGATTCAGAGTTATACTCCTCCTAAGGCTGAGAATGCTACCATTGAGCTTTATCAGGAAAAAGTAACCAGTCGCGTCAGCAAGGAAAACTCCATCTCACAGCCGAGCTATAAAACCCAGATTCGCGAATACAAAATCATCTTCCATAAGGCTGGTGAAAATGTTATTAAAGGTCCCGTCATTCAGGGGATAATCAAAACTCCTGGTGGAACCAGTAAGACATTCGACCAGGAAGGTGAACAGCAGAAGATTAATATCAAGCCTAATCCTAACAACGATCTTGTGTCCGACAACATCACCATTGCCGTACAGTGGACTCCTGATGAAAAGGAAGTATCCGTAGGTCAGGCCATTACGCGTTCCATTACAATCCGCGGTACCAACAATGCCCTTTCACAGTTCCCTTCAATGGAACTTCCTGAAATGCCTGATTATGACGTCTACGTAGAGAAGACCAAGGAATCAGAAAAGCTGATGAAGAATAAGAAATTAATCTCCACGCTTATAGTGAAGCAGGTATTTGTTCCTAAAAAGAACCATACCACCTTCAACGTTCCTGACGTCAAGTTTACATGGCTCAACCCTAACGATGGAAAAAAGAAGGATTTAACCATTGATGGAGCAACCTATGAGGTTTCCGGCTTCAGCTTCAATGACTACATTCCAAGAGATCCTAGATATGCCCACTGGCTCTTTGCCGGAGTTGCATTCCTGTTGGTGTTCGGCGTATTCACCTACTACAGTATAATCTGGTACCGTGAACGCGTAGGCATATACGGCAGACTCCATAAATACATGGACTTCAGAGGCTACTGGAAGCAGATGCGCAAGTCATGGTCAAAGAAGGATCCGTTCCAGACCAGAAATGCCATCATTGAGTGGGCTCAGAAGAGATGGGAAGGAACTACCATCGTAGGTCTTAGTGACATTCCTTTCTACAAGGAAAACAAGGTCGCTTTTGATAATCTCTCTGCCGCCTGCTGGGCTCCTGACCATACCGCATGGGATGATTCAGAAATCAGAAAGGTTATTTCAAAGAACAGAAACTACAGAAGACCTAAGGCTAAGCATGGTATCAATCCATATGGTCTGAACGGTGAAATGTACGAAACCGTAACTCAGAAGCTTAAGTAACCTCAGGTTATAAACTCCATAAAGCGGCACGGGAATAAAACCGTGCCGTTTTTTTTCCCCTATAATCATATTCTTTTACCATAAATACCACACTGCTCCGGCTTTCCCTGCAACCTCGCCAAAAACCTGAACTACTAATCAGAATTGTATTGGAATAATAATCTTTAAAAATACTATTCAAAATCTTTTTGAAAATCAGATTAAAACGTACATTAGTTGCATTTTAAATAAATATTACACCTCCGGAATACTGCCTTCTTATCTACCGACAACCAGGCATGTACACAGGGCCTTTTTCAATAATTTGAAGTACACACCTGTTTTTATTTCCTCTTATTATTTAAAATTATTCAAAGCAACGATTGAATAAAATTGAATAATTATCAGAACGTAAATATGATTCTTATTCAACAATCAGCATTATTTTATACCTGCGTAACGTATACTAAGGGATCGATTATGGATTTTCTGACTGTTCTTACCAATGCCAGACTGCTTAAAAGTGCGGTATCCACCCTCTCCTCATCAGAGCTGAACGAAGTCATTCAGAAGCTTCGCCGAATATATGATGAAAAGAAGGTTGATGAAGAACTTAATGAAAAAATGCGTAAGGAAAGAATGGATGCACTGAATGCCATTAAAACAATCATGGCTCAGAACAACATCAGCGCCAGTGACCTTTCGCAGCTTGCTGAGGCTGCTGAATCCGAAAAACAGATACGCAGAAGAGTCGTCCCTCCAAAATATAAGTTCACGGACGAAAAAGGCAATATCCTGACCTGGACAGGACAGGGCAGAACCCCTACCGCCTTTCTGGAATGTATAAAGCGTGAAGGTAAAACAATGGATGATTATCTTATTCATCGGGATGATGAATAGCCTTCAGATTTATCCAAAACGATGCAGTGCAGCTGAGACGCAATACTGACTGTCCGAGTGCTGTCTGACATTTCCCGAGAGATAATCAGCTATACCATCATTTAAAGCGGAATTTCTCCAAAATCAGACAGCAAAACCTGCACCACATCAGATCCCCTGCATAAAAATAAACATCTGCTACACTGTTTGGCTTAAAATAGTCAAAAAACAAACACAACAACATCAACACGGTTACCATGAGGTTTTTATGAAATATCAGATTCTTAACATAGTTCTGCTTCTTGCGGCCGCATTTGCCTGTATTTACTGTACATACATATATTCAAGTCCCTCCGATCTGATGTGGACCCGATTCGACAGCGATATGCTTCACTGGCTCTCCTTTCTGACCGCAAACTTTACCCACTATAACAACGTTCATCTTTACGAAAACGTGGCCGGTCTGTTTATTATCTGGCTGTTTTTCTACAGCCCTAACGCAAACACGTATGCCGACAAGACTGCAAGTCTGCTTTTTTCATGCTTTGCCGTAACCGCCGGCATAGCTTTCTTCAACCAGAGTATCGGCACCTACTGCGGTCTCAGCGGAGCTCTTCACGGGATGTTCGCCTACGCTGCAATTTTAAGATACTTCAGGGATGGTGATGCAAAGGGCATTATTCTGCTCATTGGTCTCATCATTAAGCTTTACATTGATTTTAACTGGCCGGAACTTACCTTTAACGAACTGGCCCAGAAAGTTTACGGCGAAACAATAACAATTGAGAAACAGATCAATCCTGATCGCGATTTTGCCTACTCCACCTGCGGTGAAGCGCATCTGTTCGGTGCCATCGGCGGTTCTGTTCTTGCAGTGATACGCGGTCTCTTTTTCAGCAAAGACAGAATGATTGTCGGCCGCAGCGTAAGATAAACAAGACAGCTTACAGTTGCCAAACGCCGTACGCACGACCATACGGCGTTTTTTATTTCCCTGACGAACTCAATAATGAAACAATGGTCACACCATAACAATAATTCAGATGGTTTTATATGTAGATCACTGAAAACGCTTTTCTTGATATGTGATAATGAATCAAAGGACTATAAAGTCTCTAGAACCATAAAAACAAAGTCAATCACATCGAAGGCGTGCTATGTTAAGCAATTTTACTGTTTCAAGCAAAATAAAAATACTCTCTGTGTATATCATTCTGATATTCGCAATGATTATGATTATTTCCCTCTATAAGATGCATAATGCCACAAAACAGATCCCGAAGCTGAATACCTGCACTGCCTTTGTTGACGCATCAAGAAACGCCGAAGCACTGTTCAAGGAACTGCGCATCAGCGCCATAAAGGCTCCTATGACCGAAACCGAGGAAGAACTGAAGTCATTCGACGCCGCTTATTCCATAAACAGGGATAACTTTAATATGGTTATTCCGACCATTATCGCCGGATGTGAAAACGACGAAGAGTGTCTCCACATAGTCCATGAAATGGAAATGAATCTGATAAAATACGACAGAGCCAAGGAAAACGTGTTCAGGCTTACACGTGAAGACAATCGTCGTGATGCATTCCATGCCATTGAGGAACATCTGGTTCCCATCGGTAAAGACATAGACATTGAAGTATCCAAGCTAATCAGATATGCAGGTCTTTCATCTGAAAAAATAATAAGGGACGTAAAGCACTCAACAAACCCTACCTCTCTTCTAACCACCGGAATTATCGGCCTGCTGTCCGTAATTTTCATGGTAGTCATAATCGGCAGATCCATTATAAATCCAATCAGAAAACTTGCTGATGACGCCAACGTATTGGCAGAGGGCGATCTCAGAACCTACGTAACAATCGGCTCCAACGACGAAATCGGTACTCTCGCCAATTCCTTCAATCAGGTGGTTGACTATCTGCGAAGCATTATTTCCACCATGCATAAGAACTCAGACATGCTTTCCAATAACGCTCAGAATCTGAGACTGACCAATAAATCAGTATATGACAGTAACGAAAAGATTCTTGAGAAGGCTGTTTCCGTATCTGAAGCAAGTACCGAGCTTACCAAGACTTCCAACGAAATTACCAACAACTGCTCTGAAGCCTTCAACAACTCAGCAACTGCTCATAATACGGCTCTTGCAAGCAAGGAAATAACCAGAGACACCGTGGCTGAAATCAAAAGCCACAGTGCCCGCACTCATGAACAGTCTCTAAAAATAAAAGAGTTTGGAGAAAAGACTAAGGACATCGGCAGCATTATCGATTCCATCAGAAACATTGCCGAACAGACTAACCTTCTGGCTCTTAACGCGGCCATTGAGGCTGCAAGAGCCGGCAGTAACGGCCGCGGCTTTGCCGTGGTTGCAGATGAAGTACGTTCCCTTGCCTCCAGAACCACCGAATCAACTCAGGAAATTACCGATATGATAAGCTCGGTTCAGCAGATGGCAGATGAAATATCCGCAACCATGGAGTCACATCTTCAGGACATAATTAAAATTGAAGAGCATTCGCATGAGGTTGAAAAGAGTCTCGACAACATAAATCATGCCGTAGACATCGTGTATCAGCAGCTTACCCACATAGCTACCGCAACACAGCAGCAGAACGTAACCTGCCGTAACATAGACACCATGATTCAGGCAATTACCGATGCCACGCGTGAAACGGCACAGGCCGCAAAGAATTCCCTGATTTCATCCGAAAAGGTAGGCGACATTTCCGAAGCAATGTCAAAGAACATAAACCTGTTCAAACTGTAGAAATCAGCATAAAACGAATAAGAGATGCGGGAGAATATCCCGCATCTCTTATTATTCTGTACCCGGATTAAACAGACCGGTTTCTTTTCAGTCAGACTATAATCCGCTGATTGATTCGTTGATGGCTCTGAGAGCAGCAAGAGGATCCTCTGCTCTGGTAATAGGTCTGCCAATTACCAGATAACTTGAACCGTTTCTTAAAGCATCTTCAGGCGTAACGATTCTAATCTGATCACCGGCATCGGCTGTCTTAGGACGGATGCCCGGAGTAACCAGCTTAAATTCGCTTCCGAGAGCATTTCTCAGCATGGTGGCTTCCCTGGCTGAGCAAACCACCCCGTCAAGACCAGAATCTCGTGCCAAAGTGGCAAGTCTTAACACCTGTTCATTCAGATCGGCATTGACTCCTACGCTCCTGAGCTGTGCCTCATCCATGCTGGTAAGAACCGTAACACCGGTCAGAAGAGGACGGTTACTGCCGTAACCTTCAAGAGCGGCCGCTGCGGCTTCCATCATCTTAGGACCGCCGGAAGTGTGAACGTTGACCATCCATACACCGAGATCAGCTGCTGCGGCTACTGCTCTTGCAACGGTGTTTGGAATATCATGAAACTTAAGATCCAGGAACACCTCGAAACCGAGATTGTTAAGACGTGTAACAAACTGAGGTCCGAAACGCGTAAACATTTCCTTGCCGACCTTGAGACGGCACTCTCCGGCAGAAAGACCGGAAACAAGATTCATGGCATCAGACTCTTTTTCAAAATCAAGAGCTACAATAACCTTTGGATCCACAATACTCATATATAACCTCAGTTGTATAAAAATAAATAAAGCATGCCGCATTCCGGATTACCCGGAACAGCATAAATAAAATCAAAAATACTTCCGCACCGTAGTCATGGGGATAGCCCCGCAGGATAACTACTCATCCTGCTTTGTCTTGTCGTTAACAGCCGGTCTTACAGCCGTATTGCCCCATTCACTTATCTGATGAGGCTTCATCTGCTCCCACCGGTGACAGCTTGGGCACTGCCAGAAAAGCACGGATGACTTAAAACCGCAGTGCTGACACATGTAGCGGTAGTTACCTGCAAGATGCGCATCCATTATGGACTTGAGAACTGCAAAACGCTCCTGCGTCCTCGGATCAAGCCCCTCGTAAAGATTACCGAGTATATAGCTGAACAGCTCAAAACTCGGAGACTTCTTAAGGAGACGCATTACAAAGGCTTCAGCTTCCTCAGGAGTTTTGTTTGTCATGATAAGATCCGCGACAGCCATGACAAGCTGAGGGCTGTCGGAAAGCTGCAGCCAGGAATTAAGCACCTCAAGATGCTGCATCTCCTGTCCGGGATAGAAGCATTTTGCAAGAGACTTAAGACAGATCGGAATCATCGCCGGATCAGCATTTACCGCTTCCTGAATGTACGCAAGGGCATTCTTTGTCTGCCCTATCTCAATCATTATTTTGGCCATGTTGAGATATGCTCTGACGCACCCCTTATTAATCGATGCCGATTTCTTGAAGTAATCGTTTGCCTTGGCGTAATTCTTACGTGAATAGGCTTCGTTACCCAGTTCGCAGTAGAATTCCGCTTCTCTCTTGGTAATATTCTCGTCGGCGAACTGTCTGAATGAGTCTATGAGATCAATGGCTCTCTGCCATTCCTTCTCCTGCTCATAAAGAGTTACAAGCAGTCTTACGGCAGATTTCTTTTCGGAGTTGTAGCTGATAAGCTCCATGAGAATGTCTTCAGCCTTATTCAGAAGCCCTGAACTCATGAAGTCACGTGCAAGCTCAAGCAGAACGGCTGAACGCTGTACAGGTTCGATTCTTGCGGTTGTAAGAAGATTGTTGTGAAAACGGATGGCCTTTTCCAGATCGCCCCTTTCCCTTAAAAGAGCGCCAAGAGCCAGACCTTCCTCAAAACTGTGTTCGGCATCGGAGTCATAGTAACGGATAAACTCGTCTACGGCTTTTTCCTTATCCCTGTACAGAAAATAATTGATACCCTTTGTCAGAAAGCCTATCTTTCTGGTCTTTTCAGATTGCTGTGATTTATTAGCCTGTCTGGAACCCATTACATAACCGTAGAACACGGCTACCGGGAGCAGCAGGAATAACAACTCAAACATAAACCAAGATAATCTCCGACTTCAGCTTAATCTTTTTTCTGTTCACCGTAATCAATCAGAAGTTTATCCTGAGTGTCTTCGAGCTCATCCATGCATTCTGAATATTTTTTTTCGAGCTTTCTGAGACTCAGCTTGTATGAATAGCATCTGAACCAGAGCTTAATGATAATCCACCCGAAAACCAACGCACAGAGCAGAACACCGGCAAGAAGTGATATCGCACTTATGGTGCTTACGGTCATCTGAGTCTTGAAAAACAGAACATTGAATTCGGCAACTGCTGAATTTGAAACGCCAATGGTTAATGCAAGCACGGCGACAAAGCATAACAGAAGAACATAAACGACGGTCAGAATTTTCTTGAGCATACAATGCGATCCAAATATTAAAACAACACACCTTACGGAATACTATTATTATACATTATTGATACGCATTGATCTAACTACATATATCAAGTTATTGAGCAAATTCCGCACTATCGGAGATTTTATGGGGAAGCTGTAAATTTTCGCAGACTGAGATAAACAGCCGAATAAAAAAACGACACCGTTTCCGGTGCCGTTTCCTTATGGGATCTTTACCTTTCGGTAAAATCAGCCGTTATTACTGCTTAGCATTCTTGAATGCTTCAGCCATAGCGCTGCTTCCCTTTTCAACTTCGCTGTTAGACTTCTTGATAGCTTCGATTGCAGCTCTGTCTTCAGCTTCATCCTTAGCGCGGATAGATAAAGAGATAACGCCGTTCTTACGGTCAATACCTACTCTCTTTGCTTCAACGGTATCACCAACCTTGAAGGCTGCTGATAAATCGTCGATACGATCTGATGAAGCGTCAGAAGCGCGGATAACACCCTTGATGCCGTCGCCGAGGTCTACAACAAGCTTGTTGTTTTCGATTTCAACGATGGTACCTGAAAGGATGCTTTCCTTGTGAGCATCGAGGAACTTAGAGATAGAGTCTTCTTCAAGCTGCTTAACGCCTAAAGAAATACGTTCTCTTTCTGGATCAACGTTAAGAACAACAGCAGTAACTTCTTCACCGCGGGTGTACTTGTGAGCAGCATCGCTGCCAGCGTCGTGGCTTAAGTCGGTGGTGTGAACGAGACCGTCGATACCGCCTTCAAGACCGATGAAGATACCGAAATCGGTGATGCTCTTAACCTTACCTACAACCTTGTCACCCTTAGCGTGGTTTTCGCTGAAGAGCTGCCATGGGTTAGGCTTGCACTGCTTGAGGCCTAAAGAAATACGACGACCTGATTCGCTGATTTCGAGAACCTTAACCTTAACCTTTTCACCAATGTTTACAACTGATGAAGGCTGTACGTTCTTGTTGGTCCAATCCATTTCAGATACGTGTACGAGACCTTCAACGCCTGGTTCGAGTTCAACGAAGCAGCCGTAGTCAGCGATGTTGGTAACAACGCCTGGGAATTCTTCTCCCTTAGGGAAACGCTTATCAACGTCAGTCCATGGGTCAGCAGTTAACTGCTTGAGACCTAAAGATACGCGTGAACGTTCCTTTTCGTACTTGAGAACCTTAACTTCGATTTCGTCACCAACGGTAACAACTTCACCAGGGTTCTTAACACGCTTCCAAGCCATATCGGTGATGTGGAGGAGACCGTCAACGCCGGCGCCGAGGTCAACGAATGCACCGTAATCGGTGAGGTTCTTAACCTTACCCTTAACTACCTTGCCTTCTTCGAGGCTTGCGAGTACGGTTTCACGATCAGCTGAATCATCTTCTTCAGATACTGCGCGACGTGAAACAACAACATTATTGCGAACCTGATCGAGCTTGATAACTCTGAATTCAAGTTCCTTGCCTTCGAGCTGTTCGTTCTGTAAACGTGCGTCTACGAGAGAACCAGGAAGGAATGCACGGATATTTTCGATAGCAACGGTGAAGCCGCCCTTAACCTTGCCGTCAACGATACCCTTAACGATTTCTTTTTCTTCGTAAGCCTTTTCAAGCTTAGTCCATGATTCAAGACGCTTAGCCTTTTCACGTGAAAGGATGGTCTTACCGTCGCCGTCTTCAATGCTTTCAAGAACAACGTCAACCTGATCGCCAACCTTAACGTCTAATTCATTGTTGGCATTCTTGAATTCAGAAACAGGAATCTGACCTTCTGACTTGAAACCAGCGTCAACCCATACAAAATCGCTTTCGATTCTTACTACGATACCGTGGATTAACTGACCTAAAACACTCTTCTTAGGAGAGGTGTTTGCGCCTTCGAATAAATCTGCAAAACTCATATTATATAAACTGTATATTAATTAAAAAAACGTCCTAACATCCTGTAGAGACGGTCTACAACATATCCTGTCCTTCCGTGGACCGGATTCCTAACCTGACCGACAGCCTGACGTTTACTGTATCTGAGGACGAATCCCCCGTATCTGTCGCATCAGTTGCGGATTATAACCAATACTGAACAAATTTGATACTGTTTTTTTGATTTTCAGCCTCAAAAGACATAAATAACCGGAATACAGTATTATTCCGGCTTTGCCCTGAGGCTTCCGAATCATTTACGGTACAGATTTCTGAGCCTGTCAATTTCCACGTTGAGACGCTTGTCGGAAACAGGGAACAGGGTTCTTATGCTCTGGGCAAAATATGAAACCCTAAGCTCCTCAAGCATGTACCTGACCCTATGCACGTCAGCAGGAACAATTCTGCCGGCAAAAAGCCCCATAAGGGAGTTGTAATTATCTTCCACGGACTTGAATTTGTTCAGCATGACCGCATCGCGGTTCGGATCAATGCCGACCTTCTCCATTCTCTTCAGCATGGCGTCAAGATAGACCTCAAGTCTCGGGAAGAATTCCATGGTCGCCTCCGTGGCAAATCCCTTGCGGATAAGAGCGGAAAGCTGTCCGCCCATGTCGCTGTACGCATACGCAGTTCTGAAATCCATCTTTCCCTTGAGTTTCTTGCGCACGTCATTGGCCTTTACCAGAATCTTCTCGCAGATGAGTGACAGTCTGTGCACTGTTTCGTGAATCTCCTCCCTGGCGGTATTCACAAGCTTTTCAAAATCCGCCGAGGTTGATGCCACGCCTCCGGCTCTGGTCAGAATATCATCCAGTGCCAGTGATTCAAGATCGTCAATGAGGATTCTGACGTTACCCACCATATTAAAGTACATGGCAAGCTTCGCCTTGTTTGGCAGCGACTTCTCCAGATAGCTTATCGGATCCGGAATGGTCAGCATGATGAGACGCTTCTGTCCCTGCCACATCTGTCGTTCAGCCTCCTCCGCAGTTTCAAAGAGTTCAAGACTTACACTGTCCTTGCAGTCTCTCAGTGCCGGATAAGCCACGATTTCCATGCCGCCGACCATACGGCTCTGGGTCTTGGGGATGGAATCAAAGTTCCAGGTCTTAATCCCTTCCTGCTTCGGCATTTCCTTGACAACCTCTGCAAGGGAAGCCTTCACCTCATCCCTCAGGGTGTGCCTTATATGCTCAAGATCCCTGCTTTCCATAAGCACCTTTCTTTTGATGTCCGTAACCCTGAAATTGAAGGTAAGGTGCTTCGGCAGCTGGCTTATGTCAAAGTCATCCCATGTAACCTGCTGACCGCTGAGGGATGTCATCTTACGGCAGAGTGCCTCCTTAAAACTACCCATGGACGGATCCAGGGACTCAAAAAGAATATTGCCGTAATCAGGTGCGGGAACAAAGCATTTTCTGAGAGCCTTAGGCAGAATTCTTATCATCGTGGTAAAGAGTTCCAGACGGAGCCCCGGAATCAGCCATTCAAAGACGTCTGACGGAACCTGATTCAGAATGCTTACAGGAATAATGGCGGTAACACCGTCATTCTCCGCAGTAGGATCAAAATTGTACTCAAGATTAAGTCTGTACTTGCCGACAGTCAGATGATCCGGATACTTGTCCTCAGACACCATTGACGTATCCTGACGTTTGAGCATGTCGAGACTGAAGCTCAGAAAATCCGGATTTTCCCTCTTTTTTCCCTTCCACCAGTGACAGAATGTTCTCACGTCACCGATATCCTCAGGTATTCTTTCGTCATAGAAGGCAAAAAGTGTATCGTCATTAACCAAAAGGTCACGGCGACGGGACTTTTCTTCAAGCTCAACCACCTCGCTGATAAGCTTTCTGTTTTTGTCGAAGAAGCCTTCGTCAAGGACAATCTCTCCGTTTACAAGGCCTTCCCTTATAAAAAGCTCGTGACAGAGAGGAGGATTTATACGGGTATAGTTGACCCTGCGTCCGTTAATCACGGCAAGTCCGTACAGCACGCCCTTCTGTGATGCCTGAACGGCACCCATCTTCTTGCTCCAGTGTTCGTCACTGTACGAATAGCGGATAAGATCTCCTGCGTAATCCTCAACCCACAGAGGGTCAATTTCCGCCACCATTCTTGCATAGAGTCTGGTTGTTTCCGTTAGTTCTGCCGCCATAACCCATCTTACGTTTCTGCGTGCCAGCCCCGATCCCGGAAAAATCATGAATCTGTTGGATCTGGTACCGATGTATTCGTTGCTTTCCAGACTGCGCATGCCAATCATACTGAGAAGCCCGCTGAGCAGAGACTTGTGAATCTCCTCATAGGTGGCAGGTGCCTCATTAAGCTTAAAACCGAGCTCCTTTACGGCATCCTTAAGCTGTGCATGGATGTCCAGCCATTCCCTCATTCTCATGTAGGACAGGAATTCCCTGCGCATCTTCTTGCGAAGCGTACTCCCGCTAAGCTCGGAAGACTGTTCTTTCAGATAGTTGTAAAGATTAATGATACCGATAAAGTCTGAGCGTTCATCATCAAAGCGTTTGTGACATTCCTGACTTGCATTTCTTGCAGTAAGAGGTCTTTCCCTTACCTCCTGACTGCTGAGATTGGAGGTAATAATGAGAACTTCCGAAAGAGCTCCCAGCTTGCCGGCCTCAACCAGCATTCTGGCAAGGCGCGGGTCGCACGGCAGTGCGGCCATCTTCCTGCCCGTATCGGTCAGTCTGAGCTCACCGGCAGGATTTCTGAATACTGCTCCAAGCTCCTCCAGAAGCTTTATGCCGTCATTTATCTGACGCTGTTCAGGTCTGTCCAGCAGCGGGAAGGTTTCAATGCTGCCGAGACGTAAACTGATCATGCGCAGGATTACGGCTGCCAGATTAGTGCGGAGTATTTCCGGATCGGTAAATTCCGGTCTTGCCAGAAAATCGTTCTCGCTGTAAAGACGGACACAGACGCCCTCCGACACACGACCGCAGCGCCCCTTACGCTGATCGGCGCTGGCTCGCGACACCGGCTCTATCGGCAGTCTCTGCACCTTATTCCGGTAGCTGTATCTGCTGATTCTGGCCGTACCGGGATCAATCACATACTTTATGCCCGGAACGGTTACGGAGGTTTCCGCAACATTGGTGGCAAGAACTATGCGTCTCAGACCATGAGGTGCGAAAATCTTATTCTGATCCGCCACACCAAGTCTTGAGTAGAGAGGAAGAATCTCGGTTGCGGGAAGATTGGCCCGTCGCAGGTATTCGGCGGTTTCGGCAATGTCCCTCTCACCGTTCAGGAACACCAGAATATCCCCCGGCATCTCCTCGTCAAGAGATTTGACAGCCCTGAGAATGCCTGCCTGCAGAATATCCTCGTCTATTTCCTCATTGTCATCGTCAAGAAGGTCATCAAGCGGCTGATATCTCACCTCCACAGGATAGGTCCGTCCCTCAACAAGCTTTACCGGAGCATTGTCGAAATGACGGCTGAAGCTTTCCGGATCAATGGTGGCTGAGGTGATTATGACCTTGAGATCAGGACGTTTTTTAAGAAGATTCTTCAGAAAACCGAGAATAAAGTCGATATTAAGACTGCGTTCATGGGCTTCATCAATGATGATTACCTCATATTCGCTGAGATATCTGTCCTGCTCCAGTTCAGTAAGCAGAATACCGTCAGTCATCAGCTTGATTATGGTATCGTCTGAGGTTTTATCTCCAAAACGCACCTTGTAGCCCACCACGGTTCCAAGCTCGCACTTAAGTTCCTGACTGATGCGGTCCGCAACAGTTCGTGCAGCCAGCCTTCGTGGCTGAGTATGCCCTATTTTGCCACGACGTCCGAGTCCCGCCTCAAGACAGATTTTCGGAAGCTGGGTGGTTTTACCCGAACCGGTGTAACCGGCCACGATGACCACCTGATTTTCCTTTATCAGTCTGATGATGTCATCCTTCTCACGACTTACGGGCAACTGCTCCGGATACGTGATTTCTGGAATTTTTCCGGCCCTGGTTCTGGCATATTCCACTGCCGCAGAAGCTTCAAGAGCAAGTTCCGTCACCGCCTCCGCGTCAGGTTCGGTCACGGGATTTCTTCTGTCCCCGAAAACCCTGCGTGCCTTGGCAAGGATTCTGTTACGGTCACGAAAAAGAGCTTCCTCCAGCACTTTTGATATTCTGCCGTAGGTTATTTTGGTTGGAACTGTTTTCATATCTAGTTTCGGTTCTGACTGATAAATTGATTTTTAAACAAATGTTCCCTGCGCCGGAGGAGGGAACAGCATATTAAGAGCTGATCTGAGAAGAATCCGCATCCGCAGGACATGATTTTCCGGCAGACTCCTTCAATCCGGTGACGATTATACGGATATTGTGCCTTTTATTCAACGGCGCAATGCCGTGCGGTAAATGACCGACACCGACGGTCTTCCGCGGAGCCGTAAGATGAAAAAAGAAAACCGGACACTTGCACACGCAATGTCCGGCCGGAAAATATCAGATCTCAGTTGAGGCTGTCGATTATTTCCTGAGAGCGTTTTATGGCCTCCTTTGTCCTCCACGTCTTGATGGCGGAAGGAAGCTTTACCGACTCATACTGGGTTATGGCACCTCTTACCGAGAGCATCGGTTTTACCTCAGCGTTTTTGGCAACCGCAGCTATCTTATCCTCAAACATTGCCTCTCCGCTGCCCTCATGCGTATTGAACGGTCTTATAACCTTTCCGCTGAAATCCATGCTTTCGAGGAACGTGTATACGGGCATCGGCATGTCTTCAAGCCAGACGGGAGAGCCTATGTATATTTCATCATAAGGAGTAATGTCGACGGTTTCGGCAAGCTTTGGTCTGGCCTTGGCAGCCTTCTCCTTTTCAGCAACCTTAAGACACTGTTTATAGTCTGCGGGATATTCATACTCAGCCCTGATTTCAAAGAGTGTTCCCCTGGTCTGACGGGCGATCTCCTTTGCCACGATGAACGTATTGCCGACGGAAATGGTTCCCACGCCGGGATTTTCACCGGTTCTTGAGAAATAGGCCACAAGAACCTTTTTTCTCTCAGTCCCGTGCAGGGATTTACGAATGGCCTGAATTTCCCGTTTAAGCTCGTCATCGACGGGCTCTTCTTTATTATCTGATGCAGTTTTATCAGAGGAAACTGAAGACACCTCTTCAGAAGAAACATTAACGGCAGGTGAGGAACCGGCGGCAGACAGAGAATCCTCAGCCGTAGCGGAACAGTAAAAACAGAAAAAAGACAGAATCAGCACTATTCGCAGTATCAAGGATCTCATATTTCCCCCTTTAAACCCTGTCATGACAGGTTTTTGTATGATGCGACAACGGTAATGTCTGATTTTGATTAGTATGTTTATCCACGGTCTCTTATTTTTATTTCTTTTATTTTTTATGCTCTCCTGGAAATCCATGCTTATCCGCATGCGGAGCCGGGACACCATGATGAATCACTCCCCTAGATAAAATATATCAAACTTCTGATTAATTTTCCGAAAAGTCGCTTTTTTTTAGGACAAATAAACATTTTTACAATCAATATCTCACAAACATCTTGTTTTTATACATCGTATTAAAAAATAAAACTCTAAAAGCATACATTGTTATCACATCTGTTTAACAAAAAAACGTTTTCATTTGCTAATATATGAATTTTTTGGAAGAATTTATTATAAGTACTGATATAATCTGAATATGTTGACAGGCGTAGGTGTAACCGTTGTCCTGCAATGGAGCGACGGCGCTAGGCTGTTAGCTGCTGATTATTAACAAATATCGGGAAATGCTATATGAAATCCAAAAAGAATAAAGTGTATACTGCCATTCTGGCTTCTCTTCTTGCCACCTCAGTAACCGCATGTGGCGGCGGTGGCGGTGGCGATCCTACCCCAGAGATCAAGACTGTAACAGCTAACCTGGAAATCAACTCAAACACCTACAGAAACAATCTGTTCTGCTACAATCCTGATACAGCCAAGGAAGACATCTGTAACATCCGTATGTTCCAGATTATGGTTGAAGCGTTCCAGAACGGTGACAACTCAATCAACTATGACACCGGCTGGGCCCCCAGCGATCACAAGGGTGACCTTGAGGGGATCATAGAGTCTCTTGACTATATCAAGGGTCTCGGCATGAATGCCATTTGGCTGACCCCTGTATTCCAGAGTGCAGATCTCGCAACACCTACCAACAAGTATGACGCTACCGGTTATTTCTGTGAAGACTACTACAAGGTAGATCCTCATTTCGGAAATACTGATAAGCTGAAAGAACTTGTTAATGCGGCTCACGAAAAAGGCATCTACGTATTCCTCGACGGAGTATTCGGTCATTTCAAGGAAACCATCAATACCTTATCTCCAACAAACAAGCGAATCGTCACTACAACAGAAGCATGCCAATACCTAGACGGATCAGGGGCCCCAAGAACTCCTAACTCTAAGTGCTCAGATTTCGGAGATGACTCAACTCTTGACTTCTACAAGGAACTGGCTGCCCACTACATTACCGAGTATAAGATTGACGGATGGAGACTTGACCAGGCTTATCAGGTTCCGGTTTCAGCTTGGAAGGAAATCAGAGAAGCCGTTGAAGCAGCTGCGGCTGTCACCACCTATCAGAATCAGCATGGCGAAAGCGTACATCCTTTAGGATATATGGTTGGCGAAGTCTGGGGCAGTGAAGACCAGATCAAGACCTACGGCTACGGCTCTGACACCACTCAGGGGCTCAAGTCAAACTTCGACTTCAATACCCGTTACGGCATTGTTCAGGCTCTGGCTGTTGAAGAATACGGTAAATACAACCATTCCGGTGTAACCATTCAGAACAAGCTTAAGGCTGCAGAAAACACCTATCCTGACTTTGCTGTTCCAAACTACTTCCTTACCAATCATGACGTAGTTCGCTTCGGCGATCTGATTCAGAGAGCAAAGAAGCTGAAGGCAATCTATTCAGAAAATTACTTCAAGCGCTATAAGGTTGCCCATGCCGCAGTAACCGCAATGAGCGGTCCTGTCACCCTTTACTATGGTGATGAATGGGGTCAGGAAGTTCCGGGCTTCGACGTAAAGGTAGAAAACAACTGTGGTCTTAATAATCTGTGTGACGACCACGTTTCACGTTCCACCGGTCAGATCAAAGACTTTAACTCTGATCAGGATAATCTGAAGAACTTCGTTACCAACATGATGAAACTCCGTGCGGAAGTTAAGGCCATTTCAATGGGTTCACTTACCGATATCGGCACCGACAAAAATCTGTTTGCAGTCAAGAAGACCTATGGTGATTCAGAAGTACTCGTAGTACTTAACGTTCAGGAAAACGTAAAGGTTGAAGCTGAATTTGACGCTTCAATATTCAACGATGCAGAAGCTCGGACCAATGTTGCAGTCTTCAGTTCCGAAGATTCCAGCGAAGATCCCATCAGAGATCCTGTGATCGTTTATCCTGAAGGAACCAGCTACAAGGTTACTCTTGAACCTCTGTCTGCCGTACTTATCTACGTTCCTCAGCAGAACTAACCATACCGTGGTTCTGTGCCGACGCCACGAAAAAACAGTTCTAAGGCTGGTGTTAGCCGCTGACGTCGGAACCTGAATCTGGAGAGGTCACTGCATTTGCAGTGACCTCTCTTTTTTCATGCCCCGTAATCTTTCTCCCGCTGACGGATTATGCTCTCCGTTATTCAGGATTTTCCACCCGCCTGACATAAATACTGCAATTACATTCTCCGGCAATTCCGTCATTACCGAAAACATTCATAGCCGTCCTTTTACACAATCAGACCGATTTCTTTACACTCTGATAACCGAATCCGCCTTTATTCCGTCATCAGTTTCGACTTTTACCGATAATATAAGCTTTAACGTTGCTTTTATAGTAATATTAACTGAGGGGGATGTTTGTTATTTAATCAAGCATCGCAAAAACCTTAAATTTTCCACTTAAGACAGCATTTAACGTTTATAATTTCCTCCTAACATAGGTACGGCGTACTTCGCAGGCAGCGACGGACTTACGAATTACGCATTTTTCATAAACAGGCACGAAAGACAGTAACAAGGAACCGGATTCAGGATGGACCAGCTTAATCACATTATGTTGATCATAGGACTGCTGCTGTCATGCAGTATCTTTGCCAGCCGAATCTCTTCAATAATGGGGCTCCCAGTTCTGCTGCTGTTCCTTATTCTCGGCATGCTGTTCGGTGAAAACGGATTTCTCCTGGAAATCCAGTTCAGCAATTACAATCTGGCTTTCTACATTGCCAATCTGGCTCTTGCCGTAATCATATTTGACGGCGGATGCCAGACCAGTTACTTCACATTTAAAACGTCATCAAAGCCTGCAATAATACTGTCCACGTTCGGCGTACTGATAACCACTCTGATTGTCGGCGCACTCGTGTACTACATTTTCAAGATGAGTTTCTTTGAATCCCTGCTGGTGGGCTGCATGATAGGATCCACCGACGCCGGTGCCGTATTCTCGCTGCTCGGCAGCAACGGTGTAAGCCTTAAGAACAAGGTTCAGGGGCCTCTTGAAATAGAATCAGCCACCAACGACCCTATGGCAATTTTTCTGACAATAACGGTCATCGAAATAATCAAGTCAGGAGTCAGCACTGCGGCAGGCGGTCCGGAAACCTTCACCATGTCGAACGCACTGCTGTTCTTCATGAAGCAGTTCTCCTTCGGCATCGTATTCGGCATACTATTCGGATATCTGGGAAGAATGCTGCTTAACGCCATCAGCATCCCGAACGGCCTCTATTCGCTGCTGGTTCTCGGCGTCGCCTTTACCGGTTTTGCCATTACCTCAGCCATGGACGGTTCAGGCTTCCTGGCCATCTTTATCATCGGTATGATTATAGGCAATACCGCACTCAAGCAGTTACGGTACATCCGCCCGGTTCAGGACGGCCTTACATGGCTGTCTCAGATATGCCTCTTCCTGATGCTCGGTCTTCTCGTGGAACCGCCTAATCTGCTGATACATGCCGTCGACGGTCTCATTGTGGCATGCATCATGGCGTTTCTTGCAAGACCTGTTGCGGTATTTCTCTGTCTGAAGCTCCTGTTCAAGTTCAGCACCAGAGAGCTGCTATTCATGTCATGGGTTGGTCTCAGGGGATCCGTTCCGATTGTACTTGCCATTTACCCTATCATGAACGAAATTCCGCATGCAGATCTCTTCTTCAACACCGCATTCGTCGTGGTAATATTCTCGCTGCTCGTTCAGGGAGCAACCATTCTGCCGGTTGCGAAATTCTTTGATGTTTATGCCCCAAGCTCCACCGCTCCGGTCAGCAAGGGACAGATGGGTATCACGATTGATGATGATTATGAAATCTTCAATTATGAGATTAAGCACAAATCATGTCAGGATCAGCTGCTGAGTGAAATAAAGTTCCCTAACCGCACCATGGTGGTATCCGTCTTCAGAAAAAGCATGATTCTGCATCCCGTCAGCCGCATGAAACTTAAAAAGGGAGACATCATCTCCATCATCGGTCACTCTGATGATGAACTGCTCCTGAACACCATCTTTAACAGTGATACCCCTATCAAGAAAGTGCATTATCCGTACAGCGGAGACATACTGCTGTCCGGGGAAGCAGACATGACCGAAATTGCCGAAAAATACGGGCTGGTCATAACCTCAAAGGAACAGCTTCTTACACTCGGAGACTTTCTGTCCTACCATCTGGGAGGCATCCCGACCGTTGGAGACAGACTAACCGTCATAGACTGCCGCTTTACCATATGCGAGGTATTCGGCTCCCAGATCATCAAGGTCGGTTTCGAAAAGCTTGAAAACAACATCTGACGGAGGAAATTCCGGCTGTTCATGTTCCGAACTGCCGGTTCATTCCGCCGAAATATGCATGAATCAGGCTCCATTCATATTTGTTTTCCGTATGTTTACGCCTTTTTTGAAGACTTTTACGCAAAACTTTATTCTGAAATTTTGACTGAATTCTTGATTAAACGAGTTTTTTATGACGTTTATGTGAAAATGTTTTCTCTATCCTGTAGAATGATATATGTATGTGTGTAAATATCAAACGTGTGTTCTCGCTGTTCCGTTACACGGCTTAAAGCCGGTTATAAAAACGGCAGGCACAGAACTCTGACAGGATGTTTACGGGATATTGGTAAAAGAATAAATTATTAAATAAAAAACCCATGGCTCATATGCCGGCTTAAGCATCTCCTGATGCACCGGATCGGAGACATAAGAAAAAACCAGGTCAGCAGTTGCGGGAAAAATAAAACAATCTAATTCACGGCATCGTCCCCGTCTTTGCACGGAAGTTACGATCGCCCGTTATTACCCGGACAGTCAGTTCCTGTTTTTTTTAATTCCTCCGGCAGAATGCGGATCAAATCCGTCAGTCTCTCATATGTCCATGCAGCAGCCGTAAATCGGCAACCTAAGAATATAAAGAGTTTAATATGAACAGACGTCGCAACAAAGGCATCTCCAAACCGGCACTTCTCATGGGAATTCTGGCAGTTTCCGCCAGCGTAGGCGTAGGCACCTACGCCGTAATGAAAGCCCAGAAGAGTCAGGAAAACGAAAGCGGTTTTGAAAACATAGATCCCACTTCCCCGGTGTCAATCGCCGGAGCTCTGTACGGTTGCATCCTTTCCGACAGCTTTGACGAAATGCCGTCGCTCATATCCATGCTCAAAACATACGAGGCTGAAAACCCGGACGCCTCCGGAGAACCTGAGGATCAGAACGACATCTACGCAGAGGACAACAATACTGAATTTGGCGGTGATGACATGTTCAGGCCCGCTGAGATGGTTCAGGACACCGGAGTGGACATCAGCAAATACCTCTCAAACGCCGCAAACCAGAATATCAGGGACAAAGTAATCTATCTTTCCGAACAGCTCGATTCCAGCAAGCTCAGCCCGGAAACCTACGGCTTTTATCTGAACTCCCTCAGCAACATCTTTGAGGTTTACAAACCAAAAACGGAAGAGGAACGGGTTCTGCGTGATTCCGTTGTGGCATATACTGTTTTCAAGAACAATCCTGACTATACCATTAACGACATCCGTGCCATATTCGGTCCGTACGATGCCCTTAACGTCAGCCGTTTCCTCATAGGCTCAGGAGATTACGAGCGTATCTCAGGCTACGAACTGCGCCGTTTTATTACCGATGAATCCAAAAGCCTCATAGCCCTTCTGCCAACAAACCTCAACAGAAGCGTACAGCTTAACCTGTCCGCCTCTGACTTCGTGGGGTATAACACCGACAGCCTCCGCGACGTAATCAGGCTGAAGGACAATCTGCCTGTTGTAATGGCGCACATTCCGATGATTAGGGAGGATGCTCCAAAGGAAAACCATGAAAGCATAGAATCTCTGAAATCGGTCTTCGAGTCCTCCGTACGCGATTCTCTCGAATTTGCCGAAATGGGCAAAAAATATTACGAATGCGTGGCAACCACAAGCGAACCGTTCTTCCTTACCGGCGTTGTCACTCCGGTCAGATATAAAAACGTGGCCTCTCTTGAGAAGATTCCTCTCCATACCTACAAAATGAACATAACCAGAGAGCTTCCCGGATGTCCTGATCTCAAGAGCATATTCATCCTTGCTCCTGATCTCAAAGCCTATTCCGATCTGCTTAGTCGCGGAGCAAAGAAAATGAGCGATGAAGACCGCAACAATTACCACAAAGACATTTCACTCCTCGAAAGGATAAACAACAGCAGCGGAGATGAGATTACACTCACCCTTCTCGGATCAGACATTGCGGCCGTTGAAAATCATCTTGAGCAGAATCCTGAACAGGGTAAATTCGTAGGCAATACGGATCAGGGGATTCTCTACAACCTGAATCTGCCGTCAATGAAACTGCTGAAAACTCTTGAAATCAGCCCCGACTTAAAACCTATTTTCATGCCGGCAAAATTACTGACCACCAAGCGTATTCAGGCCATAAACAAACTGAAAATCATTGCCGATTTCAGAAGCGTTGAGGAAACGCTCAGCAGAATTAACTTCGGCATGATCGAGTACGAGCCATACAAGTTCATAAGCCAGCTGAAAAACGGAGCGACCGACGGTGACACAATGTATACGACCGAGACGGCAGAAGCGAAAAAGCCGTTATCTGACGATAGTTCCGTCAAACCGGCTTCGAGTGAAACCAGAACAGCCGAACAGACGGACATCACGGTTTCCGCAGATGCCGCACCGGTGACTCCGGACGTTCTTTCTGATGAAAACGAGCCTGATACCGCGGTAACCGTCATGACCGAAAATAACACCGTTCCGGAAAAGGATGAAACTCAGGTTCCTGCAGAAGCCGAACCTCATGACACCGCAATGGCCGAAACCAAAGAGGAAGAAGCACCTCACGTAATAATGGAAACAGCGGATGTTAAAACTCCGGAGCCGGGATCAGCCGAAGATCTGTCAAACAACACGATATCATCCGAAGCATCCTCAGTCGAAAAGCCGTCCGAATCAGTCCAGCTCACCGACATTCCTGCTGAAGATGAAAATCTCATTACTCCTGAAATGCTTCAGGAAAAGGACATTGCAACCCTTAAGGTTCTTATTGACGAAAAGAATGCAGACGCAATGTATGAACTTGCAGACCGCTATCTCAACGGCCACAACGGAGTTCGAAAGAACACTGCCAAGGGGCTTGCCCTGCTGGAGGAAGCCTGCAATAACGACAACAGGAATGCCCAGTACGTTTACGGACAGCTTCTTCTGAATGATGCCAAGTCTTCTGCCTCCCAGAAGAGTCATGGAGCTGAATTAATCATAAAGGCTGCGGAATCAGGCCATCCTGACGCAATGTATCTTGCCGGCGTTCTTCTCTACAAGGGAGAATACGGCATTATCAGAAACCTTAACAAGGCCTTTGAATACTTCAGCATGGCTTCTGAACAGAACAATCAGAAAGCCACCTACATGATGGCCAAAATGTATCTTAACGGTGAAGGTGTTAAGAAAAACAAACAGCGCGGCTTCAACCTGCTCATCCATACTGCAAGAAACAATCCTGATGCTGCGTTTGACCTTGCCACGATCTTTGAAGGCGGAGTCATTGACGGCGTAAAGGATGAACGTCAGGCTGCCGAGAATTTCGTATATGCGGCAAGAAAAGGCAACAGGAATGCCTACCGCAAGGCAGGTCTGTATCTCATAGGAACCAAAACCGGCACCAAGGAAGCACTGCGCTATCTTGAGCAGTACCGCAACAAAAATGACAGAGAGGTTGATTCCGCCCTTCTCAATTACTACATTGCAACAAACAATCAGCGTGAAATCGCCGGACTCATTGCCGTCGCTCCGGCTGAAATTCAGGAGAAATATCCTGTGGAAATGGGTATGCTTTACGAGAACGGTAACGGTGTTCCTCAGGACTACATAAAGGCTGAGGAATATTACCGCAAGGGTACCGAGCTGAAAATTGCGGACGCATTCTGTCACCTTGGTGATCTCTTCAACAACGGACTCGGACGCACAAGGGATCTTCGTGCCGCAGTCGGCCAGTACACCCGCGGTGCCGACCTCGGATCAGCGTCCTGTAAAGAAAAGCTTGCGGTAATCAAGACGACTGAAACAAACTACCGCAACTACGGCGAAGCCCATTCTCTTATTACCGGAATACCGGAAATGAAAAGAAGCGATACCGGCAAGGCTGTTCTTGCGGCCATGTATCTGTACGGCAAGGGAGCACAGAAATCACCTTCCGAAGCCCTCAAACTGCTTAGAACAATGAAGACCGGCGGAGCTTCTGTAGTACGTTCCGTTTATGAATCAGGCAATTCCAAGGGCAGTCTGTGCACCAATCCGATTCTTGCCGGCGGCATCGGCGTTAAGAACCGTAACTCAATTCAGCTGTCCATCGGACTTCTGAGCGACCTGTTCTTCATCAAGGACTACGCAGACAACAGCGGAACACTGAACTTCCGTGAAATTCTTTCAAAGGCGAAAAAAATCTGCAAGCATCCGGCAATCTCAATAATGTTCGATGCCACCGAACCCGGCAGAAAACCGGCGTCCGCAAATCCTACCGATCCGGAGGCCCAGTACCAGCTGGCCATGCATCTTTTCCGGGAAGGAAACTATGAGGAATCCTTCAAGTGGCTCAAACAGTCTGCCGATCAGGAGCATGTCAAGGCTCTTAACAATCTGGGCATCTACTATCTTTTCGGGATCGGTACGACTCAGAACAACCAGAAGGCACATGACACCATAATAAAGGCCGTAAGCCGCGGTAATCCGAAGGCTCACTTTAATCTGGCAGCCCTTAAGATGTACGGCATAGGCTGTAACGCCGACACCAAAAAAGCCGTGGAAATTCTTCATACCGCAGCTAAAATGGGAGACAGAGGAGCCTCTGTTCAGCTTACCTATAATTACCTTAACGGCGTGTGGGCTTCAGATAATGAGGACGAAGCATTTGTGGAGCTTCTGAATATCCTGACGGACAAGTAAGCCCGCTGTTATTAACGGAACCATGTGGCGGCTTCCCCGTTGCGGACGCCGATGCAGTAAGCAGGTTCCGTTTTTCACTGTCAGGCCTCTTTACGGAATATGTCGTCATCATTCTTTTTTTGCTGTTTTTTTGAGTCACTGACTGACGGCAGCCCCGCTGTTGCGGTATAATGTACGGCAGAGAAATGCAGAGCTTTCAGGACGGATTTTATGAAGATTTCAGTTGCGATTATAACGGCCAACCCGGACAGAGAACAGTTAAGTGACTGTCTGCATTCCATCGTCAGCCAGAGAGTTATCAAGGCTGATGAAATCCGTATCTACGATTCCTGCGATGACAACTCGGTGTTCGGAATTGCCGAATCATACAGCGCCAGGGTCATCAAGCTTTTGCCTAATGAAAATCCCCGCGGAAACAAAATACAGATTAAGGATCCGGTCAAGTATTTCAGAACAGAGGTTGTCAAAAAAATAGTCAATGAAACCGACGATGACAACATTCTCATTCTTCTGTCAGATGACTGCAGAATCGATCCAAGTGCCATAAGTGAGCTTTTCAGATACTTTCTGAAGTATCAGGATCTGGCTCTCATCTACGGCAGACAAATAGCAGATCCTGACTGTAATCATCTGACCAGATACGTCCATAACATATTCTTCCCGATTACCAGAAGAGACCTTCCCCTTTGGCATCTCATGAAGATTTACTGTTCATTCAACTTCGTGGCCTACAGGGTTAAGTTTATTAAGGAAGAAGGTGTCATGCCTTCAGAAGAGAGCAGTGAGGACATGTTCGACAACATCTACATGAGCGGCAAGCTGTCCGACAAGGGATACCGCACCATGTACAACCCGCTCGCCATATGCCACCGTAACCGCGAACTGAATGTCTTTTACGTATACCAGTACACCAGAGGTCTCTTCAGATTTCTGAAGGCCAACGACTGGCTTACGGAAAAATGGTGGATACGTAAAACGGATCTGGAATCTTTCTTCATCAACTTCAAGGAATATATCAGAAACTACAGCTCAATCCCGTTCTCTTCATTCTACGCCACCGTCTGCTTTACCGCCGCCAAAATAGGCGAACTTCTGGCGGAAATAGACTACCAGCGTTCCCTGAAGCGTAAAACACTCAACAGCAAGGATCTGATTGCCACTACCCTGTTTGACAAGGAAAACAAGCTGTACAAATAACATTCCCGTCTATCAGTTTCACGCCTGCGGCAATTTCAGCCTCTGACCTAACCCTACAAAAAAGCCCGACAGCAAATACTGTCGGGCTCTGTTCATGTGCCTGATTCGGTTATTCTGAAAACCGGCTCAGGCACTCTATGGACTTTCGATACTACTCAATGTACTTGAAATCAATCTGCTTGATCTTTTCCTTCCATTCTGCAGGACCGGTCAGGTGAATATTGTTACCCTGAGAGTCAACCGCTACGGTTACAGGCATGTCCTTAACTTCGAATTCATGGATTGCTTCCATGCCGAGTTCAGGGAATGCCACAACTCTGGCCTTCTTGATAGCCTTGGATACGAGGTAAGCGGCACCGCCGACAGCCATCAGGTACACTGCACCGTGCTTCTTGATTGAATCGGTAGCCTGCTGACCGCGTTCTGACTTACCGATCATACCGATAAGGCCGGTTTCAGACAGCATGGTTTCAACGAACTTGTCCATACGGGTTGAAGTGGTTGGGCCTGCAGGTCCGATAACTTCGTCACCAACTGCAGGAACAGGTCCTACGTAGTAGATGAACTTACCCTTGAAATCAACGCCTTCTGGTAACGGCTTACCCTGAGCGATAAGATCACAGATACGCTTATGGGCAGCGTCACGGCCGGTAAGAATGGTACCGCTGATTAACAGGGTTTCACCGGTCTTCCAGGTGGCGATCTCTTCCTTGGTGATACCGTCCAGATTTACCCTTCTTGCACCGTCTGCGTTACCGAGTTCAATATCAGGCCATTCATCAAGTGAAGGAGGAACAAGATTTACAGGACCGGTACCGTCAAGTTCGAAATGAATGTGACGTGAAGCGGCACAGTTAGGGATAATGGCTACAGGCTTTGCAACCGCATGGGTTGGATAGGTCTTAACCTTAACGTCAAGAACGGTGGTCATGCCGCCGAGGCCCTGAGCACCGATACCGAGCTTGTTGATGCGGTCATAAAGCTCAAGACGGAGTTTTTCTTCAGAAGTTTCAGCGCCCTTGGCAATAAGTTCTTCAATGTCGATAGGATCCATTAATGATTCCTTGGCAAGAACGGCAGCCTTTTCCATGGTACCGCCGACACCGACACCGAGAATTCCTGGAGGACACCAGCCGGCACCCATGTGAGGAAGCTGTTCAAGAACCCAGTCTTCAATTGAGTCAGACGGATTAAGCATTACAAGCTTTGACTTGTTTTCAGATCCGCCGCCCTTGGAAGCGATGAGTATTTCAACCTTATCACCAGGAATGGTGGAAATATGGGTAATTGCAGGAGTGTTGTCCTTGGTGTTTACACGGGCTCCGATAGGGTCAACCAGCACGCTCTTACGTAAAGGATTTTCGGCACAGCAGTATGCTCTGCGGGTACCTTCGTTTACCATTTCCTCGATGGTCATGTCACCGTCAAAGGTAACATTCATGCCGAGACGTACGAAACAGGTAACAATACCGGTATCCTGACACAGAGGACGGTGTCCGATGGCGCACATCTTCGAATTAACGAGAATCTGGGCAATGGCATTCTTTGCCGCAGGATTCTGCTCTCTCTCATAAGCCTTTCTGAGAGATCTTACAAAGTCGATAGGATGATAATAGGAAATATACTGCAGGGCATCATAGATGGAATCTATGAAATCCTGCTGCTTGATTACGGTCATGCATGACTCCTTATCGGTCTAATGACAAAAAATTCAAGATAAAGGTTAGAAACTGATAATATTTGCCACATTATAGCACCTAGCCGACAGTCAACTCAATCCAAAACCCCCCTGCCTTACAGCCAAAACCCTTAAAATATGCGGTATGTAGATATTTTTAAAAGACGTAAATGAATATTCATGCCGGAGATGATGAATCCGGATGAAAAAATAATGCAGAAGCTCTGACTCCTGCAATAAAAGCACAATCAGAAAAACCTCCGTTTAATGATGAGGAAGCATACAGACCTAAATTTTCCAATGGTAAAATATTGTCATCATCAGCTGAATCCGAACAGATATCCGACGTCAGGACTGTCCGTGACGGGTTTCACATCATTTTTCATAATACAAATCAAATGTCCTTCCGAATGTTATGCAATAAGCATACATAATGCTAACAAATGTATATTACAAAATTCAGAATATATTCTTTTTTAATATTTATCTTGTTGATTTATAAAAGAATTGTTATATAATTGTTAACATAATGTTTTTACAAAAGAGATCCGTCTTCGCATGAACAGCACAAATCCGAACCGTAACAGTTCCTCCCTTCTGCCGGAAAAATGTGGCAGGATATTTTTCTTTTTCATGCTTACTTTTCTCTCAACCCTGATAATCATGGTCATGACTCCGGGAAAAGCGGAAGCCAGACACTCAACCCACATACCGAAACACGCACTTGAAGGATACATCACCAGATGCTCGGAAAATTCAGCCATGATAGGCTGTTCCCCAATGGGAGAGATTTACGAGAATAACGGGAAGATATCCCAGGCTCTGCTGATCTACAGAAAACACTGTATAAAAAACAATGATGCACACTCATGCGTACTTGCCGCTGAAGTGCTCCAGGAGAAAAGGCGCCCGGACGAGGCCATGGAACTGTTTCATAAGGCCTGTCTTATGGACAAAGCCGTTGAATACTGCGACCGTGCTCTTGCGGAATATGCGGGCAGAAAGGATTTTAAAAATGAATTCAGACTGAACCGCATGCTCTGTGAAACCCATTCCGAAGGTTCAGATCTCAGCAGGTACTGCTATAACGCCGGAAAATTTCTTCTTGAAAACAACGATACGGCAAAAGCAGAACATTTCTATCTGAAGGGATGCAATTCCCAGAGCACCGCGGATGAACAGGATCACTGCATCGATCAGGCCGTGACTCTCGCACAGCAGGGCGAATACCGGCTGTCCGCCAAGCTTTTTGAGGTCAGCTGTCTTAAGAACAGTCTGTACAGCTGTCACCATGGAGCCATGATTTATATACAGGAGCTTCAGCAGCCGTCCAGAGCCGTAGTGCTTGCCAAGAAAGCCTGCGACCTGAACAATCCCGAGGGTTGCTACAGAGTGGCGGAAATATACTCCATGTCAGACAGTTCGCCTGAGGATGTATCCGCATACTACACAAAGGCCTGTGAAACAAATTTCAGGGATTCCTGTCAGAAACAGAAGCTGCATGCAAAATCTCAGAATTAATAAACCTTACCGGAGACTGATGAATCCAGTAAACGAAACCGGCAGCGGTAATAAAAGCTGACCGGTAAAAACAATAACCTAGAACTGATGAACGTAAAAATTTCCGGAACACCGTACCATAACGGAGCTCCGGTTTCTTTTTTATACCGGATATTCGTGACGTCCAAAGGTTTTACCTGAAAGCATCCGGAACCTGCGGACACATTACGGAAACTACTTGGTAAGTATCAGCAGGGTATGCGCCAGCCCCACGTGTTCAACCATTCTGTGCACCTTAAAGCCGATTTTCTCAACAAGCCTGATAAAAACGTCAGAATGATAGAATCTGCTTACGCCGTTGGCCATTACGGTGAAATAGAGACTGTTGGCCTCTATTACAAGTCCCGCAATGTCATTTGACTGTCTGTCTCCGAACACCTCGTTTATGGCGACCATCGCGCTGTCATCCATGGCATTGTAGACCATGGTCAGAATTTCCTCTATCTGCTCACTGCTGAAGCAGTCCAGGAACTGGCTCATCCACCATAAATCACCGCCTGACGGAAGTCTTGCCGATTCTTCCAGAATATTTACGGGGCAGGTGTCAATTCTGTCTTCAAGACCATGCTCACGGATATTGGCAGCGGCAAGTTCACACTGCTGCGGAAGATCGATTATGGTCACCCTGGTATCATCGGAAAATGCAGTGGCAGCCAGAGCAAACTTTCCGGTATTGCCTCCGATGTCGTTTATATGCCTGAAATGACGTTCCCTGAAAAGAATCGGCAGAACACTGCTGAACACGTTATCGGAATAATAATGATCAAAGCCGAACCATGCGTTTCTGGCCTTCTCCGGAAGGGAACTGAGGAAAGGATAAATGGTGGCGCATGACGACGTAAATACCTTAAGTCCCTTCGGAGTCTCCGTTTCCAGCGACTCAGTCATGGATTTAAGCCCCTCATAGCATACCTCGGAGGAAAAATCCAAATTGACGTTGGTCATTCTGTCGTTTGCCAGATAATGAATAATCTTGGTCGGACTAAGGGTATCGTCATCATTCCTGATAAGGAGATCCGCAGCCACGGCAAGATCGGTAAGCATGGATACGGCGTAGTCACTGAGACCGGAGATTTTCACCAGCTCGGAACGGCTGACCGAATCATTCTTACTCATTTTTCCGAAGTGGGCCAGGATGCCTTTCTTCTTCATGGCGACAACCGCCTGAAATATAAACGGGCTCACGGCCAGATACTGGGCTGCCTTTAAAGCCCCCACCGCACTCATGTCGTTATAATTTTTCTGTGTCATCAGTTCCTGACTTCCTTCTTTTTCTTAAGATTATTCTGATAATGTATTCAGCGGTGAACATCATTCCTATCAGCACGTAGGAGATGACACCGTTGTACAGTGTCCATGTCTCATCACTGCAGAACAGTGCCGTTGCCAGTGAAACAAGTCCGTTCATGACAAAAAACACGCACCAGGCAACGGTTACCTTCCGGCAGTAATTCCGAAAAAAATCATCCCTGTCTTCCGCCTTCACCGTATAGGAAGCAATTTTCTCGATAACCGGTGTTCGTCCGGGAAAGAGACTCATGGCAAAAAAGCTCAGAAAGCTCCCCGTCACTATCAGCGGATAAAGTTTTACGGCCAGAAAGCTTCCGCTTGCAAGAAATACGGCCGCAAGCGCAAAATCAAGTGCGCAGAGCACTGCTCCTGGCACACCGGAGTCCCTTCTGCCGGAAACGGCAAGAGCAGAAAGTCCCAGCGCGACAAGTACTCCCGCCATCATCAGCTCGGATTTACTGCTTATGGCAAAATACACGATAAACGGAAAAAGTACTCCCAGCAGAATTCCCGCCGTTCTGATGATTATGTAGGGAACCTTACGCAATGAGACCATCCTTATTCCATCAGTCTGAATATAAGAGACGTATTTACGCCTCCGAATGCGAAGTTATTGCTCATCGCATATTCCGCAGACAGTACCCTGCCGTTTCCCGTTATGTAATCCAGGTCACCGCAGAGAGGATCCGGTTCCGTTAGATTCAGATTCGGAGCAAACCATCCCTGTCTCTGCATGAGAATAGTCATTTCGGCCTCGAGAGCCCCGGCTGCGCCGAGTGTATGTCCCATGTAGCTTTTAAGGGTTGAAACCGGAACGTTTTTCCCGAAGACCCTGAAGGTTGCCGTACTTTCGGCAATGTCACCCGATGAGGTTCCTGTACCGTGCGCATTCACGTATCCTATGTCCTCCGGCTTAAGCCCCGCATTTGAAAGAGCCATTCTCATGCATTTTTCCATATGCTCACTGGACGGATTGGTTATGTGTGAGGCATCGCAGTTGGTGGCAAACCCGACAATCTCGCCATAGATTTTGGCACCTCTTGCCACCGCATGGTCATAATCCTCCAGAATTAGGGTTCCCGCACCTTCACCGACAACTATACCGTCACGCTTTCTGTCAAACGGCTTCGGCGTAAGTTCCGGGTTATCATTGCACTGACTTGCCACAAACATGGCATCAAAAACACCGACGGTAAACGGACTGAGTTCTTCAGCACCTCCTGCCACCATTATCCTGTGAGCACCGCTCCTGATGCATTCATAGGCATATCCGATTCCCTGGGAACCGCTGGTACAGGCTGTGCTTGTAGCGATTATTCTGCCGTGTATCCCGAAAAATATCGCCAGATTTACGGCAACGGTATGCGGCATCATGCTGACGTAGGTTGTGGCATTGATAGAGGTGACATTCCTGTCGGTCACAAATCCCGCACAGTCCGTCATGGCATTAAAGCTTCCGCCTGAGCTGCCGTAGGCTATACCGGTGGAACCGTCGGAAAGAAGAGGAGAGTCCGTAAGCCCCGCATCGGCCAGGGCCTTCTCCGTGGCCGCCGTCGCGAGTATGCCTACTCTTCCCATGGTTCTGGTCTTTTTTCTGGGATATGAGGGAAGCTCGGATTTTACCGGAGCCGCCACATGACAAAGCATGCCGGAGTATTCCCCGAGAAGCTCCATCACCTCAACCCTGTTCTTAAGGGTTTTCAGGTTATCCATGCATTCACCAGCTTCGCTTCCGAGAGGTGAATACATACCCATTCCGGTAATCACTACGCGGGACATTAGCATAACCCTCCGTTGATACTGATGTTCTGACGTGTTATGTATGAAGCCTCATCGGAAAACAGAAAACCGATGAGGGCAGCCACCTCGGTGGTCTTTCCCATTCTGCGGAGAGGAACCAGAGGAAGCACGTGTTCCTTAATCTCATCGGTAATCATTCGTGTTTCAATGATTCCCGGAGACACGGTGTTGACGGTAATATCCCTCTTGGCAAGCTCAAGAGACAGAGACTTGCAGGCAGCGATGACTCCCGCCTTCGAAGCACTGTAATTGGTCTGTCCGCGGTTTCCGGTCATTCCGGATACGGAAGCAACGGCTACGATTCTGCCGCCGTTTCTGAGCTTTATCATCGGCATGAGAGTCGGCTGAACCACATTAAAGAATCCGTCAAGATTGGTGGAGAGAACCCTGTCCCAGCATTCTCCTGTCATTCCCGGCATCGGAGAGTCACCGGTAATTCCGGCATTGCTGACCACTCCCCAATAGGCACCGTTACGCTCGATGTCCGAGTTTATTGCATTCACGGTTTCAGTCCTGTCGGATACGTCGAATTTCAGAATCACGTTACCTGATTCACTGCCGTTGAGCCTTGCTATCTCAGGCAGAATTTTTTCCAGAACGGCGTAACCGTGATCGCTGTGACAGTGAAGAGCCAGAGGGAACCCCATCTCCGCAAGCTTAAGCGCTATGGCCTGTCCTATGTCGGAACTTGCTCCGGATATCAATACTCTCTTATTATTTCTGTTTAACATGGATAATCTATACGCTCCTTTACCGATTCTTCCGTCTGCAGCGTCTTTGGCATCTGCAACCGGCCATGCCGGAGGCTTCTTAAATGCTGTCCGGCACGAAGTGATTTTACAACAAAAAGCCGCAACAACGGCGGGCTCCGCCGTTTTATGTTAAAAAAACAAGATATGTCTTATATTTCAGTCACACTCTCCTGTCTCCGGTCAACAGCCTCCTCGTGAGGAATTCTCCGTAAGACGCCTATCCGCCCTGTCACATGTTAGGTGACCGTACCATGAATCCGTACAGCGGCATGAAGCACGGATGCAGAATGATTTCTTTTCTGAAAATAAAAGTGACGGCTCCGGAGAAAGTGTCATGACTTCGGGACTGAAGGAAAAAACATATGTCCTTTTGCGGTATAAGACTCCTTTTCCATAAGTTCGTTTATACCTCATTCATCAATCTAAATAAACAAATTGGCACTTACGTGATATACTTTGCGAAATATTTTTATTCACGTACCTGCGTGGACCAAAAAAGAAACACATGAAAAACAACGAAAATCAGGTTCATGCATGCCAGGACAAAATTAATAACAAAGGTGAAATATGATTTACTGCGTGGATCTTGACGGCACATTGATTCAGAATGACATGTCGGTTACGTCTTTTTTTGAAACCGTCATGAAAAAACCGTCACTTCTTCCTGAATGCTACAGATGGCATAAGGAAGGCGGAAGAGCAAAACTAAAATACAACATCGGCGAGATATACAGCTTTGACGTTGAAAAGCTGAAGTTCAATACTGAACTCATTGACTATCTGGAAAAACTTGCCGAAAATCCCGAAAACTCCATTTATCTGGTTTCAGGAAGCACTCAGAACATAGTAAACAGGATTGCCGCAAAATTCAGCTTCTTCAAAGAAGGCTTCGGTTCATCCATCAACGTGAACCTGACCGGAAAGAATAAGCTTGAACTCATAAAAAAATATTTCGGGGACAGTGACGTATGCTACGTGGGCAATGCCCGCGTGGATCTCAAAGTCTGGGAAGGAACCAGCAGCGGCATGGTGGTAAGCAACTGTGAAGCCTTCATAAACAGGGCCAGACAGGTTACGAAGATAGAAAAGGTTTTTAAGAAAAACTTTGCCCGTCTGGAACAGAGCAGAGTCTGAGAATCAGGCGATTATTAACTGAAGGGAGAGAGGCTGATACACAACACGCCTCTCTCCCTTTTTTAATCAGAACCGGAGGTTCTTATGAATTCTTTTTCCGGTATTCGAAAAAAGAATGTACATTACTGAACCGAAACCCGGGACATCCAGCCATGACGAAATCATCCGAACATTCTTGCGATATGCGCATCGTTCGGCTTCATGACCGTAATTCTTGCTTCGGCAAGCTTTTTCCCTGTATCGGCTTCAGTAACCTCCGTTTCCGCCATGCATACTCCGGCATCATCTTCAAAGGTAATTCTGGCAGTGGAAAGCACCTTTAATCCCGCAGGCAGAATACTTTCACCGTGAAACATCATCTTTCTGACTGAAAGAATAAAACCGATTTTAAAGCCCTTACCGCTTCTCCCCTCCTCGGCGATCATGAGAGCGGCTATCGACTGGGCCATGGTCTCGGTAAGACATACGGCAGGCATTCCGCCTTTTTCCTCCGAAAATCCGGCACAGGGACGGGCTCCCGGTGTGAACGAACACGTAACCGTTCTGTTCTCAATGTCAACCTGCTCAACAGCGTCTATGAAACGCATGGGCTCCTTCTGCGGAACCATGTCCGTAATCCATCCGTTATCTGCAGCCATAGCTGCAGTCATCCCGTCTTTCATTTCAGAGTTCATTATGCTGTTTCCAAGAATTTTCTGTTTGTGACACTCGTGTTCCGTCTCAGTCCCGATACTAATCACAGCAGTCATTCCTGCCAAAGATGAGGGAAATATTGTTGCCGCCGAAGGCAAAATTATTTGACATGATTACCGGCCTGCGCAGCTCTTCAGGCTTCTTGACAAGATGAATGTCATCAAACTCATGACTAGGCATGTGCTCAAGGTAATTAAGGGCAGGAAGCTTCAGACCGTGTCTGAAGATCAGATAGGCAATATAAGCCTCAACCACACCTGCAGCTCCCAGAGTGTGTCCCGTAAGGTGCTTGGTTCCGGATACCGGAACCCTGTCACCGAACACGTCACGTATAACCTTATGCTCCATGGCATCATTAAGAACCGTACCCGTGGCATGAAGATTAACGTAACCTACGTCATCAGGATTAAGGCCCGCATCGTTAAGCGCCAGCCTTATTGCCGTCTTTGCACCTTTTCCTTCAGGTTCAGGTGCCGAAATGTGATATCCGTCGGTACTTGATCCCGCACCGAGAAGCTTCATTACATATCCGCGGGTAAGAGGTTCCCTTGTAAGGATTGTCACGCCAACCCCCTCACCTATATTAATTCCGGCCCTGTCATCCGACAAGGGATGACATCTGCCGGTATCCAGTGCGCCCAGGGCAAAAAAACCGCTGACGGTTATTCTGCTTAATGTATCGCAGGCTCCTACAATAACGGCATCACACGCACCTGATTCCAGAAGAGCCCGGGCGCTGACAAACGCCCTGCCGCCTGAAGAGCAGGCTGTGGCAATGGAGTAGCTCGGACCGGTTATTGCCAGTCTGTCGCTTATGAATGCCGAGATGTTGCCGATTTCGGAAACGCGCGGATCATACTTAAGTTCGCCGTCATGTTCACCGCCGGCGGAAAGAACCTCGTTTTCCACGTCTGTTATGGCTGACGTGCTGGTGCCGATAACGGCTCCTATGCGATCCGGACTGAACCTGCCCTGTATTTCCTCAAGAAGCGGCTGAAGCTCGTTAAGACATTCATTAAGGAGTCGGTTGGCCCTGCAGTCATGTCTGTTCAGCGGGGCAGGATAAAGAGGAATCTCGGCAAGAAATGCCGTCTTTCCTCCCGGGAGAAAACCGGACATTTCCTTCAGGCAGATATCCTTTCCTTCTGAAAGGTTTTTAACCGCCTCATCCTCGTTAAGACCGAGAGCACTCTTACATGCAAAGCCGTTTATGTATATCATAATTTTTTCTTTTAAGTTCCGGCCTGCCGTGGACAAGCATCGTAAGACCACGGCGGCTTCAAATTATTATCAGTGGCATGTCCGGCAAATACCGCCGTGATGCGGATATCTCCGTAAGCGGTATTATTTCAGACATGTTTTATCCTGATTCCTCACATAATTATACACGAAATAAGGAGAGTGTTTCCTTAACATCAGTGCGGTAACTGGAATGAAAAGCAGTCCCCAGAAAATAACCGCACCCATGGTGACAATGGCAGGCATTCCGGAAAACATCAGAAGTCCGCAGGAAACCTCAGTGGATATCCAGGACAGGAAGAGAGTTACCGGAGTACTGTCAGAATTCGCTTCCGTATCTGTAATCTCTCCCGCTTCCCCTGAGGATGCACCTGCCTCAGCTCCTGCTCCACTCCGTGAATGTCTGCCCATGCCGTAAATAAACACGCAGTAATCGGCTCCGAGACCGGTGACGACAAAAAGTGCCACAGCCGTAAAAAGATTCATGCTTCCTGTCATGAGAATGTCCGCCGTGATGCCGGCACAGATTCCGGTTACCAGAGGAACTGCGGCCGCTCTTATGATATCCGGACCGATAATAAACATGCCTCCTGCCGTAATGAGAATGAGGGCTATTACCAGCATGCGGCTAAGTTCCTGACGGTAAAGACCGAAGGCACGGGACCATTCTCCCCTTCTATCCAGCGGATATACTCCGGTAAAGCTTCTTATTTTTTCTAGAAGGACGGTATTCTCCGAATTAATACGGATAAGAACCGCATTATTTCCCATCATGAAATCAAACATTCCGGGCATGTCGGCGGCACTGAAGCTTTCTGCAGCACCGATCCCGGTCTCATCATCGTTTAGCTCAATCCCCTGCTCCGCATATATGTTCTTCAGTTCAGGATACAGACTTACGTATGTTTCAATGCTTTTCTTCTGACTGCCGGCTGAAGGCACATGCAGACACGGTGCCTCGACATCAGTGATTTCACGGGAAGAAAGTGTTCCGATAAAATGCTCGCAGGACTCAAGAGCGTCATATTCTCCCGCTTCAGTGTTTTCCATAATAAACCAGACACCTGAGGAATTACCGTTTACGATGCGGTTCACCTCCCTGTCCATGACGGCAAGCTCCGTATCATTCCGGCGCAGCGAGGCCACATCGTCATCCGCCCCTTTCTGAAGTATCAGAAGCATGGATGATAAGAACACGGCAGCAACGACCGCAAGGGAAACGGGAGAAGAAACTGCCGAAAGTCTTCTGAAGATCGCCTCGGGAAGGAATACGGACAGTCTCCCGCCGGCGCATCTGCAGAGACGTGTCAGACTCAGGACATAATAAGACAGCAGAAATGTTCCCACGAGAACCACGGAGGCAAAAAGACTCAGTTCCTTCAGAATATTCAGTCCGGTAAAGGAGGTTACCCCGTAAGCCGTAACACTTGTAACCAGACTGAGACCGAGCGGCTTCAGAAGTGCTTTTCTCAGAATTTCAGGAGACTCGTAACCGCTTCGCGCTCTTCTTACCAGCACGTGAAGCACGTAGTCAAAGGAAATCCCCGCAAGGGTTGCCCCCATGGCAAGGGATATGACATGCATTCCGCCGAATATGGTAATTACCGCACCGAAAGCGCTCAGCATGGACACGGAAATAACGGCAAGTCCGTAAAGAAGAGGCTTAACGGATCTGAAAAATCCCAGCATAATGACAATAAGCATCAGGGAAGAACCGACGCTTATCTTGGTTATGTCACTTTTTGAAGATCCTGATGCCTCCTCGGTAAAGAAAAAGGCCCCCGTATACATCATCTCAATGTTTCTGTTTTTGAGTTGATTCCTGAGATTGCGGCAGAATTCATAAAACTCGGTGCCCGCATCTGACGAAAGCCCGACAGTGGCCATGGAGGCGCTTATAACATAAACCTTTTTTCCGTCACCGTTCTTTACGAAGGTGAATCCGGAAGCATCCATGCCGAAGCCCGATGACGTCTGTTTCATGAGATAGTGTCTCATGGTAAAAAACGGATCCCTGCCGAGTTCAGCTGCCGTAGCACCTCCGAACGGACTGTAGAGGATGCCGAGAACCTCATCCCTGAGCTTTTCCGGATCAGGCTTACCGGAAGTAAGATAAACGTCTGCCCCGAGTGCGTATCTGTGGGCAAAAAGAAAACTGCCGGTCTTTTCCATATTGGAAAAATCCCGGACCTTTATGAATTTAAAGGTCTTTAACTTATCGGCAAAGGAACGGACCGCATCCTCCAGTTCTCCGGTTTTACCGGCAGATGCCCCGTCCGAACCTTCCGCAGACTGTCCGGAAACTGATTCCGCTGCGGAAGATCTGTCGTTTTCAGGTTCCGTTCTTTCATCCGCACTGAATGTAAAAAGCATCACCCCTGAAAGCCTGTCCGTAAAGTATACTGCTGAACCGGCATCGCTTCCGGCATCAGGCAGAAGATACTTAAGATCCGTTCTTACAGTCTCTCCGCCCTTTTTCGCAAAAACCGAAATCCCGGTGATTACGGGCAGCATCAGCAGCAGAAATACCAGAATGGCCTTAACTTTATTCATAGTCTTAAGAATCAGCAATCATAAAAAGGTTCACGACTGTCACCGCCGTGAGTTAAAAAATCCGAAATGTTCCTGCAGGAACAACAGTTTATCCTAAAAACGCACGCTCCGCCTTCCGTGAAACCACCGTGACGAGACCTGCCATCTGCTCTCAAGTTTACTCCAATGGAAAAAGAATGTACTCTGCGGACATAATGAATTGCGACGGAGATTTATCGGAAACGGCAGAATTCCTGTGGCATTCCGGCATCAGCAGCATCGGTCACCGGACTTACAAACACCATTCTTGTGTAGCTGTTACCGTGTTCCATAATTGTTATTGAGTGCAGAACATCATCTTTTCTTTCAAGCTTTATGCGGTAAATCACACTGCTTATCTGCTTATCAAGAGGCTTAAGATAAATCGCATGCACATGACTTTCGGAATCGTAACCGCCATCGGTAACATCAAAGTTTGCGGTAAGATCCGCGGTATTTCCTTCAATGCCGCCGTTCAGCACCGAAAGAAGAATTCCGTTGAACATGCCGTTTCCGTCACCGGAAACCGACCTTGAGGATCCGTCAGGCTGGTATTCCGTTACTCCGTCACCCAAGAACAGCCAGGATCTTTTAAATGGCTTTTCCATTTTCCAGCAGAGTCCGTCAGACACCGTAAACAGCATGCGCCCGGATGATTTAAGGCTTCGCCCGGCCTCAGCCACATATCTTGTCTGTTCAAAATCACTCAGAACCGACTCATGTCTGACGTTTCTGAAAAAATCAGCCGCCGCGGCATCAGCTCCCGGTGCCGCCGTTACTGAAACTGCCGTGCCATTCCCTTCGGATTTACCTGTCTGAACGTCTGATGAGGCAAGGCATGTACCGGCGAAATTAAAGACGCCGAAAAGAAATGCGACAGTCAGAATTTTAAAAAACGGTAATGAATTTCTCATGTTCATGTTTGAGGCTCCGTTATTTCTGTTTCCGCCGGACGGTCAGCAGGATGCGGTGTAAAAACCGGAGCCGGTGACGTCTGCGTAAGTCTGATGATCAGTAAGGAACATACAGGTTCGGACCTTACTGTCTCACAAATCCCGGGATGCCCTCCACTGCTTCAACAAATCCCTGTGGCATGAAAAAGCTCAGTTCAGAACCGTTTTTTGGAAGGCAGACCTGAACGGTTTTAGCCTTGACGCAGATTTCTCCGCGACACACTATCTCAAAACTGTGCACCAGGCGGTTCACGTATTCATCAAGATGAACCCTGACGGTAAAATCATCTCCCAGTCTGAGTGAACGCAGATACTTCATGCGCTCCTCGACTATCGGAAAGAAATTGCCGTCATCACTGATTCTCTGATAACCATAGTTTATAAAATCCAGAAACTCCCCGCGGGCAACCTCCAGATAACGTAAATAATTACCGTGCCATACGACTCCCATTGGATCGCAGTCGTAAAACTGAACCTTCTGACGGGACTCAAACGTATAAAGAGAACTCACCTGTCATGACTCCAAAAATCGTAAAAATTGAACCATTCATAAGGATATGCGTAAAGAATGTTTTCCAGCTCCGCCGCATACTCCCGGACATAGCCGCGAATGGATTCCTCCCTGTTTTTTCTGTCGAGCCTTACAGCCCCCAATTCCCGATAGTATACCTTAACACCGTCATCATCGGTAAGTCCCAGCATGACGCTTACCGGAATCTTCAGAATTGAAGCCATAATCCATGGGCCCTGAGGAAACCTTGCCTTTTTTCCCAGAAAATCGACTTCCACATAACGGGTGGAATCATCAAGAAGTCTGTCTCCCATCATTGAGACCCACTCACCCCGGGAAGTGCGCTCCGCAAGCGCCATTGAGATATCGGGAGAAATATCTGCAGTGCTTATGATGTTAAGGGAACTGTCACGGTTAAGCTTATTCAGATACTCCATAAAAACAGTACTGTTCTGCATATGCATGAGAACATTCACCGTCTTATGGATTCTGGAGGTATTGAAGGCTCTCAGAACCTCCATATTGCCGATGTGAGCCCCTATAATCATTAGCGGCTCGGGGCTTTCGGTTCTTTTTAGGGATCGGGTAAGTCCGCCGTCTATCTCTCCGACATCTCCGAAATCAGTCTGTCCGGACCAGGATACTATCTTACCCGCAACGGATCTGCAGAAGGCATATATGTGTCTGCGGGAGCTGAGTCTGCCGAGTTTAATTCCTTTTTCGGATGCGGATGCTTTAAGATTTTTGAGATAATCATCGGAAATACGTCTGACGTTCTTATTGAAGATCCAGACAAGCCAGGAGGCGCACCAGGCTATGATACGGACAGCCCCGTTACCGAATAAACGATGAAAAAACAGCAGTACGTTCATTCCGAAAGCGGACGTACTTTCATTTTTCCTTCGCCAGGAAGCAGGACTGACCATTGCTACAGATACTCTCTCTTTCTGATTGTCCGGTAATGAAACACCTTTTCAGTGCAGAGTCTGGTATGCATCAGGGATATTCTTACATTGTCGGAAAAACCCTTGAAATTGCTGTAGTTTCCGGGAAGATATTTCACGTTCACCGGCACTTCCAGAAAATCCACGCCGGACCAGTACATTCTTACAAAAATTCCGGTATCGAAATCCATACGTCTGCCTACCTTACCGGAATTCATGACCTTAAGAGCCTGTTCAAGCGGATAAAGACGCATGCCGCACATGGTATCGACCACCCGCCCAGTACCAAGTTCCACGCCGACCCAGAAATGTGTCATGTACCGGCCGAGTTTTCTGCAGAGCGGAACAGACGAGTCATAAACAGGCGTTCCGTTGATTATTTTATCAGTATTCTGTCTGCCGAGATTTAAGAATGCAGTTATGTCCCGCAGATCATGCTGGCCGTCAGCGTCAATCTGCAGGGCATGGGTAAAACCGAGCTCGGCAGCCTTTTTAAAGCCGGAATGCACGGCAGCCCCCTTGCCCATGTTAACCTCATGTCTGACAATGACCTGATTCATCAGGTTAACCTGTTCCCTGAGCTTTGAAGCTTTTGGTTCCCGGTTTCCGTCATCAACCACGATAATTTTCAGCCCGAAACGAAGAAGTTCGGGAAGAAGCCTCATCAGAGGCTCCACATGCCTGTAGCAGGGAACGACAATGCACGGTCTGAACTCTCCGGCCTCTTCACCGTCACCGCGAATCGGGGCCTGTTCAGGAGGTCGACGATAGTTATACATCATAATCTATTAAACTCTACTGCGTTTTCGTCAGTTAATTATTGTTTTACGTAAAATGAAGGTTAAATCTCGGGGTCAGTAGTATACCAAAGAAACCGTACGTGCCCGTATTCATCATCAAACTGCCGTTATAAAATCCCGTTCCTGCTCACATCTTAAGTTTGTCTCAGACCTCCGGACGATGAAAGGAGCAGACATCACATCCGCTCCTTTATATGATCTTCACGGTTTAACTTTCAAATTCCGGAAAACCGCTTTCTGCCATGAGACCTCAGTACACGGAACGTAACTATCCAGACATAAAGCATGTACAGGTATGAAAGTACATTCAAAAGCATCATCAGCAGCACCATTACTAATTTGGATGTCGTCATGTATCTGAATGCCTCTTCCGAAAGATTCTCGGACGATACCCCCGCATGACTCGGGACAGCCGCGATGAGCATGATTGCGATAACCAGTGAAATAACGATATTAAGCCCCAGTGCTATCTCAGCCGTAAGAACACGGCGTCTGTTTACGTTATCTCCGAGATCACTGAAAAATTTCTTAACCCTGCTCATTGAAATTATAATTAAACAGAGTACCGCTATATCTATGGATGAAGGCAAAGACCAGAAAAATTTTACTGATACGTACACCAGAAAAACGAACAGGGCAGCTACCATGAATCCGCTGCATTCATGGGTTCTGTGTGCCATTTCGGAAGGACCGATAACGTTGAAGTCACCGCTGTTCCCTTCAAAACCGTATCCTTTTTTAAGGACAGCCTTCTGATCTCCGGTGCTGTGATTTCCACTGTTGCCGTTAGTGTTATACATAGTTCCCAACTCCTTTTAAAACTATCGCTAAAGGCTTATTACAGCCTTCGGGTCAGATATCTCCGGATTACGAAAAACTCCAGCAAACAAAAAGTCTGGAATTACCGACACCGGCCGATGTTGTGCTGAATTCTGCACACTTCACAAAAAAACAACGCATCCTAACATGATGATCTGTTCATTTCCATGAGTACGCGCTCATTTTTTCAATAACCGTCAAACCTGAATGAGGACATGTCGCCGGATATTTTACCTGTTGCAGGCTTCATATTTGGAAATACGTCTTCTTTTCTATATAATGGTTCGTCAAAAACACTCCCTAACCATCAGATATCCGTTTTTCCGGACGGACAGGACACAACTCATGTTAGAATTTATCACTTCTCTGGCTGATTTTGTCAATGCGGCAGATGATTTCATATGGGGTATTCCCATGCTCGTCATGCTGCTTGGCATCGGCATTTTACTGACGTTAAATCTTAAGGTTCTGCAGGTTTTTCACCTGCCTGAAGCTCTCCGTCTGCTGTTCACTCCCCACAGGGAGCATCATTCAAAGCAGGGTGAAGTAACAAGCTTTGCGGCACTGTGCACGGCACTGGCCGCAACCATCGGTACCGGCAACATCGTCGGTGTCGCAACCGCAGTAGGTATCGGCGGCCCCGGCGCCCTCTTCTGGATGTTCGTTGCCGCTTTCTTCGGCATGGCCACAAAATATGCGGAATGTCTTCTTGCCGTAAAATTCAGGGAACAGGACTCAAGAGGTCACTTTGTGGGCGGTCCTATGTTTTACATCAAAAACGGCATCGGCCCACGTCATGCGAAAACCGCAAAGGTTCTCGCAGTGCTTTTTGCGGTTTTCGGTGTTGTCGCCGCCTGTCTCGGCATCGGTACATACACTCAGATAAACTCCGTTGTTGAAGCAGCCAACCAGCTTCACTGCGACAGACTGTGGGTCACCGTAATCATTACGATTCTGACAATCATCATCACCTACGGGGGACTCAGAACCATTTCAAAGACCGCCCAGAAGGTGGTACCGGTAATGGGACTTGTCTACATCCTTACCTGCATTGCGGTAATAGTGCTTAACATCGGAAAGGTTCCGGATGCCGTCATGCTTATACTTGAATCTGCTTTCTCCACTGCTCCAGCCGTAGGCGGCTTTGCCGGGGCCACCATCATGATGGCCATGCAGAAAGGCGTGGCACGAGGCATTTTCTCAAACGAGGCCGGACTCGGTTCCGCTCCTATTGCAGCGGCTTCCGCCAAAACAAATTCGCCTGTTGAGCAGGGACTCATTTCCATGACAGGCACCTTCATCGACACCATTATCATATGTATGCTTACCGGATTAACACTGGTAATCACCGGTGCCTGGTGTTCCGATCAGACCGGCGTGGCCATGACTACTCTCGCTTTCCAGGGAACTCTCGGTAATGAAATCGGCCTTTATGTGGTAAACATCAGCCTTATGCTGTTTGCGTTTACAACCATCATCGGCTGGAACTTCTATGCCGAACGCTGCATAATCTATCTTTTCGGGGTAAAGGGGGTAAAACCTTTCAGGTCTCTTTACATCCTGATTGTTGCCTCATACATTCTTATCGTATTGTACGTTGACATGAACAACGTTGCGGACAAGACTGCCATAAACACCATCTGGACCATTGCCGACCTTGCAAACGGACTCATGGCAATACCGAACCTGATTGCGCTGTTCATGCTTAGAAAAGTCATCTTCAGTGAAACAAAGGCTTTCTTTACTGGAAAAAAAGAGAACGGTATTAGTACTGCTGAAAAGGCATAATGAGTCAACGGAAATTCCTCCGGAATTTCCTGAGAATTTCCATAACTGCAATATGCGGGAACAAAAGTTCTCATTTACTTAAAATCAGGTGCCGTTCCTGTTTCAACAGGAACGGCACCTCTTTTTCAGGTTTTAGCCCTTACGCATCAGCAGAATGCGTGACAGCACGCATTATCTTCCTCCTCCCGGGAGCCCCCACTCAGTTCGCGTTACTCTGAGCAAGATTATATACATGAGCATCATCAGTAACGATCACTGAGCCCTTCAGAGAACCACCGCTAACCTGAGGCATTTCGGTGTAAAGACCGTTAAATTCAGTACCGCCGCTTACGTTTACTCCTGTATGTACGCTGTAGGTATTGGATCCGGCGAGAGCAGGAGAAGTTATTACGGCCAGGCTGTACGGTGTTTCCGGAAGTCTTGCGGCAAATACGGGCTCCCCTGAAGAGTTCATGACGGCCATTACCGTATTCTGTTCACCGATGTAGCCGTTTCCTATCACGAAGGTATTCTGTGTGGTGGTGTCGGCTCCGGTGCTTGCAAATTCCTTCTCGGAACCGCTGATGCCTATGGCAAGTCCGCCGGTAAAGGTAAGTTTACCGTCGCAGTCAAATCCGTGTTCGGTTCCGAGAATGGATATACCAACAATCACACCGCCGGAAACATTGATGCTGCCGTTGGAATCAACGGCATCACCTTCGGTGGTGCGAAGATATATGTTACCGCCGCTGATGTTGATGTACGAATCATATTTGATGCTTGTGTTCAGTGCGTCATCCGCAGAATTGACGTTAATGTTTCCGCCTGAAATGACAAGTCCCATCTTGCCTTCAATGCCTTCCGGAGAAGCTGATTGGGTCTCGGTTACCAGAATGCCGTCTTCGTCATAGTACGTAACATCGTGCTGATCCTTGTCATCGTCAATTACTACGCCGGTGGTGGTGATATTGATATCACCTCCGGAGATGGTAACTACCGGATTCGGGTCATCGGTGGTTTCTTCGGTCTCGGCATCCGTCTTAAGAGACCACTTGGCGCTCATTGCCTTACCGACGGTGTTAATGTTTATAACGCCGCCTTCGATATTAATGCCGCCGAGACCTGCTCCATCCTTGCTTTCATCACCTGAAACGATTATGCCGCGGCTCTGGCTGTTGGTGTGATTGCCGGTACCCTCGATGTTTACGGTTCCGCCGAACATGTCATAGCCGTTTTTGCTCTGTATACCGCTTCGACCGCTGTTTTTTACGCCAATCTCCCCGCCGTATACGTAGATTCTGTTTTTGGCATAGATACCGTGCTTGTATGCTGAGCTGACATTAAGAATGCCGTCACCGCTGAATCTGAAGGTTCCCTTGGTAGCCATTACGCCGTTATCGTCGGATCCCTTTGCCCATTTCTGGGTAAGAGCCGCATCACTTACGTCAACCGAAGAATCAACTGATGAATCATAGTAATCCTTGCCGTTTGAACTGCTGTAGCCGATGCCGAAAATGCGTCCGTCGGTAAGATAACTGGTTCCCTTAAGCTCAACAAAAGCGGTGGATGTCTTCGGACTTACGGTTATTGCAGGGTTGTTACCGCTCATGATATCGACGTTATTCAGCACGATTCCGAGTGAAGCCTTCTTGACGGCACTGATGTCAACAGTTCCCCTGCTTAATGTACCGGACAGCACATACTTTACGGTATCACGGCATTCCTCTGCGTTAACAGTTATGTATCCGTCGGAATCAGCGGTAATGACGATGCCGTCGCCGGCTGCAGTGTTTCCGTATTCAGCAATGGAGAAGTAGGAAACGTCGTCCGCGGACACGGTCATATCAGAAAGATTGATATAAACGGTTCTGTCGTATGACGGCACTGACGGATCAGCCAGATTATCACCCAGAACTCCGGTGTATGATGAGAAGAGATCCGCCTTTTCCGCAGGAGAGCCGTAAGAAGAGAGCTCATCCGTCTCTGTCGGATTGTCGCCGAATGAAACATCGGTTTTATCTGAGCTTACGCTTCCGTTACAGGCAGAAATGGAGGCACTTATGACAAGTGCAAGAAGTGTTTTATGAAATGTATTCGGATTTAACATCTGACAATGATCCTTAATCTTTTTATCCCTTCACTGCCGTTAAAATCCGCCGGTTACGAATTCTGATTCACTTTTGAAAAAGGACTGACATGTTTAAACCGCCAGAACAATCCGAAAAGCCGAAGACGTCACATGCACCGGATCCTGAAACGACAGTCGGTCCCTATATGACATTATTCTGTCCCTGAATTAATATGCTATTTATCTAATATATTTTTTATAACTTATATATGCGGTATAAGTTTTATATAGCACATTTTAAATCATGACAGCCTAACTTGGCAGTACACACATTAACGCACACCTTTATTTATAACACATGGACAAATTCAGGCATGACATTAACAGCCAAAAATTGTAATTAATTTTCATATTATTTTCTATTATGATTGTATAAATTTAAAGGATTTGAGAAACACTTCAAAAATACAGTGCCTCTGACGGAGAAAAACTAAATTTCTTCAACAGAAAAAACGGCTCGTACCATTTTCCTGATTTTGCACTGCGTCAGAACACGAATGAACCGATCCGTTTACGGGACCGGCGAAAAAGACCTGATGGAATTGTAATGAAAATGGCAGAAAATACGGTGAAAATCCTGAATACAGGTTTTACTGCTTCTCGGTAACGGAACACTTTCCCTGGGAATATATGGTCGTCTCATCCCCGGCATCGGCGATGACAAAGTTTAAGGCAGAACCTTTCTTCATGGTTAAGGTTATTACGGTCTCGGTATCCGGCAGGATCATTCTGCTGTATTTCACCATGTCAAAGCATACGCCTTCGCCGTTAAGATTTACGCCGAAATACTTTTCGGCAAGAAAGGTTATGACATAAAGCTGTCCCACTCCGGGAAATATTCTCTGAAAATCAAAATGACCGTCAAACCAGTCCATTTTTCCGGAAAATACGGCTGGGATTCTCAGGAAGGAACTTTTACCGTCCGGTGAATAATCTTCTCTCAGTTCCTCTTTGCCGAAATCAGGCAGATTCATGGTTAAAAGCCCTCTCCACTTTTCTGTAGGCAATTTTACGGCTGTCGGTCAGCGGCAGCTCATCCGTTATTATAAACCTTCTCGGCACTGCAAGTCTCACCATTCCCCTGGAGAGCTCATTTCTGAGTCTGATGAAGAATCTGCCAGGAGTTTCGGCCGCATATGCCCTTTTGCCGTTTTCACTTAACACCAGCATGGCTCCGATAAACTCACGTCCGTTGTACTCATATTTAATCACGGCACACTCCCTGATGAACTCATGACCTGCCATGGTCTTCTCCAGTTCATCAAGACTCACCCTGTTGTCCTCCAGTTTGATTATTCTGTCACTGCGACCGAGAAGACTGAAGCTTGTCCGTCCGTCACGAACCGGGTTCAGACATATAACGTCACTGCCGGTGTACGGAATTCCGCCGTTTACGTGAGCTGCGGTTATTCTGATGAGTCCCGGGCCGTCGACAGGATTTCCATTCTCGTCAACAGCTTCGGCAACGGAGGTTTCAGGCACGCACCAGTCCTCCTCCGCAGTAACAGGATACCTGTATGCCATCACACCGGTTTCCGTGCTGCCGTAGATTTCAAGAAGAGGCGCATCATATACCGTTCCGGCTTTGTCCAGCACGGGGAGATTCAGTCGGCCGCCTGCGGACATCATAAGATTAACCTTAACGGGACAGGACTCACCGTCAAGGCGTTTAAAAAATCCCGGATTGGATACGAGAAACAGATTTCTGCCGAATTTTTTTAATCTTATAAACTGTTCCTGATATTCAAGCATGTGCCCGTATACAGGTATTTCCGATATAACGGGAAGCAGGAAGCGGAACAGTACCCCGTAGGCATGAAAATTGGTGACGGTGGCTGCTCCCACGGTATTTTCCGCATATGAAGGAAGAATGAAGCCCCTGACACAGTCAATCTCACTGTAGAAGTCTCCGAGAGTGCGCGGAACCCTCTTCGGAAGGCCGGTTGAACCGGACGTAAGTCCGGTGATGCAGACTCTTGTCTCATTTAACGGATCACTCATGAAATCGGCAAGAACTGCAATAAAATCTTCCGGATTCCCTACCGCAAGTCCGGGAAACTGTTCAGAAAGACTGTCTCGAACCCCGGTTATGTCATTTCCTGAAAGAATGTCTCTGAGAATTCCCGCTGTTTCAGCCGTAAACGCATGAATTCCCTTTCTGCAGACATCCCCGGATTTCACGGAGCAGGAAAATCCGGCAACACTGGCGCAGCAGGCGGAACGGTACGCATCAAAAACCGCGGAAAGATCCGTAAGAGCCGGTTTGCTGACATCAGCATTCAGCGACTTTCCGGAAGCCGCATCATTATCCGTGAAATATTCGCAGGTTTCGTCATAAATCCGTTTTTCACCGAAAACACAGAGTGTTTTTTTCGGATCAAAAACCCTGAAGCCCTCTGCCTGAAGGGTATTCGGCTGAATGATGTTTCTGCCCAGAAGCCATCCTGCGAACATGAGAGGCAACATGACGGCCGGATTGTCGGTGGCAATCACGAAATCCACGCAGTCAGTCCGTTCACGCAGAACCGCATGGCAGAGAAAGGACAGTGCAATGATATCCTTTCCAGAATACAGATACTCATCATCAAAGAACATGGTCTGATGATGAATGGAGGTATCGGCAAATACCGAAAAGAGAGTTTTCACGAAGACCTAAACCTTGCCTGATATAACCCTGACTATGTCACCTATGGTCTTAACGGCCTTAAAATCCTCAGCACTGAAACGGCAGCCAAGCTTTTTCTGCAGTTCGGCAACCATGTCAATGGCATCTATGCTGTCCATGTCCAAATCAGTAATAATGTTCGAATCCATGGTTATCTTTTCCGGCTCTATTTCAAAATTCTCAGCCACGATTTTCTTCAGTTCTTCAAAGATTTCACTTTCTGTCATCAGTGTCTTCTCCAATTAATTCTCACTCGTGTGCAGCATCGCCGCACCCGTTCCCTTTCCGGAACTTCAGTTATTTCTGCCGTTCAGACTCTATAAAGCTTACCAGGCTTGCAACCGAATAAAAATGCTGTTTAACATTTTCGGATTCGGGACTGATGCTTACCCCGAAAGTGTTCTTCAGTGCGAGACCGAGTTCGAGTGCATCAATTGAATCAAGTCCGAGACCGTCCCCGAAAAGAGGAGCATCAGTATCGATGTCTTCAGGTGTGATATCTTCAAGATTAAGAGACTCAATAATCATTTTCTTTACTGAAAGAGCCAAATCAGTGTTCATTCCCACTACTCCATGCTTTTTCTGTTATTTTCCGTAAAAGGACCGTTCCTCTGTCTGCTGAGAATACACGCCTGATAACGATGCAACTGAAAATTCTCCGCTGATTTCCGGGAAACGGAACCGAAACCTAATTAAAGCACAATCACGAAAACTATTCCACAGTGAACGCCGTAATATCAAACCCAGTCGGAAAAATTAGATTTTTTTGTCTATAAAAGCAACACCTTTACAGACGCAGTTCACGGCAGTGTCAGTATTCTTAATTCCGTCCGATCTGCCGTTTCACGTATTTTCTAATTATCAAGAACAACCCTGAACGTTACGCTGTCGGAATGTCCCGATTCATCCATGATACTCACGGTGTAGAAGCCTTCAGCTTCCGGAGAAAAGAACATTTCCTCAGTCTGCACTCCGTCATGCGACAGGAGTATTCTGCCCTCGCCGCCGGAATGGTTTATGAATATTCTGCCAAAGGCATCGGGAAGCACCGTATCACCGTTCTGCGGAAAATCTATGTGCAGGCCGTTTCTGTCGGTAATTCTGGAATCATCCGCAATCTCGGTCAGGGCATCCGGAGATGTACCGGAAAGAAGAGCACTGTCAATGTCAGGCCTGTTCATTGGCCGTGACGGCAGCTTGCCAAGTATGGAGAACAGCACCGGAGCGGCATCCCTGAATCCTGAATACTGATAAAGTCCGGTAACGTTATCCGGGAATCGAATCGCCACGGCGACGGTATGATTCTCAAGACTACCTACCGAGAGGGCATCCGTAAATCTGCTTGAGGTTCCGGTCTTGTACGAAACGTCGGCGGCGTTCGGTGCCGTTGCCGGTCTGCCGGTTGATTTCAGAATATCGAACACGGCCCTGGCACTGTCAGCCGACATGAATCTTGCGGGTTCATGCAGTTTTTCACCGACGTACAGAGAGTAGTCATTAAGCATGCCGTCTTCATTCAGCATGGCATAGAGCTTGGCAAGGTTTACCAGTGTTATGTCCGCACTGCCGAGAATAACGGAGTAGTCCGGCACCTTACTGCCGACATGCAGAATATTACCGAAACGGTTCACGGAATTCACGAAATATCCGGAACCGATGAGTCCCAGAACCTCGATGGCGGGAAGATTAAGTGATGAGGCCAGAGCCCTTGAGGCCGTTACCCTGCCGTTAAAGCGCCTGTCAAAGTTTTCAGGTCTCCATGAACCGAAAAGCTTTGATTTGTCATGAAGAACGGTTTGCGGATGAAGCTTCCCCTCCTCAAAGGCAAGTCCGTAGGCAAACGGCTTAAGTGCGGAGCCCGGAGATCTCGGCGAATAAGGAAGACACACCTCGGAAACACTCAGATCGGATGAGCCCAGAATTCCCGTGATCTCGTGAGTGGAAGCATCCAGCACCACGACTGACAGCACGGCACCGTCATTATGCTTTTCATGAAAACCGGCCGCTTCGCCATGAAGAACCTGCTGAATTTTCGGATCGATATGGGTGTAGATCTCCCTGAGCCCCGTAGTGGAAAAAAGCCTTACGGCAAGGGTTCTGGCGCTCTGACCTATTCCCCTGAGCTCCTTTGGCAGTTCATCGGCAGCAGAAGATTTCCAGACGTCGTCCCCGAAAACGCCCTTTTCACGTGAACTTCTTAAAACCTCGTTTATGTAATAAGCGGCGGCCTGCGGATGTCTGTCGGGTCTTATGTGCTCCGGAGCCCTTGGCAGTGCGGTAAGAAGTGCGGCCTCGGAAGGTGTCATCCTGTTCGGAAGATGACCGAACCATCTGAGCGACGCCGCCTTAACGCCTTCGGTATTTCCGCCGTACGGAGCAAGCGTAAGGTACCATTCAAGAACCTTCTCACGTCCGAACTTTCCCGTAATGTAGACCGCCTGAACAATCTCTCTGAGCTTGTTGAGATATGTTCTTTTTTCTTCGTGTCCGGCCAGCCTTTTAACCACCTGCATGGCAAGCGTGGAGCCGCCTGAGGTTACCCTGCCATTGGACAGATTTCCCTTTAAGGCCCTAAGCAGAGCAGGAAAATCGACGCCGTGATGGCCGTAAAAATTACGATCCTCATTGGCTATGAGCATCTTCAGATACAGAGGGCTCACCTCGTCGGCAGTGGTGTAGAAACGGTATGAATCGGTATCCTCGGAAAGGGAATACCCTATAACGGAACCGTCGGAAGCATAGAGAACACGGGATCTTTTTTCAAGCACGGAGTAATCCAGTTCATCTATGCATGATGCGCAGAAAACGGCAGAGCCTGCAAAAAGAACGGCAAGAACAGCCCCGGCCGTCATCATGCGGTGCGCTGACGCCTTTCTGATTAGTTTACCGAATATTCCGTACAAAGCAGTGCTCATCCATTTTTACGATACTTCTGCTCCCGGAACACGGCTGACCGTCCGTCAGTGTGTTCAGGGAACAACAACGGCAACAATTCTAGCACGGAACGTCATTTTTTCCGTGACAGATGACTTAACTTAAAGCCAATGTCCGCATGAAACGTAAATCAGTACGCTTCGCGAGCGCCGTTACAATTTTAATCATACGTATGCACTCCGGCTCATCACGTACCCAATGATGATACCTGTATCTCATTAGACCTGTTTTTTTTCTGTTAGAATTTTACGTAAAACCACGGTAACGGAGCGTTCATTCATTTTTAGCGTCAGACTGAATTTTATCCCGGCAAACCATTCCCGGGACAATTTGCCGGATGACACTCTCCCCGTCACGACAATACCCGTGATTTTCGGAATTATTATGACAGAAAAAACAAACTGGTTAAGAAAGCAATTAACAATCATATTCGCATCGGGACTCTTTTATTTTGCCATGTCGGTTCCGTTCATCGATTTTCTGCGTCTGTCCGAGACAACGGAAGTAAGACCATACTGCGTACTGCCGTTTCTGCTGTCCCTGGTTTACGGCTTTCCAGGGGCGCTCGGTACCGCAATAGGCAACATATTCTCCGACATGTATTACGGAGGCATGGACTATAAGATCTACATACTGGGCTTTTCCTTCCAGTTAATCTACGGTTATGGCGGTGCCATGCTGTGGAAATACCTGCGGCGCCGGGATCAGAACCTGTTCCGCATGGACACCGTAAAAAAACTTAGCCAGTACCTGATTCTTGTTCTCGGTGATTCCCTGCTCATTTCCGTGATGGTGTGGTGGACACTCAACAGATTCTACAATCTGCCGTTTTACGGCATTGGCTTCGTCAGCACTTTTCTTAATCACATCATATACTTCGTACTGCTGGGAATTCCTTTTCTCATCGGTTATTCCGCCCATATTCAGAAAAATGAACTCAGACGGCAGAACAGACTCCACACCTACATCTTCTCCATCAACGAGAAATTCATTCTGTTTCTGGTTCTGCTGGCCTCCATCACCGGGGTTATCATAGGATTCTTCGCCTTTGTGTTCTTCCGCGCTTACGACATATACGACAGCACACTTCTATGGGGATACGTATTCCTCATCAGCGGATCAGCCATCTACATCTGTCTGTGGCCGGGGCTTCTGCTCCTGCACTTTGTGGAAAAGTACGTCGCTTCACCGCTGGAAAGAATGGCCCGCATCGGTAACAACTTCGGTCTCAAGGAAAACATTCAGGACGAGGTAAGCGACATAAAGTCCGTAGTCGGCAAGTACTGCGATTATCCTTCCGAAACCGGAGCCCTTGCAAGATCCTTTAACACCTTTGCCGACAAGATTGACGAATACGTGGTAAGACTTACCAACGTCTCAAAGGACAGGGAAAGAGTCTCCACCCAGCTGAAAATCGCCAGGGACATTCAGCAGGGGGTGCTCCCTGCTCATGTTGATTTTCCGGAAATTGATCTGTATGCCGACATGAAACCTGCTCTTGAGGTTGCCGGGGACTTCTATGACTATTTCAAAATTGACGAGCACAGGTTCGGCTTTGTCATTGCCGATGTCTCAGGTAAGGGCATCCCGAGCTCCCTCTTCATGATGGCGTCTAAGATAATCATTAAAAAGAACCTGCTTTCCAACATGTCTCCGGGACAGGCCCTTACCCTGTCAAACAGGGAACTGTGCAGAAACAACCGTGCGGAAATGTTCGTCACCGTATTCTGCGGAATTCTGGATTTTGATACGGGACTCCTGAAATATGCCAGTGCCGGTCACGATCATCCGATTCTTGCCAGTGCGGGCAGAGAATTCAGGATGATGCAGAACAAAACAGGCTTCGTGCTCGGTGCCCTGGAGGAAATCAGCTATAGAGACGACGAGCTCGTTCTGGAAAAAGGTGACACCTTCTTTATATACACGGACGGAATTCCCGAAGCCACGGACAGCACTAAAGAACAGTTCGGCTTCGACAGAACCATTGACGTGCTTAACCGGAACAGAGATCGCTCCGTTTCGGAAATGTGCGAAGCCCTCCTTGCCTCCATAGACGAGTTCAAAGGTGAAGCGGACAGATTCGATGACATTACGGTAATGGCGTTCAGAAGAAAATAAAACTTGAGGATGATGTATGCAGTTTGAACAAAACTTTGCGAATGAAAAGAACAGTATTGACAAAATTCATGATTTTATCGAGCAGCACTGCATCGACTGCAGTATCGACTCCGCAAAAACTGTCAAGATAAACATATGTGCTGACGAAATAATCTCCAATATAGTCCACTACAGCAAAGCCCACCTGATTTCCGTAAAGGTAACCCGCGGCGACAATGCCATGGTCGTCATCTCCTTCACGGATGACGGAATTCCGTTCAATCCCCTCAAGGAAACAAAGGAGGTGGACACCTCCCTGCCTCCTGAAGAAAGAGGGATTGGAGGTCTCGGCGTTTTCCTTGTCAAAAAGATGATGAAGGAAGTCTCCTACCGCAGGGAAAACAATACAAACATCTTCACCATTGCCATCTGACCGAATGCATATACTGACGGACTCTTAAAAACTCTGAATTTGGGACAAAAGCCCGCAGTTTTTAAACAAATTGCCTACTGCTTCACTGCATGGGGAACATGCGAATGCTAAAATCTGCGTAAACATTTATCAGATTAGGTATTCTGAACGACCGACACATACAGACCTCAGCTGAAATTCAGGTTACGGTTAACATTGAAAACACAAAGCAGAATACAACGTAATATAAAGGAATTGGTTATGATACTTGAAGGAAGAATTGACAGCGCCAACGCTGAAGAATGGGAAAAGAAAATCAATGCGGGACTGCCGGAAGAAGGCGACTATGAACTTGACTGCGCCGCACTCAATTACATCTCATCAGCAGGCATACGCATCATCATCAGTCTCTATAAGACTCTTAGGGCCCGTGAAAACAAGCTGATACTTAAAGACGTCAGCGACTCCGTAATGCAGGTACTGGAACTTACCGGCGTATCCGAGTTTCTGACCTTTATTTAACGGTTCGCCGAATACGGCAGGCCGTATCCTCCTCTAATGAAAATTCCGCGGAATACATGTGTTTTCCGCGGAATTTCGTATATATTCATGCTTTTGTAAGGATTAGTTCCGTGCGCGTTTCAGTTTCAGCATGATTCGCCATATGAAAGCCGGACAATTCAGTCCGGCATTAGCATCAGGTTGACGAATAATCATTCTCTCAGAAAAAACATCATCATTCCGCCACCTTTTCCATTTTTATGGCGCAGACCTTGTACTCCGGAATGCGTGCATACTCATCAAGAGCAGCATTTGTAAGAACATTTGCAAAGCCGTCAGCAAAGTGGAACGGCATCCAGGTTTCTCCAACCGATACCCTGTCTCCGACTCTTGCAGTCGTAACTATACTGCCTCGTCTTGAGGTAAGCTTCACTCTGCCGCCGTCGGCGATACCGAGCCGTGCGGCATCTTCGGTATTGACCTCAATGAATGAAGCCCCGGCCTTTTCAACAAGTCCCTTTGTTCTTCCTGTCATGGCCATGGCATTGTAATGATAAAGAATACGACCGGTCATCAGAATAAACGGATATTCATCATCAGGAAGCTCCTGACTGGCACGGTAAGGGATAGGTCGCAGCAGCCCCAAACCTCTGGTAAACTTACCGACATGAAGAATCGGAGTTCCCGGATGATTCTTGTCCGGACATGGCCACTGCAGAGATTCCCCCGCATCCAGACGCTTGTGACTTATACCGCCGAAGCTCGGAGTAAGTGATGCAATCTCATCCATGATTTCATCGGCACGAAGATAAGGCTGAGGGTATCCCATGCGGTTCATGAGGTCGGTGAAGATATCGGTATCCAGACGCATTTCACCTTCAACGGTTACCGCCTTTCTTACCCTCTGAACACGGCGTTCCGTGTTACTGAACGTACCTTCCTTTTCAGCATAGCTTGTTCCGGGAAGAATGACGTCGGCATATTCGGCCGTTCTGGTCTTGAAGAGATCGCACACAACCAGAAAATCAAGGCTTTCAAGTGCTTTTATCACATGTCCCTGATCAGGATCCGACACGACTGGGTCTTCCCCGAAAATAAAGAGTCCCCTTACCTCCTTTCTGACCGCAGCAGGGAACACGTCAGTGGCATGAAGCCCCGGCTTACGGGAAAGTTTTACGTTCCAGGCCTTTTCAAACTTGTCCACGACGCTTTCATTGGTAACCTTCTGGTATCCCGGGAAATCACCGGGAAGAGCCCCCATGTCGCAGGCACCCTGGACGTTGTTCTGACCGCGAAGAGGATTTACTCCGCACCCGCTCCTGCCAAGCTTGCCGACAACCATGGCGAGATTGGAAAGAGACATTACGCCTTCGGTTCCTGATGAATGTTCGGTTACTCCGAGACAGTAGATAATCGGAGCCTTCTTCGCTGTAGCGTACATTCTGGCGGCCTCACGCAACTGATCCGCATCGATGTTGCAGATTTCGGCAACCCTTTCAGGAGTGTAATCCTTCACGGTCTCCTTCAGAGCTTCAAAGCCTTCGGTTCTTTCGCTGATGAACTTCTCATCGGCAAGACCTTCGCTGATGATTATGTTAATCATGCCGTTTGCAAAGGCAACGTTGGTTCCCGGTTTGAGTCTGATATGAATGTCAGCCTCTCTTGAAAGTCTTATCTTTCGCGGATCCACCACGATAAGATGGGTTCCCTTCGAAACTGCCTGCCTTATCTGCATGCCGATGACCGGATGTGCTTCTTCAGGATTTGAACCCACCAGAAGAATAAGATCCACGTCTTCGGTTATGTCCGCAATCGGATTGGTCATAGCTCCGGAGCCCAGAGTCATGGCAAGTCCCGCCACGGTTGCGGAGTGGCAGACTCGTGCGCAGTTGTCCACGTTGTTGGTGCCGAATGCGCAGCGCACCATCTTCTGCAACATATAACAGTCCTCGTTAGGAGCACGCGAGCAGGCAAAGCCTGCCAGCGCATCCGCTCCGTATTCGGACTTAATCTTCCCGAACTTTTCGGCAATGAGATTCAGAGCCTCGTCCCATGTGGCCTGCTCGAACTCTCCGGTTTCCCTGTTTTTAATCAGAGGATGTCTCAGACGATCAGGAGAATGCACGAAATTAAAGGATCCGAAGCGTCCCTTCACACAGAGGAGTCCTTTGTTTGAAGGACCGTCTGCAGGATGAACGTCAACAATCTTGTTATCCTTGACCATGAGATAGAACTGACAGCCGGTGGCACAGTGCGGACAGGTGGTAAGCACCCTGTTCACGTTACCGGTCTGATATTTGCCCATGTTCTTTGCGACCAGTGCACCGGTAGGACATACGGAGGCACAGTTGCCGCACAGTTCACAGTCCGTATTCTTCCAGTCAGGGCCGAACGGTGCCTCGATATAGGTTCTGGTTCCGATCTTGGAGGCGTTGAGTACTCCGTTGCCGACACGGCGGCTGCAGACACTCACGCAGCGCTGACACCCGATGCACAGCTCAGGATAATAGGCAAGGAACGGATTGTCCGTTCTTGCCGGAAGCTTTGCGGTATCGGCCTCGTACGGATTGGCCTCTACCGTAGGCAGTTCAAGCTCCACCGCCAGCTTCTGCAGATCGCAGTCGCCACTCTTGGAACAGCTTAAACAGCGGACGGTATGATGAGCCAGCATAAGCTGCAGCACGAACTGTCTTGAAAGCTTCACCTTTTCGGAATCGGTTCTCACGGACATACCTTCCCAGACCTTGGTATTACAGGACGGGAACAGATGCGAATGTCCTTCAATTTCGACGACGCACATTCTGCATGCGCCTATTTCATTTACGTTTTTTAAATAGCACAGCGTCGGAATGTATATGCCGTTTGCCCTGGCGACCTCAAGTATTGTCTGATCCTTTGCGGCCTCATATTCGTGGCCGTTAATAGTAATCTTAACCTTCTCAGCCATTATAAAAGTCCTCCCTTCATGGTTCCGCTGCCGAAAACGTCACATCTCAGACACTTGCTGCATTCCTGCATTGCCTCCTCGTGTGACATGCTGTTCTCAACCGGACAGAAGCTCTTTTTTCTTTCCCTGGCTGACTTTTCGGTGAGGTTTACCCTGCCGTAATGACTGCGCATGTTACTCTTTACCTCCGGTATTTCTATGTTAAGACGGTAGGCATGATGGAACCCGAGATATTCGTCAATGTTGGCCGCCGCAACCTTGCCGGCACCGATTGCCATGATTGCCGTGGCCGGACCGCTTACACAGTCTCCTCCGGCAAATACGCCCGGATGATCCTTTATGGCAGTGGTGCTGTCGGTCATCAGGGTTCCCCGCGGACTTACCCCGTAGGCGGCGAACGGTTCGGAAACGATGGCCTGACCTATGGCCATGAATATGATGTCGCACGGAATCTCGTACGGTTCCTTGTCGGCATCACGCACGGACGGCAGTCCCGTGTGCTCGTCATAGTGTCCGGTAATCTGAGGCTTGGTTATGAGTCCTACCACTTTACCGTTTTCATCTATTCTGATTTCGGAAGGTGCATACATGGTCATAAGTTCCACACCTTCCTCAATGGCCCCCTGAATCTCTGAAGGAAGAGCCGTCATGTCAACCTGCCTTTCACGGACAGCAAGTGTCACGGATGCGGCACCGCAGCGGATTGCGGAACGGGCACAGTCCATGGCCACGTTGCCGCCGCCGATTACGACGACGTTCTTCCCCGTGAAATCCGGAAGCTCTCCGTGACCTATGCGGTCGAGCATTTCAACCGCGGATGCCACGTTCGGATTGTCATAGTTCTTAATCGGAATTACCCTGCCCTTCTGAGCGCCGATGGAGAGATAAACGGCGTCATATTCCTTTTCCAGCTGTTCGGCAGTGATTTCCGTACCTATCGGAGAATTGCAGCGCACCTCTATGCCGCCGACGGCCAGAAGAGCACTGATGTCCTGATCAAGACGATCCTTAGGCAGTCTGTAGTTTGGAATACCGTATCTTAACATGCCGCCGAGCTTTTCCTTGGCCTCATATATCACCACGGAATGCCCCATTCTCGCCAGAAAATAGGCACATGTCAGACCTGAAGGTCCGCCGCCGACCACGGCGATTCTCTTGCCGGTAGTAACGTTTCTCGGAGGAGTTGAAATCATATCCACCGGAATCTGATCCACGGCAAACTTCTTAAGTCCCCTGATATTGATGGCAGAGTCTATCAGTTTTCTGCGGCACTGCAGCTCGCAGGGTCTTTCACAGACGAATGCGCAGGCTGTCGGAAACGGATTATCCTCCCTGATGAGATTTATGGCATCGGCATAGCGCTCCGCACCAATCAGGGCAATATATCCCGGAATGTTGACGTTGGCCGGGCAGTTGTACATGCACGGAACCTTTACCGAAACATTGGCCTGACACTTGTGATGCTCAATGTGATAGAGATATTCGTCCTTGAAGTTTTTAATGTTCGCAAGGACCATGTAGGCGGCTTCATAGCCAATGGCGCAGTCCGCAGTATCCTTAATGGTCTGTGCCAGCCACAGCATGTCAACGTAAAGATCCATGTCGGCGGAGCCGTCCAGAATCTTCTGCATCATTTTTTCCAACTGCTCAAGTCCCTTGGCGCAGGGAACGCATTTACCGCAGGTCTGACTGCGTGCGGTACGCAAATATGCTATGTGAGTGGATATGCAGCAGACTCCCGGAGGATTCGCCAGAACCCTTTTCTGAAAGGTTGACAGAAAGCTGTTCAGAAGTTTGCTTCTCTGTGTATTTTTTAATTCCTGTTTTTTATACATTAGTCGCTCCATTTATGCCGCACCGCTCTGAACCGGCCTCCGTCATAATTGTGAGGTTACAGGCCATCCGTTTCCGATTCTGCAGAATAACCGTGACTGCATTCGGTTCTTGATATATCGGGAAATCCGGATTAACTGTCCGTTCATGCATAATGCCGCAACACCGCCGTGTTCTTCGAAAATCCACATGCGTGACGTTATACTGAATAATCATTATACAGAGACGTTTTTTATGGGGTTTGACAGGGTTAAAAAAAGGGAAAAAGAATCACTACGGGATTCAATAAATTCAAGATATATCACTGTTTTTTACGAAGCCGTTACCATGCATTTTTCAGAAAAGTTTTTTCAGGGAACGTCAGGAAAAGGATTCCAATGTATTTACCGGGAAAAAGCAAGCACGCAGGTGATGCCCGGAATGTCAGGAATGACCTCTTCTGAAGCTCTCAAGCTCCTCTGGGGTATTGATGTTTACGTAGTTGAAAAAAAACTCTTCCGGAACGTCGGCAGTACGGAAATCAGTCTGCGTGATGATGTTTCTGAGACGATTGTTTCCCGTGCTTAAAGCCTTCTCCAGGATCCGGCATACCCTGACCGAGTAAACGGCGGACACCGGCTGCCACACATCTCCGGTTACCGGAACCAGCACATCCTCACCGTTATAAAGGGACATCAGTCTTTTAGCCTCGGCAGCCGAAAAGTCCGGCATGTCACAGCCGACAAAAAGCACGGCATCAGCCTCGGTTTTACGAAGTACGGAAAGGATGCCTCCTGCCGGGCCGCACTCCGGATAATCATCAGTTACGGATTCAAAACCGTCAATCAGGTAATGCTGACTGACGTTTCGTGATACGTACCGGTACGGAAAGAAATCCAGACGTCTGCACAGCTTCTCCAGAAAGGTGGTGTCCGCATCATAGGATAGTCCGGCCTTGTCTCTACCCATGCGAAGTGATCTTCCCCCCGCAAGAACCGCCACGCCAATCTTTCCGTCAAAGCCTCCTGACGTTCCAGGTTTTACGTCATTCCGCATGAAATACCCCGTGTACCCCGCCTTCCTTGTGAAGCAGTCTGATGTCTCCAATCCTCATGTCACGCTGTACCGCCTTGCACATGTCATATACGGTAAGTGCAGCCACGGACACTGCCGTAAGAGCCTCCATCTCCACCCCCGTGGAGCCGCGGTTTTTCACGGTCGCCTCGATTCTTACGGCGGATTTTTCCTCATCAAGGGACAGATCCAGATTCACGCCGCTGAGCATCAGGGGATGACACATCGGAATTATGTCTGAGGTTCTCTTTGCCCCCATTATTCCCGCAATCTGGGCCACCGTAAGCACGTCCCCCTTCCTGACGCCGCCGCTCCGTATGAGCGAGAATGTTTCTGAACTGACATATACGTAACCTTCGGCCACGGCCGTTCTCGATGTGTCGCTCTTCTCCGAAACATCAACCATGTGACATCTTCCGTGTTCGTTAAAATGAGTAAAATCACCCATTTGAATTATCCTCCGATTCTTTTCATTTCACAGTGTATTCTGAGATTATCAGATCCGTCGCGATAGCTTGCGGGTTTGGAGGCTATCGCCCTGCGCAGGACATTCACGGTATCCTTCACGCCGAGTCCCCGTATGCCGAACTCCCGGCTGCCGAGAAGGCACGGCCGCACCCTGCCGTCAGAAAGCACCCTGATGCGGTTGCAGCTTTTACAGAAGCACGACGTCATCGGAGAGATGATGCCGATGTTACCCATAGAACCCGGGCGGCGGTACATCACCGCCGGACCTTCACCGTAATCCGGAATTTTTTCAAGATCGGGAAGAGCACGGAATACCAGTTCCTTAGAAACAAAGCTTTTCAGATAGTCACTTCCGGTAAGTCCGAACGGCATCAGCTCTATAAAGCGAAGATCCACCGGAAGCCGTTCGGTAAGCTCCGCCAGTCTCCGGACTGCCTCCTCGCTGTCATTGACGCCGTGAAGAAGCACGGCATTGATTTTTACCCGCTTAAAGCCGGTCGCCACGGCTTTCCCGATTCCGTCCAGCACTGTTCGAAAACCGTCGATGCCGGTTATTTTTTCAAAAACGGCTTCGTCGGCGGTATCAAGACTTACGTTGACGTGAGTGACGCCGGCATCGTACAGACTTCCGGCAAGACGCCCCAGAAAAAAGCCGTTGGTGGTAATACCGAGCTTTTGAGGATCCGCAACGGTCCTCACGGTCTCACAGATCTCCGAAATATCACGTCTTACAAGCGGCTCTCCCCCGGTAAGGCGTATTGCGGTACAGCCAATCTCGGACGCTGCCTGCGCAATCACCGCGATTTCACGGAGCGAAAGCTCATCCGGAGCGGAACAGCCGTTCCGTCCCGCATGACAGTATACGCATCTGAAATTGCATCTCTGGGTCAGCGAGAGACGCAGATAGTTAATCTTTCTGGAATATTGATCTTCCACCGTATTCCGCCTTCACTCAGTATCTTCCGAAGGTGCAGTTCGGATAATGACATGTCTCGCACCTCTGGCACAGTCCGCCGCATCCGAGTCTTATCAGATCATCCCGCGTGAATTTTCTGCCGGTAAAAATCTGCGGCAGCAGCACGTCCAGCGTGGTAACGGGAAGGGCTATGGCTGCGCCGGGAACTCCCAGCACCGTCACCTCTCCAAGGTAAGCCGTCAGAGTCATGTTCCCCGGCTGCGCCGGCATACCGTGGGAAAGAACATCAGCTCCGAGCCGTCTTACTGCGGCAGGTGTCAGATCGTCGGGATCCACAGACATGCCTCCCGTGAATATCAGAAAATCCGCTCCCTTGGCCAGATAGTCACCGGCGGCATCCGTAATCATTGAGACGTCGTCATCGCATAATGTGGCCCCCAGTATCTCCGCAGGATATTTTTTCAGTTTGGCTCTTAATACCGGCTCAAATCTGTCCCTGATCCTGCCGTGATAGACCTCGGATCCGGTAATGATGATGCCGACCTTCATTTTCCGGTAGGGCAGCACCTCAAAAAGACTGCGCTGTCCGCAGAGTCTCTCAGCTTCCAGTATATTCTCCTCCTTCGTTGTCAGAGGTACAATCCTCATGGAGGCAAGCTTCATTCCCGGCTTTACCGGATAATGATTCGGGAGACATGACACGGTTACATCGTCAATGTGATTCACTTCATCAAGGAGATCCGTATTCACGATAAAGAGACCTTCCCTGTCAGCAATCATTACGGTCTTTCCCTCTGAAGGACCTTCGTAATGAGTTCCGTCAGCCGCCGTAGCGGCGGCAAGTCTCAGTGCGCAGTCATCCTCATGAACCTCCCTTACGGATTCATCCCAGACGAACACGTGACGTTTACCTATATTTAAGAGATGCTCGACATCCTCTTCCCTGATGACGGCGTTTCTTTTGAACGCCACCCCCTTGAAACCGTCACGCATTTCGGTAATGTCATGACAGAGCTTCATGCCGACGGCATCCCTGACATCAATCTTTTTCATAAAAACATTTCATAAAACAGCCCCTTTCAGCACGAATGAACGGGGCATCCGTTAAATCATAAAACCTTCAAGCACGTCTCCGGCACGTACCGGACCGTGCTCCGCAGGAACAATCACCATGAGATTGGCTCCCGCCATACTGCTTATCACCGCATTGCCCTGACCGGCAGACGGTCTCATGCAGACGACTCCGTCCTCGATGCTCATTCTGCCTCTTAAGAGACGTTCACCCTTTGCCCCCTTTCCGAAATCACCGGTCATTCTGACCTTTATGATTTCCTGAAGACAGTTCCTTTCACCGGCATACTTTCTCAGAAGCGGACGGGCAATGCAGTGAAAATTCGTCATGGCCGAGGCCGGATTACCGGAAAGTGCCATACACGGCTTTTTTCCGGAAAAACCGTAGGCGCATGCCATGCCTGGTTTCATCTTCACTCCGCGGCAGAGAATGTTCACACCGGCTTTTTCCATCGCATCCGGAACCACGTCATAATCCCCGGCGGAAACACCGCCGGTGATGATTAGCGCGTCATATTCATTCATGCAGGCCTTAATGAGAGCTGCCGTCCTGTCGGTGTCGTCACCGACCGTGCCGGCGTATCCTGCTTCAAAACCGCAGCGGGCAAGCTCCGCAAGAAACATATGACGGTTTGTATTGTAAATGCTGCTGCCCTGAAGCGGCTCTCCCACCTCGACAAGCTCATTGCCGGTGCTTATCACGGCAATACGGAGCTTTCTGTACACCTCGGTCTCCGCATATCCCTGAGAGGCAAGCAGTCCAACCACTCCGACATCGGCGACGGTTCCCTTTTCAGCAAGAACGGTTCCCGCCTTTACATCCTCGCCTGCTCTGATTACATTGCGGTTGTACTCCAGTGGCTCCGTAATGGTCACGGTATTTTCGTCAAATACCGTTTTCTCATACATCTGCACGCAGTCGGCTCCTTCCGGAATCGGAGCCCCGGTCAGAATCTTTACGGCCTCGCCTTTGCCGAGTGCCCTGCCGGAAACATCCCCCGCCCTGGTCTCATATATGACCCTGAAGGTAACGGGACTGTCCTCCGAGGCACCTGCCGTGTCAGAGCTTCTGAACGCATAGCCGTCAAACGGAGATCTGTCATAATGCGGAATCATCATCCCGGCAACGACATCCTCGGCAATCACCCTGCCGAAAACTCCGGATATGTCCGCGGTTTCAGTATCGATAACTCCGGTTTCAGCGAGAAGCATGTCTCTTGTTTCCCGAAAGAAAAGTTTTTTTACCCCTTTCATTCTCATCTCCTCAAATATTTTCACGAAGAGGCATTACGGCATCATCCGGCACAAAAAGGCTTATCCTCCTTCTGCCGTCATGATGCCAGCCGTCACCCGCAACCTGCCAGTAGAGAGGCAAATGGTCCCCGGAGCCTGCCGCTCCGAGCTCCACCGTTCGGCTGAACAGATTCTCCGTAACCCTGACAATGTCAAAATCATAAAAACGTCCGCACACGCCGTCAGGTCTTTCAGCCCTGAGATCGTTCATGCGGATTCCGGCAGCGGTAATCCCGGAAGTCTCGGTATTTTCAGGAAGCTCCCTGCTGATTCCCCAGGCCGGAATATGCAAAATTCTGTTTCCATCCACGGTTGCGGGGGCAATGTTCTTTACACCTGTCAGTCTGGCTCCGCACACTGTACGGGGATTCCTGAAAACTTCACGCACAGGCCCTGCCGTTTCGATCCTGCCTCCGTTCATTACGGCCACGCGGTCACTCAGTCTGTAGACCTCGTCACGGCTGTGGGATACCAGTATGACTGTTCTGCTGAAATCTCTCATGATGCCGTAAAGCTCATTCTCCACGGCAAAGCGCAGATGCTCGTCCAGTGCGGAGAACGGCTCATCCAGAAGGATTATCTCTGCCCCGTTAACCATGATTCTGGCGAGCGCCGTACGCTGCATCTGACCGCCGGAAATCTCCGAAGACATCAGATCGCACACGTCGGTCAGATGGAGTCTTTCGATAACCTCATCCGTCATCCGTCTTTTTTCGGCAGCACCGTATCCGCCTCTCACGGAGGTCAGAATGTTTTCCCGCACCGTCATGTTGGGAAACAGTGCATAATTCTGAAAAAGAAACCCCGTGTTCCGTTTCTGCGGAGGAATATTGATGCCCTTTTCCGAATCAAAAAGCACCCTGCCGTCCAGTACGATTCTGCCTCTGTCCGGCGTTGCCACGCCGGCTATGCAGCGCAGGGTCATGCTCTTGCCGCATCCTGACGCTCCGAGGATTGAAGTAACGCCGTCACCGGCCTCAAATGAGACCTTCAGACTGAAATTATCAAGCTTCTTTTCAATATCCACGGTAAGAGACATTTAAATCTTCCTCCTGCGGTTTTCCAGCATGTTCATAAAAAACAGCACCGTGAATGAAATAAGCAGATTGATGAGAACCCACTTCATTGCCAGCTCGTCATTCTCCGTGCGCCACAGCTGATACACGGTGGTGGAAACCGTGGCGGTTTCTCCGGGTATATAACCTGACACCATGCTGGTGGCTCCGTATTCACCGAGCGCTCTCGCAAAGGACAGCACCATGCCGGCGATTATCCCGGAACGGCACACGGGAAGCATCAGTCTCCAGAATATGAATGTTCCGCCGTGTCCCAGGGTTCTGGCTGCATCGGCAATGTTCGTGTCAAATGATTCGAAGGCCCCGCGACAGGAACGGTACATCAGAGGAAAACTTACGACCGAGGTGGCGATAACCGTTGACCACCAGGTCATGGTAAGCCTGATGTCAAAGGTATTCATGAAGAATTCCCCGAACAGTCTGTGAGGACCCAGTCCCCTGAGCAGCAGATAGCCTATAACCGTCGGAGGAAGCACCAGAGGAATCGTGAGAATCACGTCTAAAAATCCCTTGACCGCCCGCGGCAGTCTGGAAATGTAATAGGCGGCGGCCGTCCCGGCAAAGAAGATAATCACCGTAGAAATCAGGGCAATTCTCACCGAGTTGTATAACGGATAGAGATCCATTTCTTCCACCTGTCGTTTTCCTCCTCTGCAGGTTATCTGTCACCTGTCTTAAGTTCCGTTACGGAACTGTCTGAAGCCGCCTTTTTTCCGTCACCGTCATCAGCCGGAGCCGGTTTAATGACGGTAAACCCGGCCTCCTCAAAGACTGAAGCGGCATCAGGGCTCTTCAGGTACTCAACCACGCTGCGGGCCTTATCCGCATGTACGGACTGCTTCAGCACGGCCACGGGATAAATCACCCGGCCGACAATCCCGGTATCCGCCTCGTCGACGGCGGCAAGTCCTGCAACCCTTGCATCGGTTGCATAAATGATCCCCGCATCTGCGGTACCTTCCCTTACCTGAGAGGTAATTTCCTTAACGTTGCTTCCGAGGGTAACGCTGCCAGATTCATAAAGATCCGCCGGCTTCATGCCGTAATAATCAAAAAGTTTCATGGCATACTGCCCTGCGGGAACATCCGAATTTCCCACGGCAAGAAGCAGGCTGCGGCTTCTGACGGCTGCGGGAAGTTCCTCAAACCCTGCGACTTTCTTCGGATTCCCGTCGGCAACGGCAAGCACCAGTCTGTTCTCCAGAAGATCGGTACGGGTATCTCTCAGTACATATCCGCCTTCGTCCGTATCAAGCTGATTCATCTGCTTAGGTGATGCTGACATGAAAATGTCACAGTATGCCCCTTCGGTTATCTGGGTTTTGAGTGTTCCTGATGAATCAAAGCTGAATACGATGTCCGTATCAGGATGTGCCTTTTCGTATTTCTTCTCAATGGCGGAAAGTGTTTCCGTCATTGATGCCGCCGCAAAAAAGGTTATCCTTGTTTTCTGAAAATCCGCACCGGCGGAAGCTTTCACAGCCTTATCATCGTCACCGTTCCCGCATCCTGCGGCAAACAGCAGAAAAACAGATGAAATCAGTAATGAAGTTTTCTCAATACCAAAAATATTTTTTCCAATCATAATATCCAATCCAGTAGTCCGTTCAATGTCCAACAATACGCAGTTATCCTGTTAGCGTCCGCATTCACCATCCCGGCCGAGAAGGATGTTAAGACCGTGAGCAAGCTGAGACAGGCAGACGTCAAGACATTCCCCTACGGCTTTGCTGCTGCCGGGAAGATTTACTATAAGAGTTCTGTTTCTGATGACGGATACCGCTCTTGAAAGCATGGCCCTCGGGGTTATCTTCATGGATTCCGCGCGAATGGCTTCGGCTATGCCTGGGGCATTGCGGGTAGCCACGGCCATGGTAGCCTCCGGCGTCACGTCCCTGGCCGCAAAGCCTGTGCCTCCGGTGGTAATGATGAGGTTAACCCCCACCTCGTCCGCAAGACGTATGAGTTCCCCCTTCAGCCTTTCCTCATCATCAGGAAGCAGGAGGTACTCGGCAATCCTGTAGCCTTCAGCCGACAGACGTTCTCTCAGCAATGCCCCGCTCAGATCCTCACGAAGCCCCGCGGCCCCCTTGTCGCTTAAGGTTATTACGGCAGCCGTAAGCGGTTCGTAATCCGTGACCATGACACTGTCCCCCTCTCTGATGACTCCGCCCCTCAAAACTCTGGCAAAAATTCCCTCCCGGGGCATTATGCAGTCCCCCATTCTTTTGAAGATGTCGCAGTGACTGTGACACTTTTTGCCTATCTGGGTTATTTCAAGCAGGCATTCACCGATTTCAAGATGCTGTCCCGAGGACAGTGCCTTAAGATCGTCGATGCCGTCAATGATAAGATTCTCACCGAAGGCTCCGGGCTGAACGCCTGCGCCCTTTTGGTTGAAATCGCTGATTGCGGCTCTGGGCAGCAGACTTATCTGGCGGTGCCAGTTGCCGGCATGGGCATCATTTTCAATCCCCCAGTCCGCAATAAGTCTTGCTTCCGCAACCACGTTTTTGGCAGTTCCCCTGCGGGGACTGATACAGATACTGCTGACAGTACCGGTTATGGTGTTCATTGTTAGTCTCTTTAAATTACTGTATGTTATGTTTTTTTATTATATTATTCCGGTGTCATTTTTCTTCCGGACATTCCGCAGCATGCTTTCTGCAGCCCCGGCAGAAGTTTCGGCAGGACTCGGGACGCTGAAGTCTTCCGACGGGAAGAATCAGATCCGGAACATTTTTTTCGGCCATGAAAACCAGCTTTTCCAGCCCCTCATCCGTAAGTGCGCTTAAAGCAGGAAGTTCCCCGACGGAACACAGGGTATCAGCCAGAACCCCGGCAACGGCAAAGGTTTTTTCCGTAAGACGGTCAGACAGTTCACTCATGCTTCTGAGACACACGATGCGCGGAAGATTAAATTCATAGCCGCCTTCCACTATACAGAAATCAGGGTTGCAGAAACTCATAATGGAAAGTGTTCTGTCAATGTCCTGACCTCCCGGAAAAATAAAATCCGTCTCATTTCTGCCAAAGGCCGCCACCACGTCCGCTCCCGCCGCAGCGTGTCTTGCGGTATTTGACTTAGCGTTTCCGTCAAGGCTGAAGACCGGACAGTTAATGCACTTTACGGTGCCGACACTGTAGCCCTTCTGTTTAAGTTTTCCTATGAGACGTTCAACGGTTGTGGTTTTACCGGATTTACGCACTCCGACAATCTGAAAAACCTTCATGACAGAAAAATTCCTCCCGTGGCGTGGGAATGCGGCCGTCATGCCGTAAATTCCCTTAATGCTCCACCGAATATTAGCGTAATTCATCACGTGCCGCATTACGGTTATCGGCTATTTTTGACATTGCACTGAATTTTTACCGGGGATTGCGGCAAATACGTGGCATCAGCACGTTTTATCTTACTTTTAAGTTTATCCGTGAGGCTTTTCGCCCAAACAGAAATCCGGGAATCCCTAATGCGGATTTTCCGAGTGCCATCACCGTATTGCAGTACGTTAAGGTTGATGTGAAGCTTTCCCTGTCTTATACTAACCGCCATTAATCGGTACGGTTATGCAGGATATTATTTTGGACAGAATTGTATATGACATTGCGGTAATAGGTCTGGGACCGGCAGGTTCCACCTTTGCAAGACTGGTCGACAGCCGAAAACTCAGGGTGGCAGCCTTTGACAAAAAGGATGATACAGAAGAAAGCTTCAGAAAGCCGTGCGGCGGACTTCTTTCACCGGACGCCCAGAAGCTGTGTGCCAGATTCAGTCTCACCCTGCCATCCGACGTACTTGTAACTCCGCAGATATTCTCCGTGCAGACAATAGATCTCGGCTCGAAAATGATCCGTGACTACCAGCGCTTCTACATAAACATGGACAGACACGCCTTCAACAAATGGCTTAAATCTCTCATTCCTGACACGGTGGAAATCCATGACGGAACCGTATGCACCGCCGTCACTAAAAACGGAGACCTGTACGAAATCGATGTTACCGAAAACGGTTCTCACGAAAGATATCTCGCGAAACACATCGTGGCCGCCGACGGTGCAAACTCAGTTGTAAGAAGAAATCTCTTTCCGAAGCACCGCATTAAAACGTACATGTCGGTGCAGCAGTGGTTCAGGGATGAACACGCAAAACCGTTCTATTCCTGTATCTTTGACAGAGAACTTACCGACTGCTATGCCTGGGGACTTTCAAAAAACGGCTTCTTTATTTTTGGTGGAGCCTTTCCTGTCAAAAATGCCAGGGAGCGCTTTGAAAGCATGAAGACAAAGCTGGAGGACTACGGCTTCCTACTTGAAAACCCCGTAAAAACCGAGGCCTGCATGGTACTGAGCCCGACGCATCCGTGGCAGTTATTCCCGGGAAAGGACAAATGCTTTTTTCTCGGAGAAGCGGCAGGCTTCATAAGTCCTTCTTCACTTGAAGGCATAAGCCATTCCTTTGAAAGTGCCTACAGGCTGAGTGAACTCTTCAACGTTAAAGATGATGTTACCGCCTTTGACTACAGAAAAGCCACACTGATGATGAGACTGAAACTTTTTCTGAAAATTATCAAAAGGCCTTTTATCATGAATCCGCTGCTGAGAAGAATAATCATGAAGCTCGGAATCTGCTCAATAAGAAAAATCGACGGTGATGACGTCTTCTCCCGAGACAGCCGACAAGCCGGAAACAAGAACTGAAGAAGAAATAATCACCTGTCTCCGGAATCGGAGCCTCTCAGGCTGATGACCACGTACTCCGACCTTGTCCCGGTCTTGAATTTTATCGCCCAGTCGGAAAGTCCGGAGGTTACAATGAAGTCTGAGGCCCTGCGATGCTCATGGCCGTATACCGCATCCACGGCACCGATGATTTGTCCGACCTGATTAAACGGAAAAAGCTGACCGCCGTGCGTATGTCCGGACAGAACGAGATCCGAACCGGCTCCCGCAAGAAGATCGTATTCAGCAGGCTGATGATCAAGTACAATCGTATAATTTTCCGGAGCAACTGAAGCCATGAATTCTGACGGAGCATTACGCGAGGCGTGACGTTCCCTTACGACGGAAAGATCCTTGCGTCCAAAAACGGTGAGACGTTCACCGAGATCAACTGATTCATCGCTTAAAACCGTAACTCCGTTTTTTTTGAGTTCTTCAGTCAGTTCATTCATGCTGAAACCTCTGCGGGCGGCACCGTAATACCCCTTGTCATGATTTCCCGCCACGAAATACACACCCATGGACGTCTTAAACTCAGAAAGAGCCCTGCAGGATGCAATCATGTCCTCCCGTGACGTATCGTCATCCACGAAGTCACCGACAATGAAAACCGCATCGGGACGCTCGGCGTTCATATCCTTCACGAGTCCGGCAAAACCTTCGGCGTCAAAGGTGGTGCCGATGTGAGAATCGGCAAACATGACAAATTTCACCGGCTTTACTTTTTTGGACGTAACAAGATTATATTCGGTTCTCCATACATGATGATCGGCATACCACCCTCCGCCGAGAACAGCAAAGCTCAGAATAAATCCCAGAACAGGAACCGTCTTTTCCGGCAGCTTTCTTCCGAATAATACCGAAACGGCAGACCGGATCAGACTGCCTATCAGCAGAAATACCGCCAGATGCCAGATAATTACGGCAGCGTTAATAAAACGCAGACACAGACCGGAGATGATAAACAGAAGGAGAACGGATACTGATGATGCGGCAGCAGCCGTTTTTTCAGATAAGCACGGCCGGAAAACACACCTGAGCCCGTATACGGCACAAAACAGCGCCAGCATGGTCAGAGCTATTATGGCAAGAAGAATGATGAACCACATGGTCATGGGTTTACTCCTTACATACTGAAAAAACCGTGCCTTACGATGAAAACGACGCCGGAACAGAGTCCGGACATCCATTAAAGTATAACACACGGCATCCGAAATCCCGGTAAAACCTGAACCTGCTCAGACTTATTTTCAAAACATATCCCTGGCTGTCACACTTAAATGCAAAACATGTCCCAGACCATCCCATTTAAAAACAGGTTACTTTATTGTTTTATTGTTAAATTTATTTAAAACCGCTGTTAATTTTCTGTTCTCTTAACTGATTATTAATTGATCACCGTCTGATAAGTTCATGCTTAAGGAATATGTCACGATGTCTCTGTTTATACTTTTAGTATAAGAAATGTCCGCTTACGTAAAAACACCTGTTCCCTGTCATTATCAGTACAGACAGGAACACCGGCGCATGACGGACACACGGGAGAACTGAAATGAGACTAACGGTCACGTCGATCATATCCGTTATGGCACTGCTGATCTGCATGCCGGCTGAGGCCGGCGGTCAGAAAAGAACCGCTCAGGATATTATCACCGAAAACTTCAGAATCATGGATGCGGATGCGGCTGAAGCCGCAGTTCCCGCATATGAAGTGCTCGGCACTCTCGGCAGCCGTCTCGTAGTGACGGGAGAAAAAGCTCCCGACCATCTGGCATTTGTTAAAACCGCTACCGATCGCAACTATATCATTACCGGAAAACTGCTGGTACGGTGCGGTAAAAACGACTGCAGTCTGCCTCCCGATCTGCATATCAGTAAACTGAGCGCCTCAGTTTATGAAATAACCGCAGAGACCTATGACCAGTGGGAGAAACTCATGACCGAGCTGCCGTACGGTAACGGCATCAGGCAGGTCTCCCCGTCATACCTTCACGGAACATCAACAACACTTAAACATCCGGACTGAAGGAGATTCCGGAACCTGTTTAAATACTACGAATAATAACAATACACAATAATTAAATAAGAAATAAAAGAACCTGGACAATGTTAATACGTAAAACTTCACCTTAGGCGGGACAATACGGCCATCAGACGCCCTGCCTGAATGAGGAACCGGACATGAACAAAACACATATATTCCGCTTACAGTTATTAAGTGTTCTCCTTGTTTCCGCCCTGACGGCATGTGGCAGTGGTGGCGGCGGTGGCAGTGGCGGCTCATCCACCGACATCAGGGGCGCTGAATCCGATACCACACAGTATTTTGCGGAATACGGAGACCTGTACAGCGGCAAACCGTACCTTATCAGATATCCCGTCACGGCCGAATCCGTCAAATCCGCCGACACTCCCGAAGTATATGCGGAATACGGCGAAGTAAGCAGTGTTCATCCTTTCACCGGAGAACCGGCTCCGTCCGGCACGGTATACTACTATGTTCCCGAAAACAAGCTTAACAGCATGCCGTCACCTTATTCCCTGACTGAAAAATTCACAGTAGTCTACGGAGACGGAAGCCGCAACGTATTCACGCTAGAGCTGGGAACAAAATCTCCTGACGGAGATCCGCTCTTTGCCGAGCAGTGGCATCTTAAGAACGTGGGACAGAATCCTTACAGTGTAAAAATCTCCCCGGTTGAGGGAATAGATCTTAACGTTATCCCCGCATGGCGCATGACAGATGCCAACGGCGAACACATCACCGGAAAAGACGTAAAGATTGCCGTTCTCGACACCGGCATAGATTTCAGACACGAGGATCTTTCAGACCGCAAATACACGCCATCTGACAGAGCATCGTTCATAAATCAGGATTTTACCCTTACCGATGTCATCTATAACGAAACTATGCTTCACGGTACAAAGGTTGCCGGCATTATGGCTGCCACGGCAGGTAACGGCAAAGGCGTACGCGGCATCGCATACGATGCGAAACTGACAGCCTATCACAAGGACAACACCGTTATGTCCTATCTTACCAGACATCAGGACGTGAATACGATTAACGCCAGCATTGCCATGGACAGCAGTTACGTGTATTCACCGGAAAAGGAGGCCTTTTTCGAGGCCATGTTTGAAAACCGCATACCGTTCATCAGAGCAGCCGGAAACGAGTACGGCGACGTGTCATTCAGAGACGGGACCCGCTATCCGCTGAACTGTGTTTCCGCAAAAGCCGACTGTCAGTTCAATCAGACGTCCTCCTTCAACAGGGGAAGATACGTGATTATTGCAGGTGCCCTTAATTCCATGGGAACAAAGTCATCATACGGTTCCACCGGTTCTCATCTGTGGGTTACCGGGATGGCAGGAGAATTCGGATATAACGGAAAACAGAATTCATCTGCGGCAATCGTAACCACAAAGTACAGTCATGAGCCTTACGAGTATCAGGATCTCAGGGACAAAAACACTCCATGGAGAAATGATAAGGATAAATATAAGGATCGCCGTTACTATACCCATATCATGAACGGCACCTCATCCGGAGCTCCTACCGTCACCGGGGTTTCAGCACTGATCATTCAGGCCAAGCCGGACGTTACGGTACCGCAGATAAGATATATCCTTGCATCAACAGCAAACAGCGATACCACTCCCGGCTGGAGCAGTCTGAAGTACTCTGCAGTAAAATCAAAGGTAACCGCCTACGGCGGCAGCACGGTAACGCATGATCCGGGCTGGTTCAACAACGGTGCCGGACTGAGATTCTCTAACCGCTACGGTTTCGGGGTTGTTAATGCGGCAAAGGAAGTATCAAAGGCTCTCTACTGCGATGAGGACGAGTACTGTTCCAGAAGGTCGGAGCTTCCGTCAGATTACGTAAGCACCAATGACACTCCGTGCTCATCCGATGACGGAGGAAGAAACATAACATGCAGCTTTACGGATTTTGAAAGCATGGATAATAACGGGCCGGTAAGTCCGATTATCGAGATAGAGGATATCGCCGTTAACGTAAGCTCTCTCGTTTACGATGATGATACTGACTCCGGCAAATGCATACAGGCCGCACATGCGGAGCAGGAAGGTATAGCTCATGCCAACAGTCTGCTGCAGATTGAAATGAAATCTCCTGACCACACGACGTCACTGATAAAGTCCGTTTATGCGAACTGGGACTTCAATGCCCGAGCCATGCATAGGGAAAGACCTTCATTCAGCTATGACACTGACTTTATGATATATACCTCCGCCTTCTATGCTGAACATGCATCAGCTGATGACTCGTTCATTCTGAACATCAGAAGTGCATGTCCGGTAGACGTGGACAACCTTAACAGAAGCATCCGCGTAAAAATAGGCGGTTACGCACTCTGACAAATGTATTCTCCCGAAAAAAGGCGTCAGTGACAGGATCATTCAGTTCCTCACTGACGCCTTTTATTACGGCAAATCCGTACTTCCGGATAATCTTTTTCGCACCGAATTGCAGATTTCTCTTGAAAAATAAAATATGTTTTATACAATATATTTGTGTAAAACATATTTCGGGAAGCAGACATGAAGGACGATTACCGGGAAGCTCTAAAGCTTTCAAACCAGCTGTGTTTTCCGCTCTATGCGGCATCAAGAAACATCACGGGGCTTTACGCTCCCCTGCTTAAGCCTTTAGGACTCACCTACACGCAGTACATTGTCATGCTGGTACTGTGGGAAAAGGACGGTATTTCCGTTACCGGGATCGGTGAAAGGCTGATGCTTGATAACGGCACTCTGTCTCCTCTTCTCAAGAAAATGGAACAGTCCGGGCTTATCGAAAGACACAGAAGTCCGGATGACGACCGTGTGGTTGTAATAACCCTTACCGACAAGGGACACAGACTTCGTGAGAAGGCTGCGGACATTCCTGCCGAAATGGGGAAATGCGTAAAGCTTTCACCGGAAAAAGCCCGCCTGCTTTACGATCTGCTGTACGAAATTCTTCACGGTCAGGGATACGGCAAAAAGCTTTCCGGAAATACCGGTTCCCGCAAATAACCGGAACAAATATAGAAAAACAACATAAACATTAAGGAGATTCCAATGAAAAACGTATATGACTTTACCGTAAAGGACAGACGCGGAAACGATGTCAGTCTGTCAGATTACGCAGGCAAGGTTCTGCTCATCGTCAACACGGCAACCGGATGCGGTTTTACCCCTCACTACGAACCGCTTGAGGCAATGTATGCCGATCTCAGGGATCTTGGCTTTGAGATTCTGGATTTTCCGTGCAACCAGTTTGCCGGACAGGCTCCCGGCTCCGACGACGAAATTCATGAATTCTGCACCTTAAAGTTCGGTACCGACTTTCCGCAGTTTGCAAAAATCGACGTCAACGGCGAAACTGCAGATCCTCTCTTTGTTTTTCTGGCCGGAGAAAAGCCGTTTACGGGCTTTGGCAAAGGCATAAAGAACAAAGCTCTTGAGATGTATGCCAAAATGAATAACAAAACCTTCGGTGACAAAACCCATATAGGCTGGAACTTCACCAAGTTTCTCATTGACCGAAGCGGAAACGTCGTTGCAAGATTTGAACCTACTGACGACATGAAGGAAGTGAGAGCCGCCGTGGAGGCTCTGCTTAAGTAACCTGAATTGTCTGAATACTGAAAAGGCTCTGAATCGTCGTGTCAGTCACTGAGATTCGGAACCTTTTGTTTTCGTGTTTAGGAGAGCCCATACTCTCTGCCGTTTCATTTTCAGTGGATAACTCCCTCAGGAGTTATCCCCTTCCGGCATTGAAAAGGAAACTCTATTTGACGGTTATTGTCACGGCAGGGTCATAGGACAGATACATTCTGGTTCCCAGCTGATCAAGATATGAACCGGTCATGAGAGCCACGGAGCTGCCTTTGTGAGCTCCTTTTATCACGTAGGCCACGGTCACGCTCTGAGTACCGTATACACTGTGAGTGGTCACAAAACCAGTATCTCCCTTGGTAACCGTCGGATAACCGATGGAGCCCTTCTGCACCTTTCCGGCAAGACGATCCTCGTCACTGCCGTTATATACCCTTACAAGAACGGTATTTGCAGGCAGCTTGTTTTCAGAGGTAACCACGCCCCTGAATAAACTGTTGGACTTAAATTCCTTAACAACAAGAATCTCCTCGTTGACCTTGAGGCTTATCGGACCGCGGAGCTCCTTACCGGTGCTGTCATAGTAACGCTGACTTACGGTTATACCGCCGGTGGCAATAGGCAGCTTCTGCACGTAATCATCCACGGTGACGGTGGCAATTGCGGTTTCGGAGGACTTGTTTTCAACGGTCACGGTATTGTTGGCGACCTTAAGACGTTCGGTTGATGCCGGAGTCCTGTTTATGGTTGAGATGTCCGCAATCAGATACTGACATGCGGCAGTGTAGTACTCGTCAGCATTGAGGTAGCCGTAAAGATTGTCAAGGCCTTCGGAATACCCTGCCTTCATTGAGGATCTTATAAGGGCAAGAACCTCATGATTCATGTAGTTGATATTGAACGGGAAGTAACCGAGGAGCTTCTTGGCAAGACCTACGTCATCCAGTACACGGGCCGAAAGGGTACGGGTGTTGTTATACTTCGCATTGATGGAGGCAAGAAGACCGATACCGCGTTCAAGAGCTGCTGTGCGTCTTGTCTTATCTCCGTACAGTCCGAAAATATCGGCGTAATGAGCGAATGATTCCACAGGCTGATCTTCCTTTTCATTTAAGGCATCAAATCTGTAAACCGCATTGGTCTTAACATTGACACCCATTCTGGCCAGAGCATACATGGAGAGGGAAGCAACGTTTTCATTTCCGTTGTTCTGCAGTTCCATGAGTTTGGTCTTCGCTATGTCAAGCACCGTCCTGCTGACGCCGAACCCTGAGTTGTTGGCCTCGATGAGGAACAGAGAGGCATAGGCGTATGCATACTGGTTTTCATCATATGAATAAGGCACGTCGGATAATGAACCGTATGCGTCGAATCTTGATTCAATGAGCGATACCCTGTCACTCAGGTATTTCCTGATATCACGGATCTCGGCGTTATCCTTTACTCCTGACTTTTCCATGCCGTTCAGGACGGTAAGCAGTGTAAGTCCGTTTGAAACCTGGGTATAGATGCCGGAGAACATGGAATTGTCGGAAAGAACGTCCTTCACGATTTCCGAGGTATCGGAAAGAGGGAAGCGGCCGAACTTCACCACGGCATCAGCACCGTCGGCATACTGATTCACGAAGACTATGTTCTTCTTCTGTCCCGGAGCCAGAACAATGATTTTATTTTCACCGGCTTTGGTCAGAGGATTGATAACGCTCACCTCCTTCTCGGTTGAGAAGCCGTAACCGTCGGACTTTACGTCAAGCTTTATGTAGCCAGGTTCGGTATTTTCAGCAGTAACCGTTACCGGAACAGTGCCGATTCCGCCGTCGGCAACGTCAACTTTGCCTTCTGCTCCGCATTTTAAGCTTCCGCGACAGGTAATGCCGTAGGTATACGTACCTGCCTTACCGCTCAGATTGTTTACGGACAGCTGCGCCTCGATGGAATCCCCCTTATGGAGATAGTAAGGCATAATCAGTCTGCTTACCGCACTGTCCCTGATTACCACGTCCCTTTCATAGGAACCGAGCTTGTCCGGAGACCAGGCGGTAATCATGAGTGCGGCGGTACTGCTTACGTCCTTGAGATCGTAATGAAGCTTAGCCTGACCGTTTTCAACCTTCACCCTGGCAATGTGGTGAGACAGCATGTTATCGGTAATGTTGCTGAGGGACACGCTGTCAACGAAGAACTCATCCACGTCATCACCGTAGCCCTGACCGTCACGGTTTACGTTCTTCATGACATAGGCATAAGGATCCAGAATGGCCGTGTCAAAGTATCTGTGGCTGTACATCGTTTTTTCCGGATGAGGAGCCTTCTGACCATTAATGCTTAAAATACCCCTGTCAATGAGGGAAGCGGCCACGTAGGTATCCTTGTCGGCATTGTCAACCTTAACCGTAATGTCCAGACCGGAATTAGGCTTCACTTTCTCCGGAACATCTGCGGAAACGGTGAGTGTTGCGGCGGAGGTATCAGGCTCTATGTAGGCGATACCGATGGAACGCAGGGTTCCGAGATGTCTGCTTTCTGCAGACGCATAAGTGGAAAGAACCGCATAGCTGCCGCGCACGAAGCCGTTGCCGAGCTTCAGCGGAAGCTTATTATGCCCCTTCTTAATCTCATAATGAACCATCTCAGGAACAGGAGTGTCGAACATCAGATCGGCATAACCGTCATAACCGCTGTCGAACTCGAGATATGCCGTTTCACCTGCCTTATAGACTTTCCTGTCGGTATAGAGCTCGAATCTGTCAGGATACTTAGGATCCATTTCGGAGCAGGAGCCGGCATAGAAATCCGTGGAGGTCTCCAGACCGTCATGATTAAGTCTGATGACGTAGCTGCCGCCGTCAAATTTGTATTTAATTCTGCCTGACTGCGCATCAGCCTTCAGATCCAGGGTACCGGCGGTTACCGGAGAGAGAAATTCGTTTCTGAGATAATACCAGCCGTTGCTGTTGTGCACGAACTGATATGAAACGTTTCTTCTGAATATGGAATACTCAACCCTGCCTTCATGAAGAGTGCCTGCCTGATCAGCAAGAATCACGGAGAAATCAGAGGTAAGCAGATCACCCTTGTCAAAATCAGTCTTTATGCCCACGATCGGTTTTTTAAACGGAACGCGGAATTCGGCCACCCTGCCGAGAACCTTTGAATTAGGATCAAGGAAATTTATTACCGATCTTATCTTCTGAGGATATTCCCCGGAGAAGTTTGAAGGATTAAAGCTTATGAGAAGCTCACCGTTGGCTCCGGTAACTGCATCCTCAAGGTTTCCGGGAACGGTATATTCAGAAAACTGACGGCTGTTCACCCCGAAATAATAATCCTTGAAAGCCTCAACAGGATGATTGTCCGGTTCCACGCTGTAATATCCGGACACATTGATGTCCGGAGCCGGTGCACCGTAGGTGTACTTTGCGCTAACCTTTACCGCACCATTGTCAGGCAGTACCCTGCCCACGTCGGAAACCTCGGTTTCGATTGAGGAAGGAATGAAATTATCCACCAGAACCTTTGTGCTGGCGAGAGTGACCTTTTTGTCAAAACCAAGAACAAACTTCCAGTTACCGAGTCCCGCATGTTCGTCAAAGGCGAAGTCATAATCAAAGGCTCCGGCCGCAGGATTGCTTAGAGGTATTTCCTGATAAAGAAGCCCGTCAGGTCTGTATACCATGAGCTTCAGTGCCTTGAGATCGGCAGCCCGGAAATTTTTGTTGCGGACAATGGCGTGATAGTTTACGGTTTCGCCCGGACGCACCATTGTTCTGTCGGTGTAGGCAAAGACATTGTAATCGGAATCGATGGCATCCTCATCGTAGGTCTTCACGCCCTCAAGATACAGCGGACTGAGACGCAGATCCTGACTGTAAAAGTCGTTGTTTCCGGATACGTTGATGACTGCCGGGGTAAGGGCATTGGTGCCGGATACCGCCTTTCTGTTGAAGTGAGCATAGCCGTCCCTGTCGGTAACCGCAGTGGCAAGAACCTCACTGCTTGTACTGAGAAGAGTTGCCTTGAGGCCTGCAAGCGGCTTTGCTGAGCTTAAGGATCTTACTGCCACGTCAATACCGCCGTTTCTGCGGTAGGTCGTCATGCCGATATCCGTAACGACAACTGATTTTGCCAGGAACATGGATTCAAAATGATCTGAGGCATAGGTGATGCATTCGTCCCCGTCGGCACACTCCTCCCTGTCGGTTATGATAAGCACGTAGACGCCGGCTCCGGCTCCTGCGGAAATATCGTTGATGTCAACCAGGGTAACCTGCTTCTTGTTGGCGTTACTGTTTACCCTGTAAACCTTTGCCCCCTCAAAGATACCGTGATTACGGAGATAGTCGGTAAGCTCCCAGCGGTATTCAAGCTCTGAGGTAGCCTTTGAAAGATACCCCGGAAGGTCATTTTTGGAAATGCGGTAGAGCACGGCCCTGAAGCTGTCATGATTAACCGTCTCAACGGCTACCTTCTTTTCCTTTGAGGCCGCTGAAATGATGTTGCCTGAACGGAAACTTATCACGGGCTGATGATCGGATGTTTTGAATTCCACGGAAACGTCATGGGTCAGTCGGGTATTCTGTGCCGTCTTTAATCCGGATTTTACGGTAACGCGGTAATCAGTTCCGAAATCAAGATCGGAAACACACAGGTTTCTGCCGTTGATCAGCACGCCGGCATCAACCTTCTTACCGGTTGCAAGGTTTGTAACCTCAACAAGATTCTTCAGAGCTTTGTCGGTAACACCGGCTGTATCAGGATTCTGGCTCATCACCAGACAGGAGGTTGCGGAACCAGCCTGATTCTGATCAATGACCCTCAGTATTTCCGGTTCATCCGCCAGGGCCTCAACACCGTATCCCGCATACATAAGAGCGGTAAGAGACAAAGTTAACTTGGATAAATTCATCTGTCATCAGTCCTTAATAACGATTCATAATTCCTAAGGTCTGTTTTCATGAAGAACATTCAGAGACGAAAGACTCAGAATGAACGGATAAAAACAAACCGCACAATTCTGTTTCTTATTTTAGATTTAAGCTGTTTTTTGAGCAATTCATACCATTTTTTACAAGCTTAAAAGTAATCATCAGTCAAATAATGAGATACCTGCTCATCTGTCTGAACCGGCCTCACTGACGGTTCTTTCGGCAAAACGAGGAAGCCTGTGGCGGTACAGTTCCTCCAGATAACGGTTGAAATGTCTGGCCATCACGGCAGGAGGAAGGGAATCACCCGCATTAACATCGGAAGGCCGGATGCTTTTACCCCTTGTAACGTAAAAACATGGCACGTGTGAAGGTGCGGAAATGTTAAGAAATCCCCGACTCAGATAATCGGGTTCTGAACAGTATATGAAAACGGGAACAATGTCCATGTCAAGGCGCACTGCCAGATTGGCCGCTCCGCGTCTGAATGTTATATCCCCTCGGGTTCTGCTGCCCTCGGGAAATATCAGCAGATTGTCACCGCTCTGAGCGGCTGCCGCAACATCTTCAAACGGAGACTGATTGTTAACGTATCCCAGATGACTGATGACGTGTCGCATAAAGCCGTCGGTAAGAGACTTCTTTACCATCGAATTAACATTCGTGTTCATTACCGACGTTAGAATGACATAGTCCACCAGAGTCGGGTGATTGGCGATTATGACCGAGCGGTTTTCCGGAATATCCGCAAAGAGTTCGCGTCCGGAAACAAAGCGGAGGTGCTCTTCCCCTGCTGATTCCGGGGCTTCATCGCATACGGCGAAGCGCACCCTGAAGACACACATGAGTCCGGAAATAAAAATTATGAAACGGAACCCCGTCTTCACGAGAAACCTAAGCACCAGACAGCGACGTCTTCTGTTCCTGATAACGAGAGTCAGCAGAAAAAAAACAGGCACACCGAAAAAGATCGCCCCGAAGGAAAACACCCCGAAAACAATCATGGTTGCCGCACTTCTTAAAAGCCAGACCATTCTGCTCATGGTTCACCAGTCCCGGTTACGATTCTCGTTCCGCTACGTGATTTTCATCTTCATCAGGGTTCACAAACTTCAGTTCCCTGAAGAAATCCACGGGGTCCGTACAACCGTCCCTAACGTAATCAAATTCAAAATAATGCTCCGGAGCAACATCAGAAGCCTCGCCCCCGGCGCTGTCCGCTGCCAGAAAATCATCCACCGAGCTTACGTCCGCCTGCCACTTTTCAAGAACAAGGGCGCAGGCGAATGATCCGTTATAGAACACCTTCTGAGGTATCGGCATAATGTTGTTTGACAGATCCTCTTCATAGATAACCACCAGAACCCTGCTTCTGCCCTCACCGTAGAGAGAGGCATAGGCTTCGGCCAGAGCTGCCCCGAGGGTATTTTCCGCTGCGCTTACTGCGGTCGTTTCACCGTGAAATCCGTTTATTATGGAGAAGACGCCGATGTTGCCGTTATGCACCGATGCGGAAAACTCGGTCGGTGAAACACCTCCGTCCATGCGTACGTCCCGAAGAAGGGATATGCATCTTTTGGTTTCGCCGGTACGGCTCGCATAAATCACCTTGTCGATTTCAAAATGTCTGAAGGCCTCCATGGAAACGGCAACAGCCATCTTGCCGGAGGCGTTGAGACGGCGCCGCATCATCATGGGAATGGCTTTTACGATGTCGAGATCCTTTACGGAACTGTCATCATGATGATTGTAACTGATTCCCTGAATCTTTTTTAAATCTTCATACGTATGTGCATAACCGGAAACGAAATATGCACGTCTTAAATTAAATCTGAAGCTCACGGCGCATCCTCAAACAGTACCTGAATCGGACGGTGCGCCAGCACCGCCAACAGACAGATTATACAGTACGGGGGACTTTCCCTCAAACATCACGGCAGAAAACCGTCTTTACTGACCGAAAAACATGTACCCGATGACCACGGCCGCCACTACGGCTGCAAGGTCCGCCAGCAGACCGCAGAACACGGCATGACGTACCCTGGTAATGCCCACGGCCCCGAAATATACGGCTATGACGTACAGGGTTGTTTCGGTTGATCCCTGCATGATGGAAGCAATGTGCCCGGCGAGAGAGTCCGGTCCGTGGACATTGAAAATATCCAGAAGAAGGGCACGGGAGCCGCTTCCCGACAGAGGTCTTACGAGACCTACCGGCAGTGCGTCAATAAATGAGGTTTCACCCAGAAACAGACTGAAGAAGCTTCGCAGTCCGCTGAGCACCAGTTCCAGAAGTCCGCTGCTTCTGAATACCGCAATGGCAAAAAGCATGGCTACAAGATACGGAAGGATGTCCACGCAGATACCGAACCCCTGCTTTGCCCCGTCTATGAAGTCCTGAAAAACCTTCTTTCTGAGAAAAAGTCCGTAGGCAATCACCGCCCCCACAAAACCTACCATGCAGACATCACTGAACACAGTGGCCTGATGAGTCAGATTTTCGCCGGCACGCACGGCCCAGACGCCAAGCCCGGCAATAAGTCCCAGAAGGAAGGTAAATGCAATAAGAACCGGCAGCTTCAGAATGTTGATTTTCTGAATAAAGGCCGTAACCAGAAAACCGACTACCGTTGAAACCGCAGAAGTCAGAAGAAGCGGCAGAAAGACGTCGGTGGGACTTGCCGAACCGAACTGAGTTCTGTACATGATGATGCTTACGGGGAATATGGTGATGGCAGACGTGTTTATCACCAGAAACATAATCTGACTGTCGGTTGCCGTGTCCGGATTCTGATTCAGCGTCTGCATGTCCTTCATGGCCCTGATGCCGAACGGAGTGGCGGCGTTATCAAGCCCCAGCATGTTGGCGGACATGTTCATGGTAATGCTGCCGATGGCAGGATGCCCCTTTGGTATCCCGGGCATTATTATCCTGAAGAGCGGCTCAAGCAGTCTGGCAAGCTTTGAGGTGAGCCCTGCCGATTCCATGATTGAAGCGATCCCCATCCACAGACAGGTCATGCCGAGAAGCCCGGTTATAACCTTGACGGAAAGCTCTGCTGAACCGAAGAATTCCCGAAGGAAGTCTTCAATCTGCATCTCCCCGAAAAAACATCTTATCAGTGCGGAAAGGATTCCTAAAAGAATCATCCATCCCCAAATAACATTAATCATTCAGCAGTCCCGTTCAAATAATCCGGCCCCCGTGATGGAAAAGTGCGGACAATGATAAAAACCCGGAAAAAAGTATCCGGAACAGAAATAAAATCTGGAAGGTTTAAAAAGCTTCCTTCCGGATAATTTTATGATCTTTAACCATGACATGTCGCATAAAACGGTGTTTTATGCAGACATCTTCAAAAAAAAACACTACTGAAGCACGTCAAGGCAGGCTTCAATTCTGATTCCCTTGAACTTGTCATCGTTGTCCTTGTTTCTGATAACCATCTTTTTTACAGAAACCATGGCGTCGGAAACCGCAGCCTTAAGGTACATTCCCTGAAGCAGTCTGCCCATGAGAATTGACAGGAAGATGTCACCGGTTCCCGGAAGGAAGACCGGCACGGAAACATAAGGAAGCACGAAATACTCATCCTGCTCGGCACTGTAGCCGGCAACGGCCTCGCTTCCCTCAACGTGACAGCTTGTGATTACAACTGACTTGGAACCGAGTGCTCTCAGACGGTCAATCAGCTCAAACACCTCGGCCTCAGTGAGATCATCCTTGTATTCAGCATCTGCCAGATACACGGCTTCGGTATAGTTCGGAACGCTGCAGTAGGCAACTGACATGAGTCTTTTCATGTTGGCTACCGTTTCCATGGTCATGCCGTTATAGAGAGAACCGTTATCGGCCATTATCGGATCGACGAAAATAAGAACTCCCTTTTCAGCCTCACCGCTGCAGAAATCAATAAGAAGATCCGCCTGTGCGGTTGAGGTAATGAGACCGGTTGACACGGCATCAAACTTAAAACCGAGTTCACGCCATACGCGGATGGAATCACGCATGTAGTCCGTGGTGTCCTGAATTCTGAATTTACCGTATTCCAGCGTATTTGAAACCAGAGCCGTTGGAAGATTGTAAATATGGTACCCCATATTGGTAAGTACCGGAATCATGGCTGAAAGAGCCACTTTACCGTAACCGCAAATATCATTAATCAGAAGAATCTGTTTGCTGCTGGTCATATCGTTATCTCTGTCCTGATGCGGTAACGGATGATTCCGGACCGCAGATGTTCCCCAAAAACAATTGGCAGACGACGGCAATCAGTCACAGCCGCATCTGCACTTCAATTCTGCCTGCATTATTGCACATCGATTTTTTTTGATCAATCACACATTCCGTTTATCGGAAAATAACCGGGCCTCTCCGGGAAGGACATCCGGGGAGGCCCGCTGATTTCAGAATACCGTCCTTGAAAAGCGGTATTAACGCAAGTCGGATTTAGAAATCAAAATCAAACTTGTATACTGCATCCACTGCCTGTTCGATGGAGCTTAGGGCTTCTATGTAGAATCTCGGAAACATCTCGTAACGGATACGGAATTCAGACACGGCGTTGTATATGCCGTAGCCGTAAGCCACCTGAACCTTAGGAAGTATATATGCTGAAACCTCCACGGAGGTATCATCACCCTCACCCTTGGAATCCAGGGACATTTCCTCGAGTCCCATAACCTCACCCATGCTTCCGAGCACGCTGTTTGTCTGCATCAGGCCCACACCGAGCAGCAGCTGGGTAGCCATGTCACTGCTGCCGTTGGTCTGATCAAGTCCCCTGCCGCGGAGCAGATATGAAAGAGCCTCACTCTGATTCATTTCAGGACGGGAGAAAATCTTCACGTTCGGACTGTTGGCATTGCCTGACACGTTAATGCCTACGGTAATGTTGTCATCCTCCATTGACTGAGGATTCCTTATGGCTCGGATATTGAGGTTCGGACTTGACGGATCACCGATAAAGGCAATCACACCCTGCTCAATCAGCAGATTCTGCCCGTAAGCCCTGAAGGTACCGTCCTCAAGTTCAATCTTACCGAGTACGGAAAGAGGCTTGTTGGTACGCTGTCTTACCTTCAGAGTCCCCCCAAGCTTGGTCTTCAGGCCAAGGGCGTTAATCCTGATTTCAGGTCCGAGCTTCACGTTTACAGCCATGAGGAACGGCAGCGTATACTGCTCATCTTCTATCACCAGACCGTCCTTGTCTTTGGTATATTCGGTTATGTCGGATGATGCAGATACGGAACTGGCAGGCAGATCCTTAATCCTGATTCTGGCTGACGGAACCTCCACATCACCGGTGATACTGCTGAACCTGTCGGTGAACTTTCCCTTGAGATCAAGCTTCACCAGCGCATCACCATACCCCATGAGCTGAACCGGCAGTTCATCGGTCTTAACCGTTACCATTGCCCTAAAGCCGTTTTCCCAGGACAACTGCCCGTTGACGTTGCCGTACTTATCATTGAAGCTGAAACTTGAATTTACCAGAGCGCTCCGTCCGTCCACGTCCATCGTGGTGTTAATGTGTTCAATGGAGCCGATGCCTGCTGACGGATTGACGCTCATTTCGTTGATCTTCAGCTGTCCGTAGAAGGCTGGTTTACCAAGACTTCCGGCGTAACGGCCGTGGACATTCAGAATGCCGTCCGATGAATTGATGTCTTCGGAGAACTTCTGCAGCATAATCAGATCAAGGGCTGTTATGTCAAGACTGCCGCCGAGCGTCTGGTCTGATGAAAGGTGATTAATGTTGAACAGACTGTTAATTCTGCCAAGCTTACCGAAATCGGCAATAAGTGAGGTTTTAAGGTTGTCGTTGCGGAAGTCGGCGGTCAATCCCAGATTTTTGATATCAAGTCTTTCCCTGTTGTAGTAGAGGGCGTTGGCTCCCTCCTTCAGTTTAAGGGAGGCAAACGGACTGTTGCGGTCAATGCCGGCATGGACATAAAACCCCAGAGGTTTGTCAATCATGAAGCCGGTAGGCATGAATTTCTTAAAATGCATCAAATCAAGTTCAGGAATATCCAGACTTATTTCAGATCTGGCTGCCGAATAACGGCCTTCGGAAATGTTAATCTTCACGTCATTCACAAGCCAGGTGTGAGAGAGTATGACTGCGGAAAATTCAGGCTGCAGCTTAAGTCTGAAGTTTACCGGGTTCTTCAGTCCGACGGATATGTCCCTTGCCCTGGCACTGAAATCCTGCAGGGTACCGGTATAGAGGTCACGCCCGCTGTTCATTCCGCCGTTAAGCCTCAGACTGACGGGGCCTGCCATGCTGTCGGTCTTAACCTTAAGCGTATGCTTAGCCTCGCTGCCGCTGAAGGTAACATCAAGATCCTTAATGAAGGAGTTCTTACCCTTTCTAAGCTCTTCCATGTAAAGCCTCAGTCTGCTGTCGGTAAGAACCAGGTCCTTAAAGGAAGCCTCAAGATCCAGATCGGTGTTCGCCACATGGAAATGATGTGCCACGAACTCGTTGGCAAAGGCCTTCAGGGAAACAACCGGAGAATAAAGCTCTCCGTCAATCTTCAGGGTACCGTTGATTACCCCGTAATACTCAGGGAATATGGTGCTTATGTCCTGAAGATCAATGTTTACCAGAATGTCAGCCTTTTTATTGATTTTTCCGGAAACATCCACCCTGTTGTCATTGCCGACGACCAGATGAACGCCTTCTATTATCCCCTTGAGGGAAGAATTCATCTCAAATTTGCCGGAAGTAAGAGAGAGAGGATATCCGAGAATCTCTCCGGATACACCGAGACGCGACAGTCTGACGAACCATTCATCAAGACTCTGGTAATGTACGTACGGGGTAATCCCGAGTTTGAAATGTCCTTCATACTCAGGCAGATATCTCCCGAGATCAACAATGTCGGCATCGAGTTTTCCGTCAAAGGAATACTGCCCCTGCCAGATTGCCTTTCCGGAAAACGAAACCCTGTCTCCGATTTCAGAGGAAGCCTCAAACTTCTTTACGTCAATTGAACCGAAATCAGTCACAAAGCCCGTACTGAGATTCAGGACCGGGTAATCATGCACGATGATCCCTTTCCCGTCAAAGGTGGCGGCGATCTCCCTCAGGGAACCGTCAGCATGAAACTTAACGCTGTCGGCAGCATAGTCAATGTTTTCGGAATCAAGCGGCCAGAACGCATGCTTAACGTCAATGTCGGCATTAAACGGAAGTCCCGGAGCCAGTACGTTGCTTCTGGCTCTTATGTCCGCATCAATTGAGCCCCTGACATGCAGCGCGGAACTGAGATCTGCCAGATCACCGACAACATTGACTTCCAGAGTATGGTTATGAAGCAGACCGTACCATTCATGATTATTGGATGAGGCCTGTAAATGAGCTTCTATCGGATAATACCCGTCAAGGGTCATGTCACTGTCCTGGAGTTCGGCATGCCCCAGTTCATGATCTATGTACAGGCGATCCACATGAATCTCAGGACCGATGTATGTCATCTTGAACCCGCCGCTGAAAATTCCGGTATCAAATGAATCCATATGGTATCTTGAATTTTTCAGGGTTACCTTTTCGACGTAAAGATCAAAAGGCAGAATCACCGTATAAAGAGGCTGAATTCTGGCCTCAATCTCCTTTCGGTCATACGGATCATTCAGCATGGCCTCAAGCTCCGTAACCTGATCCTGTTCCGCTCCTGAGCTCACGGCATCTGAAGTTTTATCCGCTTTTTCCGCAGTTGCAGCAGTGTCAGCAGTCTCTGACGTCCCTGCGACAGAATCGCCGTCTGCCACTGAAGACTCATCGGACTCCGTAGCGGAAGTGTCATTATCTTCGCCGTTCAGCTCATCATTGTTTACGTTTCGGGATGCATATTCAGGATGAAGTGAAAGAAGAGAATCATAGGTTATCTCCTCACCGCCTGCCCTCATTGCCAGCAGAGCCTCACGATCCTCTCCGTGAAGCAGTGAATCACCGTAAGTGATAGACAGATAGTCAACATTGAGAACCGTGTGATTCATGGAGGCCGAGGCCTCACATTTCTCCACGGCCACGTCAATGATGTCGGAGAGCATCAGGAAGCGATCGATTTCAATATTCTTTACACTGAGGTTTACCGGCATGTCTAGAACAAATCTTTCTCCGTCATCCTCCTCAGCCTGTTCCAGCTCCGGTGCTTCAGGTGCGACATTCGGGGCGGGCATGTATATAAGCGTAGGATCCGGCTCCGGTGCGGATTCTCTTATTCTTACCATATCCCCCTGCTCATTCTGGGCAAATGAATAATTTTCGTAAAGACGTCTTTCCAGAAATTCTCCGATTACGGGAAGATTATCCGGTCTGTTACCAAGAACCAGGAGCACGTCTGAGGTTTTAAGATATCTTACATTGAGCTGACCGTACAGCAAATCCCACACGGAGTACTTAATCTCCAGATTACCTGCTCCGACATGAATGGTATCCTCGATATCAAGCCTGAAGTTCTTCATGCGGAAGCCGTTGGCAAGATTACCGTCGGACATCTCTCCGTCAAGACCGGAAACAGTTCCCTTCACGCGGTTCCACAGAAATTCCGAGCCCGTATGGGTAAAAAAGAAAAACCCCGTTAATACAATCAGAATACTCAGCAGTGAAAAAAACACCACGGTGAACCATTTGAATAATTTCAACAGAATGGTTCTGATTCTGCCCGGGGACTTTTTAAGTACCTCCGGTGCATTTTTTTCACTGTCTTCCAATGGTTTTTCTGGATTCTGCATAACTGTTAAACCTAAACCGCTGTCTGAGCCCAAAACTTAAATTCAAATCACTAGATATCCGGACCTATACCGAAATGCAAATGGAACGGAATGTGTGTTTCAGACACGCCGAAGCCGAGATCCACCTTAATAAGTCCGATTGGCGTTACGTATCTTATACCTGTACCCACACCTACCACGGTATTGTCGCTCTTATAATTATTTGTTGCCTGACCGGCATCAATAAACCAAGCTGAGCGCAGGTCCTCAATTACCGGGATCTGAACTTCCGCTGACCCTGTGGTCATGTAACGGCCACCCGCAAGCTTGCCGGTTCTGTCCCTGTCTGAAACGGTCTTGTAACCGAAACCTCTCACGGAATTGTCACCGCCCACGAAAAATCTGTATGAAGGAGGAGCGCTCTCGGCGTCAGGACCGACATTTACCCCCTGCTCAAAGCGCATCAGGAATCTGGAATCGCGGGTAGGACTGAACATCCACTTCGCTGATGAATACAGCTGAACAAACGTCACGTCAGCACCGATGTTTTTAGCGGAAGTGGCGACCCTGAAGTTATAATTTTCACCGGTTCTGGCATCAACACGAGGGAACGCTCTTGCAAAATTAACCCTGAGATTAGGCCCGATTGTCCAGGCGTTTCCGTCTTCCATGCCCTGAGTATAATCTTCATACTGAACGTTAAAACCGTAATCAACTGACCACGGACGATGTTCCTTGGTCACGTAATGCACCTGAAACGATGTCACGTCATCCTTGGTGTCGTTAAGCTCATCATGAGTCTGCTGGGCCTGAAGATAGAAATAATCTGTAAGAGGATTTCTGTAAGGAATCTTATATCTGACGAGAAACTCCTGCTTAACCTCAGACAGCTGCAGCTGCATGATCAGGGAATCCCCTCTTTCATTAAGAAGAGGCATATTCCATCTGACCTTTCCGCGAACACCTTCATCGGTGGCATAGCCTATACCGGTTTCGACCACATTGAATTTCTTTCTCTTGAGATGGATATTTATCGGTACCTCATAATCCTCGGTTTCCTCAAGAACCGGATGTACCTCGGCATCAGCAAAGTATCCCGTATCATACAGATTACCGCTTACCCGTGAAATCCTTTCTGTATTGAATCTGTCACTCGGCTCAATATCCACAACAGGTTCTATTGCCGGAACATACTGGGTATCCCCGGTATATGATACTGCTCCGAATCTGTATCTCTTGCCGCTGTTGAACACGAGGTACACTTCCGCACTGTTCTCGGTAGGATCCACGTATACGTGGGATTTTATGAAATGAGAATCAAAGTAGCCGCGGGTAAGAGCAGTGGTCATAACCCTGGCCTTTATTGTTTCGTAGGCATCGTGAGACAGGATCGTATAAGGCTTCAGCTTGTTTTCTCTGAATACCCTCATGAACCCGGGATCGGTCAGTGCCTCCCCCAGCACCTCGATGTGCGTATCCTTTATCCATACCGGCTTACCGAGATCAACGTGCACGTAAAGAACAGAGGAATTCTTTGATTTAAAGGTCATCTTTATGACCGGACGGTAGTACCCGTATACCTTTACGGCGCTCTTTACCTTTTCTTCAATTTTATAAACAGATGAATGATGGGTATTGAAGCTTATGCGCTTTAATTCAGGAAGTGTTGAAAGATAGGCCTCTATATTATCCCTTGCCTTGCTCCTGCGGCATTCAACCCTGTATTTTACAGCACGGTTAAGAACCTCTTCAGGAACACCTTCATTAAGATCCTCTTCCTGACGGGTATATTCATTCTTAAACTCAATCTGTCTGTGCACGTTATAATCAGCGTCGTACGCGGTATCTGCAAAACAGTTTCCGGCACCGCACAGCAGCAGAAAAGAAAGAAATAAAAAAAGGTAAAGACGAGATATCATCTTATCGCCTTCAACTCCATGTGTAACTCATTATCCAAATCATAACGTTTAGGAAGTTCGCACCACGTCTGAAAAACATGACTGATTCATTCTGATTTCTCCGCCCGTATTGCCGCAGATAAATATTAACCGATATTTCTCAGAATACACAAAGAATCCCCGTACCATGCATGATACGAATGTCGGGACATTACGCACGAACCCCATATAATAATAGCTTACGACTTCCGATAAAACCATACGAAACGGCATTTAATGAGATATCTATCCTAACTTAACGGAAATTAAAAGGTTTTCAGGATAATCTTTAACCAGATACAGACCTTATCGGGGATACTGCAATACTTATAGAACCAAAATCATTATGCATTCCCCGTAATACAGAACATATTGACCATGAACTCGCAACCCCTGCTTCAGTTATAGCCGCCCTACCGGACTCAATATAATAATCAGTAACGGCAATGGATATATTTTGATTTACGGATTCGCCATGCATACCAGGAAGTCATAAATTCTCCGGCCGCCCATGCTTAAGTGACAAAGCCGTATAAAGGAAAACAATCTAGAAGTGCACTGACAGGTGTAGGTTTTAGTCATAACACAGACCAAAATTTATATTGCATATTTTTTGCATAATGCAAATATTACTTTTTTAGAAAAACATAAAAATAAACAACATAAATCACTAAATATACTACTAAAACCTAAATAAAAAACATAATATTACTTATAATTGCCTTTTTCTAACCGTTTTTTGGGGCAAAAACCCCGTAGGTTGGAAATGTGAAGAATACCTGATTTTACTGGATTTTTAGTTGCATGAATATTTTTTATATGATAATTTCCGTGTGTGAATTATCAGGTTAGAAAAACAGTACCATAAAACCATTGATAATCAAGGCCTCAGAATAGCCACTGTTGCAGAGGCATGCCCTCGTTAAGAGGGATTGAAACGTTGAGCATATCCCTGCTGAGGCTGTTGAGTCTGACCAGAAGGTTGCAGAGGCATGCCCTCGTTAAGAGGGATTGAAACACTGAATTTTATCTTCAGACCATGCATCTAAGCATAGTTGCAGAGGCATGCCCTCGTTAAGAGGGATTGAAACATGGTAATGTTCTTACCGTCTGTATAAGCACTGTTACCGTTGCAGAGGCACGCCCTCGTTAAGAGGGATTGAAACCTCATGATCCTATGGAAACCATTAACCCCGAGAATTTGGGGTTGCAGAGGCATGCCCTCGTTTAGAGGGATTGAAACTTTTCAGATAAAGAATCATCAAAAAGATCGGTTTGACCGTTGCAGAGGCATACCCTCACTAAGAGGGATTGAAACGGCGTTTTCGTAATTTTTCACCTCAGAATCAATCAAAT